>LSQX01152555.1_pt1 | contig 19367 bp, 16 predicted proteins | sample 654561 | NCBI WGS metagenome assembly LSQX01 (sample SAMN04489861, study PRJNA283612) | anaerobic digester metagenome | isolation source: 4 biogas reactors fed with cattle manure at either 37C or 55C with and... | place: Denmark: Kongens Lyngby | collected 2014
CTGATCCAGCGGAATGACTTTGTCGTAGCCCGCTAACGCTATATTTGCGCTTGATATGGCATTAGAGCCTCCCATTATGTTCTTCCCAAGACAGGGGACTTCAACACGATTAGCTACGGGATCGCACGCAAGGCCGGTTACGTTCTGAAGTGCAAAAGATGCTGCATTTACACATTCCTCTACGCTTCCTCCTAGCAATTGGGCAACTCCTGCGGCCGCCATTGATGAACCTGCTCCGCATTCAACCTGACAACCCGCAACCTCAGCAGCGAAAGTCGCATATTCTGCTATAAATATCCCAATCAGCCCGGCAACAAGCATGCCCTTGGTCATTTCATTGTGTGACAATCCCATAGATTTACCTACTCCGATGATGGTTCCCGGCAGACAACCGCACGAGCCCGCTGTCGGAGCAGCAACGATTACGCCCATGGAGCTTTTGACTTCCATTACCGCCGTTATGTATTTTATTACCGTATTGAGCAAGTCACAGGGGACCAGCTTTCCTTTTTTTGCAGCTTCATCTATTTTATATGACTGAAAACCGAGTATCCTGTCTTTGTATTCTGTGCCGCGAAGACCTTCTTCTATGCAATTCTCCATGATGTCAACAATATCCGACATTTTCTGGAATACATCTTCCTTTGTCGTATTGCCCCTTGCACTTTCGTATAGAAGGGCAAACTCCCACATTTCTCTGGGGTCATTTTTTGCAAGTTTAATCAATTCTTTCGATGACAAGAACGGAACCACACATCTCGCAGAAGAATGAGTAGGAAGTATCGGCTCTATATATACGACGTCGGTAATATACTTCTCTCTTTTTATGGCCTCCAATGCATCGGCAGACGGTTTCGATGCGAATTTCAATTCGAATAAAACCTGTTTGTCTTTTTTGTCGATTAACGTCAGATCAATATCGGGGAAATGAGATTTTATAATATCGAGAATATCGTCGGCACTCTTTTCTGAACAATCCGCCTTTATCAATAATTCATGAAAATCCCCTGACATTTTTACATCGAACCCGTCATATTTCTGCATTTCGACCATACCGCCGCCGACCGAAACTCCCTCCCAATCATGGGAGTATCCTTCTTTGCCTGTTGCGGACATTCTGTAATGGTTTGGGTGGACTGCACCGTAATCTAGGATTCGAAACTCAATATCAATCCCGGCTTTGGCAGCCAGGTCAACATAATTCGCGACATTCGGGTCAGTAACAGGTAGACCGAGTATTCCGCTGACAAAGCCCATATCTGTACCATGTCCATCGTGCGACGAGGCAAGTGAACCATTTACATCAAAATCAACGATAACTTTTTTGACATCATTATTAAGCGATTGCCTAACAATAGCAGCGATTCTTGATGCCCCAGCTACATGCGAACTGGATGGCCCTCTCATAATCGGTCCAATTACATCATTAAATATACTAGATGGGAGCTTATTCATAACATCCTTCCTTTCTACCAAGTTACAAAACCATTTTTAAGTTTATCATCTTCTTCCACAATAAGATGATTAAACCCAGTAATATGTACATCACTGCACGACACGCGAGGAACAATTGCTTTTGTGCCGTTCAAATCAACCTCACGCACAATTGAAGCTTTAAATACTCCTCCATATATACTTTTCTGCGAAAACGTCCCGTCTATGCCAATTAGTCCTCTGAAGTAGCGCTGGGCAAGTCTTGTGGACGTTCCGGTCCCACAGGGAGATATGTCTGCCTGTGCGTCTCCAAAAATACACTGACATAAATATTCGCCGTTTTCGTCCGGTTTATTCTTCACGAAAAGCAATTGATCCATATAATTTATAGATTTATTAATAGGATGTTGTACTTTGACAACGTCATTGGCAGAAGCAAGAATAACCTTACTTAACTTGCGTAGCTCATCCATTTTGTTCTTAGAAATGTCCATATTTATTGCATCGATGTCTACGATCGTAAAGAAATTTCCTCCAAATCCTATATCAACCTTGATATCTCCAATATCGAGAACTTTAATTTCCAGATTCCTACGATATAAAAAAGCGGGGACATTTTCAAGTGAAATGCATTTAATTTCTCCGTTTTCAATTTCGACAAAAACTGTAACAATTCCGCTTGGTGTTTCAAGTCTAATTATCGTTTCCGGTTCGACGCGATTTATCATGCCTGTCTCAACAAGCACTTTTGCGACAGATAAAGTTCCGGCGCCACACATAGGCTGGTATCCTAGCGCATCAATGTAAAAGAGGCCATAATCGGCATCAGAAGAACAAGGCTCGGTCAACACTGCCCCTACCAAAGAAAGAAAACCCCTTGGCTGTTGCATAGAGCATGTCCTTAACCAATCATAATTGGTCTTCATGTATTCCATTCTATCTTCTATAGTATCGCCTTTTAGGGGGGGAATTCCTGATGTGATGACTCTTATCGGAGTACCAGTGGTATGAGCATCGACTACAAATAATGACTGTATGTTACGCATTTCAACATCCTCCTTTGCTTTGTATAACAAAAACCGCTGCGCTAGACTTTATTACATCTTCGATTATAAAGGCCTTCTTATCTCATTGGAATTAAGGATAAGCATGGTTTGAAATATCTCCTTATTTTTTATCAACATTAATGGAAAAAACCTCCCGCCCCTAATAGTGAATACAGGTTTGGGAGGTTATATTTTACTCTGAATTTCATATGTGCTTTTTATTACTTATAGGCTTTTTAGCGAATCAAATTTACCAGGACCAGAGATACCCATGGAACATAAGTAACTATCACTAACACACCTAACATTGCTGCTAAAAATGGAAGAGCAGCTTTCGAAACTTTCTCAAACGGTACTTTCGATATATTAGTTGCTGAGAACAAACAGACACCAACAGGAGGAGTTGCAAGCCCTATTGTTAGGTTGATACAGACTATCATTCCAGCCACGATAGGGTCTACCCCCATCTTACTTAGAGCAGGAGCAAGTATGGGTCCTACAAGCATTATGGCCGGTGCACTGTCCATAAACATGCCAACAATAAGAAGTGCAAAATTTATTAACGCCAGCTTCATCCATAGAGTAACATCCATGGCAAGAAGCGCTTCAGTCAACCTTAAAGCGACTCTTTCGTTGGTAAGTACCCACCCAAAAGCATAACAAGTACCAACCAACAACATAACAGACCCGCTATCAATAGCACTTTCTAAAAATATCTTCGGCAATTGTTTCCACGAAATTGTCTTGTAGATGAACATAGAGAGAACAAAAGCATATAACGCGGCCATAGCAGCGGCCTCAGTCGGTGTGAAAATACCAGAAGTAATTCCTCCTAGTATGAAAACCGGCAGTATCAGACAGAGTATCGATTCTTTTACTGCAGCGAGCCGACCTTTCCAAGAGACCCGCGCCAGACGCGGATAATTATCACGTTTTGCGTATACATAAACAACTGACATTAATGCAAAAGCCATCAATATTCCCGGTAAAATTCCTGCTACAAAAAGATCTCCAATGGGAACACGGCTTACCGCACCATAAAGTACAAACGCAAGACTAGGAGGAATTACAGGCGCCATTGTTGATGCAACAGCCGTGAGACCTGCACTGAAATCAGCCGGATAACCTTCCTTTTTCATTGAAGGTATCATGACAGACCCAACGGCTGATGTGGCTGCAACAGCAGACCCTGAGACTGCTCCAAAAAATGCGCAGACCATTACATTCACCATTGCGAGTCCACCTCTTATATGACCTACAAATGCCTGGGCAAGCTTTATCAGCCTCTCAGTTATGCCTCCATTGTTCATGAGGTTGCCAGCGAGGACAAAAAAGGGAAGGCACATCAAAAGAAATGAGTCCATTCCACGAACCACTCGCGATGGTACCAGAAGCCAAGAGACATCACCGCCCATAGCTAAAATATATGCTATCGTAGAGAGGATCAAAACAAAAGATATCGGAACGCCTAAAAAAAGCAGAGGGAAAAATGTGACAAACAAAATCCAGCTCATTTACGCGGCCCCCCTAAAAAAATCACGAATTTTATTTTCTCTGAATTCACCATGGAAAAGAAGCTCTAACAGCTGTACAATAGTGTAGAAGAGCATCAGACCGCCGCTCACAGGTACCGACAAATACAGAAGTCCTGCTGACACGGGGAACGAAGTCGCCGTCTGTCCTGCATTAAAAACATCTATCGCTTGCTGAGCACCATAAACAGTAAGTATATATACAGCCAAAATGAAAAAGATCTGAGCCACCAATTTAACTGCATACTGAGCCTTACCTCTGAGGTTGTTGACAAGTATATCGACTCCGATGTTCAAATGGCTGTGAACAGCACAGGCAGCTGCAAGCAATGTGCTCCAAATGAACAGATATCTGCCCATTTCTTCCGCCCATTGGAAAGAATAAGAGAAGAAAAACCTTGATATGACCTGCATACACACTAAGACTGACATTGTAGCAAATGTCACAATAGCAAAGATGGAGGCAAGTCCGTCAAGTTTGTCTTCAATATTCTGTAATTTTTTGATGATAAGTTCCATGTTGCAACACAGCCTTTCGGTCAAAGATCTTATGTTAGGGATAAATCGCGGACGGTTCCACGTACGCAGAACCGTCCGGAAACTAGCTGATTTACAACTACTTTGTTTTGTTAATTTGATCTACGATTGGCTTCCAGTGAGGATACTTCTTAAAGTAAGAAGCGTACACAGGCTGAACTGCTTTCACCCATGCAGCGCGATCCTTTGGAGTTGTAACCGTGATTTTCTTTTCTTTTTCAAGTTTCTTGGTCAAACTCATCTCTGTATCCCAGAACCACTCTCTCTGGTACTTACCTGCTTCAACTGCGGCATCCTTTACAATTTTGCGTTCCTCAGCGTTAAGGCCGTTCCAAAGCTTCTCGCTTGCAAGAACAACTCCTGAAGAATAAAAATGCTGGATCATGCATACGTATGGCTGTATAGCAAGGTATCCAACGCTGTTTGCAACATATACTCCGTTATCCTGTCCGTGCACAAGGCCTGTCTGGATACTGCTATAGATTTCGCCTGAAGGGATAGGAGTTGGGACAGCACCAAGAGCCTTATACATGTCTGCGTTCATGTCATTCATCATAATACGCAGTTTGATTCCTTTGAGGTCTGCAAGAGTTTTGATTGCGCGCTTATTATTTGTAATTTCACGCCATCCGTCTTCTGAAAAGGCAAGAGCTTTGATGTGTGAAGAATCGAACTGCTTAAGCATTTTATCTCCCACAGGTCCCATCAGAACTTTGTTTACATGGTTTGTATCGCGGAAAAGAAATGGCATGTCAAGCAGCATAAGGTCCTTAACAAAAGCTGAAAGACTTCCTGTAGATGTCCACGCCATATCCAAGTTGCCGGAGCGAACCATTTCGGCCGCTTCGACTTCGTCTGTTGTCATGTCACCGGCAAAAATCTCAACTTTAATTTTACCTTTGCTGGCCTTATCTACAAGTTCCTTAAATTTCTGGGCGCCAACGTCAAAGTTGCTGTCGGGGGGAAGAACATGAGCAAGCTTTATGGTGCGTGCCGCTACTGCTGCATCTGATACTGATGGAGCCATCATGCAGAATAAACCTGCGATTGCGAAGGCAAATGCTAGAACCAGGGAAGAATTAATTATCTTGCTTTTCATATTTGTAATCTCCTTTGTTTTTTGGTATATGTTTCTTGAGCTGTTTTTTATTGATTTTTTTAAAGTTAGAGTTCTATCTACAGATTAAATCTCCTTTCTTTATTATTTTCTTTAAATTAAGAACCCCTCGCTTAAGGGATCTTCCGGATCAAGGACAAGCTGGTTAAAACCTGTTATCCAGGCAGGTCCGGCTATGCGGGGAACTATGCCCTTAATGCCGCCAATTTCTGCAAGGCCATCAATTGATCCATAAAATGTCGTATCAAGTATGCTGTTGTTTTCCAACGTTTCTTCAGGAGTCATTAGCCCGCGCCCATAAAGAAGCGCCATTCTGGCAGACGTCCCTGTGCCGCAAGGGGAACGGTCTATAGCAGAATCTGCGAATACACATGTCTCTTTAGATTTCCAGCCGTTACAAGTTTTTTCAGAGGGTCCGGTAACTATTACTCCATATATCCCTTTTATCTCGGGATTTTCCGGATGGACTACATTCAGTTCTCTGTTTCCCCAATCTTTCAGCCACATAGAATGCTTCGCAATTGCAGCGCTATGCTCTGGAGTTACTTCAATTCCCAAATCCTCTGCTTCTACAAAAACATAGAAGCCTCCGCCGAAAGAGACGGCTACTTTTACTTTACCAATTGTTGGGATATCGACTTCGATGTTGTCCTTGTAGAGGAAAGATGGAACATTCTGAAAAGAAACTTCTATGACCTTACCATTTTTTACTATTGCTCTTGCGGTTACACGTCCGGCAGGAGCATCGATATTTACCGTGTTCGCTCCTTCGATGACGGGTACTACTCCGGTCTCGATAAGCACTTTAACGACTCCAATAGTACCATGACCGCACATGGTAGCCTGTCCTGTGGTATGAATATATAAAACTCCTGCATGTCCATCCTCAGTAACGGGAGGAGTAAGGATCGTGCCAAACATGTCCTTATGACCCCTTGGCTCTCTCATTAGGAAATTTCTTACCCCGTCTAAATTCTCATCAAACCATCTCATTTTATCGAGCATTGTTGAGCCAGGGATGTTAGGAAGACCCGAAACAACCACTCTTACCGGCTCTCCAGCCGTATGAGCGTCTACTACGTTGATAGATCTAATAAATTGCATCATATAGAATCACCTCAGCTGTGATATACTTCTAATGTCTGGTTAGCAGATATCAGATAAGTTGATTTTATAATCAATAAGGATTTTGTCAAGCTCTCAAACCAAAACAATAGCTATCAGTTTGTATGTATAATAATTATTATTTACATGGTTTAAAAGAACAACAACTCTATTTATTGACAAACACAAGGCTGGAGGAATCTTATAGTACAATACATGTAGGTATCTATAAAATCTTCCTGCTCTTCAGCACCTAATGATTTTTCAATAAAACTTACAATCAATGAGAGGTCTTGCAAATGAAACTAAAAAGAGAAAACACATTATCTCAATTAGTTCTTGAAAACATTCAAAATTCGATTAGAGATGGTGAATTCAAACCTGGAGTATGCTTGCCCTCCGAACGCGAGCTGGCAGAACGTTATGGGGTCGGCAAATCAAGCATTAGAGAAGCTATCAAAATGCTTCAGGTTTTAGGCGTTGTGGAGTCTTCACAAGGTAAAGGAACATTTTTGCGAGAATCTCTTGGTCCTCAAATTTTCAGACCATTGCTATTGGACATGATGCTCCAGCGTTCTAATGCTGAGGAATTATATGAATTCAGGCTAATTTTTGACATAGCTGCCTTGAAATTGGCCACAACTAAAGCAACAGATGATGAGAAGCTAGTTATACGTCAAAGATTCCATGAATACAAAAACCTCTCTGAAATTCATCATCCAACTGCCGACGTGGCAGACCAAGAATTCCACAAAATCATACTTAATGCTACCAGAAATCAATTTATTATTAAGATGGGAATCCTAGTCATGGAATTATGCCGTCCCTATTCTAAAAAAGGAAATGCAGTTTTGGACAAAACGGTAATGGATAACCATGAAAAGATAATGGAAATTTTCTGCTCAGGCGACACCAGCAACATTGATGAAGCAATTAAAAATTCTCTTATAGTGTTTCGTCATATATTAGATAATAGATTATCTGAAGAAGTTTAATCCTAGTTTATTATAGAGACAAAGAATACCCTCACTAATATGTAAAACTGCGGCTGTTGTTACTTCCAGATAAAACATCCGGCGATTAAGTAGTTCTTAGAGGTAATCAAACGATCTCTATCTTGTCGGAACTTTTGGAGCTTCCATGCTATGTTTTAACTTTTTCAGGAGAATCCAGGAAAACAATCCCGTCATTAAAGCCCCCCCTAAAAACGATATCGGCTGGAACCACCAGATATTGTCGAGAGAAACCATATGAGCTAAAAAGTAAGCCGCCGGAATACGGACAAGCACAGATCTAAATATCTGAGTAATAAGGGCGAAGGAAGAGAACCCTGTAGCCACAAAAAGGGAGTTATATATTATGCTGTAAATAACCATAGGATAGCCCGAGATTGTAATACGGATTGACTGTGCCGCAATCCTTGCAATATCCTCTGTAGGTTTGAAAAGCTGGATGATTGGAAAAGGGAAAAGACACGCTATGAGACCTATACTTCCTGTAATGACCGCGCTTATTATAAACGCCGACCTGATTCCTTTTTTCATCCTCGAAAGATCACGTCTCCCGTAGTTGAAAGATAGGAATGGCACGAGCGCGTCATTAATCCCCATTAGTGTATTGAAAGCGAAATCTTCTATACGAAGTCCGACCATCCAAGCAGCTACCGCATGGGGACCAAATGTACCTGAAAGGATATTGTTGACGCTCCCCATCCCCAATGCAACACTTGCATTTGAAAGAGTCACAGGAAATCCTATCGCTGTTATTTTCCTCCATATAGGAGCCATCGACAACCTTATGCGAGGTATTAAAGGAACCTGTATTTCACTTTCAAATTTAAGTTTTTTAATCAGATATAAAACCCCGGCAAGCCTGCCTACAAATGTAGCAGCTGCGGCTCCGGTTATTCCCCATCCCAACGTGAATATGAAAATAGGGTCAAGCACAATATTTATTCCGTTGGCAATAAGAAGGTATTTCAGAGGTACCATCGTATTTGCCTGGCATCTAAAGACTGAGCTCACAATGTATGAGAAGCTTACAAGTATCATAGTAGGAGGTATCCACATATTGTATAGCCAGGCTTGACGAAGTGTTTCTGCATCAGATGCACCCAGCGACCTGAAAATCATATTTGAGGTATATGGGAAAAGAAAAGGTATCCAAAGCAGGCAAAGCAGATATGCAAAACTCATGCCTGCAAGTGCTGTGCTCCTTGCCTCATCAAGATTGTCTTCACCCAGTCTTCTGCCACACAGTGCTGTCATACCACTTCCAACACCCCCCAAGACCGAAAAAACTCCTATCTGGATGGGAAAAGTATATGAGATGGCAACCAAATGCCTATCACCAAGCCAAGAGATAAAAATTGTATCTACGAGATGAAAAAGAGTATGGAAAAGCACCATCGCTATGCAGGGTATAGATAGTTTTATCAGTGTGCTGAGAACAGGCCCCTTGCCCATTTCTGCCTTGCCTTTGAGAAAGGTCATCCTCTTAATTGTCTTTATAAATTTCATTCTGATTCCCCTTGCGAAAATATACAATCTATTGTAATACAAAAATGGATTAAGATATTATAATACTCTATATGAGGAGGTGCATTTATGTATAAAACGTTCGTTGAAATAATTAACAACAGCGGCTGCCTGACAGGCAGCAAGATAGTAGTCGCAGCTGCAGACAAAGAGAGTATAGATGCAGTAAAGCTTGCGATGGAACGAGGGCTCGGGCATGCTATATTTACCGGAGACATGAATGTGATAATGCCTGAAGCGGAAAAAGCGGGCATCTCCGATAGAATCGAGATCATCCATGCAGATTCTCCGGCCTCTGCGGCAGCTCTTGCCGTCCAATCTATAAGGGATGGAAGAGGCAACGCACTCATGAAAGGCCTAATGAATACCACCGATTTCCTTAGAGCAATACTCGACAAAGAAAAAGGCCTTAGAACGGGTCGCCTTTTGAGCCATCTGGCTGTGATGGAAATACCGGGAGAGAATCACCTCTCATTTTGTACAGACAGCGGATTCAATGTGGCTCCAGATTTGGACCAGAAAAAAAAGATCCTTAGAAACTCGCTAGAAGCAATATGCTCTCTGGGTTACAAGCATGTGAATGTTGCCTGCGTAGCGGCGAACGAAAAAGTAGACCCCCATGTTCCATCTACTGTCGATGCTGCAAACCTGGTTAAGGCATGGGAAAAAGGAGAGTTCGATGATCTCCCTTGTGCCTGCACCGTAGAAGGACCTATGGCCATGGACGTTGTAGCTTCACAAAAAGCTGCAGAGCATAAAGGCATCAAAAGTAAAATAGCAGGTAAGGTAGATCTTACCCTGGTTCCAAACATAGAATGCGGCAACGTACACTGTAAGACACTCGTCCACTACTGTAACGCTCAAATGGCTGGACTGGTGCTTGGTGCTTTAGTACCAATAGTTCTTGTCTCAAGATCCGACCCAGCTGAATCAAAATTCCTAAGCATGGCTCTTGCCTGTATCGTTTCCGGAGGAATGAAATAGCTATGTACCGGATACTAGCTGTCAACCCAGGATCGACTTCGACTAAAATCGCAGTTTACGAAAACGGAGAAGAGATCGCTAGAGAAAACATACCAATCGACGAAAATGTTATTTCGTCTTTTACTTCTGTTATGGACCAGCTTGACCATCGTTTTGAGCTAATCAACAAAACCCTCGCTGATAAAAATATCGGTAACGACTCTTTCGATGCTGTAGTTGGAAGAGGAGGTCTTCTGGCACCGGTACCCAGCGGTACATATATAGTTACAAAAGAGATGATTGATTACCTTAGAATAGCTGCCCGCGGAGATCACGCTTCTAACCTTGGGGCGGTCCTCGCTAAAAAATTTGCAGAAATATCCAGCTGTGAAGCATATATAGTCGATCCTGTCTCTGTAGATGAATTTACAGAAGTAGCTAGGATTTCAGGCGCACCCGAGATCCAAAGGACCAGCCTACTCCATGCCCTTAATCAGAAAGCAGTCGCAAGAAATGTTGCCGCTAAGCTTGAGAAAAAACTAGAAGACTGTAGGTTTGTTGTAGCACACCTAGGCACAGGAATAACCATCGGAGCTCATCGCAATGGCAAGATAATTGACGTTGTCGGAGCTCAGGCAGACGGCCCTTTCTCTCCAGAGCGAGCAGGAGGCCTGCCTATAGACAAACTGGTGGATTATATTTTCGACAACAAGTTAACGAAAATAGAAGTCAGGAAAAAATTAGTTTCCAGTGGGGGTTTGGTGGGCTACCTGGGAACACGCGACATTAGAGAAGTCTTCAAGATGGCTGACCATGATCCGAAAGCAAAGATCGTACTGGAAGCATTTGTTTACCAGATTGCGAAGGGAATAGGAGAAATGTCCACAGTTCTTGACGGAGATCTGGATTCGATAATACTTACAGGTGGAATAGCATATTCTGACCGATTCGTCTCAATGCTCGAGAAAAAAATCAAATCTATCGGTCCAATAGTCGTTATACCGGGAGAAAACGAGCTTGAGGCACTTTATAAAGGAGCAGAAAGGGTGCTTAAGAAAAAAGAATTGCCCAAGATATATCCTAGCGGTGAATACATCCGCTGACGTATCTGTAAGATTTACAAACAAAGCAGTAATTCTCCTCTCGCTATATAAAAACTTATATGAGAGAATGAACACAGTATCTCGTCGGAGGTGTTATTAATGAATTCACAAAAACGCCCTGGAGGATGTCCTCCCTGAATTCTCCTTCTTCCTATCGTGGCGGTCGCCGCGTCGTTTTCTTGGATAGTTGGTAAAGTAAAAGAATTTAGAAATAATTTAAATGACAAAGATAAGTCGGAGGAAATATAAATGCTTTTTACAGGTAAATTTTCTAAAGAAGGTCTAAAAAAAAGCAAAAGACGCTTTTATCTTATTGGAGGGTTGATGCTCTTTTTGGGGTTTATCTCTCTTTCAATGCCACTTCTAGCCTCTTTTGCAATAGAAACTATAGTAGGGATACTTTTGATAGCGGTTGCATTCACTCAGGGCTGGAGTGCTTTTAAAGGTTTCAGCGACGGTAGTGCACCCTGGATGGAAACCATTATGGCAATAGCGGCAATGGCCGCGGGATTTATTTTCTTGGTCCACCCTGTTGCCGGAGTAATGACCCTTAGTATTATTCTTGCGGCTTACTTTTTGGCTGATGGAGTGACCAAGATTATCGAGTATTTCAGAATTAGGGAGATAGATGGTTCTATATGGATCTTGGTCTCCGGTCTTTTGGGAGTAATACTCTCTGTAATGATGTGGAAGAACCTTTTCACAGGTGCAGCAATTATAGGAATCATATTGGGGATAAATCTAATTTTCAGCGGAATGAGCCTTATCCTCCTTGGCAGAGGATGTTCAAAAGCATCAGGTGATTGTTAGGGACTGGGCGTGTAGCATCGCGGTAGTCAATTGCGAATCAATTGGTATGAATCAATCAAAAGGTTGCTATTTACGAAGACCCGGCGGCTCTGAATTTAGTCTATGACAATGTTTATAATAAAACAAAAGCCAAGCCGCTGGATTCCGATTGAAACATTCGGGAACGACGTGAGGGGCACGATACAATATTAAAACCTGGACCCCGCACCCCCTCCCGGCTCAACTACATACCGGGAAGACGAAGAGGGACAGATTTTAGATTTGACAATCGCTCAGCAATTTTTCAATTAAAAGAATATTAAAAGAGCCAGGGAGCAGAGTGCTCCCTGGCTCTTTTTGTATTCAAGACATAATAAATTTACATAAATAGACCGGCCCAGTATCCGAACAGGTCAAAGATCATAGCTAACCCTGCGAAGACCAACACCAGACCCGACACTATCTTTATTTGTCTGCCATGTTTTTTTAACCACTGGAAAAGCCCCTTTATATTTGTGAAGAAAACTGCCGCGAGTATATAAGGAACTCCCAACCCCATTGAAAACACAAAGAGGTAGAACACTCCTTTTAACACTGTATTACTGCTGCTTGCAAGCATAAGAGCCGAACCCAAAAATGGTCCGAGGCAAGGAGACCAACCGAGAGAAAATACCGCTCCAAATACCAGAGCTCCTATAAAACCTCCACGCTTTTGTAGATTCAAATCTATCTTTTTTTCTACATCCAGAAAACCTATTTTAAAAATTCCAAGGAAATGCAGTCCAAATATCAAAATAACTGCTCCGCTTACCCTCTGTAAAAGAACTCTGTGCTCTTGCATGGCAGTTCCTATTGCAGTAGCCGTAGCGCCTAATGCCATGAAAATAAGAGTGAATCCGCAGACAAAACCTATGGTATTAACGATGCTAGCCTTTTTACCATGCTCCGTCTCGGCAGCAAGATACATCAAATAGACCGGAAGCATAGGGAGCATGCACGGTGACACGAAGGCCAGAAGTCCCTCAAAAAATAAAAGAGGTAAGTCTGCCCACATTTATTTGATTTCCTTTATCGCCTTGAGTACTGCTTCTTTTGTAGTTTCGCCAAATACCTGCCAGCGAATTATTCCTTTACTATCTAGAATCACTGTTGTTGGCAGCCATTTGATCTCGTAAAGTTTTGCAGCCTTGCCTTCAGAATCAAGTAGCACTTTCATTCCATAATTATTATCCTTAATAAACGACTCTACCTTGCTCTTTGTGTCTCTTTTACCATCCGTCATATTTACGGCAAGGAGCACAACATTATTTGTTTTTTTCAGCTCTTTGTCTAGGAGATCAAAATCAGGCATCTCTTTTTTACAGGGAGGACACCAAGTAGCCCAAAAATTAATTATCAATATTTTTCCTTTGTAGTCACTCGTCTTAACAATATTTCCCTTAAGATCTTCAACCTCAAAGTCACCCGCCTGAGCCCCTAGCTCTAAAGCAAACGAAACAGGCGCAAAGCTGAATATGATGACGAAAGCGGCAAAAAGACCAATCATCAACTTTTTCATATGGCATCTCTCCTATCTTTTAATTAATTGCTCTGTTATTTTATCTTTAAAAATCAATAATGTCCTAAGCGATGTGACGTATTTTTTAGAACTGATTCAAGTATTTAATTATTAAGAAAGCTCCTTGACAATATTATCACTTAACTGCTACCTTACATTATATAAATTCATTTCATTGGGGGGAATGTTTATGCCTTTTTATAAGATTAAAAGCAAGAATCGTTCATGGGACGGTGAACCTATCGGAATACTTATCCTTGATGCAGCATACCCATGTGTTCCAGGAAACGTAGGAAACGCAACCACCTATCCATTTCCTGTCCGCTACCATGAAGTTAGAGGAGCTTCAATTGAAAGACTTCTAAACCAAAGAGACCTGACCCTCCTCGAACCTTTCCTCGAAGGAGCTCGTAAGCTTGAGTCAGAGGGAGTACGCGCTATAACCGGAGCGTGTGGATTTATGGCCCTTTTTCAGCAGGAGATAGCTGACGCCGTAGATATCCCAGTCTTGATGTCTAGCATGCTTCAAGTCCCGTTTATAACAAAAACTCTCAAAAGAGGTCAGAAGGTCGGAATAATATCAGCCAACGCTTCTGTCCTGACTGAACAGCATCTTAGAAACGTAGGCATCACCGCCGATATGCCAGTTGTCCTTTACGGCATGGAAAACAAGTATGAATTCCGTTCTTCAGTTTTAGAAGAAAAAGGAACTATGGATACTGATGTCATCGAGAAAGAAATTCTTGAGGTCTGCGATCAGATGCTCAAAGACCATCCCGAGGTTGCTGTTATACAGCTTGAGTGCAGCGACCTGCCTCCGTTTGCCGCGGCTGTTCACTGTCATACAGGTCTTCCTGTGTTTGATTTCATAACTATGATCAGGCACATGGAATCAGCTCTGAATCCAACAAGATACACAGGACCCGGATACTGTATGTAAGACAAGCTCCATCTGTTACCCTATAAAATAATAAGACGAAGGACAGTATTCTTAATTTTTGCTGTCCTTTGTCTATTATTTTTAATTATAAATATTAGCTGAATACTAGCGGTTGGCTACATACTCACCGGTACAACGAGCTTGAACAAAACCTTAAGTCTTTCGCAGTTTTATAAAAATTTCGGATTCTGTGAACAACATCCCAGCTATTACAAGCATACCGCCAATTGCACCTTGGATAAGGAAGGGGTCCTGCCCACTTAGGACAGCTACCATGTATCCAAAAAGTCCTTCGAGAGAAAATATCACAGCCACGTGTGATTCCGAAGTTACCTTCTGAGCTTTGAACTGAATTATAAAACACAGTACAGTGTTTCCTAGAGATATAAATAATATCGTAGCCCATATCTTTGTGCTAAATAAACGTACATCCGGCAGAGGTTCAAAGATTAATGCCAGAATCGTCATAACTGCAGCAAGCAATATTATGTGGAGGGCGACTAGGCGCAGAGGTTCTACCCGCCTTACTCCAAAACCTGTAACGAGGACTTGAAGTGCGTAAAATACCGCCATTATGAGTGACAAGAAATCTCCAAAATTAAACTCCATCCCCGGAGTAAATCCCATCACAAGCAAACCGGTTGTCGTAATTGCTGCGCCGCCAAATACCCAAAAACTAGGTTTCATCTTATAAATCGCCCACATAAATAGTGGAACCAATATTACATTTAGGCCTCCAATGAAACCCTGTTTACTTGCTGTACTGTAAACCAGTCCGAAAGTAAGGGAGACAAATGTTCCAGTCAGTACTGCCGTAAGCACTGATGATATGGCCCAATCTCTTCTAGTAGCGGTTATTATTTTTTGAGGAAACATCAATATAAGGAAGAATGCAGACAAAATCATCCTTAAAGCCACAGCCCATAGAGGAGTTATCTCCCTTGCAAGCAGCGCACTCATAGGTATTCCAGCACCCCATATGAATGCCACCACGACAAGAAGCATATCTGCCATTAGTATTGCTTTTACGTCAATTTCTGTTTTTAAATCCCCCAATTTACTGCCTCCGGATCTTCAAGCGCTCTTGAGATCTCTCCCTTAAGTCTGTCTATCTTCCTTAAGAAGTAATACGAAAGAAGTGCACTTATAGCTCCGCATATAAAAAGTGCCCAGTCGGTTCCCAGCTTGTCTCCAAGTCTTCCCGCCAAGAGACTTCCAAAAGGGGGAACACCTAGGATGGCCATAGTATAAAGCGCCATAATCCTGCTTCTGTTTTCTGCCGGAACCATAGACTGAAGAAGCGTATTACAGGCAATGGTACTCGTGACCATACAAAAACCTACAGGAGCAGCCAAGGCTATTCCCGCATAAATATTGCCAGAGAGAGAGAAAAGTGCAACAGAGATACCGAAGCCAAGACAAGTTCTGCTACACAACCAAGAAAGCCTATCCGTGTTTTTAAGCGAGGCCATCATAAATGACCCGATGAGAGCCCCGATAGCAACTCCCATTAGTAAAAAACCAAGGGTCTGAGATGTACCACCAAGAACACTTTTAGCCATTGCCGGCATTAATACTATGCTAGGAAAACAGAAAAAACCTGTGCAAGCAATAAGCATAAGGATGTAGCGGGTCGGAGCAAAATTACTTGCCATTCTTAAACCCTCAGCTGTATCTCTTAGCGGTTGACACTTGCCACCATCAGTTTTACCTATCGGTGGTTTTTCCATTTTCATTTTTTTAACTGCAAAAAGTGTCGAGGAATATGCGAGCCCATTCATGAGAAAACATACTCCCTCTCCCACAGCATGGATTGCAAAACCTGCAATAGTCGGACCTATCATCCTTGCCACATTAAAATTTATAGAGTTAAGGGCAACTCCGTTGGGAAGATCTTCTTTCCTATCAACCATGTACGAAACAAGAGAGTATCTGCATGGCAATTCAAAAGCATCAAGCATCCCCAGCATTAAGCTCATGAATACAACGATATGGAAAGTTACAAGCCCGGTGAGTGTCAAAAAAGCCAACACAAACGCCACCGTCATGCACCCGATCTGACAAAAGAACAATGTTTTCCTTAAGTCCCATCTTTCAATCAATGCTCCGGCAAACGGAGCAAAGAGAAATACGGAAATAGAGGCAGCGAAATCGACCATACCCAGAGCGCTGTTGAGGCCTGTGAGCCTAAATACCAACCAACCCATTGCCACACGGTGCATCCACAGCCCGGTGAGTGATATCGCCTGGGCCATAAAAAAAAGTCTGTAATTTCTGCTTCGAAGTGCACGCAGTGAATCCGGTATGACTACTCTCATAGAAAACTCCTATAAGCTCACAGTTATAGAGCCGGTTATTATTAGGACTACGCCTGCCCATTGCATGGAGCGCAGGCTTTCTTTAAGCACAAAATGGCCAAAAAGCGCCGCTATTAAGGGACTGGTTGCTGTAATAGCAGTGACTACTGCTACAGGCATCACCCTGATGCATGTAGCATAAAGGATTGAACCCATAGCAAGACCAACTACTGCCGCACCAAGAAAATAGGCCCAGCCGCTGATTGGTATCTTGCTTAAGGGCATTATAGACTCAGGTCTGTATTTTATCAGGACAATTCTATAGGTCCACGACATCACAAGAAGAGCGATCGCCCTGTAAAAAGTTATCTCGATAGGTCCAAGGCCGGAAGTTTCCATTGCCATCTTAGTCAGCGGAGCGCCTATTGCCCAAGCAATTCCTGCTCCGATAGCAAAGAGAAAACCCTTCATAAGCTTTGAAAGACCAATTCTACGCTCCAGTTCGGCCTCTTCATCCGAAAGTTCTTTAAATCCTCCGAACCTTAATAACAATAATCCTGCTATTACCACAACTACTCCGAATACTATCTGAAGTGTTATTTTTTCTCCCAGAAAAAGCCATGAAGTAAGCACTACAAGCATAGGGTATGAATTTGAAACAGGAACGGCCAGACTGATACCTATCTCCCTTATAGCAATAAAATAAAGCACATCTCCGACAATATAACCCATCAGCACATTACCTGCTATGTAAAGCAGAGCTTTGGGAGCCAGAACTAAAGGGATATTACCTCGCGTATGAACAAATGCGACCACTAAAGTCACCAGAAAAAATGAAATCGAACGTATCGGGTTTATTTCATTTGATGTGCATTTGGACAGAGCCATACCACGCCCTACCATTATCGGCGAGGCTGCCCACAGTATTGCTGTAGCGAAACTTAACAGGAAGCCCCAAAGCGGCATCTAAACACTCCTTATCAAACCAATACATTGTATACACTTTTTTCATTCGATACAATAGACATCCCTTACAAATTCCACCGACGATGGAATGTCCTGATTAGCGCACTTCTCAGTCAGTCACATTAAAAACTCTAGGCCATACAAGTCAGGGAAAGAATATTGAGGAAAGAAGTATAAGTATAAAAGCGATAATACTATGCGCGTCAGATAAATTATCGTCATCGGCCATAAAGAGATAAGGACCACACAGTACAGAAATGAATCCTCATCTCAGCCAGGCTGTAAGATTTACTAAAAAAACGATCGGTTTATATGGGGATTCTAACCGCCAAGATAGGCCAGAAGAATGCCTCCTGCAAGCACAGAACCTATCTGCCCAGCCACATTCGCACCTACGGCGTGCATGAGCAGGTGGTTTGATGGATCAGCCTTCTGCCCCATTTTTTGAATAGTCCTTGCCGACATTGGAAAAGCAGAGATACCTGCTGCTCCAATCATGGGATTGATTTTTTTTCCTTCAGGAAGAAATAGGTTAAGGAGTTTAGCAGTAAAAACCCCTCCAGCAGTATCAAGGACAAAAGCAAGAAGACCCATTGCAAGTATTAGTAGTGTACTCGTATTTACGAATTTCTCTCCGGTCATTGTCGCCGAAATAGAAAATCCCAGAAGTATCGTTACTATGTTTGCCAGCTCATTTTGTGCTGCCTGTGAAAGGCGTTCGGTAACTCCGCTCTCCCTGAGCAGGTTTCCAAACATTACAAATCCCAGCAAAGATACAGAGGCTGGTGCAATGATTCCTCCCAACATTGTGATAGCAATGGGGAAAAGTATCTTTGATCTTTTAGTCACAGTCCTTGTAGGAGGAGGCATTCTCATTCGGCGTTCCTTTTTCGTTGTAATGGCCATTATCACCGGCGGTTGAATCATCGGCACTAGTGCCATATACGTATAAGCAGCGACAGATATCGGTCCTAAGAGGTGCGGTGCAAATCTTGTTGAAACATAGATAGATGTCGGTCCGTCGGCCGCTCCGATTATCCCTATGGAGGCAGCCTCATAAATGTTAAATCCCAGAAGCAGGGCGATACCCATGGTAAGGAAGATGCCCATCTGCGCAGTAAGGCCAAAGAGGAAAACTTTAGGATTCGCCAGTAGAGGGCCGAAATCACACATTGCACCGATTGCTATCAAGATGAGAAGAGGCAGTATCTCTGTTGCTATACCAATTCTGAACAGCTGTGAAAGAGCTCCCTCTACAACCTCCAGGCCTACCATCTGGTCAATGGCAGAAGAAAGCGGAAGATTGACCAACAGAGTGCCGAACCCCATAGGCAACAGAAGAGTGGGCTCAAAGTTTTTTTGAATTGAAAGGTATAGAAGAAAAGCGCCCACCAGCATCATTACCATGTTCTGCCAGGTAACTGCTTCAATCATACGTGAAAAG
>LSQX01188020.1_pt2 | contig 19366 bp, 19 predicted proteins | sample 654561 | NCBI WGS metagenome assembly LSQX01 (sample SAMN04489861, study PRJNA283612) | anaerobic digester metagenome | isolation source: 4 biogas reactors fed with cattle manure at either 37C or 55C with and... | place: Denmark: Kongens Lyngby | collected 2014
CCCAGGTCCTTGTATTGGCCATAGCGGTTGAAGTAGATGCTGTCCTCCCCCGTGTGGCTGAAGACACCGTCCAGCATTACGCGTATGCCCATTTTTTCCGCCGCCCGGCACAGGGATATGAGCGCTGTTTCATCCCCGAGCAGCGGGTCGATGCTGTGGTAATCCCCTGTGTCATAGCGATGGTTGGAGCGGGCTTTAAAGATGGGATTCAGATAGAGGATGGTGATACCCAGGCTTTTAAGGTAGGGCAGCTTGTTTCGAATGCCATCCAGGTCGCCGCCAAAGAAATCCGTAGCAAAATGGTCTCCGCTGCGGGGGTCCTGGCTGACCACAGGAAGATCGTCCCAATTCGGATGCAGGTAGAGGTCTTTGCGTTTGCTGGCTGGCAGACGGCTTCTGTGGAAACGATCGGGGAAAATCTGGTACATGACACCATCGGCCAGGTATCTGGGCGGTGAGAAATCCGGGTCATACACCGTGATCTGGAAGCTGGGAGGCGGGTCCTGATAGACCGCGCCAACGCCGCCCAGTCCGTCTCTGGCGTTACCATAATAAAGCCTGTGGCCCCGGGCATCCTCCACGCGGAAACCATACCACCACAGGCAAGGCGTCTCGGGTGCCTTTACCGTGGCCTCGTATACCCCCAGACCCTTGTGATCCATCTCCACCGATGTTTCAGCGCCGTTCCACAACCGTAGCGTGACATGCGCTGCGCTTGGGCGCACATACAGTCTCAGCCGCACGCTTTGGCCAGCTTTCAGCGCGCCGCCAGGGGCACGGCATTCCAGGGAACGGGAGTCATGAAAAATATCCATAAAAAAAGCGTCCTCACAAAATGATTTATATCAGGCGGGCAACCGGGCTTAACGCCCCGGCTTCAACTGCGGGTGGGCGCACAATGGCAAAAGCGCGCAGGCGGTGCAGCCCGGGTTCCGTGCCTTGCACACGCGCCGGCCATGGAAAATCAGCCAGTGATGCGCTCTGTTCCACTGGTCCTTTGGGATGACCCGCATCAGTTGCTGCTCAGTTTTTTCCGCCGTATTGGCATCTGCAAGGCCCAGGCGGTTGGATACACGGAACACGTGGGTGTCCACTGCCATGGCGGGTATGCCAAAAGCGTTGGCCAGCACCACATTTGCTGTTTTTCGGCCTACGCCCCGCAAGCTTGTCAGATCCTCCAGGGTGCCGGGGACATTCCCGCCAAAGCGATCCATGATGTCCCGCGCTGCCTGAACGATATTGGTAGCTTTTGACCTAAACCCGCAGGATTTGACATAAGGATAGAGGATTTCAGGCGTTGTTTCGGCCATCATCCCCACTGTGGGAAAGTCACGGAACAGCTTGGGTGTCACCTTGTTGACCTGCACGTCTGTGGACTGGGCGGAGAGCATAGTGGCCACCAGCGTTTCATAGGGGTTTGAGAAATGCAGTTCCGGGCGGGCGTCAGGGTAAAGTCCCTCAAGGATGGCCAAAATCTTGCCGTTGCGGTGGGTGCTGTTCATTTGGCCAGCCTATCAAACGCGCTGCGGTACTCTGACAACTTGATCAGCGTGAACACCTCTACAGGGAAGAAAAGCAGGTTCTTCACCACCCGAAGCGGCAACAGTGCCCAAAAACCCTGGCCGATGATAGTGGAAATCACCAAAGTATTGAGCGTCAGGTGGCAGAGCAATGTTACCAAAGCCTGGGAGAAGATGATTCGGCCACGGCCCACGCCCTGATTGAAGAGGAAATAGCCATAAACAAACCCCTTGAGGGCAGCGATAAGTGTAAACCGCAAATCCAGCGCCCCCACCGGGAACAGCAGCGCTCCCAGAAAATCTGCCGATGCGCCCACAATCGCCCCGGGTACGGGACCAAAAAGCATCGCGGCCAGCGCAACGGGCAAATAGCCAAAGGAAACATTAATAATTCGGTCATTGTAACCCAAAAAGCGTTCCACAATCACCGACAAGGCCACAAGAAGCGACAGAACCAGCAGCCTCTTGAGAACCTTGCCGTTGACTGAAGCGACAGGGCTTGTCATGCTGGATAAACTCCTTTTCAATATTATCGCGCTGCGTTCTCAGCGCAGCGGATCCTCGGAAACGATGAAGGTCTCAGGGAACATGAAGTCCTTGAGCAGGGCGCGGTTTATTTCAAAGTCCATCAGCTGGCCCGCGCTTTTGGCGTATTCATAAGGCCTGTAGGTATTATCAAAGGGCAGACGGCACTGTTCCACCCTGGCTCCCCGCAGCGAGAAAGCCAAACCCAGGGCATCCAGGATGTCCGCCATGGTGATGTTGGTCTCGGCCCGCTTTTTTCCGGGACCATTGGGCATCGTACCCGCTACGAAGATGTTGTTGTTTCGGATGCCCGGATAGGTGAAGGCTTTGTCATAAGGTTCTTCCCAGATTTTGAGGATGTCCGTAAGCAAGTTCTGAGCGCTGTTTAAATCATAGCTGCTAAGCTTGGCAGCAATACTGGACAGCACCAGGCGCGCGCGGTAGGTACGGCCGATGTCCTGCGTGTCCAGGTCATTTGAAGCACGGGTGCGCCGGATTCGCATGAATATGACAGCGGCAAAGCCGTTGAGATGATAAGTGCCCGGGCCTTCCAGCACAGGCTGTGTGCTGTTCACAGGGACTGACCAATTCTTCATGTAGTGGATTTCAGAGGAGGTAAGCGGCACATCCACACCCCCCACCGCGTCCACAATTTCCATTATATGCCGCCAGTCCATCATCACATATTTTTCCACTTTAATGCCAAAGTGGCGGCTGATGGTGTCCAGCAAGCCTTGCGCCCCATATTCACGGATGATGCGGTTGATGCGCCCGGGGTTACCGTCTGGCCGGATAACCAGGGCATCCCGGATAATGGAAGTGACGATGACCCGGCCGGTTTGCCCGTCCATCGTCAGCAACACCAGGCCATCGTTGTAGCCCAGATTGTCCATGTTGTTCTGCCACTTGTCCATGCTGACAAGCAGATAGTGGCGCACGCCAAGGGGCGTGGCTGGCATTTCGCTTTCCTCAAGGGGCTTGATATGATCCAGCAAATAAAGCCGCTCATTACGGTTGCTGGAGGCTAGCCCCAGGGAGGCCGTACACATGAGCGTGAGGGCAACACAGGCGCACAGAAGCTTTTTCATGCGCCCTCCATGATATTATAGCGTTCAAGCCGAACGCCAGTCTCTTCAAAGAAGTTGAGGGCAAAATCGTCGGGATACCCTTTCTCAAACACCACCCTGCTGATGCCTGAATTCACGATGATTTTTGCGCATACGGAGCAGGGTTGGTGCGTTGTGTAGAGTGTGGCACCCTGGATGGAAAGGCCGATTTTCGCCGCTTGAATAATGGCATTCTGTTCCGCATGGATGGCGTAGCAGACTTCCGCCCGGGTTCCAGAGGGGATTCCCAGCTTGCGCCTGAGGCACTCTCCCCGCTCCTTGCAGGTTTTCATTCCGGCGGGGGCTCCGTTGTATCCGGTGGTCATCACGCGCTTGTCTTTCACGATGACTGCGCCAATTGCCCGGCCTTCATTGAAACAGCTGCTCCAGGAAGAAACCAGGCGTGCCATTTCCATGAACCGATGATCCCACTTATCCATGTGCGCGTATGCCTCCATTTGTTTTGAGAGTATACCGCCCCGCACGGGGGATGTCAATTTGCAGTGAGCGCCAGGTTTACCCGGTGGCGCAGGCCCAGCAGCCAGGCTTCATCGCTTGGGTACTCGGTGAGGTTCAAAGGATATGCCAGGCCATGGTGGATGATCTCCAGTACTCTGTCCCGCCCGGCTTTCTTCTCCAGCGCCTCAAGCGCCCGAAGATCCTGGAGAGCCTGTAGAAAATGCATCATACGTATGGATTCCTCCGGCGTTCCACCCTGCCCTGGATAAAGCAGATGGGCGTCCCCTGCGGGGGCCAGGCCATCACAATCGGTGTTGATATAGGGGTCTATGGGAAAGCCTGCGCTCTGGGCTGCGTAGTAATTGAGTGCCCAGTGGCTGATCCCCCTGATTTGTTCAATGTAAAGCTGACAGCCCAGCACCCGGGTCCGGCAACCGGGCATGGCGATGAGGGTGTCAGGGTAAGCGCCGTGGTGGCGGTAGCCCAGGCTTGCCCACCTCTCAGACCCTGCAAAACCCATCAGTTGATCCAGTTCCGGCACTGGAGCAAGGCCGGGTTCGGTCCCGTCCAGGAAGTCCGGGTCCGGCGGAGTATCGATGATGGGCCGGCCGGAAAGCAACGGACAGGTAAAACTCAGGAGCTTGCCATACTGGGCCCGGTCTTGTTTCCCCGGCATATCCGATAAATGGAAAAAGCTTTGATCCAGCGCGTCAATATAGCACAGTTCCTTGAGCAAGGCCGGGATATAGGCGGACAGGAAAGACTGGTAATCCCGGTCATCAGCCTGCGTCTGGGGACCAAACAGCATGGAGTAGGTGCCATCCTTGACCCCCATGATGGTGGCGGCATGATAGCCGCCCCGGGGGCTGAAGAAAGGTGCCATTTCAAAGTACTTGATACCCTCGTGCCTGCAGAGGCTGATAAAGTCACGGAGCTTCGCAAAGCGGAAAGTATAGCCCAGCGGGGTCACAAACACATCCACCAGCTGAGCCTCAGGCCGCTCACGCCCGTCCTGTATCAGGATGGGTGGTGTATGGATCGGGGTAAAGGCCATATTGATTCCCCGTTTGGATGCCAGATGCAAAAAACCCCGCAACACGCGGATATGCTCCACGGAAAACATGGGAAGGTGGTAGACCTGGGCCAAGCTGTCCGCGTGGAGCCAGCGGGAGCAGATCAGCTTCTGCTCCGGGAGCCTGGCGTCGAGCAGCAGAAGGGTTATGCCCGCCTCAGCCAATACCTCGCCGTCCAGGCTCATCATTGTAACCTTTAGCGGATACTCTCCGGCCGGGGTTTTTTTGGCGGGCTCCACATCAATCCACAGGGCGCTCCAAAACCCCGGGTAAAGGCAGATACGCTGAGTATCCCCCAGATTCCTGAGGATGTCCGGGTATACACCTGGCGTATCACGAAGGTAAGCCCCGGCACCGTCAGAATATTTGGGAAAACGGACCGGCACCCCTGTCACTTGCCTGACCCTTAAGGGCAGAGCGCAGTCAAAATCAATGCGCACCCGAGGCAAATCGCCCTCCCAGGCATCATGAAGCATATAAGCCGCCTGAAGGGAAAACACCTCGCCGCCCAGCATGCTCGCGGGACAATCCCCGGGGTAGCTTGTCGGCTCCTGGTCATGGAACACCTTGCCAAGTCCGCTTACCAGCTTCAGTTTTACCCGCACATGCTCACCCCCTGTCCGCTTAGTGGCTCATTTTAACATAGACCAGCGTGCTTGACCAACCGGGCAAGGGAGACGGCGGCTTTCCGTGAACAATCAACATAAGCGAATAGGGCGGCTCAGGCAACAGAACAAGGCGGATGCGGACACTTGGCAGGCATAAAAAAAGGGCCCGAAGGCCCTGATAGAGAAGGATTACTCCTCCAGGCTGAAATCTTCCTTGGGTGCGCCGCACAGCGGGCATTCCCAATCTTCAGGAACATCTTCCCATTTTGTGCCAGCCGCAACGCCATTATCCGGGTCGCCAAGCGCCTCATCATAAATGTAACCACAGACATCACAGACGTACTTTTTCATTGGCTCATTTCTCCTTGGTTTTTTATGCTTCAGCCTTCCAAAGGCCGTGCAGGTTACAGTATTCGTAGGCAGCGACAACCCGCTCGTCCTGGCCCAGAGCGAATGTGGCCTGTGGGGCCTGGCCGGGCTTCAAATGCCGTACCTGATAGCCGGCGGTGGTTTCCAGGACGATGAAGGGGATGTGATGTTTCTCTTCCATGGGATGGGGGACAGAGCCAACTTTCACGGTTACGACGCTGTGCTGAATCTCAAGAACCGGAACATGCTTTTCCCGGGAAGCGTCAACCGTGCCAGCGTCAAGGAGCTTCATTTCCTCTCCGCAGCAAATAACGGGTACGCCGGAAGAAAACAGGTACATGACCACATTGCCGCAATGGCTGCAATAGTAAAATTTCATCGCGTTATCCTCCTTCCATTTATATTCAATTACATCTTATGCGCCTCAAGCAGTACTTGTCAAGACGCTTCCTTGACAATCCCCCATGCCAAACCCTACAATATTTTCATCAGCAGACTAAGGAGGGGGAGGTTTGCGCCGCAGACAGCCAGCCGGGAGAGACCTTCATGATTGCAATGTCCGTCATGCGGCGTATATGCCTGACAACGGCGATTTTTCAATGCCGGGCGCCCAGGCTCCGTGGGAACCGGCTCTTGTTGACTTTCAGGAACAAGCGGACGATGCCTGGCAGGCGGCGTTTGTTCCCCGGTCGCCGGATGATATCTTTTATGCCCCGCAAGAGGAAGTTGAAGAATACCCGGAGCGTATTCTTCTGCCTCATGAGGAGGTTCCGGTAAAGCGGCCGGTACGCTGGGGGATTATGGCAACTGCATCCCTCGCTGTGATTATCGGTATCGTTTATTGGCTGCTGTCCGCGTCCAGCGCGGAACAGGATTTTACGAATAAGGCCGAGGCCCTTGGATCTGGAGTGTTTTTTGACCAAATCTATGTGGACGGCTACCCAGTTGGTGGAATGACCTTTGCCCAGGCGGAAAGTGCCCTGGCCCAACAGGCAGCCGCCGACGGCAATGCCCTTGCCATCACGCTGAATATTGATGAGGCCGCTTACCACATCACCCAACAGCAACTGCCGTTCCACCGTAACACCCGCGCGGTGCTGGAGGAAGCCTGGTCTATCGGCCGCCAGGGATTCTCATGGATGGTGGGTGAGGACATCACGCCCTTTGAGGTGCGCTGGCGCCATGTGGAACAGACGCGGGTTGACAAGGCGCATTTTGCCACCCAGGTTACCTATGAGGCGCAGGCCGCCAGGGCCTTATGCGAGAGCATCGTTAACCAAATCAACCGGGAGCCAATTAACGCGGTGGTCGCTTCCTTTGACTTCACCACCAAAGCCTTCGCCGTCACCCGGGATGTACCGGGCCGAAGGATAGAGTTGGCAGACTTGATGAGTGCGCTCACCCATGCCCTGGACAGCGGGGACTATCGGGCCATCATTACGCTGGAATCCACCCCTATCCTTCCCCGGGTGACCAGCGTGGATTTGCAGAACGGTTTTGCCATGCTGGCATCATTTTTTACCAAGACCACTTCGGACAATGACCGCAACAATAATATCGCCCTGGCCGCACAGGCTTTAAGCGGCAAAACCCTCATGCCGGGGGAGGCCCTTTCCTTCAATGAAGCAACGGGTAAGCGTACCATTGAAAGTGGCTACCGGGGAGCACCCGCCATTGCCGGCGGCATTTTAATTGACGATGTGGGTGGCGGGGTTTGCCAGGTATCCTCTACGCTCTTTAACGCCGCGGCCCTGGCGGGGATGACCATTGTGCAGCGGGAACCCCATGCCTGGCCCAGCAGTTATGTGGACAAAGGCCTGGACGCAACGGTGAACTGGCCCAACCTGGATTTTGTGTTCCGTAATGACAAGGACGCGCCGGTTTTCGTGATTGCTTATTATGCAGACCGAAAGGTGACCGTGGAAATCTACGGCATGCGCTCAGGACCGGGGGAGCGCATTGAGCTTGAGACGGAGGTGACGGGCAGCACCGTCCCCCCCAATGAGCCGCTCCTGCAACCCAACCCCAGCCTGCCGCCAGGCACCCGGCAGGAGCTGAAGAAGGCCCGTACCGGGTTTGTCGTGGACACTTACCGCATCTACTACAGGGACGGGGTAGCCTACCGGAGGGAAAAACTGTTTACTTCCCGTTATCCTATGGTGCAGCAGGTCATTGAATACAACTGAATAGGGGGGAGGCAGGCGTGCGAAAAGGGGATAAACGCAGGCAAGAGTTGGTGGATGCGGCGGCAGTCCTGTTTTTTAAGCAGGGCTACGAGAAAACCGCACTAAACGACATTCTGTCAAATGTTGGTTGCAGCAAGGGCAGCTTTTATCATCACTTTGAAAGCAAGATGGCCTTGCTGGAGGAACTTGCCCGGCAGCGCGCGGCGGATGGCTTTGAAGCCTTCGCTGCCGGTTCTGACACGCCGCCCCTTGAGAGCCTCAACCGCCTGTTTTACTTCGCCTGCCCCTTTAGGAATGGGGAGGAGGGCTTTCTCCTGAGCCTGATACAACTGATGCGTCTGCGCCAAAGCGCCAGTATTGAGCAAGCACTCATACAAGGTGTGGATGCCTTGTTTTACCACGCATTCCTACGCTCGGTGGCCCGTGTGGAGGACAGCCCTGCCACGGATGAATCAGACCGCTCCCTGATCTGGCAGGGTTTCCTGTCCGCTTGCCTGTATATACTTCGCCAGGCGGCAGAACTGCCCCCTGAGGCAGGGAGAGCGCGGGCGGTCAGGCTGATGCGGGCGCTCAGGCTGCAGTTGGAAAATGCCCTCTTCCTGCCATATGGCAGTCTTGTTATTATGGAAGCTGAGGAGATGTCGCAGGTGCTCCTGAGCGCCCTTGAGCGGGTTGGCACCCTTGCCTAAAAAGGAGCGTGTGTGTATAATCAACAAATCCGATCAAGGGAGGAGTGACATGCGGCGATTCCTCATCGCCTTGCTTTGCCTGCTGATACCCCTGGCGGTGAAAGGCAATTCCGGGGCCGATGCGTTTACTGACATAGCGCCAGCCTATCCCATGCCGGACAGCGTCCGTGCGCTGATTGCGGTGGCGGCGGGCGAAGTTGGCTACACGGAGGAGCGGGGCGGCGTAACCAAGTATGGTAGTTGGTATGGCAACCCTGCGGCCGAGTGGTGTGCTGAGTTTCTGTGCTGGTCTGTGGCACAGGCAGAGGAAGCCCTGGGTGTCACACTGCTAAACAAGGTGTTCCCTCTTTACGGAGCCACGAACATTGGCCGCGAATGGTTCCTTGCCCAGGGCCGCTACATCGCCCGAACTGGTTTTGTGACCGGCTGGGGAAGCCAGTGGTATTCCGGGGACTCAAAACAAATGGCGCGGGGAAGTTACATTCCCCAGCCAGGGGACTGGGTTTTCTTTTCCTATACACCTTCGGGCGATACCACCCATGTTGCCGTAGTTGAAAAAGTGATAGCTGCAGCAGACGGCACCCACTACGCCCAGGTTATTGAGGGCAACAACCCCGACAAGGTCCAGCGTGCCCGTTACCTTTTGGACGACTGGCGCATCCAGGGCTATGGCACGGTGCATGACCTGGCGGATATTGTGCTGCGCGGCGGAAAAGAAGGCAGCAAGGTGAGGGCACTTCAGGGCCGGCTGGCAGACATCGGCTTGATTGCCTACACGGACATTAGCGGCAAGTATGACCACCGTACCCAGGAGGCTGTGCGTGCGTTTCAAGCAGAGATGGGCTTTGCGCAAACTGGAATTGCCAATCAGCAAACCCAGCTTAAGCTGAATGCCTATGCCCATCAGTGGGTGATGGAGCACACCGAGTTCTGGACTGTGGACGGCGCCGTCCATTAATGGAAAGAGGGTTTATGCAGGATCAGCTGATCGTTCTGAACTTTGACAGGCAATACGCGGCGGCATTGGCCAGCCGGCTAAGGGCGGAAAAAATCTACTGCCGCATCCTTCCGGCCAGCACCCTGGCCCGGGATATCCGCGCCATTGATCCCCAGGGTTTGGTACTGGCTGGCGGCGTGTCCGGGCAGTTTGCCGGCGAGGTTGATCCGGAGCTGATGCATCTGGGCATCCCGATCCTTGCCCTGGGGGATATTGCCCCGGCGGCGGCAACGCTGTTGGGCGCCGAAGCATGGGAGAAACGCACGGTAAACGGAGTGGGAACCGTCAGTTTCTTCCCCTCACCCATCACAGGAGAGATGGAAGAGACGGAGCGCCAGCTGGCATATGTCAACCCCCTGCATCTGCCGGATGGGATGGTGCCGCTGGCCCAGTGGGAGGATGCCATTATTGGTGTCCAGCATGCGGAAAAGAGAATATACACCCTTCAGCTTCAGCTTGAAGCCAATGACATGGATATGATGGAGCTGTTACTTCGTTTTGCCACCCAGGTGTGCGGCTGTACGCCCTGGTGGGGCGAGGAAGCCTTTATCGCACAGACCAAGGCTGCCATTGCCCAAAGGGTTGGCAAAGGCAAAGCGGTGTGCATCATGTCCGGGGGGCTCAGCAGCGGCGTCAATGCTGTCCTGGCCCACAGGGTCTTGGGGGAGCGGCTTCAGTGCCTGTATGTGGACACCGGTCTGCTTCGTGCGCACGAGACGGATCGCTTTGTGGAATACTACCGGGACCGCCTGGGTTTAAACCTAAAGGTGATCCATGCTGAAAGCCATTTTCTGGAAGCGCTCCAGGGGCTGGAACAGCCGGAGGACAAGCAGGCGGTTATTCTCCGCATGCTTCAGGAAACGCTTGAGCAGTCCATGCAGGCAATGGATTATGATCTCCTGCTCCTGCCTGTAAGTGCAAGCCAGCTGATGGATGGGGAGAATGCTCTCACGCCCATGGGCCGCATCAGCCAGCCAAGGGCTGTGATGATGCCTCTGTCGGAATTGTATAAGGAAGAAATCCGCTTTGTGGGGGAGGCGTTGGGGATGCCCCCTGAGGTCATACAGATGCAACCCTTTCCCTGGACAGGGCTGGCGCTTAGGATCTCTGGTGAATGTACGCCGGAGAAAGTAGAATTACTGCGCCAGATAGACGCCATCTTCAGCGATGAAATCCGCTCAGCAGGGCTTCATAAGAAGCTCTGGAAGTATTTTGCCGTGCTCCACCACATGCCTGATCACCCGGAGCAAAGCGCGGATCTCATTCTGCTGCGCGCGGTTACTGCCAGCCACCAAGGGGGCAATATAAATGCCCTGGCGGCCAGGCTTCCCTATGATCTTTTGGAACGGTTTACGGCTCGCGTGCGCGGGGCCAGCCCTCAGGTGCGCAAAGTGTTTTACGACCTGACCCCGGGCAGCAGCGGCCACCAGGATTTTGAGTGGCAATAACGCTAAGGAGCACACATGCGACTATCTCACCCAAGCGCCCCTTTTTCCGGCGTTCCCGCTGAGGATGTTTTTTTCGCCGCTAACGACCAATATGTGCAGATGGGCGTGGGTTTTGTGGTACTGAGTTATCAGGAGGAGGCCATCCCCGAGCGGCCGCTTCAGTTATATCTGGATATCAAGTCTCAGCCCTCGGCCAGAAATCTCCTGCTGGGAGCACTCTTAGGGCGCAGTGAACAGATGCGCGCCGCTTTCCCTGGTGTGAAAGGACGCATTTACACTGAACTTTCCCCCACCCAGTTTGATGTGCTCAACTTTTATACCCAGAATGGGTTTTCAACCGAGGACGCCCGGGAAGAGTATTTGATACAGCTGCCTTCAGGGCCTTCCCAGCCGCCTATGGGCTGCGAGTTCGCTTCAGTGCCACTGGAAACAGTGCAGGACCAGTATGCTTTCCTGCAGCGCCTCAACAAATACCGCCTGTCGCCCATCATGCACGATTATCTCACTTTGCAGATGCAGCAGCCCTATTTCCTTGCCCTGGGTTATTACCGCGCCGGGCATCCCATTGCCGAGGTGATGATAACCGGCGCCAGCGCTGATACCGCAGCTTTGGTGATGGTATATGTCCAGCGGGACATGCGCAGGCGAGGCGTGGCACGGGCGCTGTTGGCAGCGGGCTCAGACCTGCTGCACCAGCGCGGGGTCACCCAGGCGCTTACCCATGTGCGGACAGGCAGCGCTGCCCAAATGGGACTTGTGCGTATGATGAGCGGTTCCCGCCGCAAAATTATCACCGTGCTCCCCGGCCTGCTGTTTGGCTGAGATGAAATGAATGGAAACAGGCGCTCTGCGGGGCGCTTTTATTTTCATTCGCCATCGGTTTCAAACCGATCCGATGGCGCGGTGGATGCCATGACAGAAATGGGAGCACATCCTCCGGAGCAATTGGCTGCTCAGGATGCCGCACCGGCTGGTCCTCACCAATCTTCTCCGTTTAGACGGCATGCGAAAGTTTGGATGAAGCACTCCAGACGGCCGGGGATAGAGTGCTGGTTGTTTTTTTTGTTCACCGGATATTGGCCATGCGAATGGGCGGACTTCGCGATGCCCTTTCAGGGGATGCCCGGTCAGCCCATTGTTTGCGGCCATGGATGGCCGCAATGGAGCAAGTTGTGATAATGCAAGCAACTCCCGTCGATGCACGAATGCCGGCCGCGTCAGGCAGTACATATCAAATCTGTTGGTGCGGAAGGCGCACAAGGGCTGATACCAGGCGTTTAACGGGATATTTATCATGATGAAACGTTTGGTCCCGCAGCTGACCAGGATGCCGTACCGGACAACACCTGCACGACTTTATGGGCGATGGCTTGGAAAGCGGGGTTTCGCAAAACTTTTGTCTGCAGGATGGACTGCAACCCCAAACATTTGAAGGGTTGGGCTCGAACACCGGAGCGTCATTGCCTTCTGGAAGCAGGTGAAAGGGAGTTTTGGCCATTCATTGGCGAAATCCACTGCCGCGGCGTATCTGGTGACTGCCATTGCCCTGGATGAGCAGGGATCTCCCTGCCAGCCACTGGCGTATGAAAAACCATTATCGCAAAAAGGCACTGACCCCATACAGGCTCCCATTTTCAGCAGAATTTCAGCTTCCCGCCACCCATATACCCATGGTTATGTGTGCTGCGGGGTGGACAGCGATCTGGAAGATGAGTACTGGAAAGCGCCTTGGGGCGTGAAAAAAGATAGCCACCTGTCACCCCTGTCAAAAGGGAGAACATTTTCTCAGACGCTGCGTGAGGTTTGACCGGCTTACAGGCGGACAAATTTTGCGAACGATTTCGGGCGCAAATGAAGCATAAAGCCTGGACTCTATGAAAAGCTGCCGGGAGAAGACCCTGTATCTGTTTTGCCACTCGAAACAGAAAAAAGCAACTGCCTGGTAAAAGCGAACAATGGCAGGGCAAGTTGATCTTCACTCCTGGTTGGGACGAGCCAGCGCCCGCTCCGCTTCCAGCGCGTTAAGAGGCTCTTTTGCAATCAGCAGGAAGATGAAACCCAACAGGAAGAGACTCAAAAGACCTAAGGCGCCAAAAGAAGAGCGTCCGGTAAGATTGCTGATCACGGCATAGAGGAGAGGACCGATGACGGCGGCAAATTTCCCAAAGATGTCAAAGAAGCCAAAATACTCGTTGGAGCGTTTCTTTGGTACCAATTTGCCAAAATAGCTGCGGCTCACCGCTTGGATGCCCCCCTGCATGGTGCCCACCAGGATGGCCATGAACCAAAAGAGCATCGTAGAAAAACGGATTGCCTCCTGATAACTGCTGATCACGTCCTTTTCATCGTCCATGAAGACAGTGAGGCCTGAGACCAGTGCGGCCTCCGCCCTGGAGGAGGCGGGATCTTCAAGGCCCAGACGTATTTCCAACAGGGCCTTCTTGTCATTGGCCATGATGGCCCGGCTGGCTGCCTGGAAATACTGGTCGATGGCCCCTTCTTTTTCCTCCTCCCCGTCCTGAGCCAGAGCGTCCAGTTCCCGCATGACGGCAACGCGCTTGGCATCAAGGGCATCCTGATAACGGAACTGGTGCGGTTCCAGGGTAAAACCCATGACAAAGCCCACAAAACATATGAACATGTACACGGTGATCGCCACCAGCAACGCTTTGCGCGTGCTGATTTTTTTGGTCATACGGGCGAAAAGGATGGAGGAGGGCATTGCCACAATCTGTGTGACCAGCAAGGCCAGGATCATGCCCGTGGCGCCCAGTCCCAGGGCTGTTCCGTAGGCAGTCGAAATGCTGATCACTGTGCCTACGCCGTCGATGTAGAAGAAGTAGGCGATGATAAAAAGCAGCAGGCCTTTCTGGCGGGCGATGTCCAGGGCGGTTTCCAGGATGTTGCCGAAAATGCCCTTTATGGAAATGCGTGCTGGTTTGTCGATATAATGGGCCTGCTCCACATTCTTCAGAAATGGAATAGAGAACACCAGCCACCATACAGGAACGATGAGGATGGAAAATTTCTGGGCAATGGGGTTGGAATATCCCAGGGCCAATAGGCCCGCGATGGAGATAACAAAGGGGATGGTACTGCCGCCGATATAGCCCATGGCGTAGCCCCAGGAGGAAACTGTGTCCATGCGCTCATTGGTGGTGACATCCGTCAGGAAACTGTCGTAAAAAAGGTTGGATCCGGAGAAGCCGATCCGCGATATGACATAGCCCACCAGCATCATCCGCCAATCATTGGTGAAAGCCATGCTGGCGGTAAAAACCACACCCAGGAGCATAAAGGAGGTAAAGAGCTTCTTCTTCATGCCCTTATAGTCGGCAACGGAACCCAGAACAGGGGCAAGGAGCGCCACGATCAGCGTAGCAATGCTGGTGCCATAACCCCACCAGACATCCCCCTGATCGCCTGCGAAAGCCACAAAGATTGTGGGGAAAATGGCTGCCATTATGTTTGTAGCGTAGACGGAGTTTGCCCAGTCATACAAAATCCAGCTGCGCTCTTTCCTCGTGAAGCGGGTCCTCTCGGCGCTTGCCATGTGTATGCCCTCCTATGCCTTGTATACCGCCATTATAGCAGGCTGACCAATAAAAGCCAGGCCGTATCTTGCTACGGGAAATTAATATATGGCGTTTTTACATAATATTATCGTAAGATATTCAAATATTATGCAAATGGTATGCGCAGGTATCCCTCATTTGGTGGATGTGATACTCCTCCACCACAAGGGGTAGGTGAATCATTTATCAACAAATTGGCTTTCATGCAGACTTGACCAAGCGCTGGAAACTTGAACTCAAACGGCTTTCGTGCTAACATAACTTCGTGGACCAAAGGGCGAAAAGCACTTATCCACAGTGGCTTATCCACAGCCACAGTAAGTGTCTATCAGCAGAATGCTGTTTTTTTAACCCTTTGATTGTGTATAACTGCTGTATAATTTTCGCCTATAGGAGTCGCGCATTGAATTATCAGTCAATCTGGGAACGGGCCTGCCAACTGATGCACGCGGAGATGTCGGACGTGACCTACTCAACCTGGATTGAGCGGGCGCTGCGGCCCTTGGATCTTTCGGGTGATCACTACTATGTTAAGGCTGAGACGGATTTTTACCACCAGTTTGTGGTTCCGCGCTATTCCGCGCTGATTTCCTCTGCCCTCCAGCAGGCGGCGGGGAAAGACCTGAAACTGAACATTCTCACGCCAAGGCAGGCCGCGGACTATCAGAATGGCAGCGGTGTCGCGAAAAAAGCCGCGCCAAGGCTCAATGACAAGTATACTTTCGAGTCCTTTGTGGTGGGATCAGGCAATCGCTTTGCCCACGCCGCTTCCCTGGCTGTAGCGGAGTCGCCGGCTGACGCCTATAACCCATTGTTTATATACGGTGGTGTGGGCCTTGGCAAAACCCATCTGATGCACGCCATCGGGCACTACATTCTCCAACAGAAGCCGGATACCCGGCTCGAATATGTCACCAGCGAAACCTTTACCATTGAGCTGGTTACAGCCATCCAGACCAACCGCAATATCCAGTTTCGGGAGAAATACCGCAGCGTCGATGTGCTCTTGATTGACGATATCCAATTCATAGCAGGGCGGGATTCCACCCAGGAGGAGTTCTTCCATACCTTTAACGCCCTGTTTAATGCTGGAAAGCAGATTATCATCTCCTCCGATCGGCCCCCCAAGGAGATCGCCAAACTGGAAGAACGCCTTCGCAGCCGCTTCCTCTCAGGACTCCTGGCTGATATCCAGCGTCCGGACATGGACACCCGCTGCGCCATCCTGCGCCAGAAGGCAAATGAAGAGGGCATCCTGGTGGGTGAAGATGTGATCCAGATGATCGCTCAGAATGTGGACAGCAATATACGGGAGCTGGAAGGGAGCCTGACCCGTCTTGCGGCCTACTCTTCCCTGTCCGGGAAGGAAATCAGCCTTTCCCTGGCACAGGAAGCCCTTAAGGAAATCATCAACGACCATCAGCCCCGGAGCGTCACCTGCTTTGATGTCATGATGGCTGTGGCCGGTTACTATGGTGTCAGCGAGGACGACTTGCGCGGGCCCAGGCGCAGCCGCAATGTGACAGTGCCCCGGCAGATGACCATGTATCTCTCCCGGAAGCTTACCGAATCCAGCTTGCCCAAAATTGGCGAAATGCTGGGTGGGCGCGACCACAGCACGGTGATACATGGCTGCGCCAAAATCGAGGAGCTTAGCACGAGTGCGCCCCCGGTGAAGGCGGCAATCGCGGACTTGACGAAGCTTCTTTTGCGCAACTGAGGCCAGAGGGAAGCCCGGGGCAGCTTGTTTGGCGGCTCCGGGCTTTTTGGTTATAACTAGAATATGTGCAGAGTCATTCGTGTCATTTCCTCTTGCACCTGGTTCTCCAGTTTTTCCTGCCTTTGACGCCGGTTTTGGGGATACCAGTCCCCTCCGGGGAGATGCCGAAGGTCAAAAGGCATAATAGGCCGTGTTAATCGTTTCACGCGGAATTTCCTCCTCTTGCGTTTCTTCTTGGGGGTTTTGCCCGATAACCCTGATGGCACCCACATCGCTTGATACCTGTTCCAGGGCGCTTTTCTGACCCTCATGGCACAGCACCGCCCCGCAGTCCCTTAAGGTCAGCATCTCCAGGATATCCTGCCCGCTGATGGCCTCCTCCAGCGTCACCGCCCCGCAGTCCTCGACTGTCAGCCCTTCCGGGTGCTGGCGAAGCATGTGCGGATCGATGGTCAGCGTGCCCCGGTCACGCAGCAGGCGGCCTTTGTATGTCTTGAGCTTTTTGTATTGGGGCCGGGTGGCCAGGAAGGCGTCCTGAAGGTGCAGCGGCAGTGTAACGCTGCCGGTGACAATCAGCCCTTCCAGTTTTTTGAGCGTTCCTTCCTGATTATCCTCAATGACCAGGTTATTTGGAATAAACAGCTTTGCGCCATGTTGGCGGATCAGGTCGTCCGCCAGGGTTTCCGCTTCCTCCACAAAGGCAAAGCCTTGAGGAATGGATGTGATTTGGGTTTTATCGTCAAATAAAGGCAGGGCGTGCGCCAGCGCTTTTTCGTTTAGATAGGCCTTGTCTGTCATGAATCGGACGCCTTTTTGCAGCAGGGCCTGGATGTCCAGGTTTTCCTCGGCGATAGCGACACTTCCGGTTACAAAGTACAAGGCGTCCTTTGCCCTGAGGATAAACAGCGCATCCACCCGCAATTTTCCGTCGATCAGGATGGCCTCGTCCGGATAGGCGACGGATTTGCCGTTGATCTGAACCCTTGCCATCAGGCCCTCCAGGCTTTTAGGGTAGAGCACCTTGCCGTTCACCTGGATGCCGGCATAGCCTTTGAGCGTTTCCTGGCTGCCGGTGCGGATGATAAGCTTGCCATTTACCATCAGCAGAGTAGGTTGCTGCGGGGCTTCACCGCCCGCGATTTCAAACTTGCCGTTTTTAATGCTTATCTGTGTGCCTTCCGCAACCTGGACGATGGCTGCGGCGTTCATGGCAACGGGAATCCGGGTCAACAGCTTTTTGGCTTCAGTGCTTAACACGATGACGCTGGCGTTGATTTCCATTCCACTGTAGGGGGCCAGGCTGTCCTCTGTCAGCCCGGTCATGTCGCACAGGGCGGTGTTGATGGTCAGTTTCTTCAGATGATTTGTCATTGTTCCTCTCTCCTTTGTTGTTCAATTTGCTGGCTTAGCTTGGCGCGGCATTTCATCAGCCGGGAGCGGATGGCAGAGGGGGTGAGGCCAAACTGCTCGGCCAGTTCCGAGGCGTTCATCCCTTCAAAGTACCGCAGGTAGAAAAGCGACCGGTCCTCCGGCGGAAGGGAGGCCAGCATCTGCGTCACATATACCTGGCTGGTGTCATCCTCCCCGCCGCTTTCCACAAGCCTTTCGAAGCTGATACGCTGGTGCCGCCGTGCCTTGTCGATGAACAGATTCTTGGCCGTCCGGTAAAGCCAGGCGCGGCACTGGGAATCGGTCATATCTAAAAAGAGGTCCGCATGCCGAAGCGCCCGCATAAAGGTGTCCTGGGTCAGGTCCTCCGCCTCCGCAAGACTCCTGGTAAGGGGCTTGAGAAAGTTGCGGATTTCCTGATAGAACCGGGCGTAGAGCGTCGCTAACATCCTTAGCCTCCTTTCATTGGGATAACGAATGGGGAGTGGGAAGTGTTGTCAGGCAAACAAAAAAATGCGCCCCGTCGCCGGGGCGCAAGATTTGCTTGATTCAGTCAGCCGCGTAGGGCATCAGCGCGATGGCACGTGCGCGTTTGATGGCTTCGCTGAGCTGCCGCTGATGCTTGGCACAGGTGCCCAGCATTCTCCGGGGGCTGATCTTGCCGCGCTCGTTGATGTAGCGGCGCAGGCGGTTGACATCCTTATAGTCGATATACTCCACCTTGTTGGCGCAGAAATCGCACACCTTGCGGCGCGGGCGCCTGCCGCGCGGGCGCGGCCTTCTATCGGATTGCTCGGACATGTTATCGTCTCCTTAAATTCTATGACTTAGAAGGGCAGATCATCCTCATCCACACGGACGAAACCGCCGTTGTCATTGTCAGGGCTGGCGGCGGGCGTCTGTCTTGCGGGCGCGTCCCCGGTCTCACTCCGTGGGGTGAGGAACTCCACCTCGTCAGCCTGTACTTCCAGGCTGTAGCGCTGCTGGCCGTCGTTGCCGGTGTAGTTCTGAAGCGTCAGAGTGCCCGACACACCCACCTTGCGGCCCTTGGCCAGGTATCGGTTGCAGTTTTCAGCCAGTTGCCTCCAGGTAGTAACGCGGAAGAAGTCAGCTTCCGGTTGCCCCGCTTCGGCGCTTTGGCGCCTGCGGTTGACCGCCACCGTAAAGGTGCATACAGGAACTCCGGATTGCGTACTGCGCAGTTCCGGATCCCGGGTGAGGTTTCCAATTAGAAAAATCTTGTTCATCGGGGTGCCCCTCTACTCCTCGTCAGGGACGATCTCAGCCGCCATGGCCGGCGCTTCAGCCGGTGCTGCCAGTGGGGCAGGCCGCTGGGAGCGGGGCTTGACGTTGGACCGCTTGTGCTCAACGCGGGTGATCAGGTAGCGCATGACCTTGTCGTCAATCTGCATGTTGCGCTCCATCTCCTTGGGGAAGGCCGGATCAGCGGAAAAATAGGTGAGGACATAATAGCCCTCGGGCTTGTCATCCACCAGGTATGCCAGGCGGCGCTTGCCCCATTCTTCAACCTTCTCCACCTTGCCGCCGTGCTGGGCGATCAGCGCGCTGTAACGCTCGATCAACTCCTTGCGCGGCTCTTCCTCAACAGCCGTGTCGATGATGTAAAGCAGTTCGTAATCCATCTCTTTCACCTCCTCATGGACATATGGCGCCATGGCTTGCATGGCGCAAGGATGTGCCA
>LSQX01317814.1_pt1 | contig 19366 bp, 20 predicted proteins | sample 654561 | NCBI WGS metagenome assembly LSQX01 (sample SAMN04489861, study PRJNA283612) | anaerobic digester metagenome | isolation source: 4 biogas reactors fed with cattle manure at either 37C or 55C with and... | place: Denmark: Kongens Lyngby | collected 2014
AAGCCACCGTTGTAATAGAAAACGGTAAGATATTAGAGGAAAACCTAAAAAGAATAAGACTTACAATAGACGACCTTATTTCAGAGCTTAGGATAAAGGATGTCTACAGTATCGAGGAGGTGGAGTTCGCTTTGTTCGAGGCAAACGGAAAACTGAGCGTACTAAAAAAAGCCCCCCACCAGCCGGTGACCCCAGAGGATTTGGGCATTGTAACTGAATACAAGGGGCTACCCACAAACCTTGTTTCCGACGGAATACTGCTTGACGATGCGCTGCACTCGCTTGGCCTTTCCAAGGCCTGGCTGTACCACCAACTGGGCAAGCAAAACATCACCGAAGTATCCCAAGTGTCCCTGGCCCAGCTTGATACCAACGGAAACCTGTACGTGGACCTTATCGGGGACAGGCCCTACGTGATAATACAAACAGACAATGGCCAGGGAGGAGGTATATCACAGTGAAAAGACAGCCCCTGTTATATGCTCTTATAGTCCTTTCGGTGCTGCTTTGCTGCTGCGCCCCTCTACGAAGGCCCATCGACATCCGTAGCGGCTTTTCGGCTCATCTTAGGGCCACCGAGGAGGGCATACGCAGCCAAGACTGGGACCGGGCAATAGAAAGCCTTGAGGCCTCGGTAGCAGCGTGGAAGGGAATAAAACCCTATCTCCAGCTTGATATAGACCATGACTATATAAACGATATTGAGGCTAGCTTTGTGCTGCTTGGGGGATATCTTGAAAGCGGCGAAAAGGCTCATTCGCTGGCGCTTATACTGCTTATACAGGACACCTGGGAAAATATTGGCTCCATGTAACAATTGTGTATTTTTGGAAGGATATCGGGGCTTAATAAAGAATAGAATTGTAACAAAGGGAGATGAGGTCCGTGAACCAGCACGCCGGTAAGGATGCAAACGGAGGGAAGAACTATCCGGTTATTGGAGTGGTATGTATAATAATCGCCGCTGCAAGCATTGTAATCGCCGCCCTTATATACAACGACCTTGAGCCTTCGCTTGTGCTGGCCGTAATGCTGCCCATCCTATGCCTTGCCAATGTGGTACTGGCCATTATCGGCCTTTACCGCAGGGATACAGCCAGGGCACTTCCGTTAATCGGCCTTATAATAACAGTATCCATCCTGGGTTTTTTGATGTTTCACCTCTATGTGATTTTAAGCAAGACAGGGCGGCTGTTTCACCACATTCGGGACTGGACCGTCCCGCTATAACAAAAAGGGACAAGGGACGGTTCTTTGTCCCTTTTTTGCATTACAACGCCTTTTAAATGGATAGAAATTACTCCTTATTGGGTTTTATTAACCATCCTTTGGGTAAATAATACTATATATGTTAAGCACCGCGGGCCGGTTTATGACAATACCAATGGGAACCGCAATGGAGGGTATCAAGCTGAATGATATAAAAAAGGCCTTCAAGTACGAAGGATATACCATTAAAGAATGAGGAGGTATAACACATGAGTGAACTTATAAACAACCGGCAGTACAGACAAAAGGTCCTTAAGGAACTCATAATGGAACTGCACAAAGGAAAAAGCGTTGATCAGGTAAAGGAGAGGTTTGCAAAATTGATTGAAGGAGTTACCGCATCCGAAATTTCCGAAATGGAGCAAAACCTCATTATGGAGGGCATGCCGGTTGAAGAGGTGCAAAGGCTTTGCGATGTCCATGCTGAGGTGTTCAAGGGCTCAATAGAGGACATACATAAACCAGTGGAAGCCAGCGAAATTCCCGGCCATCCGATACATACGATTAGAATTGAAAATAAGCAGATAGAAAAGCTAATAGAAGAAGACCTTAAACCCCTCCTGGGGGACCTCGAAAGCTCCGGTGACAAAACCAGGCTTCCAGAGCTGGCGGAAATGATGGAAAAGCTCTGGCAGATAGACAAACACTATAGCCGCAAGGAAAACCTATTGTTCCCCTACCTTGAGAAATACGGAATAACTGCTCCCCCCAAGGTAATGTGGGGCGTTGATGATGAGATAAGAAACGGTATAAAGGAAATAAGAAGGCTGCTGGAGGATGACTCGGTTTCCATCCCAACCCTGGTACAAAGGGCTCGGGAGACAATAAACAAGACCTCCGAGATGATTTTCAAGGAAGAAAACATACTAATACCCATGGCGGTGGATACACTTACCGAGGATGAGTGGCTGGGCATAGCAAAGGAAAGCGGAGAAATCGGGTATACCCTCATTGACCCGCCTCCGGAATGGGTGCCGGAACGAGCCGGTGCGGCAAAGGATATGCAAAGGCCCGCGGAAGGCCTACCCAAAGATAATATTAAGTTCGAAACCGGCATATTAACTCAAAAGGAACTAGAATACATGCTGAGTACCCTACCGGTTGACATTACCTTTGTGAGCAAGGACGACAAGGTAAAATTCTTTTCCAATAACCCAGACAGGGTCTTCGCCCGTACTAAGGCGATAATAGGCAGGTCGGTGCAAAACTGCCATCCCCCCGCCAGCGTACATATAGTGAATAAAATTGTGGAGGACTTTAAAGCCGGCAAAAAAGACCACGAGGACTTCTGGATTAAAATGGGCGACCTCTATGTCTATATCCGGTATTTCGCAATCCGCGACAATAACGGCGAATACCTCGGCACCATGGAAGTTACCCAAGACATAAAACCCATACAGGAAATCAAAGGCGAAAAAAGGCTTATGTCCTGACGAAACCCCTCCCCCGGGAAACCCGGTGCAGCAGGAGGACAGGGAGTTTTCGAACTCCCCCGTCCAGGACCTGCTCCCCGCGGGGATAACCTCGGGGGTTTTTTTATGCCTGCCCTCTTATCACCAATACCCCACCCCTGAATATAATGGAATTGTAAGCGATATCGTTTTAAAAAAGGGGGGAAAGACTTGAAACGCATTACAAAAATCTTAATACCGTTACTTATACTAGCCCTGGTGATTGGGGGCCTCTCTGGATGCAGTTCCGATAAGGAGCTTATAACAATCAGGCTAAACGAGGTGGTACGTTCTATTTTTTATGCCCCGCATTATGTAGCCATAAATGAAGGTTTCTTCGAGGAAGAGGGCATGAAGATAGAGCTGGCCACCGGCCAGGGCGCGGATAAAACAATGACAGCACTTTTATCAGGGCAGGCGGACATCGGCTTTGCAGGACCTGAGGCTACCATATACGTCTACAACCAGGGCAGGGAGGATTACGCCATAATATTTGCCCAGCTTACCCAGAGGGACGGTTCCTTCCTGGTGGGCAGACAACCTGAACCGGACTTCAAATGGGAAAACCTAAGGGGTAAGACCATTATAGGAGGCAGGCCGGGGGGAGTACCTCAGATGACCCTGGAGTACGTTCTTAAGGAACACGGCCTAGACCCCTATGAGGACGTGGAAATGATAACAAACCTACAGTTCACCGCAACCGCCGGGGCCTTCGTCGGCGGCATGGGGGATTATTCGGCGGAGTTTGAGCCCACCGGTTCAATGATGGAGGCCGAGGGAAAAGGTGCCGTTGTTGCATCCTTAGGCGTAGCCGGCGGCCCCATAGCCTATACCGCCTACTGTGCCCTGGGAAGTTACATCGAAAAGAACCCTGAGATTATCCAGGGATTTACCAACGCAGTCTATAAGGGACAATTGTGGGTACAGCAGCATACATCCGAAGAAATCGCAAAGTCCATCCAGCCATTCTTCCCGGACACCGACCTAGAACTTTTGGCAACGGTTGTGGATCGGTATAAAGCCCAAGACACTTGGTGCCCTGACCCACTCATTATACCCGAAACCTTCGACCGGCTGCAGGATATAATGGAAGAGGCTGGGGAACTTGATAAAAGAGTGCCCTGCGAAGAAATCACTACTAATGTATTTGCTGAGGAGGCAATCAGAACAGTCAAATAGTGCTTTGGGGGGATAATGGTGACAGAGGATATAATAGTCAGTCTGAGGAACGTTTCGAAAAAGTATCATAGTCTTGAGGGGGAAACCGAGGCGGTTAAGGACCTGACCCTGGAGGTTCACAGGGGGGAATTCATTACAATTGTCGGTCCAAGCGGATGCGGTAAGACGACACTGCTTTCACTCATATCGGGACTTTTTATACCCTCTGCCGGCGAAATACTGCTAGGCGGAGAGACGGTAAATGACACTGCCGGTCATGTCGGCTATATGCTCCAGGAGGATCACCTGTTCAAATGGAGGACCATTCTTCGTAACGTAATGATAGGGCTTGAAATAAAAGGTACCCTTAATGCACAGTCAAAGGAAAAGGCTAAAAGCTTACTCCATAAATATGGGCTGGGTGATTTTAAAGACCATTATCCCCACCAATTATCCGGGGGTATGAGGCAGAGGGTCGCCCTTATAAGAACTCTGGCGATTGACCCTGATATACTACTACTTGACGAGCCCTTTGCCGCCCTTGACTATCAGACCCGTTTGAAAGTGGCCGATGATATATGGAAGATAATAAAGAAGGAATCCAAGACAGCCATAATGGTAACACACGATATCGCTGAGGCTATATCGATGTCCGACAGGGTTGTGGTGCTAACCAAAAGGCCGGCACGGGTGAAATCCATCCACAGCCTGGATTTCACCTGTGAGGAGCGGACACCCATAAAATGCCGGGAGGCTCCTGAGTTCAGGGTATACTTCAACAGGATATGGAAGGAGCTGGATGTGCATGTATAAACCTAAGGATAATACTCAAATCCAGGAAAACAACAGCAGTATAGACGACCCGTCTGCAGATCACAAAAATTTCCTAGATAGGGTCAAACGCAGAAAAGTATACGTGAGGATTACGCAGATTGCTATACTAATTGCTTTCTTCCTTGCATGGGAGCTGGCCGCCAACGCAGGCGTAATAGACCCCTTTATAACCAGCCAGCCGTCGAGGATGCTTAGGACGGTAAAAAATTTGCACAGCGACGGCAGCCTTTATATCCATATAGGCTACACCCTGATGGAGACAATAGTGGGCTTTGTGGTGGGTACTGTAATAGGTATACTTCTGGCAATAGCCCTTTGGTGGTCGGAATTCCTCGCCCGGGTGCTGGAGCCCTACCTGGTGGTACTAAACAGCCTTCCCAAAATAGCCTTAGGACCCATTATCCTCGTATGGATAGGGGCAGGACCTCAGGCCATTATTGCCATGGCGTTGATAATCTCGCTGGTGGTTACCACTATAGGCGTGTATAACGGCTTCAGGGAGGTAGACCCGGACAAGATTAAGCTCCTCAGAACCTTCGGAGCAACAAAGTATCAGATATTACAGAAAGTAATGCTGCCCGCCAGCATATCCACAATAGTGTCCGCGATGAAGATAAACGTTGGCCTTGCCTGGGTAGGTGTAATAGTGGGAGAATTTCTTGTTTCCAAAGCGGGCCTGGGCCACCTTATAGTGTACGGCGGTCAGGTATTCAGATTGGACCTGGTCATGACCAGTGTAATAATACTTGCAATCCTCGCAGCGCTTATGTACCAGTTTGTATCTTGGATTGAGAAGAGACTGATTAATTGGTATTAGATATTAGCCCGCCCTTTGGGTGGGCTAATATGATTATGCAGGGGCTTATCGCTCGCTGGCTACAGTCCTAATTTCCAACAACAACTCATCGGCGCTTACTCCTAATATTTCCTCCAGTTGCTTTGCCCTCTGCAAATCTACTCTTCTCTTACCGTTTTCTATCATATTGTATGTACTGGCCGCTATACCCAGCATATCTGCCATCTGACTTTGTGTGAGTTTGTTTCTCATCCTGTGAATTCTGAGCCTGTTTTTCAAAGCATCCACCTCCAATACTTCATATACAATGAAGCTTTATTTAATTATATTTCACACATCGCAAATGTCAATGTGATATTTGGCATTCTGTGAACTTTGCTTCACATAATACATATTCTTGCTATAATTATTATAAATATGCTAATTGTGAAATGGTGATACCTATGCATAATAACCTACTGGGCCTGCGAATTAGGCAGCTTAGGGAAGAAAAAAAACTCAAACAGATAAACCTTGCTAAGCATCTTAGTATTAGCAATACCACTCTTTCTCAATATGAATCCGGAAAGAGAATCCCCGGGGATGAAATCAAGATAAAAATTGCTAAGTTCTTTGATGTTTCTATAGATTATCTGCTCGGATGCACCGATGTACGCAATCCTAATGAACAAAAAGAACCAGATTGTAATGTTAAATCCAGACTGTATGACAACCTGACCGGCTCCGGCCTGCCCGAAGATGATATAAAAAAGGTCGAAGAATATATAGAACTGCTGAAGTACAAGTGCAAACTCGATGGGCTACTTAATAAATGATAATATAAAAAAGAATGCCTTACAGCACTGTATTATTAAGCCTGTTGGAGCGATGGAAATGATTATTAGCGCAAGCCGCCGTACAGACATACCAAATTACTACGCTGACTGGTTTTATAACAGGATTAAAAAAGGTTACGTGTTGGTACGGAACCCTTTCAATATGCATCAGGTCAGCAAGGTAAGCTTAACCCCCGATGCTGTTGACTGTATAGTGTTTTGGACAAAAAACCCCGCCGGTATGATTGAAAGGCTTGATGAGATTAAGGAATACCAATACTATTTCCAGTTCACGTTAAACGCCTATGGTCAAGACATAGAGCCCGGTTTACCACCGGACAGGGAACATTTAATAAGAACGTTTACTACCCTTTCGGACAGAATCGGCCCGGACAGGTTGATTTGGAGATACGATCCGATACTGCTTAGCGATAAATATAGTATTAATTATCACCTGCATCATTTCGAAGAAACTGCGAGGAAATTGGAAGGCTACACCGAAAAGTGCATTATAAGCTTTATGGACCTGTACCGCAAAATTGCAAACAATGTAAAAAACCTTGGCCTTAGCACATTAACAGAACAAAACAAAGCAAAAATCGCCGAAGGCTTCTCGAAGGTCTCCGGTGAATTCGGCTTGAAGCTTGAGACCTGTGCTGAGGACATTGACCTGTCATATTATGGCATCAACCATGGAAAATGCATTGATTTAAGGCTAATTGAGAAGCTAACCGGCTGTAAACTGAATGTGGGAGAGGATAAGGGCCAGCGGCCGGAATGTGGTTGCGTCGAAAGCATAGATATAGGCATGTATAATACGTGTCCAAGCGGCTGCAGGTATTGCTATGCGAATTACAGTATCAAAACCGTCCAAAGAAATTACCAGTGCCACAATCCGGACTGCGCCTTGTTATGCGGTACAATAGCTAATGAAGACAGGGTAACAAAGCGCAGTGTTAAGTCATTCAAAGCATCCTGTCGGTGATACCGTCATAAAAATGACTTGTTTTGTTAGCTCAAGGCTGTAATCCCCCGTCCCTACTATAGTCCTTTCTCACCTGGTCTATGGATATAAGCTTACCATCCCTCTCCACGTACCAGAAGTCCCAGCCGTTGTTGGCTTTCCTGTTTAATATCTTGGCACTTACCCTATGAATTGAGCCGGCCATATCTCCATATGTCAATGAGCTGTCCGCCTGCACCACTGCCCTATGCTTTCTGTCCTTTGAGTACAGGTCCTCGCCAACACTTATATATCCTGAGGCAATAAGGTTGCCGAAGGGCACCTTGGGAGGCTTGTATTCCACCTTGTATTCCAAAAGCTCATTTTTACCAACCGGTTTAACACCTTCTATCCTTTCGGCTGCTATTCTTACATACTCCTCCTCTTTTTCAAAACCAATGTAATTGCGATGCAGCATTTTGGCTACCGCCCCGGTGGTCCCGCTACCCATAAAGGGGTCAAGTACTATGTCCCCGACATCTGAAGTGGACAGTATAACCCTATACAATAGTTCCTCCGGCTTCTGGGTTGAATGGGCTTTTCTGCCGTTCACTTTAATCCTCTCATTGCCGTTACAAATGGGCAGGTACCAGTCGCTTCGCATTTGCTTGTCATCGTTAAAGGTCTTAAGCGATTTATAATGAAAGGTGTACTTGGCTCCCTCCGACTTTGAGGCCCAGATTAGCGTCTCGTGGGCGTTATTAAACCGCGTCCCCTTAAAATTGGGCATAGGGTTTGACTTAATCCATACAATATCGTTTAGTATCCAAAAACCTAAGTCCTGCATAATTTTGCCCACCCTGAATATATTGTGATAGCTGCCTATCACCCAGATGGTACCGTCCTTTTTAAGAACCCTCTTGCACTCCTCAAGCCAGTTGTATGTAAACTCATCATACTCGTCAAAACCCTGAAACTTGTCCCACTCGTCGGTAACCGCATCCACCTTTGTCTGATTGGTCCTGTATAATTCGCCCCTAAGCTGTAGGAAATATGGAGGATCAGCAAATATAAGGTCTACGCTTCCTTCGTCCAATTGGCGCATTAGTTCAATGCAATCACCCTGGTGTATCCTGTTAATGAACCTATCAGTGTTGTTTTCCACAGAATAATCCTCCTCAAGAGTTATAAAGAATGGGGACACACCGCTGCTGGATTAAGGTAAGGCGACACACCGCTTCTTGTGGGTATTCCTTGTCGCGGTATGTCCCCATAAGAATTCCTTGCTGCGGAATGTCCCCTATTACTATAATTATACTTTAAAATCCGGTATTTTTGAAGGCGTCCCGGAAACCGTCGACGGTTTTCTTCCTTTTGCACTTTTCGCACAAAAGCTCCACCGTACCCTCCGGGTCCTTGGCCTTAATATACTCCTGCTGCTGCCGCGTCATTATATACTCCCCGCAGCCGGTACACTCAAGCATCTCAAAGTTCCTGTCCCATATGGTCCTTATGCCGCCCTGTTCTTTCATTTCAATGGCATCGCCCGGGCATACATGGGCACAGGCACCGCAGCCTATGCACGCCTCCGGCGGTTCCTTAAAGGGCGGGGCCACCTCCTTGGCGGTGCCCCTGTTTATGGTTGAAATTGCTCCGGTACCAAGGGCTTCACAGGCACTGACGCACAGGCCGCACAGCATACATTTTTCTCCCTCCGCGACCTCAAACCGGTTCTCCGGCAATGGCCCGTACCGCTCCAGAAGGTCTTCCATGTGTTTCCCGGCGGGAGAACTGGCATGAATGAGCTTTACCAGCGTCCTTCGTATACGCCTTATCTTGTCAGAATTTGTCTTTACTTCAATATCCCCCAGTACCGGGTACACGCAAGAGGCAACGGTTTTGCTCCTTCCGCCCTCCACGACCTCCACTATACACATGCGGCAGCTGCTCTGGCCGGGTAGGGCATCAGAATGGCACAGCGTGGGTATGAATATACCGTTTCGTTTTGCCACATCAAGCAGGTATTCGCCCCGCCTGGCAAGACACTCCCTGCCGTCTATTATTACCCTCATACAACCGCACCTCCCCCAATGCCTACTGCGCCGAATTTGCAGACCCGCCTGCACCGGCCGCATTTTGTGCACAGGTCATGATTAATGATATAGGCTGAACCCGGCTGACCGGTGATTGCCCCGGCGGGACAGTTTTTGGCACACAAACCGCAGCCCCTGCAGAGGCTTTCATCTATATAATACTCGGTAAGGTCTGGACACACCCCCGCCCGGCAGCGTTTGTCTTGGATGTGCTCCAGGTACTCTTCCCTGAAATACCGTAGCGTGGTTTCCACCGGGTTTGGCGCGGTTTTACCCAGCGCGCACAGCGACGCCTCCCTCAAGGCTTCGCATATTTCAAGCAGCGTATCCATATCCTCCTTATGGCCGCGGCCTTCACATATATCGTTAAGTATGTCCAGCATTCTCCTCAGGCCCTCCCTGCAGGGAAGGCATTTGCCGCAGGATTCCTCCGCCAGAAATTTTGTGTAATACCGCGCCACCTCCACCATGCAGGTGTCCTCGTCCATTACAATCATTCCGCCCGAGCCCATCATTGAGCCGGCACTGCCCAGGGATTCAAAGTCAACCTCCAGGTCCATCATGCTCCCGGGTATGCATCCCCCCGAGGGCCCGCCGGTCTGAACCGCCTTAAAGGCTTTGCCACCGGGTATGCCACCGCCTATGTCAAATATTATCTTCCCAAGGCTTATACCCATGGGCACCTCTATTAGCCCGGTGTTTTGCACCTTTCCCACCAGCGAGAACACCTTTGTGCCCTTGCTCTTCCCGGTACCAATGGAGTTAAACCAGCCACTGCCCCTGTCAATAATGACCGGCACGTTGGCCCATGTTTCCACGTTGTTTAGCACGGTGGGTTTATCCCAAAGGCCCCGCTGGGTGGCGTGGATGTACTTTGCCCTTGGCTCGCCTATTCTTCCCTCTATAGAGGCTATAAGTGCCGAGGATTCGCCGCAGACAAAGGCACCCCCTCCCCGGACGATATCCATGTCAAAACTGTGGCTGCTACCCATTATGCTGTCACCGAGATAACCCCGCTCCTTTGCCTGCTCTATCGCCCTTGACATGCTTTTAAGTGCCAGCGAGTACTCGTCCCGGATATAAATATACCCTTTACGGGCACCCACCGCATAGGCACCTATGGCCATGCCCTCTATAATGCTGTGGGGGTCACCCTCCATTATGCTCCTGTCCATAAAGGCCCCGGGGTCGCCCTCGTCGCCGTTGCACACAATATATTTTGTGGCACCATTGGCACCGGCGCAGTGTCTCCATTTACGGCCGGTGGGAAAACCGGCACCGCCCCGGCCCCTTATACCGGACTTTTCTATCTCATCTATTACTTCCCCGGCTGACATCTTGTCCAATGCCTTTGCGAGGGCCCTGTACCCTCCCCTTTGTATATAATCGTCAATATTCGCCGGGTCAATCTCACCGATATTCCTCAACGCAATTTTTTGCTGATTTTTATAAAAATCGGTCTCCCTATGGGATTTAACCCTTTTGCCGGTGGCGGGGTCGGTGTACAAAAGCCTTTCCACAGGCCTTCCCCCCGCCAAGGTCTCCCGGACAATATCCTCAACGTCGGATGCCTTAACCCTACAGTAGAATATATCGTCCGGCAGTATTTTGACTATGGGGCCCATCTCACACAGACCATTGCACCCGGTGGCCTTTGTAACCGCCTTAACCTTTACCGAATGGTCGGCGTACTTTAACATTTTTTCGAACTCCCTGTACACCCCGTGGCTACCGTTTGCCAGGCACCCGGTACCACAGCATACCAGCACCGTCCGTTTTGGCCTCCGTTTAAATATCCCCATCGTCTTCACCTTCCAGTCTTCTTAGTATCCCAGCTATTTTCTCCGGCGTCACCTTGGCATAATATACATCGTTTATAACCATAACCGGTGCCAACGCACAAGAACCAAGGCAGTTTACCGTCTCCAGCGAGAACCGGCCGTCTTCGGTGGTCTCCCCCGGCCCTATGCCCAGCAGTTTTTCAAGAGCATCAACAAGCCCCCGGGAATCCCTTATGTGGCATGCGGTACCGTCGCATACCTTTATTGCGTACCTGCCCTTAGGTTTTAAGCTTAATGCCTTATAAAATGTTGCCATGCTATACAGCCTGCTTAAGGGTACGTCCAGGTGCTCCCGTACCAACTCCAGGGCCTCCCTTGGAAGGTACCCGCACCTTTTTTGTATATCCTGGAGAATGGCCAGCAGGAACCTTTGTTCCTTCGGGTACCTGTCCAGTATCTCCCGTACAAAGGTAGTGCCCTCCCCCTGTTTTATGCAGTCCATTACATTTTTCACCTTCTTTATAGGAATGGGGACACACCGCTGCTGGATTAAGGTAACGGGTATTCCTTTTTTTGCGGTATGTCCCCGAATTATTATCCTCCTGCTACTACAGGGAATATGGATACCTCATCGTCCCTTTCAAGGGGCGTGTCCAATTCCCGCAGGTGGACCACGTTTCTGCCGTTTACCAGCACTATAATCTGGCTACCCAGTTTTCCGTCCTCCAAAAGGAGGGAGCATAACCCCCTGCCATAGAGATTGCAAAGATACTGCAATAAATCCCCCACACTGCCGCATCCTTGTTCGGTAACGTCAATCTCCCGGCTCCTTGTATGCTCCCTTATTGTGGCAAAGAATTTAACCTTCATTTCAATATGCCCCTATTCTATAGAGAGCTCCTCCAACTTTTCTGCGGTGGGAACGCCATCCACGCCCCAGCCCCTGACTTCATAGTATTCGGGCAGCATTTTTTCAAGCTCCACCACTTTGCCCTTTGCGGGGCCGGACTGAAGCGGCTCCTTAAGGAGCCTAGGGGGCAGCGTGTCGTCGGCGGCGGTAAACCCGGCCTTAATGTTAAACATCCTCTCCAGGTTCCATATCCTCTCACCGGCCTTTAGTATCTCTTCGTCGGTGGCGTTAATACCGGTGGCGGTCCGTAGCATGGAGGATATTTCGGGCAGCCCTATGGCAAAGGTGGTAAACAGGCATATTCCGGCGGAATCCACCACCGCGGTGAGGTCCTGGAAGGTCTTCAGCCATCCCGCCTTGCCCTCGGTAACTAGCGGGTCAAGCTTTTCGGGTATGCCCAGTATCTCCGGCGATGTTAGGTATCCCCTTACGTGGCAGCCACCGCGGTTGGAGGTGGCGTATTCAAGGCCCATGCCCTGCACGCCCCTGCCGTCATAGGCCGGCATTTCCTGTTTCTTGACCGACATTGACAGCTCCGGACAGCCGTATTTGGACGCCATCCTATAGGAGCCCTCGGCCAGCATGTCGCCGAAGCCTTCCCTATGGCCTATCATTCGGGTAAGTTCTACCAACCCTTCAGCATCGCCAAAGGGTATGGCCCTGCCTACCTCTTCCTCGGTAAGGATACCTTTTTCGTACATCTCCATCGCACAGGCAATGGTTGTACCCGTTGTAATGGGGTCAATGCCCAGCTCGTTGCAAATGAAGTTGGCCTTACTTACCGCCTCCAGGTCGCCCACGCCGCAGCATGCGCCCAAGGCCCAGCCCGCTTCGTACTCGGGACCTTCACCGAAGCTCTCGAACTTACCCTCCGGGATTCGTGTTATCCTTCCGCAGCCTATGTTGCAGCCGAAGCACCCTTTGTTCCTTACCAGGTACTTTTCGGTCAGCGTTTCACCGCTTATGCCCTCGGCCTCCTCGAATATGCCGCCATCCCTCCAGTTCCTGGTGGGTAGCGCCCCCGACTGGTTAAGGATGTTTATCAGTATCTGGGTTCCGTAGGTGGGTAGGCCCCCGCCTGTAACCGGGTGCTCTTTTAGCTTTGTCCTGGCATCGGTACAGGCCTCCATAAAGCCCTCGGGGTCGGCCACCTTTATAGACTTGGAACCCTTTACCGCAACCGCCTTAAGATTCTTGGAGCCCATAACCGCTCCAAGGCCCGACCGGCCCGCGGCCCTGTTTTTGTCGTTTATCACTCCGGCAAACAGTACCTTCTTTTCGCCGCCCGGGCCTATGCATGCTACCCTGGCATCCTCCGCTGTCTCTTCAAGCACCATGTCGGTGGTTTCAAACACGTTTTTGCCCCACAGATGCGAGGCATCTCTAAGCTCTGCCTTGTCGTCCTCAATCCACAGGTAAAGGGGTTTTTCCGCCCTGCCCTCAAATATTATCCCGTCATAGCCGGCGTACTTTAGCTCCGGCCCGAAATGGCCCCCCGAGTTGGAAGCGCCAATGGTGCCGGTTAAGGGTGCCTTGGCCACCACTTCATACCTGCCTCCGCTGCTGGCAAAGGTACCGGTCAGCGGCCCGGTCATGAATATCAGCTTGTTTTCCTCGGACAGCGGGTCCACCTTCGGGTCCACCTCGTCCATTATAATCTTTGTAGCCAGCCCCCTCGCCCCAAGATACAGCTCGGCGTCTTTAGGGCATAGGGCCTCTTTTTTGATGGTCTTGTCCGTCAGGTTAACGCGCAGCAAATTTCCGGTCCAGCCAAACATCATTCATTCACCTCCCCAAACAGTTCACTGAATTTTTCAGCGATAACTTTCTTTCTGCCCATGGTGCCCGGTGCAGCCTCTTTGAACTCAATGGCTCCCGATGGGCAGTACTGGGCACACTTGGGATTGCCCTCGCAAAGATTGCATTTCACTATTTTGCCCTCATAGGAATTGAATGTAATGTTGCCAAGTGGGCATGCACTTACGCACAGTTTGCAGCCAATACACTTCCTTTCGTCGATCTCCACCAATCCGTCCGCAGTTTTTGTAATGGCATCGGTGGGGCACACCTTCATGCAGGATGGGTCCTCGCACTGCATGCACATCATGGGTACCGATACCGCCGCCTCATCGTAGGAGAATACTGAGACTCTGGAATTCTTGGGATTGAAAGCGTTGATTTTTGTAAAGGAGCATACCAATTCGCAGGTTCTGCAACCGATGCACTTTTCCGGTGAGATCATAAGAATTTTGCTCACATCCCTCCGGCACCGTAAAAAAACAGTTGCCGGATTTCACCTCCTCCTTTTTTAATTAAAAAAGTTCATCCGCTGCTTACGGCAAAAATTTTGCCCCAAACAGCAAATGAACTCCTTTGCAAAAACGGCAGGCGTAAGGATTACTCCCCGCACCCTATCGCCCCGCAGCTCCCATTACGGATCTGCAGAGTCGGAGTAAGAATATTTTTCTGTAGTTTGGTTAAAATTGTGGTTTGATGCCAACAGCAGATTATTCTTGGAATAATGATATGTGGTATGGTGCTTATTCCGAAATGTATCCAACTAACTAGCTTTTTTTCTTTATTCTACAAATAACAAGGAAGTCCTCTAAATATTTGGAATAATTGTAAAATATTAATCTGCTACCCTTCTTACAATTTGCTAATAGTACTACATTCATTTATCTGCCATTCTTAGGAAGCGAAGCCTGAAAAATCCGACTCCGTCGTTCTGAGGGCGAAGCCCGAAGAATCCTTTGGAGATAGACATAAGATCCTTCGGTACGTTCAGGATGACATCTGCCACATTCAGCATGACAGCTACTTCGCTCAGGATGATAGCCGCTACGCTCAGCAAGCCACACTAGGAGTTGTAAAGTTTCAAATATGTTATATAGTCCACTTTTTTATATATATGGCTGAGAAAACTAAATATGAATATCTTTAGTTTTTCTCATTAAAAGACATATAACCAGGCCATGGGTTATAAGATTAAATATGCAGAACTTTAGTGTACACAATCTATCATCGGGGGGGGGGTTGTATGGATTGGACCGTTCCTTATATAATGTTTTTGTTGGGGCTTGTCATGTTGCTCAAGGGAGGAGACTGGTTTGTGGATGCGTCAGTTTGGACGGCAAGGGTGACCGGGCTGCCGGAGGTTATCATAGGGGCTACCATAGTCAGTATCGCAACCACGCTACCGGAGCTGTTCGTATCCATCATAGCTTCCTATGAAGGGCACCCCGATATAGCCATCGGTAACGCTTTGGGGTCTGTTATTTGCAATACCGGCCTGATATTAGGGGTCACCACGCTTATATCCCCCTCCAGGATAATTAACCCGCGGATATTCTGCCTGAACGGCTTACTGCTGGCAGCCTATGGCTTATTTTTCTGCTACCTGGCGGCCGACGGTATGATTGGAAAAACCGATTCCGCCCTTTTACTTATGCTTTTTGCCGTCTATATACTCACAAATATTATGGTAATAAAGTATAAAAAAACCGACGCCGGGCATCGGGAGGAGATAAGCACCCGGCCGTGTCTGCAGGATACGGTGAAAAACCTTGCTAAGTTTCTGGTCGGCATAACCCTTGTGTTGCTGGGGGCGAATATGCTGGTTGAATACGGATCGGCCATCGCCCTTCATGTTGGGGTTCCCGAAAGGGTTATAAGCCTTACACTGATTGCCCTTGGCACTTCTCTGCCCGAGCTGGTTACTGCCTTTTCCGCCTTGATTAAGGGGCATAAATTCATATCCATGGGCAATATTGTGGGGGCCAATATTTTAAACCTGTCCTTTGTAATGGGTGCTTCCTCGTACTTTGCCGATATCCAGGTAAAACCTCACATGCTCTACCTGGACCTACCGGTGACGGTGCTTTTTATTGCTTTGCTGTTTGTGCCCTGCCTTATCAAGAAAAAAACCTCGAGGCCTCAGTCGGCTCTCATGGTTTCGATATATGCCGCTTACGTACTGCTGCTGGGATATATGCACCTCTAAAATTAGCATGCTAATACAATCCCCCTGCCGAAAAAAGTTATCAGAATACACACTGCAAAGATTTAGCGCTACGGCTACCCCTACCCCAATGGCTTAAGAGAATGAGTTCCCATAACCGGGAACTCATTCTTTAAACCCTTCTCTTGAGGTTTAGTCGAAGATTAAATCAATTAGCGTTTTGTCGTTACTGTTTAAGCACGCTTTCAGCACAGAGGATGCGTAGGAAAACACACCCTTTAAGGACGTCTCTGCCAAAAAGCTGTTTATCTCCCCCGGTTCATTCAGTACTTCCTTTACTGTAGGCAGCTTGCCCACCGGGGGAGCATTTCCCGTGCCGCAGCCGGTGCATATGTCTTCACCGGTCGCCTCGCCGCACCGGACAGTTGCCCTGCCCACCGTGGCATTAGCGCCGAAGGTTACCGGTACCCTGACACAAAGGTTCTGCTTCATTGTAAACCGGCAGGTCCCGTTCTCCACGCCGTCACACATATCTGCACCGGAGTCTATCATGGGAGCACCGCAGCAGAAAGTTGTCGTTTGCCCTTCATTGGCAAAGGGTGTCACCGTCACCGGCACGCATACGCTCAACCGCTGGAAGGCTACCCCTTGGCAGGTTTCATTGCCATTCCCATTACACACCGGACCACAAATGCTTAAGCCCTGGGCGGTCACCCCGCCGCCAAACAGGCAAACCGGGTTCGGGCCAATGTCGCGGGGTACCGTAAGCTCAAAACAAACCGTAAGCTGCCCCCCCTCTTTGTTAACTTCAAAATCGAATTTTAATCCGGCGCACCCGGTGGTCGGGTCGGGGTTTTGCGGCGTCCTCAGTTCAACATCCCCGTTTAGAACCTGGGGTACCCCGTTCACGGTAATATTTACAATCTGGTCCTTGGTAATCTGGTCACAGATACCCAGCACAAAATGGCTCAGGTCAGCTTCCTGGGGACCGCCTTCTCCCACTCCGGTTACTTTATAACAAAAACGCTGGTTATCTCCGGGGTCGGGAAACAGATTGGATGCCGGCACGTCAAGTTCGAACTTAAAGGGAAGTATCCTTTCCCCCTGAACCTGTGAATAGTTAATCTCGCGCTCACAATTAAGCGGTACAGCTTGTATTTCAATACCATCATCCTCCTATTTTTTTTTGTTTTTGACCGGCACTGTTACCGTAGCCGGTACTAGTTAGTCTCATCTATCTTATTTCTGGTGTATTGTATTCAGGTTCTACTATTTCAGTTACACAAATATCAAAGCAGTTGATTAGCCATGTCAAGAAATACTCAGCGTACATGGACTTCGCTGCATCTAAACCGGCCTGTTAGCGGGAGCACAAAAAGAAGAGGGCCCCCTCGTTCGGGAAATCCCCCATTCAATCGGCCTGTTATGTAGTATAATAATAGATAGGATAATGAATGGGGTGTTGCAATGAAAAAAGTGCTCTTTGAAGAAATGACGGTTATTCTTATACTTGCCGCTGCCCTTTTGGTAGTAGCGATGCCGGCGGCGGCCAACATGGCGCAACCACTGGATTTTCCCGCCGACCAGGTGCTTTTATTCAACGAAAGCCCAGCCGTGTCGCTGGTGGAAGAATCCATACTCTTTAAGTTTGCCGGGGAAAACCTTTACAAGGCCAGGGTGGAGGTAAGCTATATACTGGAAAACCTGCTGGATGAGGACCAGGCCTTTGACGTGATGTTCGTTACGCCGGATTTTGAAGATGCGAAGTTTGAAGTATTTATAGACGACCAAAGGATAAACGATGTGACGCTGGAGGAAAGAATTGGCTGGCCGGCCAACTGGCAACCGGTTGTAACGGAAGAGATTATTGACCCGGTAAGCGAGGTGCCCCTTGACATAAGCCGCGGCGGCACTTGGAGCCCTCACCGCGATGCCTTTTCCGGGGCCACATTCCCGGTATACTTAAAGGCGGGCAAACCAACCGATATAAGGATAGCCTATAACAGTCGGAGCGGGTATTACCGGTACCAGGACGTAATAAACGCCGTGCACACACAGCTTTATTACCTCACCCCGGCAAGGTTCTGGGACGGAAGTGCAAAGGTAAACTTACGGATTGAATTCCCCGTAGGAAGCAGTACGGCGATTTATTCAAACATACCCTTGGAAAAGGAAAATAATCATACCTTTACGGCAGCCCTTGACGGCGTGCCTGACAGTGAATGGACCTTTTCCTATACCGATACCAAGGGATTAATATTCGGTACCAACAACCTAAAGAAACACAATACGGTGGTATTCCTGGTAACAGCACTTCTGCTTATGGCGGTGCCCTTATCCAGGAGGTACAGCAAAAAGGCCTTTGTCACCGGCCTTGCAGCCCTGCCCGGTGTGGCCTTCTTACTTGCAACCATAAAGGTCACCTATGGATTCCTGTTCCTTATGTACCTGCTGGGGCCGGTTATACTCTTTGTTGCCGCAGTGGTGCTCATATATATCGGCTATAAAAAGGTAAGGGGACACACCGCTTGATTAAGGTAAGGCGACACACCTTTACTGCGGGTATTCCTCTACGGCCAAGGTATGTCCCCATTGAGTTCCTTGCTGCGGTATATCCCCATAGGTAAACGGCATTATGGAGGCTGCTGAAAAAAAACATTTCTGTCATCCTGAGCAATAGCGAAGGATCTTTTTGTTATTGAAAACATAAGATTCTTCACTACGTTCAGAATGACAATCAAAAAAGCGTAGTTTTTCAGTGTATTGATGTAACGCCGTCCTAGAGATTTGCAAGGACACTGTCCAGGATGCCCACCGCCAGGTCCGCCTCCTCCTTGGTTATTATATAGGGCGGCAACAGCCTCAGCACCTTCCCGCCCACGCAGTTAATTATTAGCCCTTCCTTTTGACACTGGTCCAGCACCCAGTTTCCGTCGGCTTCCAGCTGTATTCCTATCATAAGCCCCATACCCCTTACTTCCTTTATAAAGGGGTGTTTTTCTTTTAGTTCTTCAAATTTGCCCATAAGATAGGCACCCATTTTGGCATTTTGCTCCATCATATTGTTTTGCAGTATTTGACTAACCACCGCAAGGGCGGTGCTGCACGCCAGGTGACTACCCCCGAACGTGGCGGCATGGTCACCGGGGCCAAAACCGGTCGCGGCCTCATCGCTTGCAACCATAGCCCCTATCGGGAAGCCCCCGGCCAGCGATTTTGCCAGCGTCAAAATATCCGGCTTAACGCCAAAGTTCTGGTGGGCAAAAAACTTCCCGGTCCTCCCTATGCCGCACTGTACCTCGTCAAATATTAACAAGAGCCCCTTTTTGTCGCAAAGGTCCCTTACCCCTTTAAG
>LSQX01189473.1_pt1 | contig 19365 bp, 23 predicted proteins | sample 654561 | NCBI WGS metagenome assembly LSQX01 (sample SAMN04489861, study PRJNA283612) | anaerobic digester metagenome | isolation source: 4 biogas reactors fed with cattle manure at either 37C or 55C with and... | place: Denmark: Kongens Lyngby | collected 2014
TTACGAATGATTCAGCCCCCGTGTGGAAACATATAAGGCAACACCGCGCAATGAGCGGCTGAAGCCTTTGTTGCACGCTTGCTTGCATCTTTTCCGTCATATCGCCCAAAAATGCTCGGCAATACACAAAGTATTGCCTGCTCTTTTTAGACAACCTGACGAAAAAATCTGACGGCGCAATCGCACAACAATCATTGTGCGGTGTTGCCCTAACCTTTACCCGCGTCAGCGGCGGCAATCACATCCAAATTAAGCAGGCGTGTCGTTTCGGCGGCGCGCCTGTTTTTTTGCCGGTCGGACGCAAACAAAACGAAACCGACATCCGCTGAAAGCTTTTTTATTGAACAGACTGTTAAATTTGAAAACTTTTTAAAAAATTCAGAATAAGTTATTGACATATGCCCATAATAGTGGTATTGTAGTAATGGGCATATGCCAATAACACTTAAGGAGACTGCAAAATGAAAATTTGTATAACATCAAGCGGAGAAACGATTGAAAGCGCCCTTGACCCGAGGTTCGGCAGATGTTCATATTTTATCATAGCGGATTTGGAGTCGGGCGAGCACTCCGCCGTCGCAAATGAGGCGGTCGGCTTTGGCGGCGGCGCCGGAATAAGCTCCGGTCAGCTTGTCGCCGAAAAAGGCGTAACGGCAGTCATCACAGGAAATGTCGGACCAAACGCGCTCAAGGTGCTGAAGACCGCGGGCATCGAGATTTTCAGGGGAACGGACGCCACGGTGAAAGAAAACATCGAACGCTATAAGGCGGGCGGCTTAGAAAAAATAACAGAAAATGTCCCTTCGCATTTCGGGATGAAAAACAGAGGTTGAGCAGATGAAGATTGCCGTATTAAGCGGAAAAGGCGGAACAGGAAAAACGACAATAGCCGCAAGCCTTTCCGCCTCTTTAAAGCCGTCACAATATGTCGATTGTGACGTGGAGGAGCCAAACGGCCACATTTTTTTAAATCCGGATATAAAGCTTTCAGTCCCCGTAAAAGTGGAGGTTCCGGATTTTGACGAGTCGCTGTGTTCCGGCTGCGGCGACTGCGCCGAAGCTTGTCGGTTTCACGCGCTTGCGGCCGTAAACAAAAAGATTGTTTCATTTCCGGAAATCTGCCACCATTGCGGGGCGTGCTATATAGTCTGCAAGACGGGCGCGCTGACTCCCGCCGAAAGGATTGTGGGCGTTGTCGAGATGAACGGCGACAAAACATTTGCGCGTGGAAAGCTTGATGTCGGCGAGCCGATTTCAATACCTGTGATAAAAAAGCTGAAAGAATATTTAAAGACGGATATGCCGGTCATACTTGACTGCCCTCCGGGCGCCTCATGCGCCGTCGTTCAGTCATTGGAGGGCTGCGACTTCTGCCTTTTGGTCACGGAGCCGACTCCTTTCGGTCTGCACGACCTTAAAATCGCCGTCGCACTCGTCCGAAAGCTTGGGATTCCGTTTTGTGTCGCGCTTAACAAAGCCGTTGAAGGCGACAGTCGGATTCAAGATTATTGCAAAAAAGAGGGAATCGAAATCATAATTGAGATTCCTTATTCGAGGGAAATTGCGGAAAGCTATTCCGACGGAGTTTTGCCTGTCCACATAAGAGGCGAGTGGAAGCGCAAGTTCGCGCGGTTATATGACGTCATAAAGGAGCGCGTTTCACAATGAAGCAAATTGTTTTTATAAGCGGTAAGGGCGGCACGGGGAAGTCCACGCTCACGGCGTCATTGAGTCGAATTGTTCAAAACAAGGCGATTGCGGACTGCGACGTCGAAGCTCCCAATCTTCACATTTTGATGGGCGGACAAGTCGTTGAGCAAAAGGATTTTTACGGCGCCGAGGAGGCTGTCATTAATAAAGAAAAATGCACCTCCTGCAATATTTGCCGCGAAACCTGCCGTTTTGACGCCATAGACGAAGACTTTGAAATCATTCCTTTCCGATGCGAGGGCTGCGGCGCCTGCGCCTTGGTGTGCCCTGCCGACGCCATTCGGCTTGAAAAAGTCAAGACAGGCGAAACCTACGTTTCCAAAACTTCGCGCGGCACGTTTTCGCACGCGCTTTTAGACATAGGCGCCGAGGGCTCCGGAAGGCTGGTTACAGAAGTCAGAAACAACATGAAAAAGCACGCGGATAAAGAAGACTGGATTTTGATCGACGGTTCCCCGGGGATTGGGTGCGTTGTGATAGCCTCCATAACAGGCGCCGATGCCGTCGTCGCCGTTGCGGAACCGACAAAATCAGGTATAAGCGACCTTGAGAGGGTTTTGGCTGTGGCAAGGCATTTTGAAATTCCCGCGTATGTGTGCATAAACAAATATGATATTAACTTAAAAATCACAAAACAAATTGAAGATTTTTGCGAGAAAAACAATTTCGAGGTCATAGGCAGGATTCCGTTTGAGCCAAAGATTGTGAATGCCCTGCGGGATCTGAAAACGCCGATTGACGCGGATATTCCCAACATTGCTTTTGAAATTGAAAGCATATGGAAAAGGCTTGCGGACAAATTGTCGGAATCGGATAAAAAAGGAGACGCGGCGGCCGCGAGCCGGTCATAAGCAAGCGTGCAACAAAGGCTTCAGCCGCTCATTGCGCGGTGTTGCCTTAAGTCAATTAAGTATTTTTGTGAAAAGGAACAGGAGGTGGAGATATGCCGATGGGAGACGGCAGAGGGCCTTTGGGAAAAGGTCCGCTTACGGGGCGCGGCGCGGGATTTTGCGCAGGCTTCAGAACGCCGGGATACACAAGAACAGGAGCAGGGCGCGGCGCCGGATTCGGCGGCGGTGCGCGCGGTTCGGGTTTCGGCTTTGGACGTATGTTTTGGCTTGCGGGCGCGCTGCCGTGCTGCGCGTATCTGGCATACAAAATGTTAGACCGCAACAAGACAAAAGACAAATGATGACATGACATGACACGAAAGGAGGTGATTTTATGCCAAGGAATGACGGAACAGGGCCTATGGGAATGGGTCCGATGACAGGACGAGGCGCCGGTCTTTGCAGGGGCGACGCCGCTCAGGATTACACAAACTTGCCCGTTTACGGGTGCGGATTCGGCAGAGGACGCGGACTCGGCGGAGGACGTGGACTCGGAGGAGGACGTGGATTCGGAGGAGGAGGCGGACTCGGCGGAGTACGCGGATTCAGAAGAATGTACCAAGCAGCAGGTATGACGGGGCGGGCACGTTATGACAGCCGCGGCGCGGCCGACGCGTATGCCGCGGGAGCCGATGAAAAGGAATTTCTGCAAAGACAGGCAAGTCTGCTCGAAAGTCAGCTAAGCGATGTAAAAAGTCGTCTCGCGGACTATGAAGATGCGGAGGAATAGTCTTGTCGCCAAAGTGAAAAGGCAGGCCCGCAGCCTGCCTTGTTCGCGTTTAATTCAAAAGTAAAAGCCCCGCAAAAGTCTGCCGGTGCGCCGCCTGCCGAGCTTGCGGCGTAAACGCTTTAAATGCGCAAAGCAGACAGACGACGGCCCGCCTTTGATTAATTGACATATGCAAGCGGCGCTATTATAATAATTTTATCGCCGCCCGAGTTTTTGCGGCAGGAATGCCGCACGGACGTTGAAGGCATTTGAAACAATCGACATATAACCACCGTTTAAATCAGGAGTTGACATGGAAATAACACTTGACTGCCTCCCCTGCATGCTGAAGCAGGTGACGGAGGCTTCAAAAATGGCGACGGACGACACTTCAATTCATGAAAAAATAATGCTGGACGCAATCGGCGTTTTGTCTGATTATAAAAGCTGCCGATGTTCGCCTGAATTGGCGGAGAAAATGCACGGCGTGGTGAAAAGACACTCCAAAAACCGCGACCCTTATGCCGCCGTAAAACTTAGGGATATAAAATCGGCAGGTGGTGTTTATCCGCTTTTGAAGTCATATTTGCATGGCGGCGACGGCGACTTATACCGCGCCTTAAAAATTGCCGCGACAGGCAATATAATCGACTCCGCGATTTACAGCAGCGTCAACATCAAAGGCTGTGTCGAGGACGAGCTTCAAAAGGGATTTGTCATTTGCGATATTGAAAGCCTTGAGGACAAGCTGAAAAGGGCAAAAACACTGTTAATAATAGGTGATAACGCGGGAGAGACAGTGTTTGACAAGGTTTTAGCCGAATATCTGCTCCGCTTTAAGATCAGCATAACATATGCCGTGAGGAGCGCTCCAATCATCAATGACGCCACTGCCAAGGAGGCATATGAGTCGGGGCTTGACTGCTGCGCAGACATTATTTCGACAGGCTGCGGCGCGCCGGGGGCGATTCTCGAAAAGTGCGGCGATGAGTTTGTCAGTTTGTTTAATTCGTCTGACCTGGTCATAAGCAAGGGTCAAGGCAATTATGAGGCTCTTTCAGACTGTGAAAGGAACATATATTTCCTTTTAAAAGCCAAATGCCCTGTGATATCAAAAAAGCTCGGCATAAAAACAAATGATTACGCGTTGTATGAAATTAACAAGGAACGGGGACGATTTTAATGGCGCGCCCTACAAAACTGCGGAAGATTGAAAATATACCGACTGTGCCGTATTTCATCCCCTCCGAAAAAGACGCAGGCGAAATCCCTAAAAACATATTGCTGGTTGAGGAGTTGGAAGCGATACGTTTAAAGGATTTGGAGGGCTGCGAGCAGGGGGAATGCGCCGAAAGGATGCAGGTTTCACGCCCCACATTTCAAAGAATCCTGCTGTCGGCGCGTGAAAAGGTCGCCGACAGCCTTGTAAACGGCAAAGTGATATATATTGACGGCGGCAACTACACACGCAACATATGCCCCGTAAAATGCATGGATTGCGGCAGGGGTTGGATGGAAAGCTATGAAAACCTTGAAACAATCAAGACAGGCGAATACGTTTGTCCCGACTGCGGCTCTCAAAAAGTAAAATGCGAGCAAACCTGCAAGGGTAAGTTTTGCCGCGGCAACTGTCGGCGCCACGGTCAAGGCAGGCTGTGATGCCGCCGTCAAAGCGCATATCGGCGGTCAATCCGCCGGCCGCTAAAAATCAGCCAAAGGAGTTTTTAAATGAAATTCACAGTTTTGACAGACGACACAGTCAAAAAAAGGGGGCTGTATGCCGAGCATGGTTTATCTTTGCTGATAGAGAGCAAGGGACGCGGCATTTTGTTCGACACGGGGCAAAGCGACGTTTACATCAAAAATGCAAAGACACTGGGGCTTAGTTTAGATGAACTTGATTATATAGTGCTGAGCCACGGTCATTATGACCATTGCGGCGGCATAAAGCACTTGCCGAATCAAAAAAAAGAGCCAGAAATCTTTTTGCAAAAATCAGCGGCGGCGCAAAAATACGCTGTGAATCCCGATGGGAAAACGCACCGCGAAATCGGCATTCCCTGGTCTGTCAAGGACTATAATGTCACGCTGATTGACGGCTGTAAACAGATTGACAAAGACATAAGCCTTTTGAGCGGCGTTAAAAGAACGACGAGCTTTGAAAAGCCTCCCGAGGGGTTTTTTGTTAAGGAAAAAGGCGAAATGACAGCCGATTTGATTGACGACGAGCAGATGCTTGTCATTGACACAGGCGGCGGGATTGCCGTCTTTCTCGGATGCTGCCATCCGGGGGTGATAAACTGCCTGCGCTATGCGGCAAGCCGGTTCCCCGAAAAAGAGATAGACGCCGTTGTCGCCGGGATGCATTTAGACGGCGCGGATAATTTAAGGCTGCGTATGACAATACAAGGCTTTTCAGACCTGGGCGTCAAAAAGGTTTATCCTTTGCACTGCACAGGCATGGCGGCTGTTTGCGAAATAAAAAAGGCGCTGGGCGAAAGATGCGGCGTTATTTATGCCGGCGACTGCGCGGAGATTTAAGCTTTGCGAAAACGGATTGCCGCGCGGCGCGATTCAGTTTTCGCAAAGGTGTCAAAAACACGCTTGCTTTACACACATCAAGCCCCGCGCTTTAAACAGCAATAATCAAATAACAATGTAAGAGAGAAAACATTTATGTGGCTGTTGTTCGCTTTACTTGCGACTTTTTCATGGGCATTCGCGGACTTGTTTTATAAAAAAGGCGCGGAGCCGACAGATAAAGCAAGTCATATCAAGACTGTCATAATGGTTGGCCTTGTTATGGGCGTCCACGCGTTTGTTTATATGACTGTCAAGCAAATTCATTTTTCACCCGTCCGATTGATAACATATTTTCCTGTTTCGTTTATGTATATATTATCAATGACGATAGGCTATGCCGGGTTAAGATACATTGAGTTGTCCATATCGTCGCCGGTGCAAAACTCGTCGGGAATGATAACGGCGATTTTAGTTTTTGTTTTTTTTGACCACACCTTAAAGCTTTTTGAGACGGGCGGCGTGATTATAATAACGGCGGGCATAGTCGCCTTGGCTGTTTTGGAAAAAAAGGCTTCGTTAAGGACAGTCGTGCTTAGCGAGGACGAAAAGAAAAAATATCAGCGCAGCTTCACATCGCTCATGCTTCCTGTTTTGTACTGCGTTGTCGACGGCTTGGGCACATTCGCCGACGCCGTATATCTTGACGAGCTTTCGATAATAACAGAAGACGACGCCTTGCTGGCATATGAGTTTACGTTCTTTTTATGCGCCGTTGTTTCTTTTGTTTATTTAAAGTCAAAAAAGGTGGAGTTCAAGCTCCGCCGCGAAAAAAACAAAGGCACGGCGGCTGTTTTTGAAACTGTCGGTCAGTTTTTTTATGTGTTCGCCATGGCGCAAAACGCAATGATTGTGGCGCCTCTTATCGCGTCATACAGCGTGTTTTCAGTCGTGCTGTCACGCATATTTTTAAAAGAAAAGCTGAGTCGCGGGCAATATGCCGCCGTGACGGCCGTGATAACGGGGATTGCTTTGCTGGCTGTTTCCGAAGCGCTGTAAAGGCTTTATAAACAGCTGTGACTTGCGAACGGCTGTGATTTAAAAAGATTGCACTTTATAAAATAATTGAAAGCGAGGAAAAGTAAATGACATTTGCGGTTGCTGCAAAGGGTTCTAAAACGGCAAAAAGCTTTGATGACTGCGACGCCGTCATTATTTATGAAAAGAAAGGTGAAAAAGCTTTTATGCTGCGCGCGGCTGAAAACACGAGGTCAAAGCCTTTGGCGGAGTTTTTAAAAGGGCTTGGCGTCGAATGCGCCATATGCCGGCGAATGAGCGAAGAAGAAAAGGCATCCTTGAGGAGCGTCGGGATAGAGGCTGTCACAGGCTTTGACGGCGAGGCAGAGGAAGCGGCGGGCAGATTTGCCGCCGGTCCCGTCAAAAAGGAGGCAAACAAAAAGTCGTGCCTGAATCCGATGCCGCGCGTGCTTGTCTCGTGCAGAGGTGCAAACGGCGAGGAAAACGCGCTTGCGGTGGGGTATTGCGGCAATTGCAGCTATGACCCGCCGATGCTCATGGTCGGAATCGTTCCGTCGCGCTATTCTTATCAGATGATAAAGGAGTCAGGCTGCTTTGTTGTAAATATAGCCGATGAAGAATATAAAGACACTTTCGACTATTTAGGCAGCCGCAGCAAACGCGACGAAGACAAGCTGACCGCTATGAATGTCCGTCTTGCCGACGGCAAGGTCGTCAACGCGCCGATTCTTTCGGACTGCCCTGTTAATATCGAATGCAGTGTTGTGGATTCGATAGTCACAGGCTCGCACGAAATGTTTGTCGGGAAGGTCGAATATGTTCACGCGGACGCGTCAATTGTCGGCTGTGACGGCAATATCGACTTTTCGTCCGTTTCCTTCATAAAGTGACGCGCCAAAGCTTGTCGCCTTATATGCGCCGTTATCCAACCTATATTAAAGAACAAAGAATAAAGATTTAAGGAGATTATATTATGAAAATTGCAGTGGCAAGCGAAGGAAAAACAGTTACCGAGCATTTTGGGCATTGCCAAAACTTCAACATTTTTGAGGCAAAGGGAAATAAGATTATAAAGTCCGATTCAATCCCGAACCCCGGCCACAGACCCGGTTTTTTGCCTGTGTTCCTGCACGAGCAGGGCGTAAATGTCATTATTTCGGGAGGCATGGGCGGCGGAGCCGTCAGCATTTTCAACGAAAAGGGAATTGAAGTCGTCGTCGGCGCGTGCGGCGGCGCGCTGGATGCCGCTGAAAGATATCTGAAAGGAGAGCTTGTCTCGACGGGATCAATTTGCCATGACCACAGTCACGCCGACGAGTGCGGCGAATAGGCTGACTCAAGATTTTTCACACAGGCTTGTCATAACTTCTGTATAATAATTGACACAAGGGCTGTGACCGAGCGCGGAGTTTTCGCGCCCGGCCGCAGCCCTCGTGTTGTTTTTCTGAAAAAGGCGTTATCGCTTCGCCGACAGATACTCCTTCACCGCTTCGTCAGCGTTTCCGATCATGCCGTCATGAAGCTCCATGCCGTTGTCGGCAATGAGCTCTCGCGCCCTATCGCCGATTTCATGGCATATGATGGTGTCGACGCCCAATGTTTTAAGCATCCCCACAATCGCGCCGCCCTTTGATATTTTGTGGCTGATTGATGTGACTGTCTTTATCTTTCCGTTTTCAATCTCATAAAGATTGAAATGCGCCGCTGCGCCGAAGGATCTGTGAATATCTTTGTTTTCGACAGGCACGGCCAAAAAACGGTTTTTTGTCTTGCTCATGTCAATCACCTTTGCACCTTTCTTAGCTGTTTAATCCCGCGCAAATTTCTTTCTCGGCAGGGCTGTGCGCCATGCCGCGGCAGCGCTGTGTGCCGCCAAAGCTTTTAAAAGACTTTCGCCCTTGCGGCTGTTTTGCAACGAGCGCGAAAAAGTCTGTTTCCCACATCCGCCGCTCATGTCATCCCCTGCCGCCGCCTTGACCGCCGCCCCTGCCGTTACCTTTGCCGCCGCCCTTGCCGCTGCCCCTGCCGCCGCCTTTACCGTGGACGTGTCCGGCGCACCTGTGCCTGCCGCAGTTTTCGGCGTTTCCGTCGCACAAGACATATTCGCCGCCTTTAATTGACAAATCACTGCCGTTTACAAGGCTCGCGGCAATCTTTGACCTGGCGCTGCTGTATATCGACTGCGCAGTCGTGCGCGCGACGCCCATCATCGCCGCGCACTCCTCCTGTGTCATGCCTTCAAGGTCTATAAGCCGTATGCTTTCAAATTCGTCGACAGTCATCACAACGTCGCCGCGCCCCGAACCGGCATTATTTTTCGGTCCAAAGCGTCCGTATCCGGGCAAAGCGCAAATTCTCCGCCTTTTACATGGTCTTGCCAAAAGTTCAACTCCTTCATTACTGACATATGCCGATTATACTCATATTATAACACATTTCGGGCATATGTCAATAACTTTGCAAAAAATAAACAGACAGTCCGCTTGACACTTCCGCCATAAAGAAAATATCGTTTATATGTAAACATTCCTTAAAGTTTATAGACGATTGTCCACGCCCCGCATATTATAATGTAGATGCCCGTCAACAGTCGGGAGACTTCGGAAAGCGTCGTATTAACTAATAAGCTGTCAGCGCGCAGTCTGACTCCGGCTGCGAAGGCTATCAAAAACGGCGGGTGTCATAAGGAATATAATGAAAAAGGCATATACGCTTACCCTGTAAATTTCTTTTGATTGGAGGAATACCGAATGTTTAGATTTTGCTTTTTTGGAAGACCTTTTTCGGGAGCGTGCGGCTCAAACAGATGCGGCGCAAGCTGTGGTCCGCCCCGCAATCAGTGCAGCCGCGACCGTGACCCGCCTCGCAGGAGACCGGATACGGCCTGCCGCCCAAATATAAGCGGCGGGCAGCACGGAAGCTGCCGTCCGGCTCGTCAAAACTGCTTTAATCCGTGCTTTTTATGGCAAGGACTTTTTCGCTGCTGTAACTGCCGCGGCGGTAACCGCAGGTTCTAAAAACAAGGAAATAAACTGAAAACGAAGCCCTCGGCCGTCAGCCGGGGGCTTCGTTTATGAATGTCTGCCTGCACAAACAGCTTTTTGAAGCGCAAAACAAGATTTCAGGCGCACACTCCGCTCTTTGCGGTGCTTTTTAGCCGTTTTTCCCCTTTCGCCCGTGTTTTAGGCGCTGTATAGTCCGCGCTGTGTCGAGGCATGACCTGTTTTAATGGCAAAGTGCGGCACGGCTCATATAATAAGCATGAGGGCAACCCTCAAATAACAGTAAAGGAGAATTGTATTGAACGATATGTCAAGGAATTACTATCAGCAACGACAGATGACGCCGCGCGACAGGCATTGTATGCCAAATGAGATGACGCCTTTTCCCTACGACGCGGCTGTAGCCATGGCATATGTGCCGTTTCAAACTGACACGGCAATGTATGACGACATGAAGGCGCTTTGTGAGGGGACACTTTTTGTCTGCCTTAACAAGCCTTTCCTGGGAGCGGGTGTTTGCAAATGACAAACAGACAGGCTCTTATGAAAAGACTTGCCGCGGCGCAATTTGTTTTGTTCGACCTTCACCTGTATCTCGACACGCACCCCGGAGATATTCAGACACTTTCGATCTACAAAAAATTTGAATCAAGAATGCTGGCACTCAGGCACGAATACGAAGAAAAGTTCGGCAGCCTGTCGCTTGTCGGCGCGCCCGGCGTCGAGTGGCTGAAGGACCCGTGGCCCTGGGATACGGAGGTGTGTTGTTAGTATGTTTATATATGAGAAAATGCTGCAATATCCGGTAAACATCAAAAACCCCAACGCAAAATCAGCGCAAATAATAATCACACAATACGGCGGGCCGGACGGCGAGCTTGGGGCGTCGCTCCGCTATTTGAGCCAGCGCTTTTCAATGCCCTATCCGGAATTGAAGGGGCTTTTGACCGACATCGGCACGGAAGAGCTCGGCCATCTTGAGATGATTGGCGCGATAGTCCACCAGCTCACGCGAAACCTGTCGATTGAAGAAATTAAAAGAAGCGGTTTTGACACATATTTTGTGGATCATACAACGGGTGTTTATCCGCAGGCCGCGAGCGGTTTTCCATATTCGGCCGCAAGCATGCAATCAAAGGGCGACGTGATAACAGACCTCATGGAAGACCTTGCGGCGGAGCAGAAGGCGCGCACAGTTTATGACAACATCCTGCGCCTTGTCGACGACCCGGATGTCAGGGAGCCGATTAAGTTCCTGCGGGCGCGCGAAGTCGTCCACTTCCAGCGCTTTGGCGAGGGGCTTCGCCTTGCGACGGATAAGCTTGACAGCAAAAACTTTTATGCCTTTAACCCTGCCTTTGACAAAAACAGGTGTGCGAACAGGTAACGCACCNNGTTAAGCGCCGATTAAGCGCCGAAACAAAAGCCGTGTCTTTAAAAGTTTTCGGCGCTTCGGCGGAACTTTGTTGCCCAAAACATGACTGCCCAAAGCCTTTTGAGGACAGGACATAGATTTTGGGCGGCTTTTTCGGCGATTATTCCGACAATGACACGACTTGCCGGCGAGGCTGTGCCGTTTTCGGCGGCTTTGGAGAAAGGGCGGCGGAGACCGCGGCTGACTTATCTTCATTCCTGTATTTTTCATCCGGAGAAGTTTCGAAGTCAAAAGCGGCAATGATAGCTCCAGACAAATATTTTTGTAATTCCTCAAGTGTGTAAATTAATCGATACATGGACAAAACCTCCAAACGGGCATAAATATAGCCCTTAGCATATGGATATGCTTGGACTGTATAGAATTTATTTTGTCCGGACGTTAATTTTTAAAAAATTATCAAAAAAAATGCTCTGTTACGACTCCATCTTGAAATCGTAACAGGGCGTTTGAGCAAATTAAATTTTTTATTTAATACCATGCCCAACCAAACAAGAATATTATTATTAGCCATTGCCACCAATTGTATTTTACGGTTATCTCGTACGTTGCACTTCTGATACTGTCTATTTTCGCAGTAACTGTTGCAGTGCCTCTTTTTTCACTGGTCATGCAGCCGGAATAAATCGAGACAACTTCTGAATTATCTGTCGTCCATTTCACGACAGGTTTTCCGTGCGGAACATTGAGTTGTTTTTCATGTTTATAGTATAAGGTCATTGCCTTTGTATAACGAACAATATATTCTGAAGACAAGCTGTATAGTTTGTTGTCAGCCACAGCAATCGCTTTTATTGTTGCTATATTTTTATTTGAGAGGTCAATCGAACCTCTGTATAAAGTACCGTTGACCGGATTCGGAGAAGTTCCGTTTGTTGTATAATATATACGTGCGTTAATGTCAGAAGATTTCAAAGATATTTCAAGCGTGCTTTCGTCCGATTCTGTAAAAAACGGGATTTCTGACCGTTCTGCTTCAATCATGCCGGAAAAGTTCACAATGCCTGCGCCGAAATTCTTTGAATAAAGCTTGTTCCAATTACTCGGCTTGGACGCCGTTGAAGTCAAGCGTTTTCTTATTTGCTCAACTGTAAGATTTGGATTTAACGATTTCAACGTTGCAACCGCCGCCGTTACAAAAGGAGCTGCCATTGAAGTTCCGGACATCTTGGCATATCCGTTATTTAAAACCGTACTGTAAATTCCATCGGAATTAAAAAGGCTTCCGCCTGGAGCGCAAAGGTCAACTGCAGTTCCCTTGTTTGAAAACAAAATCGGGTGGTTGCTTCTGTCTGTCGCCGCAACAGTAATTGCATTTTCTGCATTTCCGGGATAGTATTTGCCTGCTTCATCATACTCGTTTCCGGCAGCAACTACTACCGGAACATCTTTTTCAAAGACAGCAAGATTAACTGCGTCATTTATGGATTCGCTGTACTTTTTTGCGCCTTCACTACTTATTGCAGAGTCTCCCATGCTAATATTAATTACATCTACTTCAAGTTCAAGCATTAGTAAAATTTCTAATGCAATTATAAAAATAGTTCTGTTCTTATTTTCATCTTCATATTCGTATTCAAATGAGAGTTCGGATTCATCATTTGGTATTGCAAATAAATCTGTACTCAAAGGTCTTATCTTCACATTTGACGGCGTATTGTCAACAATAATTCCGGCAACATGTGTTCCGTGACCACCGTCAGGTCTGGAATCTATATAATGCTCTTGCTCCCAATCAGGTTCCCAAAGGATTCTCGGATTTTCCGGGTCTTTTGTAAAAAAATCATGAAGTTCCACTCCGGTATCAATAACTCCAACAACTATTTCAGGAAGTTCAATCATGGAGTCCGATATCATTTTATTGGCTTCAACCGAACGGGTATTTGCGGAACCCCACGAAAGGTGACCGGATGACTCACCGCTTGAAAACATCGTGGTTTGAAGCTCGGCTTCGCCCTCTTCTGATTCTTCTGTGTTGTTAATAATTATATCATCATATTCAATATAATCAACATAACTTTGCTCACGATAAAAATTAAAAGCGGCTAATGCGCTTTGAGAGTCGTCATATTGCATAATGTGCCAATTAAAATACCCCTCAACCTTATCAATTGCTCCGCAATCTTCACTTAACGGCTCGTTTGAATATGTTTTCACCACCAGCCTGTTTGTTAAAAAAGGCTCTGAAAAGTTTTCTTCGCTTTCGGTTGTTTTACGAGTGTTAATACCAATGCTCTTGTCATGTTTTACAATTAACTCTTTGAAATCCTCTGAAAAGTCTTTAAGGCTTATTTCATAACTGTTTTGAGTTGAAAAAGCCGTTACAGATAAATTAGTAAAAATCATAGCGGCAATTATAAAATATGCAGCAATACTTTTTAATAACTTCATAATAAACGTCCTCCGAAAGGTTTAATACCAAATCCAGCCGAAAAGCAGAACTTTTATGATCCATTGCCACCAAAGATAATTGACCGTTACATGACAATGTTCAAATTGACCGTCTGAAGTTACTACAGAAACATATGCCTTGCCTCTTCCCGTTGCTTCAATTTCTCCGTTCTCATTTACAACAGCTATTCGTTTGTTAGTTGTTATCCATCCAACAATTTCTGTTCCTTCAGCAATATTTACTGTCTTTCGGTGTGTCAACTCCACCTTTCCTTTAATTTCAGAAAATTCAAACTTTTCAAGGTTGGGCTTGAACACGGGATATTCTCCGCCGCTCGGCATCATCCATATATTTTCAAAGTCAAAGCCTTTAAAGGCTTTTTGTGTTCTCATTTCTGAGTCTGATAAAGATTTTATACTTATGAGTGCATCCTTATATATTGTTGGATTTCCCACAGGTGCATTGATAGAATTTAAATAATATGAGTTTGTCAGCAACGAATCATACATATAATCAATTCTGTTGAAGACATACTGATATGTTTGCAGACGCTCTCCTAAAAAAGCTGCATGTCCGGCAAGACCTCCTGTGCATACTCTATCACCGTCATTGTTCGATTGAACCTCTATTTTACCGGCATTATACGAAGAGGAAATTGCCAATCTGTCACTTGAGCCTACTAATCCTCCTGTGCGCCTAAAGTTTAAAGATTCATCCTTGATATCTCCGATATTATAGCAATTACTGACACTATACGCATTGGCAGCAATACCACCAACACATCGAGTTTTAGTTGCACTACCTTTTACGTGTATGGTTCCTTCATTGCAAGAGTTTTGCACAAGTCCTGTGTGCATTCCGCTAACTCCACCAACATATCCGGAAGCAGTCTCAACAGTGATGTTAGCGGTGTTATAGCAATTTCTTATATGAGAATTGCTGGGCAGTGAGATGCCTGTTATTACAAGTATTCCATTATGTCCGGAAATCCCCCCCACATAAGTGTATTGTACACTTGATATATTTACATTTCCGGTTACATAGCAGTTTATCACTTCCATCGCAAAAATTGCTCCCGAAACACCACCGAACACTATTTGTTTAACATTTGAAATTTGAATATCAATATCTTCTATTCCAAGGTCGTATATCTCGGCGCTGTGAGCATATCCAAATAGCCCCGCATAAACAGATTCTTCTGCGTTGCCTGTGATATTTATTTTCATATTTTTAACAGCATAACCGTTTCCGTCAAAAACTCCGCGAAAGCTTTCTTCTTTGCTTGATCCAATTGGAATCCAGCTTTCAAAACTTGAAAGATCAATGTCAGACATAAGGATATACTTGCCTTCAAGATTATTTCTTATATTATTAAGGTCTTCAGGGGAGTTAATTGCAGTATAACCCTCCGGCATAGTTGATTTTTGTACAACATGTGTTATGAATTTGGTATTAACATTTTCAGAATTTAAAGACAAAGACAATACCCCGATTGAAAATACTCCTGTCATAAATATTGCAATTAAAAATATGGATATCAACCTATTTAATCTGTTTTTCAAAATTGTCAACTCCGCATCTGTGTTTTAATATTATATTATTCAAACTCTACAATTAATTGTACAAATAAAAAGGGTTATTATATTTCTAATAACCCTTTTATTTCAATATTTATTCTCCCGCATCAGTTTCTATTCCCCATGACGGGTCCTCAGATACGCTGAGGTATGTTATTTTCGCAGAATCAGTTATTCCGTCTGCAATAACCTTGAACTCATTGTTGTCTTCATTTGGAAAGTTATAGATATAATGTGGGCCAATAGATCCCGTTTGCAATTCCGCATCTCCATAAATTTCTTTCATTTTGCTTACTGGATCACCAATCTTTAACCCTCTGCTCGTTTGCATGAGTTTTATTTGTCTTATTTTAACTCCAGTCATCCCATCCGAATATCCCAAATACATTGTTCCGTCACTGCATTCAATTGAATTGTTGACCTGAGAATAAGAAATTCCAGGCGTATCTAATCTTGATTTTAAATCTTTCTGATTTGAATGAATTGCCACTTCTCCCGTTCCATCTTCTTTTGTCAGTGAACCTAAGATTGCTGAAACGGTTTTTGTTTCTGTCGGTTGAACAGATTCCTCTTCAAATTCAGAAGATTCACTAATTTGAGTTAATGTTTCGCTTTCCTTCTCAGTTTCTTCATGCCAAGTGTCCATTAAAGATTCACTTTCTTCAGTCGTATTTGTTGTAGTGGTTGTATCTTTGCCGCCGCAGGCAACAAGGCAGAAAATCATTCCCATTAAAAAAAGTGCTATTACCTTTTTCAAACTATTCCCTCCGATCAACAATGTTAAAATCGGTAAAAACCTTTTATTCTGTTTGTTTCATACAAGTCATATTCGCGGGCTCTAACCTTATCACTTGAATTTCCCTCGACTGTGGAGACCACATTTGTAGAAGAATTATATCCTGTGACGATTCCTATATGATCTGTTACCTTGTTGTTTCCGGTGGGAGTATAATAAAACAAATCTCCGGGCTGAGGGGCTTTGTTGTCCACTTTAAAATAACCGCTTTTATTAATATTCATTGAGGCGTAAGTGCTTCTTTCAATTTTGTCTGTTGAAATTCCGACCTCATCTGCACAAACAGATACAAAAACTGCACACCACGAACCACTATAACTACCGTTATAAAGATATCCATATTTTGTCCAGTTGTCGTTGCTGCTTGATGGAAAATAGATGCGAGCAGGTTTACCGGGATCAGAATTTCCATATCTGTCTTTTCCTATACCACAGCTTTTTCCCTCGTGATAATCCACTTGGCTTAACGCAAAATTAACAAACTTTTCTTTTTCAGTCGTTGCTGAACCAGCAGTGAAGGTCAGTTGATCGTTTTTTCGTATTGCTTGAGTTTTGTTTACATATCCAGTAACGACACCCCTTCCGTCATTTGTTGAGGGATCCGGAGTGGGGTCAGGCGTTGGTGTGGGGTCAGGTTTTTTCTCTACCGGAGGATTGAAATAGTAATAAAGTCCGAAAGAGATAATAACAAGAAACCACCAAAGCGGACTTTTGGGAATGATAAGACTTTTATTTACAGATTCTTCATTTACTGTTACTTCGCATTTAGCGACTAGGCCTCCGTCAACAGATGTAGCGGAAATTGTTGCTTTGCCAGTATTTATCCCTTTGATCAACCCATCTTTGACAGACGCAATGCCTGGACTGCTACTATTCCAAATAACCTTACATTCTGCTCTCGCTTCTGTATAATCATCAAACTGACCTTCCCAATAAACATCAGCAAAAATTTGATATGTCTTTTCGGGATATAAATACAATCCTGAGGTAGTAACTTCAATTGACGAAATGTGCTCTATTAATGTTTCATCGTATACTATTATATCACAATCAATATAATACTTATCTCCTAATTTTGCTGTGATTTTTGTTTCCCCAATTGAAACGCCAGTGACAACGCCCCGTGAAGAGACAGTTGCTACTAGCGGATCAGAGATTTCCCATGTGAGATCAGTATCAGGAACTCCAACCATAAGATATAATTTTCCACCAGGTTTTGTTATCAATGGAATTTCGGAAGATACAAACGTTATATGTGGACTTACAGTTTGTGCGCTGACCAGGATTGGTTGACCTGAAATTTGACTTCCACCAAACACCATAAGAAAAGCAAGAAACATTGCCGGGAGTTTCTTTAGTTTTTTTATCAACAACTCCTATTTTTAAAATTTAAAATTACATCTTATCTTTAGCATAACAAAATTAAATATTTGTGTCAATTTTTTTTACAATTTATGAAAACTTTATGTTTATTGTCAAAAAAGCGGTTTTTGATTATATGAGTTATAAATAAAAAAACAACAGAGGGATTTTACTCTTCACCATCGCATAAGGACAATCCATGCATTCATATTATTTAACATCTTGATTAAAAGGTGTGGTGATATGAAGCACAGAGATTTTATCTACATAGGCGAACCGGCGCCGAAAATTGATAAAACTCTGCACAAAGAGTTTTTATTAAATGTTCAAAAGGCTATGCTTTTGTCGCTGGAGGAGCGTAAATTGCTGACAAAAAAGCAAGCGGAATGTGTATTTGATAAAGTCACCATAAAGTCACCATAAAATCAAACCGCAAATAAACGTATGACCCTTTCGGTTTTGCCCGTTTCGACTTCGGGCTTGTCCGATTCGGGGTCATATTTTTTTATGCGCTCGTGTGTTGTGATACGGTAAATCAGAAAGCCCGAAAACGGCTTGTCTGCTAGGTTTTCAGGGCGGCGGAGCATTTCCCCCACGGATATCGGTACGGAAGAGCTGGGCCATCTTGAGATGATTGGCGCGATAGTCCACCAGCTCACGCGAAACCTGTCGATTGAAGAAATTAAAAGAAGCGGTTTTGACACATATTTTGTGGATCATACAACGGGTGTTTATCCGCAGGCCGCGAGCGGTTTTCCATATTCGGCCGCAAGCATGCAATCAAAGGGCGACGTAATAACAGACCTCATGGAAGACCTTGCGGCGGAGCAGAAGGCGCGCACAGTTTATGACAACATCCTGCGCCTTGTCGACGACCCGGATGTCAGGGAGCCGATTAAGTTCCTGCGGGCGCGCGAAGTCGTCCACTTCCAGCGCTTTGGCGAGGGGCTTCGCCTTGCGACGGATAAGCTTGACAGCAAAAACTTTTATGCCTTTAACCCTGCCTTTGACAAAAACAGGTGTGCGAACAGGTAACGCACCTTTCGCCGATGAAGCATCAGTTAAGCGCCGATTAAGCGCCGAAACAAAAGCCGTGTCTTTAAAAGTTTTCGGCGCTTCGGCGGAACTTTGTTGCCCAAAACATGACTGCCCAAAGCCTTTTGAGGACAGGGCATAGATTTTGGGCGGCTTTTTCGGCGATTATTCCGACAATGACACGCCTTGCCGGCGAGGCTGTGACGTTTTCGGCGGCTTTGGAGAAAGGGCGGCGGAGACCGCGGCTGACTTCAGGGTTTGGACTTGCCTGATAATTCTCTTGCCGCATAAACTGTGCCGAACAGGGACAAGCATTTTTCATCTGTTTTGCAGTCCGTTTTTCATCAAAACTGACAGCTTGCTTATGAGGCAAAATGTGTGTATAATATATGAGTGAAAAGCCGCGCGCCGTTTGCGTCAAACAAAACAGCGCCAAACAATAAAGAAACGGAGGAATAACATGGATTGCATTTTTTGCGGCATAGCAAAAGGCGATATACCGTCAAAAAAGGTATATGAGGACGACAATGTTTTCGCTTTTTACGATATCTCACCGCAATCGCCCGTACACATACTTATCATCCCGAAGGCTCACATCGTCTCAGCGGCTGAAATAACGTCGGAAAACAGCTCCGTCGTCGCCCGAATCTTTGAGGCGGCGGCAAAGATTGCAAGGGACGCGGGGCTTTCCGAGGGATTCCGCATTGTTTCAAACTGCGGCGACAGCGCCGGGCAAACTGTCAAGCACCTGCATTTTCATCTTCTCGGAGGCAGGGACTTTACATGGCCTCCGGGCTGATAAATCAAGCTTAGGCAACACCGCGCAATGAGCGGCTGAAGCCTTTGTTGCACGCTTGCTTGCATCTTTTCCGTCATATCGCCCAAAAATGCTCGGCAAT
>LSQX01393202.1_pt1 | contig 19365 bp, 13 predicted proteins | sample 654561 | NCBI WGS metagenome assembly LSQX01 (sample SAMN04489861, study PRJNA283612) | anaerobic digester metagenome | isolation source: 4 biogas reactors fed with cattle manure at either 37C or 55C with and... | place: Denmark: Kongens Lyngby | collected 2014
GCGCAGACACCTTCTGTGGCGCAGAGATGTTCCCCGTCCACGTCAGTGGGCACGCAAAAGAGACCTTTGCAGCAACTGTTGCCCACACAGGACCCACCCACCTCTGCGCAGGGTTTTGGCTCTGTAGCGCAGATATGTTCTCCCTTTACATCGGTGGATACGCAGAACAGCCCTTGGCAGCAATTGTTGTCCACACAAGACTCCCCCACCTCTGAGCAGGGCAATGGGACACCGCCGCAAATCGATTTGCCGCTCGCTTCCCCCACACAGGGAGCGTCGCAGCAGTCCCTGTTGGCGCAAGACTCCCCCACCTCTGAGCAGTTTTTGGTGTCGGCGCTACTACAAATCGATGCGCCGCTCTCATCCCGTGCACAGATCCCTTGGCAGCAGTCCAGCGTTTTGCAGGACGCCCCCTGAGGAGCGCACTTCCCCGCGTTGTTGGTGCCGTTTGGAGTACCGGTTTCATCCGGCGATTCGCTGTCCTTGTCGCACGCCGCAACGAGCGCCACCACCATCGCGAGGCAGCCGCAGAATGCGCGCCACCTCCGGGGCGGGGAGATGTGGGGGGCCAATGTGTTGCGTGTTGAATACGTGTCGTTGTCCATGTTTTCTCCATGCTAGAGAGCTGTGACGCTCGCGTTGAAAGCCCGAAAAAAGGCGCTGTTTGTTTTGTGGGTTTGTACCAATAAAACACATTGCTGCCGACGGCTGTGAATGAAAGACAAAACCGCCATGACATCGCCCAAAAGTGAACATCTACCTAACTGCCCGAGCAGCAGTGCGCCAGCGGATTGTCTTAGCGGATTACCGCTGCAGTTTGACCCTGCCCAACACCAGTGATAAATGGGGGAACCATGCCACGCGACTACGACAAACCCAAAAAAACCTGGCGCGAGATCGACCAAAACAAAGATCGCTCCGCGCACCGCCAAAACGACGCCCCCACCGGCTCGCCCTTTCGGCAAGCACGCGCCCAAGCCGCCTCGCGCTCCTACAAGGCCAAGCTCGACGCCTTCTTTGACGGCGCCGCACCACCCCCGGCCGCCATCAAGGACAAACTCGAAGCCCTATCCGACAACGACCGCGGCAAGGCGCGCAAGACCGCCATCGACCGCATCTCCGCGGCCCGCACCACCGCCGATCGCGACGCCGCCGTCGACGCCTTCATGGCCCAGTGGTCCCTGCCCGCCGACTACGAGCTCCTCGCCGAGTTGCTGCGCTGCGGCGACACCTCCCACGTGGCAGCGGCGCTCCAGGAGCTCACCGAAATGGTCGAGGCCAACCGGGTGCCCAAAAACAAGCCCGTCTTGGAGCAGCGCTTGCGCAACATCATCTCCTTAGATGAAGAGCCCGAAATCGTCGCCCCGGCCAAAGAGCTGTTGGTGTCTTTGCGAAAGTTCAAGTAACATTGTCCCCCACAACGCACCCCCGTTCCACCCCTGCGAAAGGACGTGAAGACATGGCGTTTGCCGGACGCGACCTCACCGACATTCACCGCTTTACCGCCGACGAGCTGCGCTACGTTCTCGCGAAGTCTCACGAGATCAAAACGGCGCTCCAAACCCGCAATCCCGCGGGATACTGCCTGGCCGACCAACGCGATCTGCTCGCCGCCCTGCTCTTCTACGAAAACTCCACCCGCACGCGCACCAGTTTCGAGATCGCGGCCATGCGCCTGGGCATGCGCACCACCGGCTTTGCCAGCATGGAGGGCACCTCGGTGAGCAAGGGCGAGTCCCTGCGCCACACCCTCGACATGTACGAAGCCTATCTGTGCGACTGCGTGATCATGCGGCACCCCCTGGACGGCTCGGCCCGCTTTGCCGCCGAACACCTGCAAATACCGGTGTTCAACGCCGGCGACGGCAAGCACGAACACCCCACGCAAACCATCCTCGACCTCTTCACCATCCAGGAGCACATCGGCCGCCTGCACGACCTCGACGTGGGTGTCTCCGGCGACCTGAAGTACGGCCGCACCGCCCACTCCTTGGTGGTGGCCCTGACCAAATTCCCGGGCAACCGCGTCCACCTCTTCTCCCACCCCGACCTGGCCCTGCCCAAGGAGCTCATCCGCCTGGCCCAAGAGAGCGGCGCCCAGGTCATCGAGCACGACAGCATGGAGGACATCGTCGCGGCCACCGACATCCTCTACCAGACGCGCATCCAAAAAGAGCGGATGCCCGATCTCTCCGAGTTCGACAAGGCCAAGGCCCGCAGCCAGTTCTCGCTCAAGATGATGCAACTGACGCGCCCGCACTTCGGCCTGATGCACCCCTTGCCCATCGACAAAACCGCCCCCTCCATCACCACCGAGGTCGACGCCCACCCCAAGGCCCTGTACAAGCGCCAGGCGGGCAACGGCGTCCCCACGCGGCTCACCGAGTTGGCCCTGTCCCTCAACCTGCTGGGCAGCGACTTCGCGGGGGAGCGCTGGCAGGAGCCCTCCGAGGACGACATCTATTTCGAAGAGCGCGAAATCCGCAACAGCCCGGTGCGCGAAAACCTCTCCATCCTCCCAATTCGCACCAACGGCGTCGTCATCGACCACATGGCGCCCTACACCGAAGATCTGCTGCTCACCATCTTAAAGGTGCGACAGCGCCGCGACATCTACCGCGCGGCCACGGTGAAGTCTCGCTCTCGCCCGGATTCCATTAAGGGCATGCTGATGATCGAGAACCGCACCCTAACCGACGACGATCTCCGCGCCATCGCCTCGGTGTCTCCGGGCTGCACGGTGAACACGATTGAAAACGCCCAGGTGATCCGCAAGCAGCGCCTGCAGTTGCCCAACCGCATCCAAAACGTCCCGGGCATGATGTGCACCAACAAGGGCTGCATCTCCCGCCCCGAGCACCTCGAGGCCGTAATGCCCAAGATGCTCCGCACCGCGAGCCACAGCGTCCGCTGCCACTACTGCGACGAAGTCATGGACATCTCGCAGATCGTCAACACGTCCCGCTAAAACGCGTCCCGCCAACCGCAGCCGTCAACGAAGGCCCGGGGTGTCCGCGCGCTGTGAGCGATTGGCTTAGGGCGCCTTGGGGGCGGGAGGCGTCGGCTGGATTAAGCCGCGGCTCGGCGGCGTCTGGGGCTTTGGCGGTTCGGGCCTGGCGGCGTGGTGTTTGTGGATGTGGGCGATGCTCTTGGCGGCGGCCTCGGCCATCTCAGCGTCGTCGTCAGCGCCCAAGTGGACCAAGAGCGGCATGACATCGGGGTGGACGTCGCCGATGCCCCGCAGCGCCTCCAGGGCTGCCAAGCGCAGGGCCGGCTCGTCGGCGTGCAGGTGGTCGAACACCCGAGGCAGTTGCGACTGGGCGTCCTCGCTGGGCAGCGCGGCGAGCAACTGGAACGCCAGGATTTTCCCCGCGGTGTCTTGCGCTTCGAGGGCCTGGCCCAGGAATGGAACCGGGCGCGCCCCGCTCTCTTCGAAGAAGCGGCGCACCTCGGCGGCGAGCGTGTGTTGCGGGCGGTGTCCGTCGGAAGGACAGTCGCGATCAGCCCCCTCGGCCCCGTCTTTGAGGGCGTCCAACAGCGGTGAGGTGGCGGTGTTCAGGCGCCCCAGCAGGGATTTCCAAGCGTAGAGGCGCGCGTTGTAGGCGCGATCGCAGAGGGCGTCGATGAGCGCGACGTCGGCCGCTGGTGCCGCCAGGGTCCGCAGGCTGCGCACCGCCGCGGTTCGCACGCGCGTGTGTTCCTCGGTGCCGAGCAAGGCGATGACCGCGGGCGTCGCGGTGTTCTTTTGGTCGTCGCTCTGCGCCAACAGCGGCAAGCGGAGCAAGGCGGCGCGGCGCACCCGGAAATCCGCGTGGGACAACCGGGAGAGCACTTCGTCTAGGCCCTCGGTCTCGAGGTGTTGCAGGGCGGCCGAGACCGCGTCGAATCGCTCCTGGCGCTGCGCGCTGTCCGGCATGGTGTCGGGTTGGATGTCAGGGGCGGTACAGCCCGGTGTTCCCAAGGCACCCAGGGCGCCCCATGCCAGCAGGGCGGATAACGCCAACGGACCGCGCCACAGCGGGGATTTGCGCATGGGGGTTTTGCGCGCTGTTTCACTCATCGCGTCACCAGCACCACACCGCAGATGATGAAGGCGAAGCCCGACCACTGCATCCAGGAGATGTTCTCTTTAAACCAGATGAGCGAAGTGGAGATCACGATGACGCCCGTCAACGAGACCATCACCGGGTAGGCCACGGAGAGGGGCAAGCGGCTCAGGGCCTGGGTATAGGCCACCACGTTGAGGGCGAAGAGCGCCAGGCCCACCAGCAACGGCCACGACGTGAGGTAGTGCCCGACGATGTCGCGCCAGGCAGTGCCCGCGGGTGCGGTGGACATGCCCTTCTTCATCAACACGTTGGCCGCCCCGTTGAAGAGCACGGCAATGGCGAGAAACAAAAATCCGCGTGTCATTTAAAACAGCCTGTTGGCCAGGGACAACAGGTCCTTTCCGTAAAAAATGATGACCGCGCACATCACCACCCAGGCCCCGCCCGTAATCAGCAGGGGCACATCGGCGTAGAGCGTGCGGGTGGGGTCGTCGGCGTCGCGCGTGTGGTACACGAGGTAGAGGTAGCGAAACATGCCGTAGAGCACCAGGGGCACGGTGAAGATGAGCATGGAGGAGCCCACCATCCGCACGGTGGCGGCGTCCACGGTGTACAGGATGTAGCAGACCACGGTGGCGGCGGTGACCACGGAGATCATTTGGTCGAGGAAGGCCGCGCTGTAGTGCGCCAGCACGCTGCGGTGCGAGACCCGGCTGTCGCCGAGCTGCAGCACCTCGGAGCGCCGCTTGGTGAAGCCCAAGAAGAGCGAGATGGTGATGGTGCAAAGGACGAGCCAGCGCGAGGGCATTACGCCGATGGCCGCGGCACCGGCGAGCACGCGCAGGACGAAGCCCGTCGCGATGATCAGCACGTCGATGATGACCAGGCGCTTGAGGCCCAGGCTGTAGCCGATGTTGAGCAGCAGGTAGGCCACCAGGATCGCCGTAGAGAGCACCCCCAGGAAATGGAGCGCCACGAAGACAGCCGTCCCGCAGAGGATAACAAAGCCCACGGGGCCCACCCAGGGTGGCAGGGCGCCGCTGGCCAAGGGGCGGTGCTGCTTGGTGGGGTGCAGGGCGTCGGCCGCGCGGTCGCGGTAATCGTTGAGGAAGTAAACGGCGCTGGAGGCCAGGCAAAAGGCGGCAAAGGCGATGAGGGAATCGCGCAGCGAAGGCAGCGAGAAGAGGTTGCCCGAGAAGATGAGCGCGACGAAGACAAAGCCGTTTTTCAGCCAGTGTTCGGGGCGCGCCAGTTTGAGGATTTTCAGGAGCGGCATGGGCGCGTAGGTAGCACGAAAGGCCGCTTTACTCAAGCAGCGCCGCAGCGATAAAGCCGCGGGAAATCACCGGGGTTTTGCGGTGGTCGTCCGCTTGGGTGAGGCGCAGTTCGATGTGGGTGGCGGGTCCCTGGGCCGCGCAGTCCGACAGGGAAAGCCACACCGGGGCTTCCGGGGATTCACGGACATCTGCGGGCGCGTCCACACGGGCCACCTGTCGGTCGCCGCACCACACCGCTGCGCTCTCGTCGAGCCCCGATAGGACCAGGGCCGAAAGACGCCGCGCCTGCAAGCGCACCGACGCCCGCCGAAAGATCGCCGCGCGCCCCTCGCTGTCGGCGTCGCGAAACTCGGACACCGCGCCGCGCCCCACGGGCATCTTCGACAAAAGCGACAGCACCGCGGGCACGGGCTCAGGACGCGACAACTCGGCGACCAGGGCCCGTACGACATCCGGGGAGTTCGGCAGTTGGGCCAGGGCTTGGGCCACCACCCAACGGCGCTCCACAAAGCGCTCGCGCTTGAGCCGGGCGACGAGCTTCGGCACATCGGCGCGGTGACCGATTTGCCCCAGGGCCGTGCAGACCGCCAGGGCCAGCGGGTAGTTGTCGATTTGCTCGCCGAGGACGGCGCGGGCCTCGGACACGCGCTGTTCGCCCAACAAGCGGATGGCCTCCACCTTGGCCTCGCCGGAAACCTCGGGGTGGGCCACGGCTTCCAGCAGATCTGGCACCGCCGCCCGCTCCCCCTGTGCCATGCGCAGCAACGCGCCGTGCATCCAGAGCTCGCCAAAGCGGGGCAACGCGTCGCCCAGTGTCGCCAGTTGCCGCGCGGCCTCATCCCGTGGGGGACCGCTCGGGTGCACCAAGAGCCAGCTGCGGACCACCGGGTCGTCTTCCGCGTCCAGGGACGGCAGCGCGCCCGAAGGGGCCAAGGGCGCCAGCGCGAACAAGAGCGACGCCGCCTTTTGCCGCACGGGCAAGGGCTGTGCCGCGTCCAACAGCGCCACCAATCCCGGCACCGCCAAAGGGTCGTTGGCCAGGGCCTGCCGAATCGCCACGGGCCACCCCCCGGTGCGGGCCTCGCTCCCCTCCCCCGCCACCGCCGCATTCGTTTCGATGGGCCGCAGTTCCCAGGGCGCGTGACTGGCCTCCCAGCGCTGAATCTCCCGCTGGAGCTGCGCCACCACTTCGGGGTGCTGCGCCGCCGCCGAGCGCGTCTCCGCCGGGTCCGCCGCTAAGTCGTAGAGCGCCACGGTGTCCGCGGCCTTGTCCCAGATGAGCTTGTGGTCGCCGCGCACCGCCATGCGCTGGTCGTGGAGCTGCGCGAAGGCCATCCGCCCCGGCACGGGCACCCCTTGCAGCAGCGGGTCCAGGGATTGCGAGCGCACCCGGGCCGGCACCGGGATGTCCACCAGGGAGAGCACCGTGCCCAAGAGGTCGACCAGGTTCACCGGCTCTCGCACCCGCTTCGGCGCGAGCTGCGGCACATGGATGAAGAGCACCACCCCGGCCTGTTCTTCGTAGAGCGTCGTGCCGTGGTAGCGCCCGCCGTGGTCGCCGAACTCCTCGCCGTGATCCGAAATCACAATGACAATCGCCTCGGGGTACTCGGCATCAATGTAGGCGAACAAGGTGCCCAGGGCCGCGTCCACGGTGTGGATCTCGCAGTCGTAGCGGCGCTCGTCCGCCGTGCCAAAGCGCGTGCAGTCTTTGTCGTAGGGCTCGTGGGGCTCGAAGAAATGCGTCCACGAAAACACCGGGCGCCCCGCGCGTTTCTGCAGCGCGGCGAAGTCCATCGTCTGCTGGACGCGCTCGGCAGCGGTGGGCGCGTACTCCATGTCCGCCGTGTCGAAGCCGTAGCGCGCGCGCAGGTAGGGCTCGAAGCGGGGCCGATCAATGAAGAAGACCGCCCGCGTGAAGAACCCCGCGGTGGCGTAACCGAAGCGCTTCATGATTTGGGGCCAGGTCTCGTGGACCTCCGGGGCGCCGGGGACGTTGAAGAGCGCGGCGGTGTACTTGCCCGTGAGCAGCGACGAGAGCGCGTAGGAGGTGTGGGGCGTGGGCGTGTAAGCCCGTTCGAAGACGACGGACCGCGCGGCCAAGCGATTGAGGTGCGGGGCCACGGGATCGTCGGAGCCCGGCTTCAGGCGGTCGCGGCGCATGGCGTCCACCGAGAGCAAGAAGACCGAGGCCGAGGGGCGCGAGAGGGGCGCAAGTTGTGGGGCGTCGGCGGGCGCGGTGCCAGGGGACGGCGCGGTCAGCGGGGCGGCGTCAGTGGCGCGCACTGCGGGAAACATACGGTGCGACAGGCGGACCAGGCGGCGGCTGTTGAGGGTTTGCTGCGCGATCACGTAGGCGGGGTTGAGGGACTGGCGGATGAAGGCGACGCTCGTCACGGCTGCGGCGAGCAACACCAGCGCGACAATGCCCCCCATGAGGCCCGCGCGAAACGAGAGGGGACGGCGCCAAACGAGGCGGATGCCCCCGGCCAAGGACACGGCGCCCAGCAGGGCCAGGGCGTGGTGAAAGACGGGGTAGAGGCGCACCAGCAAGAAGGCGTCGGCGAGCCAACTGGCGGCGAAGACCGCGATGCCCAAGGCCAAGGCCAAGCGACGTCGGTGCGGGGCGCAAAGGGCGTGGAGCGACCAGGAGAGCGCGGCGCCGATGACGAGGGCCAGGGCCGAGATAATCCAGAGGCGAAAGGGGATGCGGCTGGCTTGGGGCCCCTGGGTGAGGGCGTAAAAGAGCGCGAAGAGCAGCGCTGCCAAGGGCAAGGCCAACAGGCTGCGGGGCAACACCTTGCGCCGTTGCAATGCGGGGCGTCCCAACCAGCGGGCAGCGGGCTCGAAGCCGACAAAGGCCAAGGCGCCAAAGAGCCCCCCGACACCGGCGGTGCTCAGGGTGGCCCACAGCGCGGTCTTGAGCATCTCCGAGATCGAAAAGAACATCGTCCGGCCCGCCACGAGGATCCACAGCGCGTCGAGCACGCCGTAAACCCCGGCGGCCAGCAAGCCTGCCCACACCCACTTGCCCAGGGACTCTCTCATCCCGCCTCCTCTGCCACCGGCGCGTCCCCCGCGCGCAGACGCCGCATCAACTCTTCGCGCAGTTCGCGCATCGCCGGTGCGTCGCTGGTGCCGAGCGCGTCGTAAATCTGGCGCGCGTCTTCGCAAGCCCACTCGAGCAGCGCCGCATCCCGCAGGATGTGCCCGAAGCGAAACCCCGGGAGCCCCGCCTGCTTAAAGCCGTAAATCTCGCCCGGACCGCGCTGCTGCAGATCGGCCTCGGCGATGTGAAAGCCGTCGCCGGACGCCACCAGCGTGTTCATGCGCTCCCAGGCGTCCTCGTGGCTGCTGTTGGCGATCAGGTAGCACGACGAGGGCCGGTGGCTGCGCCCCACCCGTCCGCGCAACTGGTGCAACTGCGCGAGACCGAATCGCTGGGCGTCCTGCACCACCATCACCGTGGCCTTGGGCACATTGATGCCCACTTCGATCACCGTGGTAGCGACGAGCACCGCCACCTCCCCGCGCTGAAAGGCCGTCATAATCTGCGCGCGCTCGGTCGCGGGAATGCGCCCGTGCAACAGCGCCGCCCGGCCCTCGGGATAGCGCGTCGACACCTCCGCAAAGAGCGCCGTCGCCGCCGTCACGTCGAGTTTTTCGGAGTCTTCGATGATGGGCGAGACGATGTACGCCTGCTCCCCGGCCGCCACCGCGCGGTCCACTGCGGCGAAGGCCTGCTCCCGCTCGGTCTCGGACAAGGCGTGGGTGGCCACCGGCTGGCGCCCCGGCGGCAAGCCGTCTAGCACCGATAGGTCGAGGTCGCCGTGCAGCGTCAACGCCAGCGTGCGCGGGATGGGCGTGGCGGTCATCACCAGCAGGTGCGGCGTCTTTCCGGCTTGTCCCTTGCCCACGAGCCCCAGGCGCTGGGCCACGCCAAAGCGGTGTTGCTCGTCGACAATGGCCAGCCCCAGGTTGTGAAACTGCACCCCCTCCTGAATCAGCGCGTGGGTCCCGATGAGCACCTGCGCCTGCCCCAGGGCCATCTCCGACAGCGTCTTTTTTTTGTGGGCCGCCCGGGCATTGCCGATGTACAGGGCGCAGCGGATGCCCATCTGCGACAAAATCGGATACAGGGTCTCCATGTGCTGCTCGGCCAGAAGCTCTGTGGGCGCCATGAACGCCGCCTGAAACCCCGCCTGGGCCGCTTGCACCAAGGCACAGGCCGCTACCAGCGTCTTGCCGGATCCCACGTCGCCGAGCAAGAGCCGCCGCATGGGTTGGGGCTGGGCGAGCTCAGCGGAGATCTCCCCGATGACGCGCGCCTGGGCCGCGGTGGGCGCAAAGCCAAACTGCGCGTACAGGGCGGACAACTGCGCATTGTCGCGGGACAAGGGCGGGGCATCGTGGGCGCGGTCCTGTTGGCGGCGTCCCAGCAGGGCCAGTTGAATGAAGAGAAACTCGTCGTAGGCCAAGCGCTGGTGGGCGGGCGAAGTCCCGGACATCCAGGCGTCCAGGGCGTCGTCGTCCATGTCGCGCGGCGGGCTGTGGAGCTGTTGCAACGCCTGCACCAACGGGGGCAACGCGCGCCGCTGGCGAAGCGCTTCGGGCAGCGGGTCTGCGGCGAACTCCGCGATGCGGTCCAGGGCACTGGTCACGGCCTTCTCAATGGTGCGCCCCGGCACGCCGGGCACCTCGGGATACACGGGCACGATGCGCTGGGCCGCCGGGTCATCTTCGGGGGGCAGCAGCACGGGATGCGCCATCTGCGGCTTGTCGCGGTAGGTGCCCACCAGACCGGCCAAACGCAGGGGGGCGCCGACTTCAAAGCGCTCCAGGGGCGGGTGGTGACGCGTAAACCACATGGCGTACAGCGTGTGCTCATCGTCGACGAGCGCCACTTCGAGCATGCGCTTCCAGGGCGGTCCAAAGTAGCGCGCCTTCTGCACGGTGCCGCTGGTGACGACGCGCATACCCGGTCGCAGCGCCGACATCGGCGTGATGTGACGGCGGTCCTCGTAACGGCGCGGCAAGAAGTACAGCAGGTCCTTGGGGGTCTCAATGCCCCGAGCCGCCAATCGCGCAGCGGTCTTGGGCCCCACCCCCTTCAGAGTCATTAAATCCTCCAGGCCTGCAGTGTCAGAAGCCCTTTCCAGCGGCGGCGCAGCGGTATTCGCAGGCGGTGGCGCAGCGGACTTGCCCTGGGATGGGCGTTTTGTTTCGCGCGCAATGGCCAACGCGAGCAAGAAGCGCTGGGCCCGCGCCAGGACAACGCGGCGGGAGAGCGCGGCAAAGCGGGTGGGATCGCACAGGGCGTCCAGGGCGGCAGCGAGGGCCTTGGGGTCGTCGACGTCGTCCAAAATGCGGCGCAGCAACGCGACGTGTTCCGGGGTCTCGGCGAGCGCAGAGGGATCCGGTCCACCCGCCAGGGCGTCGGCGATGAGGTGGCGCAGTCGGCGAATGGCCGCCGCAATATGGGATTCAGCGGGAAGCGTCACGGGGCCTGCAGCATGGGAGAGAAAGAGATGCGTCAGAATGTGACATCGCTGATTTCAAAGTGGCGCATGCCCGCGGGGGTGCGAATGGCCACTTCGTCGCCCACTTCCTTGCCGATGAGGCCCCGGGCGATGGGCGAGCTAATGGAGATGGATCCGGCGTCGATGTCGGCCTCGTCGTCGCCCAAAATGCGGTAGGTGCGCGTCTCGCCGGTGTCGATATTTTCGAGCGTCACGGTGGCACCGAATACCACGCGGTCTCCCGAGAGCTTCGAAACATCAATGACCTGCGCGCGGGAGATGCGGTCCTCCAAGTATTCCATGCGCGCCGCGATGAGGCTTTGCTGTTCCTTGGCGGCCTTGTACTCCGCGTTCTCCTTGAGATCGCCGTGTTCCCGCGCCGTTTCAATGGCCTTGACGTTTTCGGGGCGCGTCACCTCGCGGATGTGCTTGAGTTCGGCTTCGAGTTTTTGCTTGCCCTTGAGGGTCATGGGGTATTTGTCCATTTGGCCTCCGCGTTTCGTTTTGACGCTCATATCATGGAAGTGATTATTTTTTCCAGTATTCGGGCAGCAGCAGGATGACGAGCGAGTACAGCTCGAGGCGCCCGGCGATCATCAGCAGAATCATGTGCCATTTGAGGCCCGCCGCAAAGCCGTGGTAATTGGCCAGCGGTCCCACCTTGCCCAGCCCCGGTCCCACGTTGCCCAGCGTGGCCCCCACCGCCGTAATCGACGTGGTGAAATCGCAGTCGGCCAGGGCAAAAAGCAACACCGAGACGAAGTAAATGGCCAGGTAAAGCAGTACGAATCCCGCCACAGCGCTGGTGACATCCGTGGGGACAACGCTACCCGAGAGGCGCGTCTGGATCACGGCGTGGGGGTGCAGCAGGCGCCGCAGTTCGCGTCCGGCCAGGCGCAACATCAGGTAAATGCGGACGACCTTGATGCCGCCGCTGGTGGAGCCCGCGCAACCGCCGATGAAGAAGAGCACGAAGAGCAAGAGCTGCGCCCCCGGTGCCCAGGCGGCGAAGTCCGAGGAAGCGTAGCCCGTGGTGGTGAGAATCGAAACGACCTGGAAGAGCCCGCCGCGCACGCTGTCGTGGACTGAAAAGCCCTGCCGCGCAAAGAGCACCGCGGCGAGCAGGACGCCCATGCTCAAGATGATGCCCGTGTAAAAGCGGAACTCGCTGTCGCGCCAGTGGGCCAGGGTGCGCTGGTGCCAGAGCTTGTAGTGCAAGCTGAAGCGCGCGCCGCCCAGGAACATGAAAGCGATGGTGATCCACTCGACGACGGGGCTGTGCAGGGCCGCTATCGAATGGGCCAGCGGGCTGAAGCCACCGGTGGCCATGGTGGTTAAGGCGTGGCTCACCGCTAAGTAAGGGCGCAGCCCCGACAGCCAGAGCGAGGCGATTTGCGCCACCGTGAAGATCGCGTACATCGCCCACAAAATCACCGCGGTGTCCGCCACCCGTGGGGCCATTTTGTCCTTCACGGGACCGGTCACCTCGGCCTTGAAGAGCTGCATGCCGCCCACGCCGAGCAGGGGCAAGATGGTCACCCCCAACAAGATGATGCCCATGCCGCCCAAGAACTGCGTCAGGGCGCGCCAGAACAACAGGGCGTGGGGCAGTCCGCCCTTGCGGCTCGCGGGGTCGTGCCACAGGCCGGCTTCGAGAATGGTGGCCCCGGTGGTGGTGAAGCCCGAGGCCGACTCAAAGGCGCTGTTGGTGTAAGCGCAAAACGCGGCGCCCAATCCCGTGCCTTGTCCGCAATTCGCCGGAGACACGAGCTCGGCGGGCACCTGGGCGTCGGCAACCCGGGCCGGGGCATCGGCGTGCCACACCCAAGGCAGGTGGGCGTAAAAGTAATAGGGCAGCGCGCCCAGCAGACAGGCCGAGAGCCACCCCAACGCGACGATGGCAAAGGCCCCCCGGTGGGTGATGGCGATGGGGCGTTCGATGCGACCCGGGAGCACCGCGACCACGCCGCCGACGAGCAGGGCAACCACGCCCGCCGCCAACAGGGCAAAGAGGTCCTCTTCGCGGTACAGATGCGCCATCAGGGCGCACAGGAGCATGGCTGCGCCCAGGCCGATGTTCAGCACGCCGATGATGCGGACGATGGTTCGCTTTCGCATGGGTCCGAAGATTCCGCGCCGCCTGCGGGAATGTCAATCGCTTTTCAGGGGCGTCCTTGGGGCGTGTCGGGTGGGGTGCTGGGTGGGGACTGCGCCGCCAAAATGAGATCGCACACCTCGCGCACCGCGCCCTCCCCCGCTCGGCGCCGCGTGATGTAAGTGGCGTAGGGCCGCACACACGCTTCGGCATCCGCCGGACACGCGCTGAACCCCGCGGCCTGAATGCACGCTTGGTCGCCCAAGTCATCGCCGACATAGGCCACCTGCGACATCTCGATGCCCCAGCGCTGGCACAAGGATTTGAGCAGCGGGAGTTTGTCTTTGATGCCGAAGTGGTAGTTGTCGAATTGCAGTTTTTTCATGCGGCTGTGCACCCGCGGCGTGTCTTCGGCCGTGATGATGCCGATGATGGTGCCCTGCTTTTCGAGCATCTTCATGCCCTGCGCGTCCTTGGTGTTGAACTTCTTGAGGGCCTCTCCGTCGGCGTCGTAGTACATACCACCGTCGGTGAGGGTGCCGTCGACGTCCACCACCAGCGCGCGGATGTCCCGCAGGCTGTTTCGCAGCGCCAGGTCCTTATCAGCGGTCGCGCGGTGCCGCAACAGGTGCTCGACGGCCTGCCAATGCGCCGGGTGCGCCGTGTCGAGGAGCGCCAACGCGTCCAGGGCATGCACCTCGATTCGAGCGGCTTCGGGCGATGCGCCAGACGGCGTACCGGAAGCCAGGACACCGGGCTTGGCAAAGCAAAACGCGCCGCTCTCCAGCCACAGGCCCGCACCGGTTTGCGGCGGGGCGAAAGGCGAGGCGCAAGGCTGTGAAGGAGAGGCGCCCTGGGGCCAAGCCGCGCGCGTCCAGTTCACTGCCGCGTTCAATACGTCGGCACCGGTCTCGCGAAAGCGCTGCCAGGCCGCCGCCAAATCCACCGGTGTTACGAGGGGCGCCGCCGGCGAAATGAGACAGAGGGCATCTGGGGTTGTTTGGGCGCAAAACCGCTGCGCCGCCTGCACGGCATCAATTGAAGCCGCATCGCCATCGCTGGCCGGTGACGCAATGCGCACTGCGGGCGACACCTCACGGGCCATTTGTGCCGCGTGGACATCGCCGGTCATCACGTGGATCTCATCGAAGATGCCCGCCCCGAGGGCCGCCTGCAGGGACCAAGCGAACTGGGGCTTCCCGGCCATGTAGCGGGTGCTGTGGGCCAAGGACAAAGGGCCGTGAGCATCTAACAACGTCAGGGCGACAAGTTTGGGCGTGGTGTTCATGTGCAGGGCCTAACGGGCAATGGAATGCGTGGCGTCGTGGTGCGGCGCAGCGGTCGGTGGCAAGCCCAAGGCGGTCGTGAGAAAGCGCATAGAATCCGCTCGGAGCTCCTGGATGCGGCGCTGTGTGGCTGCGGGATCTTCGAGGCGAAACCGATCGAAGCCGCGAAAATCATCTGGGGTGGTGAGCAGGTGTTTTTCGAGTCCCAGCGTGGTGAGCAGGTTGGCAGTGCGGCTGCCGGTGTTGGAGTGCAACATTGAGAAGAATGGCTTCTCGTAAATGATCGCAAACACCGTGCCGTGAAATGAGTTGGTAATGACGTAGGTGGCGCCTTCGAGAAGGCTGAGAAATTCGCCTGGGGTCGCCGTGAAAAAGTTTTCAATCTCATGCTGAAACATTTTCGACGGCCGGCGCTGGATCACCGGCAGCCCCACCGAACGGGAAATGCGGTTGGTCAACCTTATCAGCGCCTTGTTGTTCTCCATCATGTACACCAAAATATAGGGTTCTGGGCGCGTGCATGGCTGCTTCAGCAACGCATCGTATTGGTGGCGCTCGAGCAGAAGTGTGGGATCAAGCGTAACCGCCACATCGCCGTCGTACAAGTGGCGCACTGTATCGCGAATGCTCTCTTCGCGCACCGAAACCGCAGAGAAGCGGCGCAGTCCCTCGCGCATGGGCTCGTGGTATTTGGGGAAAATAAAGTCGCGTCCAACGCTGGCCGCATAGGCGATTCGCTTGGTCGTATCGGGCAAAAATTCCAAAAAGTAAGCCGGGTCATACCCCTTGGTGTGCGCGACATTCCACACTTGATCACTGCCCACAATGCAGGCATCGAGGTCCCATTTCGCCTGCGTCAACTGCTCGTAATCTGAGAAATCCCCCAGGAGATTGAAGTGCGTGGCGATAAATTCACGATAACGCCGATAGCGCTCCAAGCGCTCTGGATGCTGCCGCTTCAATTTCATCCGTTGCACAAACCGCGCGAGGGGCGCCGAAACCTTGATGGGGTCGTACAGGCGATCCAACGCCGGCGGATGATAATGCACCAAACAGGGTGAGACACCGCAGGCCTTAAGCGTTTGCTGCAGGGCCCATGTTTGGAGAGACGCGCCAAAATTGAACGCGCTGTGAAACGTGACCACGCCAACTTTCATGGTTCAGCCAATCCTTTAAATATCTCTTTTATGTCCACATTTTGCACATCGCAAAAACGAACCGGAACCGATGTCGCGAGGCGCTTCATCTCTGGGATCTCCGCCATGATGTCCGGCGCCCAAACCGCTTTCGCGCCGTGCAAGAGCGCAATGTTTTGCAACACCAGGCGGCGATAGCTTTTGGATTTTTCGAAGCGCTCGGAGTTGAAACATGAAAAACAAAAGAACAACGGCGCCGCTGAAAAACGCTGAAACACCTTGAGCAAAAGGCGATCGAGACTTCCAAAAACAAACACCGCATCGAAATTCGCCGCGCCAAAGTGCCGCCGTCGCTCGCGTTCGGCAAAGGACAACAGCGCATCGTCGTCGCGGTGAGACATGCGGTTTCGGACGCGCCGCCAAAAACGCCGTTCATTCGGCAGCATCAACGTATCGCCGTCCAAGGGGATGTAGCCCACCTCCGGTCGCAGCAAGGAAAGCTGCTGGGTCTGCGCGCGCGCACCGATAGGCTTAAACGAGACAAACAAACGCCAGGAGAGCGTCTCTGCCAGTTCGTTGAGCGCATCGAAAACCCGCGTGGTGTTGTTTTGTCGGTTCAGATCTAGCAAGTGCACCAGGGCCTTGGGATGGTGATTGGCCTGGCTCTCGACGGTGGGCAGCCCCACATCCCCGTGCGTCAAGATGGTTTCGCAGACGCGGGACGCCGTGTCCGCGCTGTCGTGGGGACAAAACCGCTGGCGAAATGAATCGTAGGGACGCATCGGCGCATTGAGGGCATCGATGAGCTCCGGGACATCTGCGGCCATGGGCAGCCCCAATTCATCTAGCGACAGGTACATACCGCGCTGCTCGAGGTACTCCTCTTTGTCGTAAGTGAACAAAACGATTTTTTTCTGCGAGACCGCATAATCGAACATGATGCTGGAGTAATCGGTCACCAGTGCGTCGCTCGCGTTTAAAAAATCGTACGTTTCGTATTCGTCGGGAAAGGGTTGAATGCGGATGTATTCACCGTATCGCAATCTCCCCTTCACGTATGGATGCAGCTTCACAAACATGCGCTGCGTTTCGGAGAGCTCCAGCTCAATGCTATCGAAGAAGGCCTGCAAGGTTCGAACTTGCTTGGCATTTTCCTTTTTGGTGAGCAGCCCCCGCCACGTGGGCATGTACACGATAATTTGCGTGTCCTCCGAGATGCCGCACTCCGCGCGTATCTGCTGGCGCCGGTCGACATCGAAAAACGCGCTATTTCGCGGATAGCCGGACACCAACACCTTGCCGTCGTGCAAGCCCTTCAGCATGTACCCATTAAAAAAGACCTCGTGGGAAAACGACTGTTGGTACAGCAAGTAATCGGCCATCGCAAAGTTGCGCTGCACATTGCCCAACGCATATTCGCGCTTGGGCACAACGCGCCCCATCAGTTTCAGCGGCGTGCCGTGCCAGGTATTGAGGTACGTTTGGTCCGGACGCTTGATAAACCAAGGCGGAAAACTGGTGTCGGTTACCAGAGTTCCCGCCGTGGCCAAGGTGCGGTAATAGTCTTCGGAACGCATCAATATCAACTGCACGCGGTTTAATTCATAGCGTTGCAATAAGGCAGAAATGCGCACGACACGTCCCGGGCGCACCGCCAAGAAAATGCGGTAATTTTGAAAGACCGGGGTGTGGGACGCATCGTTGTGCAAGGCCAAAATCATGCGGAAAATATTGCCCGCCAAATCATCTCCGTGCTTGGACTCGAATAGAATGGCATCGGAGGCGATGGGCAGCGACGCGCTATAACCGAGGTAGCGCAAACTACCGACGGGTTTGTACCAGCGTGTCAAGACGCGCAGCCTTTTTTTCAACCTGCTCGCTAGGGAGGTTTTTTTCTTCGCAGGGGCCTTCTTGACTTTTTTGGCGGGCGCAGTTCTCGCGGCAGTCAAGACAGATTTCGGCGCCACAGACCACCAGCGCAGGTGCCGTTTTAGGCGGGATTTCGAAGCGTAGAGCGGCACCTTTTCGCGCATGGCCGCAGTGGCAGAATAACGCAAATACCGATTGTTGCGCCAATGCGGAAAGAGCGTGTCCAGCAGGTCGTGTGCTTCCGTTATTAGCCGCATTTTTTCGTCCAGCGCAGTGCGGCGCTGGCGAAGTTTAAAAAACGAGGCAAAGCGAAAAAAGATGTGGCGCGTGCAGACGTATTCGAGTTCGTCGGCAAAAGCATCAAAGTGCCCGTGCTCCTGATACCACGCAACAATTTGGCGACAGACGATGAGGACATCAAAAGTCGCAGCCGAAAAATTGTTGAGGAACCCGTGAACATTGCTCCGCCGATAATTGTATAGCGGCGCCTCAACAACCCCAATGCGCGTCGCCTGCGGCAGCAGGGTGTACACAAAAAGCATGTCTTCAAAGCGCAGCTTTTCGTCGAAGGGGTTCGCCAGCGCCAATGAGCGTTTGAAGAGCTTGTCCCAAGGAAAGGGGGTGATTTTGGCCAATTCAAACGGATAATCGCAGAGGCAAAAGTCGTGGTTCACCGGCACCACCACAGCCGCCTTGCGCTTCACCTCGCCGCCCGCTTCCTCCGTACAGTCGTAGCGACCGCAAAGGACAATGTCGTTGTCATCTCGCTGCGCCTTTTCCACCAGGCGCTCGCAGATCTCGGGTTCAACCCAATCATCGCTGTCGACAAAGAGAATGTAATCGCCGGTGGACTGCTGAGCACCGAAATTTCGCGCGTGCCCAACCCCGCGATTTGGCGTGGTAAACACGCGAAACAAATGCGGGTGCTGCGCCTCGTACTCCGCCAGAATCAGGTGGCTTTTATCGGGGCTGCCATCGTTGACCACGACGACTTCAATATCGGGATAGGTTTGCGCGACCAAACTGTCCAAGCACTGTCGCAAATATTTTTCAACCTTGTAAACGGGTACAACAATGCTAACTTTCGCTAAACTCATATATTGGCCTGTATATATATTGTTCGAAAAGAAATTCGTTTCATATCACTCTGCAAGAAGCATCGCCGCAAAACACCTTATTCAACGTTTTAGTGCGCGCGAATGCTAACGTTTTCATCTGCGGTTGTAAAGTCACACCCAAAACGAATTTGCAGAAGCAGCGGTTGCCGCGCGCGCCAACAGGAGGTTCCCAACATGACCAACACGCCCCCACCCACCGCCACCATCATCACCACTCCTTTTGACGGACGCGTCATCATGATCGGCTGTGGCAGCATCGGCCAGGCCCTCCTCCCCGTCCTCGGCCGCCACCTCGAAAACATCTACCCCCGCACCACGGTGCTCTCCGCCGACGAATCCGGACGCAGCGTGGCCCAGCGTTGCGGCGCCCAGTTCATCCACTGCAACCTGACCCCGGGCAACTACCGCAAACTGCTGGCCAAGTACGTGGCCCCGGGCGACCTCATGATCAACGTCTCCGTCGGCGTCGCGAGCCTCGATCTCATCCGCTTCTGCGCCGAAACCGGAGCCCTATACGTCGACACCTCCATCGAGCCCTGGCCCGACATCTTCGACAACCCCATGCTCGAGCTCGACGCCCGCACCAACTACGTCATCCGCCAAGAGGCCCTGGCCCTCGCCCAAGAGTTCGGCCCCGAAGCCCCCACCGCCGTAATGGATCACGGCGCCAATCCCGGCATGGTCTCCCACTTTGTCAAACGCGCCCTGCTCGACCTGCGCCGCGACATCTCGGGCGACACCGCGGTGCCCCAAACCCGCGGCGAATGGGCCGCCCTCGCCCAGGAGCTCGGCATCTGCACCATCCAAATCTCCGAGCGCGACACCCAGGCCAGCCAGCGCCCCAAGCGCCAAGGGGAGTTCATCAACACCTGGTCCATCGACGGCTTCATCGACGAGCTGATGCAACCGGCGGAACTCTCGGTGGGCACCTTCGAGAAACGCCTGCCCCGGGGCGCGCGCGAACACCAGCCCGGCTCCGGCACCATCTACCTGCAGCGGCCCGGCGCCAGCACCTT
>LSQX01335330.1_pt3 | contig 19362 bp, 15 predicted proteins | sample 654561 | NCBI WGS metagenome assembly LSQX01 (sample SAMN04489861, study PRJNA283612) | anaerobic digester metagenome | isolation source: 4 biogas reactors fed with cattle manure at either 37C or 55C with and... | place: Denmark: Kongens Lyngby | collected 2014
TTCCTGTAGGTGGAACTCCTCTAAGTAGAACTCCTCCAACCTGCGGGCCGATTGCCCGACATCATAGCCCTGCGCGGCAATTGACTACAAGTTGCTGGACCGGTCATATCCACCGGACCACTTCAGAATCTCTGCAGCCCACACATGGTCAGGTGCCGCCAAAGGCACGACTTCGACGAGATCGGTTAGTCTTGCTTCTTCTGGAACCACCTCAGCCACAACACAGCGAAGGCCGGCCGCTTGTGCCTCCACTACTGCAACGCCCAGTCCCTCATAGAGCGAAGGCAGCACAAAATCGAATTGCAGTCGCTGCCTGTCGATGGACCTGTATACGTTCATGACCATCGACTCGGCCCCGCCCCTGTCCAATCCGGCCAAGACGTGGAGTACCCGAACCCGCTGCAGACGATGCCCCCCCTTCGCGGATTTCAACATATCGCACCCAAGCGTGAGTCCACCGACCGAAACTCATCTCACCCGCGGGAGCCTCGGTTGGTCCTCCTTCTCATTCCGTCTAGGAACAGGCCCTGCTTCTACCGGCCTGAGTCCGAAGTGGGCATAGACACACGCGCCGGGCCCAATCCTTTGCTCGCCCCATTAGGTAGCCGGCCCTCAAACTCGAACACTTCTCGCAAATGAGCAATAGACGCGGCTGTCTCTTCCGGAGTCTTGTGCGGAATCGCCGGGTCATACAAGAGACGCGCAAGTAGCCTGGCCACGACAAGTGAATCCAGCATTAGACCTCTCGGAGTCATCTTGTCGAACGTATCCGCGGCGGTGTGGATGAAGTTCCAGCTCCCATCCGGCGCAGACGAACTGAAACTTATACTGGGGATACCCAGGAGATGGAACGGGTACATGTCGGAGTAAGGCATAACTCCCGCTCCAACGCGGAAAGGCATACCCAGTTCGCCTGAGTATTTCAGGAAGCGCTTTCTCGTCTCTTCAAAGCCCATTGTCGCGATGCCCGGAGTACCTCCCCCACCGGCGACATCGCAGTTGAACACGAACTCGATTGCCTCGGCCTCACCTGCGTGCGCCTGAGCGTAGGAGTTTGAGCCCAAGAGCCCTATTTCCTCGCCGGTAAACCATACAAACCGCACGGTCTTGGGCACAAGGTCCCTGTGCTTCGCCAAGGCCCGCGCTGCCTCGAGGATGACTGCCGAGCCACCACCGTTGTCCGCGGCTGCTTGAGAGATATCGTGCCCGTCCAGATGGGCGCCGACAAGGATGATCTTTTCGGGCGAAGAGGCTCCGGGGATCTCTCCAATGATGTTCCAGCCAGTAAGCGGTTTGGCCTTATCGGTAGTAGTCACCCTGATCCTCACCGGCCCGCGCTCCATGAGCCTCCGCATCTCCATCCCCGCTTCCCTGGTTATGCTCACTGCGGGTATGGCGCCCGTCTCGTTGTGCCTCACGGTACCCGTTTCGGCCAGCATGGGGCCCATCCTCATATAAATGAACGCAGCAGCTCCCGCCTTTACGGCCCTGCCGTACTTCTCGGAGCGGTGGAGCATCCTGCCCAGCCCCGGCGAAGGTTCGTTGGTGACTATGACGGCCTTGCCCCTTATATCCCCTGCCTCCTCAAATTCGCGCGGGCCGCCGGGTCCTATAAAGACCACCTCTGCCTCCACGTCTCCCGCAGGGCTGTGAGGGAGGCTGAAACAGGGGAATTCGCGTTCCGCTCCATTGCTTCCCCGTGAAGGGGCCGGCGAAACACCTGCTTCATCTGAAACGGCCGGCTGACTCACGCCGGTAACCTTCAAAGCTGCAGGCCCTCTCACCCATCCGGTATACGAGTATTCCTCGGTGTGAACGTTCTCGAGGCCGTATTCTTTGAGCTTTTGGAGGAGATAATCCCTCACGACCACCTCACCCGGCGAACCGCCAAATCTGCCTCTCCCTTCGTCACAGAAGAACCGGAGATTGTCGTAGGCCTCGCAGGCCGTAACTACCTCTCCACTTACCAGTTTGTCCAAGACCGGCTTTCTGTCGGGGCTTTGTCCGTTACAAGAGAGCAATTGGTTTGACACGGTCTCTCCCTCTCTTCCCACTGATAGTCTCTGGAAAACATCGGAGAACATTCTCGCTCGGCTCTTTTTGACTTCGCCCGGGAAACGGACTTTCCTTTAGGCAGTGAGCCTATAGNNCAAGCTTCACCTTCGGGAAGCCGTAGCGGAAAAGAGCGCCCTACAGTGTCGCCGGGAACCGAAAAAGACGCCTTACAGCGCAAGATGAACAACCGGGAGCACCAGAGAGTGCTATACTTGAAAGACAACCTTGTCATTGAGGTATTAGACACATGGAAGCAGACGGTCAACAGGTAGCCCGGCCGGCCCTTCAGAACACCGCAGGTCCCCGCTCGGTGCCGGACTCTTATCACGCAAATACTCAGTCAATATCCCGACAGCCAGAGATACGGGAGTTCTCCCTCAAACGGGCGCGACTCATCGCCTTCGTCACCCTTCTAATCTCCCAGGCGGCAATCCAGTACTGGCCCGCCCCAATACTGGAGACCATAGGGGGACTTGTGTCCCTGGTGGCCTGGGCTCTCGCGCTGTCAGGTGCCGACAGAACATCGGTCATACTGTCGTTGGTCCTGGTAGCATTCGGTTCCTGCATATTCGCCTCTCTGGGGACAGACCCCCTCACCGCCCTAATCAGCTTCGGTGAGAACTCAGCCATCCTGCTTATCATGGTACTGGTCCCGCTTGTTGGGATCGTGATCGAACGGGGCGGGTACGCCGACGCCCTCGGCGAGATAGCCGAAAACGTGAGGCAGCCGGCGTATCTGTTTGGATTCGCACTGTTTCTTGTGTATGCCATCGGATCGGTCTTGCTAAACGCCTCAATTGCTTTGGTCTGGACCGTGCTCGCCCCCATAGTTGTCCGTATAGGTAAACGGCCCGAAGACGTCCTCGTCCCCAGCCTGCCAAGGGGCTACAACGCCTCGTTGCTCTGGACGCCATCCAGCCCCGCAATGGCAATAGCCCTGGCCTTGACGGGCGCGTCTTGGACTTCCGTGGCAAAGGCGGGGTTCGTGACCAGCCTGTTTGCGCTTGCCGTGGCCATCCTCGTGGAAGCCGGGGGACCGGCTCTCAGTCCGGGTAAGAAGCGCGTCGCTCTCCGACAACGCGAACACGGCGATCACCGGGCGGCCTGGAAGAAAACCGCAGTCCTCGCCTTCGGGCTAGGATCTTTCCTTACAGGCGTGGTGGTCCTTCAGGAACTGGGACACAATGTCTATCAGGCAATAATCCCCTGCATAGCACTGACGCTGGCCATCTGGGGAGGGCTCATCGGTAAGCCAAGGGAGGTATGGAAGTCGGCCTTCGTGTACTTCTCGGAGAGACTCCCCGGCCTCTCCAGCCAGTTTCTACTAATGACGACCGCAGGCTTCATCGGCACTGCCCTGCAGAGTGCGATTGAAGGAGGATTGCCGGGCGTTTCTCTCACGGCACAACCAGACAGGTTGGTTTTCACGCTGGCCGGTTCGCTGATTGTGTGGCTCATATCCATTTTCGGGATCCACGCCCTCATTGGCATGACCATAGTCCACTCGGTTATTGCACCTTTCGCCGGGGGACTATCGCCCGCCCACGTGTCAATGACGCTCCTCTTGGGTGCCGCCTTGGGTTTCACGGTGTCGCCTGTATCCGCAACCATACTGGTCACCTCGGCAGTGGCAGGCAAGAACAGCATCGACGTCGGTTTCCGGCGTCAATGGAAGTACGCAGGAGTAGCCTGGATTGTCTGCTCGGTGGTCTTGACACTCACGAAGATCTGAGGAAAAGGACGTCCCCCAAGAGGTTGGGGGACTAACCAACGCGACGGAAGAAGCGGCCCGGCGCTGCCAGGTTGAGTTATGACCAACGCGCCCGCCTAGTCGCCTCTCGTCAATATCCGGTACAAGATGGTAGCCATTTCAGCCCTAGTGACATTGCTCCTGGGGTTGATCTTCCCATCGCTGCCAAGGATGATACCCGCCCTCACCAGCGCGGCAACATGATCCCGTGCATACTCGGCGATCTCTCCCCTGTCGTAGAAGCCCGTGAGGTCCGAGGCGCTTCCCGAAGGCACTCCGTAGTCAGGCACATAGTCAAGCGCCCGCATTATGAGAGTCATGGCATCTTGCCTGGAGAGCGGCATGTTCGGCCTAAAGAACCCTCCGTCGCCCTGGGCTATGCCCAAAGCCTTGGCGGTAGCCACGGCATTGTAGTAATAACTGTCCTTGGGAACGTCGGGGAAATTGTCGCCGCCCACGGTGTCGAGGTCAAAGGCCCTGCACAACATGAGCACAAAGTCGCCTCGCGAGATGCTCACGGTAGGAACGTATCTCCTTCCCCCTACACCTGCCACAATGCCTTTCTTGAAAAGGTAGTCGACCGCTTCCGTGCACCACCAGTAGCTCTTGTCGATATCGTCGAAGTACTGGGAGTTTTTGTAGTCCTGCACAGTCACCTTCACCGTGCCGGTAAACGACTCTCCCTCCACGTTGTAGCCCGTGTAAGGTATTGAGACGGTACCTGTGTATCCGGCCTTTGGAACAAAGGTCACCCTGGAAAGATAGGGAGAGGCAAGCCTATAGTACCTGGTAGAGCTCGAAACCTTGGTACCAGGCTGAGCCGGTGACTTGAAGTCGTAGTACAGAGTCCCGTAGGACGAAGACGGCAACGTGAAACGGACATAGTACAAGGCCTCTCCCGTTACGTCACTACTCACTTCATTGAACACGGAAGTGTCGAATGTGACCCACTGGTCTCTTGTCACGTTATACGTGATATCCCCCGCTACCTCGTTTACCGTAATCGTCAGGCTCCCGTTGAAAGCCTCTCCGTCTTCGTTGTACCCGGTGTAAGCAATCGAAAACGTCCCTGAGTAGCCGGCCCTTGGGACAAACGAAACACGTGAGAGATATGGCGAGAAGTATTTGTAGTACTCCACATCCTCCGACACCAAAGAGCCGTACTCCGACGAAGACTTGTAATCGTAATACAGCTTCCCAAAGAAAGAAGAAGGTAGCTTGAACTCAACCGAAGACAGCTCTTCACCTGTAATCTTCCCGCAGACGTAATCAAAGTCATCGACATCGAAAATGACCGGCTTGGTGCCGTCCGTCACGTAGGCAATATCCTCTGCCTCCGGTTCTCCCGTTACAACGACCTTAACTGCACCAGAATAGGCTTCTCCATCTATGTTGTACCCGGTGTAGGTGATCGTGGCCGTACCTGAGAAACCTGCCCTCGGGACAAATGACACTCGCGATAGATAGGGCGAGAAGTCATGATAGTATCTGGTGCCGGATGACACTGAAGAACCGTAGTTGGTCGGAGAGACATAATCATAATACAGTTTTCCGACCGTCGAAGGCGGCAGGGTGAACCGCACGTACCACAGTTCTTCACCTGTAAGCTCTTCACAAGCGTACGCAAAATCGTCTGCATCAAGTGAAATCGCCTCGGACTCGCCGGTCACGTAGTAGATGTCGCCTGCGGTGCTCCGCTCTACTTCTATTCTGAGGACAGCCGACCCGACAGGCGTGGTCGAATCGCCGGCAGCGTAAGCCTTAACCGTATAGGTAGCGGTGCCTGCGTTTGATGCGGAAAAGGTAAGCCGGCCTGCAGAAAGGTCCGATGCGCTGACTGCCGTCCCCAGGGAATAATCCTGGTTGCGAAGCTTGATCTTACCCACGGACGAATTGCCTCCCGTGATCACCACCGAAGCCAGATCGGCTCCGTCGTTCTTCTTGTAAAGCGAGGAGAAGTCCGACAGAGTGAGAGTAAGGCCGTCCGGCAAAGATACGGTCTTGGTGATGGTGCCCGAGAAAGACGGCGCAATATAGTTGGCGGTGATCGTTAGAGTCAAAGAGCCTATCGGGTTACCGGTATCGCCGGCTGCCACCGCCTGAACCAGGTAGGAAACGGTCCCGGCGCCCGTGGCGGTGAAAGTGAGCCGTCCGTTCTTAAGGTCCTGTACGCTTACGGGAGCGCTCGGAGTATAAACGCTGCTTCCCAGTTTCAAAGCGCCAAAGCTCGGGTTGCTGCCGCTTATGATGATGGAACTAAGGTCACCTCCATCGTTCTTGGAATACTTGTCGGCGAAGTCGGCCAGCGTGAATACAATGCTCTTTGATAGGTTCGTAGACTTGGCTACAGCACCCCCAAAGGTCGGAGGCGCAAATTCGGCTCTCACCACTTTGATCTTGTAGGTTGTAGTGTATAGATTGCTTGAACCTTTTTTCTGATAGGTGACCAGCATATCAACCGGGTCGCCGCCCACCGTCGCCACAGCCCCGTTGGGAAATGTGGGTATCGCCAGGGTGTATGTGGAAGTATTGAAAAACACATCGAGACCTTGCGCAAGGTTTACCGTATTCCCGTGGGTATAGGGCACCGTGAGTGTAGCCGAAGTGAGGCCCGAGACACCTACAGCGGAAACGGCCGATGAATGTCGTATGGATGTAAGCACAGGTTCATTGTCGGCTGCAAATACCGTGCCAGGAATCAACGAGATCAGAACGGCGGCCGTAAGGACACACTTAATGACCTTTCTCAAGGCATACTTCATTTTGGTACCTCCGTGAAAGATTACCTATTACCCTCCGGTTTGACGGGAGTTTGAAACGGATTGTTCCTGGTATTGGAATCAAACCTCGCCTAAGAGCTAACGGAGAAAGCCGGGCTTGTCAACGCCCGGCCCGACACCCACCCAACATGATACATGTCCACCACATCTCGCGGTGATGGGTTCTGTAGTATATCAGTTTCCGTCTCCGGCAGACTCTCTTGTAAACCCGGAACCGGAGCTCTCTCCGACATAAAGCGGTAGGCTCAACGTGAAGACCGTTCCGCCACCCGGCCTGGCCGCCGCCCACAGGTCACCACCGTGAAGCCTGGCCAGTTGCCTGCTTACGTAGAGACCGAGCCCCATTCCTTCGGTCGAAGCCAGAGATGAGTTGCTCGCCCGGAAAAAAGGATTGAAGACCAGGTCTATCTCGTCTTCGGGAATACCGATGCCCTCGTCTTCAACTCTGACCAGAACCCTTCCCCCTACCGATCTTATGTCTATCCAAATCTTCTTTCCTAGAGGGGAGTACGTGACCGCATTGCGGAAAAGATTGGTGATTACCTGGCGGAGCCTACCTTCATCGCCAAACACGGTAATCGCCCGGTCAGGTTTGTACAGTGTGATAACCTCATGGCGACATAGGGCTCTGAGTCCATCCACGCAGTCAACAACGAGCCGGGTGAGGTCCATGGGCTTGGGAGCCATAGTAAGCCGGTCTGGATCGGTGCGGAAGGCCAATAGCAAATCTTCGGTCAAACAGGACAGGATCTCCACTTGTTTCCTGAGAGTTACAACATAGCGCCGGAGGTTCTTAGCCGAGGGCCCATCTTCGAGAAGTCGGACCACCGCCTTCAGTATCTGCAGCGGATTTCTGAGCTCGTGGGCGAGTATGCGGACTGCCCTCTCCCTGGTCCTTTCGATGCTGAGGACTGCCGTCAAGTCCTCTAAGAGGACCAAGAACCGCCTAGTTGAAATAGAGGTTTCTTCCATTTCTCTGACATGCACGACGAGATCCATCGGGCAGCCTGCATTGGACTTTGTCGCAAACCGGCGCTTCGCCCTCTTTGAGCTTTGCCAGGCCAACAGGGAAGGGATTGAGAGGATTTCGTCGCCCGCTTCAGACCGTAAGGAGAACCTCTGGCTGAGCTCGCCAAGGTTTTCTCCCAAATCGACTAGAGTGTCTACTCCGAAGTAGTTTAGTGCGGCGCGATTGGCCGCCATGATCTGTCCCTTTTCGTCTGTAACCAGCGCGCCTTCGGATATTCCATCAAACAGAGCTTCCCAGCGTTCTTCCCGCCGTATCCCGCACCTCACGGTCTCCCAGCCTTGTCCCCTGCGGACCAAAACACACTGGTGACTGCTCAGAACGTCAATTGAGTCTGTGACCGAAAGGCGCTGGCGGGGGTAGCAGCAAACGACCAAAATGCGTTCGTGATCGATCGAAACGTGAAGGCTCCGCTCGTAGGCGCAGAAAGAATCCCAAAGGGCCCGGTCTATCCACGAACTATCCCCACTCACTCGAAGCCCTTCATAGCCCTCTGTGAGCGCCGTGTCTAGAAGGTCTCTCCACTGCCTCGTAACCCTTTCGGGACAGAACCCGCCCTCTTTGTCTAAGTAGAACTCGTTATGTGAAAGCACTGTCATCTGCCCTGAGACAACATACTTTTCTAAGCCGGGGATCGCCCGTCTCAAGGTATCTTCGGCCTCTTGTTTTCCAGAAGGCCCTGAACAGATCAACACGCACTTCTCGTTGTTTTGGAGGCCAGAACGGTAGTAGGGAATAAGGACCTCAAGCAGTTCTGACACGGAATCATAGAAAACGCATACATGCGTACCCCAAGAAACTCTGCCCAACCCTGAGATACCTGAGTCTCTCATCCGCCTGCGCAACGCTCGCTCGTCCCTTCTTTCAATCTTTGCCGGTGCACACACAACATCTCACTGGATATGATACAGCACCCGTACTTTCCTCCCGCCCGAAATACATGAAATCTCAAGTTCTGTTGAAAAAAGACAAACCAAGGACCGGGTGACAGAGCTTCATGCAGGATACTGAGGCCATGCCGAAACCTGGGTGTAGACGTGGTTAAGAGATCTAGGCGAAAAAAATGGCCCCCCATGGGGGCGCAGTTTGCAACCTTGTGTACCGGGGGGAGCCAGGTACACATTATAATGAATCGACAGTATCCGCCCGAATTTGAGGATCAAAGGAGCAGTAATCGGCGGTTTTTCGCAAAATAAGGAGTGCTTGAGGTCACGCGGGGAGCCTGAGGGGACATATCCTGGCCGCAATGCCACTTCTTGTGATCTCCAAAACCGCATATGAGGCTTCGGCTTCACGCGGACTATGCAGGCTACCCGGATTCACAAACAGAATGCCTTCCCTTCTAAATACCGTTGGGACATGGGTATGCCCAAAGACGGTCACATCTACACCAAGCGCCTTGGAACGCTGAACGAGCAGTGAAAGGTCCCGCTTGACGTGATAGAGGTGGCCGTGCGTCAGGTAGATCCGCTTGGGCCCTACGGCCAGCATCTCTTCAGAAGGTCCCTTGACCATGTAGTCGCAGTTACCGGTTACTGCAACGACCTTCAGCCCCGAAGAGGCGCAAACCTTCTGAGCGTCTTCGTAGAAGTCACCGGCATGAAGGAGCAATTCGACGTCCGGCATCGACTTCATGCACGCCTCCAGACGGCGTAAGTCTCCGTGCGTATCCGAAATCACTCCGATTAGCAAGGACATCCTTCTTCCTTTGAACCCGAGTCCATTTGAAGAAGCCTGCTTTTGAGTCCGGGCAAGATCGCCTCCAGCGCTTTTCGTCTATGGCTCACCGAATCCTTCTCGAGATCTGAAGCCTCGCCGAGAGTCTTTCCCAGCTCGAGAGAGAAGAAGAGGGGGTCGTACCCAAATCCGTTCTCCCCGCGGTATTCTTCGGCAATCAACCCCTCGACGGTCCCCAGGCCGCTCACGAGGACCTCTCCCGGCGATGCCACCGAAATGGCGCAGCGGTACCTGGCCGTCCTGAGCTCACGAGGGACACCTTGGAGACGTTGGAGCAAGAGCTCGTTGTTGTCGTGGTCATCGCCTGAAGAAGAAAACCTGTGGGACTTCACCCCCGGCTGCCCGCCCAGGTAGTCAACTTCGAGTCCAGAGTCTTCTCCAAGGCAGACAAGGCCTGTGTGGGCTGCGGCGTGAACTGCTTTCTGACGAGCGTTCTCAGCGAAAGTCTCCCCCGCTTCCTGAACATCAGGTACCTGGAAATCTGTGAGACCGACAAAGCGCCACTCGGTCTCGGGGTCAAGCGACCTGAAAAGCCGCTCAAACTCCCTTATTTTCCCCGGGTTTCTTGTGGCAAGCACGAGCGATAGAGCTGTCTTCATTGCACTTACACTCCAAGTGGGCTAGAGCCTTCTCCCTGACGGACATGCGTCCCGATCTTGTCCGCGATTGGGCCCAGGGCCTCTTTCTGGATGGTCATAAGCTTTCGGATACCGCCCTCGGCAAGCGCCAAGAGATCATGCAGCCGGTCTTTACTGAAAGGAGCGTGCTCGCCGGTCCCTTGCACTTCTATGAACTCGCCTTTCCCGGTCATTACGACGTTCATATCTACTTCTGCGGTAAAGTCCTCGGTATAGGGAAGATCGACCACCGGGGTTCCGTTTACAACGCCCACGCTTATGGCTGCTATGTAATCAACTGCCGGGAATACCGGCCAGCCTTCCTTTTCGGCAACCGCATTCAAGGCCAACACGAGTGCCACAAAGCCGCCGGTCACCGATGCCGTCCGGGTGCCCCCGTCTGCCTGTATCACGTCGCAGTCTATCCAGAACGTCCTCTCGCCGACGGCCGATAGGTCCACGGCTGCCCTAAGACTCCTTCCGATCAGGCGCTGGATCTCAACCGTCCTGCCTCCCGGCCTGCCGCGGGACACTTCTCGGGCCGACCTGGTCGCGGTAGCTCCCGGCAGCATTGAGTACTCGGCCGTTATCCATCCCGAACCGGTCCCTTTGACGAACGGAGGGACCTTATCCTCTACCATCGCAGTGCATATGACCCTGGTATCCCCGCATTCAATAAGGCAAGATCCTTGAGGAAACTTGAGGTATCCGGGAGTTATCCTGGTAGGCCTGATCTCATCCGGCGCTCTTCCGTCAGCTCGCAACGTGTCCACCCTTTCACTTGAGGTTACTTAAGGCGTCTGTAAGGAAATATCCCGCCTTGAACGCTTCGGGTCTCAAGGACGGTAACAAAGCTGTTCGGCGCGAACTCCTCAATTATGGAACTTAGCCGGGGCAGAGTCTTTCTATCCGTCGAAACGAGAAGGATCTCTTTGGGTCCGGTCATCCCCCTGCCCTGTAAGACGGTTACCCCGTAACCGGCCGTGCGAAGGACCGACAACAGCTCTTCGGCCATACCTTCGGCCGGTATGACTTGAAGCGCAACGTGTCCGATGGCAAGTCTCTCTTCTATAACGCTGCCGATTATGGTGCCGGAGGCAAAACCCATTCCGTAAGCGAGTATCTTCCAGGGGTCATCTATGTTCTTCATCACCCGGGAGAGGGCTCCCACATAGACACTCGCCTCAACAAGACCGATGCAGGCGGCAGGATACCTGCGTCCCCTAAGCACAAGGAGCATGCGAACTGTAGCAAGGCTGACATCGCAAATGCGGGCCAGAAAGATGAACAAGTACTCCACCGCGAACACCGGATACCCCTCCCTGAACACAGGCGGCGCAACCCCGGAGGTGCGCCGTTCTCTTTGATCGTTGGTATAGCGCCCTGAGTCAGGAAGTAGTGACTTTCTCCTGAAACATCAGGGAGTGAAGCCGGTCCAGCGACTGGGCCAGCTGGTTTATCTCCTCTTCGGTGAGCTTCTCCAGTATAGACGATACATACCGCCTTCTGGCTGCTACCACCTCAGAGATTACTCGGTTGCCCATTTCAGAAATCGAAAGCCGGATCACCCGCCTGTCCTGGGTGTCTCGCTTCCTCTCCAAGAAACCGTTTTTCTCCATCCTGTCCACAAGGTCCGTAGCCGTTGAACATGCCAAGAAGAGCTTGTCGCAGAGCTCGCCCATTGTGATGTTGGGATTCTCCCGCAAAACCAAGAGAGCATTGAACTGCGGGTTCGTTATCCCAAAGTCGACCAGAATATCGCGCCCGCGCTTCTTGACTATAAAGGAGACACGGCGGAGTAATCTCTCGACCTTGGTTACCGCATCATCCATGCCGTCGGGCATCGACAGCACCCCCTAACCACACAAAGGGCAAGCCAGACTCATCACTTAATAGGATACGTCTTCCTGGTGGACCCCGTCAAGAAACCTATGTGGTTCTTCCCTGAGTTTGTAACAGGTAGTTGGAAATGGCAAAGGACCTCCGCCCTTCGGGCGGCCTTTAGCCCCCTGGAGCGAAGATCCTTTGAGTACCTAAGTCGCGTTCTACTCTCCAACGAGAGCTGTCCGGACCTATTTTCTAGAGCCCGATGAACATCTGGGTGAACATGGTCCCGTAAGGACCACCCTTGACGACGCCGATGCCTATATGGGTGAAAGCCGGATTCAGGATGTTCTTCCTGTGTCCCGCGCTCTGCATCAGGAGCTCATGGGCCCTCGTCACTGTCGATGCGCCCGCCAAGTTCTCCCCGGCCGTCCTGTACGTAATTCCTTCTCTCTTCATCATGTCGAAGGGAGAACCGTAAGTCGGCGACTGGTGGCTGAAGTACTTCTTGTCTATCATGTCCTGGCTCTTCATCCTGGCCAGCTTAACCAGGCGCATGTCTACGGCGAGAGGCTTAAGGCCTGCCTTCGCGCGCTCCTGGTTCACCAGGTTCACCATCTGCTGCTCCTCGGCGGTAAGTCCCGCAGGTTGAGGAGCCGGCTGTGCCGGATTGGGCTGCTTCGGAGCAGGTTGAGCCGGAGCGGGTTTCGTCGGAGCGGGCTGGGTCGGAGCGGGGTTGGCCGGCTGAATGTACCTGTACCAAGGGTATCTATAGAGGGTGTACCAGGGGTACGATGCCGCCATTACCTGCCCGGCCATGCCGAACACCATGAATGCCGCCAGGGCAATAACCATCAACACTCTGCGTTTCATGTTGCTCCTCCTTCCAGTTTCTGAGTGCTACCGGCGTTGGTAACTAGTATAATAGCAGCCTGCGGGCGTTTTTCCGAACGCGCCTATATCGTCTTAACCCGAATTCGAGAGCAATAGACCTCGCACCCGCGAGTATGCCTCGGTAATCGCAGGCTTACGGCAAACTGGATGAGGTCAACCAGAAGCGGCGTCAATTGGCGGCATAAGCGTCACGTATCAAAGCGGTGAGAATATTGGTGGAGGCGGAGGGAATCGCACCCTCGTCCGTAAATAACCCGGTTTCAGTCTCTACGAGCGTAGCTCCGGATTTCATCTCGCAGACCGTGGCGCCCCGGAGCGGGCTTCACCGTCCGCCAGCCCGGAATTCCGTTCCCTACAGGGTCCCGGACGTCCCCCTGAAGGTACCTCTCCTATGTGACGGCGACTCGGAGATAGGAGAGAAGTCTCTCCGGCCACCGGGCAGCCTTACTTAGGCTGCCAGTGCGTAACTGTTGTTGGCAGTTAATTGTTTGCCGTTTGTTGGGTACGGCACCCATGCTCGCTGCTCAAACCCGACTACCTACGTCGAACCTAGTCGCCCCCGTGGAACTCTATGATAACAGGTTTGTGTGGCGTCTACAACTTTGTAGTAGTTTGCGCGCACACACACCTTCCGCCATTTCTGGGACGCTTCCAAAGCACTCCGGAAGACCGTCCAAGTAAGCCTCGCGCGTACGAACCTTCCGCCTGTGATTCCGAGCATCTTGCCAGGCTCTGCAGTATAGACCTCGCGCGCACGCACCTTCCGCCCCTAGCCGACATTCCGCAACTGAGGGACGGTGCGTTTTACGTTTGCCGCTCCGGGATGGTGAACCTTATGCGTGATTGCGGCTGCTAACACGCACAGAATGCATCAAGCCCCTGCGCACTGATGCATATTTGCCCGTTTACATCTGCAAACAGCACACAAAATGCGTGATATCCTGGGGGATGGCTCAATTTCTGTGGGATAGCAACTGCAAGCGGCACACAGACCACCGACACAGGACCACAGACGCAGGAACCGCGGCCTCAAATACGGCGTCTTACCCTGTGAAAGGTGGTTAACCTAATGAACCCAAGTCCAACATGGAGACTCACAAGGGCAATCCGGTTTCTCGTCTTCGTAGGCGTGACGCTATCGCTGCTCTCGGGATGCGCAACGCCGGAGGAGCCGGAACCGAAGACGGTTACCGTCCTCGAGCCGGCGGAGGTCCTTAAGTTTTCGTTTGACGGGCAGCTTGTTACCACGTCCAAAGACCGCTCGATATCGCCTGACGGTAAGTATCTCCTTGCCGCCGTACTGGGTGATAGAGCGGACAGGATGATGGCAATCCCTATCAGCGGAGGTGGCGACAATCCGACGCAAGACCCGGTGTCGCTCGCGGTATCACTGTATGAAGTCGACACGTCCTGGACTCGCCATAACCTCGTCCAGTGGTTTCCCCTCGGGTGGCTTTCCGATTCCGAGTGCGTGTTCGCCATCCACGGTTGGCAAGGTACAGGGCCCCACAAGGGAAAAAGGGGTACTGCTATCTACACCGCCGACATAGAGACGGGTAACTCCTCGCTCATCTCCTATGTCGATGTACCGGAACAAGGCAAGGTCATTGAGGAGGCGGTACTGGCGGAAGGCGGCAAGATATACATGCGCATAGCCGGGCAATTTGCAGAGTTCGACCTTGAGTCCAAGAGCTACCGCCTGATTCGCGACGACCTCCCCATGTACTACGGCATATCCGTGGTCGCCATGTCACCCAAAGGCGACCAGATTGTATGCAGCGTGTACGGCGAAGAGAAAAGCGGGGTCTATATCTTTGACGTAGCTTCAGGGGACGAGAAGCCCTTGGTCGAGACCGGCCAGTCTTTGAGCTTCTATCCGAACTGGTCTCCGGACGGCAGTTACATCTTGATGTACACGCTCTACCGGGTGGATGATCCTTCCGTCGGCGGCCCTGCCCGGTTCAACTTCATCTACGGTGAGGACTCTCCGTTCCCCGCAGCCGAAGAGATAACGATCATGGACCCTGAAGGAAACGTGGTGAGGACCATCTCCATGGAGGGCCAGTACGTGTCGCACGCGTACTGGCTGGAAGACGGCAAATCCCTGGTATTCCTGTCCGGTCCTGCGTCTTTCGGAAAGTGGGGCGAAGTTCTCTCAGCCGAGTATGAGTCAGTGTGGATAGCGGACATAACGGGTGAAAGCGGCCCCGTTAAGGTCGCCGACCTCGCGTCCATAGAGGCGGAAACCGGCGAGCACACGGCCTATATCTACCCTGTCGCCTCACTGCCGGAAGGGACCGGCGCGCTTATCAACGTCGCAGGAGCCAACACAGCTTCGGTCTGGCTGGTTTCGCCGGGCGCTCCCCCGTCCAAGGTAGCAGATGGCTGGTGGGAGGCTCCCAGGTTGACCCCCGTCTACGTCGACAGCGTCGTGGGGATCGTAGGGAGCGGCGGAGAGAGCCGTCTTTACGTGGTGGGGCCAGGAGAGGTCTCCGAGATCGGACAGCCGACTCCCGCAGGTCAGACCATAGCCGCATACACGGGAGAGCTCCTCATCACCTCGAACTACTTCTTTGGAGAGAAGAGGACCGACGTTGTAGTGCACAGGATGGTGAGTGAGAAGGTCTTGGAGTAGGCCATCGCTCGACTGTCGTAAAGCATTGAGGGCCGCGACGCTGAGTCGCGGCTCTCTGCTCTGATGTGGCTCTCTACTCTAGATGTGGCTCTCTGCTCTGATGTAGCTCTCTGCTCTAGGCTTTCTGCTCTAGATGTGGCTTTCTGCTCTAGATGTCGTTCTCTGCTCTGGATGTGACTCTCGCTTTGACGGGTGTTCTGAAGCTAGACCTAAGCAAGTAAGCGTGTGGCCCGTCGCCGGCTATCCCTTCTGTCTCTCCCTCATTTTCCTGTCCATGTCACGCCGGATGTCACGTTCTCGGATGGCTTCACGCTTGTTGTAGGTCTTGCGGCCCTTGGCAAGGGCCAGCTCAACCTTAGCCCTGTCTCTTATANNGCCAGCTCAACCTTAGCCTTGCCGTTTCGGAAGTAGAGAGAAAGCGGTACGAGGGTATACCCTCGTTCGGCGACCCTCGATGCAAGCTTTCGGATCTCTCTTTTGTGCAGGAGGAGTCTCCTGGGCCTCAAGGGATCGTGGTTGAAGCGAGACGCAGGCTCATATTGGGCAATGTGTGCGTTTTGCAGGAAGACCTCTCCACCGATTACCTCGGCATAAGCATCGCTCAAGCTGGCTCTTCCCTGCCTTAGAGATTTCACTTCGGTCCCAATAAGAGCGATACCGGCCTCGACTACATCCTCGATAAAGTAGTCGTGGCGAGCCTTCCGGTTCTGGGCGATTATCTTTACGCCGCTAGACTTATCCACCGCTCACAGGTCCCCTCCGTACACCTACATCGGAAACAACGGCTCACAATCCGAGTTCCTTATGTATCCCCTGCATCGCCTCGAGACCGAGCGCTATGAAACGCTCGAGGCTCATCCCAAAGTCGGAGCAAGCCCTGATGATATCACGATTGGCGCCCCTTGCGAAAGACTTCTCTTTCATCCTGTTGATGACGAAGTCGACATCTATGGCAGACAGCTTTTTCTCGGGAGATATGAGGGCCGCCGCCACTATAAGCCCTGTAAGCGGGTCGGCGGAGTAGAGAACTTTGGCCATTAGCGTATCCCTGGAAAAACCGTGGACTTCATTGTGGGCTTTCACGGCCTCGACGATTTCAGAGTCAAATCCGAGCTCTTCTGCTATCTGGCCCGAGATTATGCTGTGGCGCTCAGGGTCGTCTTTTGTCTCTTCATAGTCAATGTCGTGAAGAAGCCCTGCCGCGCCCCACCGGTCCTCATCCTCGCCCAGCTCGCGGGCGATCCTCCTCATAACGGCTTCGACGGCCAAGATGTGTTTGAACAGGTTCTTCGTTTTTATCCGTTTCTGTACTTCGGCCACGATTGCATCACGCTGCATCAAACCGACTCACCTCGAATAGATTAGTATCTTCAGGCGGCAACATTGCCGGGCGGTTGTTTACCCGTCGCTTACCTGTTGCTCACCCATGGCTTACCCGCTGGTTACCTGTTGTCTGGCGGTTGCTCGCCGATGGCTGCCGCCTACCTTCCGGATACTTGCAAGTGGTCTACCGGCTTTCTGCTTGCCGCAATTCTACCCTAATCAGGCAGCGGATGCCATCATGGGCCATTGAAATCGAGGCATTTGAGCCGGGGCAAACCGGGGCAGGAGCCGGGGCAAACCGGGCCAAGAACCGGGCAAACCGGGGCCAGAACAGGGCAAATCGGGCACTTGTAGAGAGGCATTTAAAGGCGCCATCCCATAACAAACCCCGCCTGCCCGCGCGGGCGGCGAGGTGTTATGTGCTCTTGGCCCCTGAGAACATGGGTCCTGCCTTATTAGGCTCCGGCAGGAGACTATCTACCTACGCAGGATCGCCAGGGAAATCGAAGTGATCATGAAAGCGATGGCCAAATAGACGGTCAGCCTTGAGAGCAGGTCTTCCCAACCTTTCCGCCTACGCCCCATGAAGGACTCGGCACCACCGCCTCCCATGACGCCCATTCCTGCGCTCCTATTTGGCTGGAGTAACACTACCGCTATCAGGCCGATTGAAATCAGCCATTGAAAAGCCCTAAGGACATTCAGCAAACCTTTCACCCTTTCCGAACACGGGTCGCGCTCGTAATGCCAATTCTAGCATTAGGAGAAGATGAGAGTCTACCCACAATCAAACCCTTGGGAAAACCGCAGCCTACCTGCGTTCGCTGTCTCGAATGACTAGAGTTTGCCTGTAATCACGATCCGGCTTCCGTACTCAGCCTGAGGACCCAGTTCCTCCTCGATCCTGAGGAGCCGGTTATATTTGGCAACCCGCTCGCTCCTGGCAGGAGCGCCGGCTTTGATCTGCCCCGAGTTCATCGCTACCGCAAGGTCAGCCACGAAGGAATCTTCGGTCTCTCCGGAACGGTGCGAAACCAGGCACCTATAGGAAGCCCTGGCCGCCGTCTGCATGGTCTCAAGCGTCTCCGTGATGGATCCGACTTGGTTGACCTTTATGAGGACAGAGTTGCCTGCCCCCACGACTATGCCCTTCTCTAACCTTTCCTTCCTCGTTACAAACAAGTCGTCTCCAATTATCTGCACCTTATCGCCCAAGGTCTTTGTGAGGAGCACCCAACCCTCCCAGTCATCTTCCGAGAGGCCGTCCTCGATGGAGACGATTGGATAAGCTTTCACCCAAGATACATACTTCTCGACCATCTGAGTGCCGTCTCCTACCCAGCCCTCGCCGGACAAGACGTACTGTCCGTCTTTGTAGAACTCGGAAGCGGCGGCATCTATGGCCAGGTAGCAGTCTCTGCCGGGCTTGTATCCTGCTTTCTTTATGGCGTCGGTCAGGAGCTCGAGGGCTTCTTCGTTGGACTTGAGGTCGGGAGCGAAGCCTCCTTCATCGCCCACTGCCGTGGAAAGCCCTTTGGACTTTAGGATGGACTTTAGGACCTGATACACTTCGGCACCCATTTGAAGAGCATCCGAATAGGTCTTGGCTCCCGCCGGGACCAGCATGAACTCCTGGATGTCCACGTTGTTGTCTGCGTGCTTCCCGCCGTTTAAGACATTCATGAACGGGACGGGTAGCGTCCTCGCGCGGAGGCCGCCAAGGTACCTGTAGAGCGGGAGCCCTACGGACTCTGCCGCGGCAGACGCAACCGCCATTGAAACGCTCAAGATCGCGTTGGCCCCCAGCTTTGACTTCGTAGGCGTGCCGTCCAGCTCGATCATGCGCTTGTCTACGGCTGCTTGGTCCAGGGCCTCCATGCCAAGTACCTCGGGCGCGATGACTTCCATCACGTTTGCTACAGCCTTGGTAACGCCCTTGCCGCCGAAGGCCTTGCCTCCATCCCTAAGTTCAAGGGCTTCGTAGGTCCCTGTTGACGCGCCGGAAGGGACCATCCCACGGCCGAACGAACCGTCGCTCAGCACACAATCCGTCTCAATGGTGGGGTTTCCACGTGAGTCAAGTATCTGTCTAGCTCTAAGGTCGATAATCTCAGGCACTCTCCGACCGTCCTTTCTATTGAACTCTAAGTGATGATCAGGCTGTCCCGGTCCATTTCAGGGGGCTTCGGTATGCCCAGTAGGTGAAGGACCGTAGGAGCCACATCGGCCAGTACTCCTCGGCGGAGCCTTGCCCCTTTGTACTTCTCACCTACAAGAATGCAAGGCACAGGGTTCATGGAGTGATATGTATGTGATGTCGCACCCTGAGAAGCTTCGGCCCCCTCTTCCGGCGGGACCAGGTCTTCCACGTTGCCGTGGTCGGCGACAACCAGCGCGACACCGCCTTTCGCCAAGATGCCGTCCAGAAGTTCCCCGAGACAACGGTCCACCGTTTCAAGGGCTAGAACCGCCGCCTTATACACACCGGTGTGACCGACCATGTCGGGGTTTGCGTAATTCAAAACGATGAAGTCGAACTCATCTTTCTCAATGCGCCGTAGCGCCTCCTCCGTTACCTCCGGCGCACTCATCTCCGGTTTCATGTCGTAGGTAGGCACCGACTTGGGGGACGGGATCAAGACTCGCTCTTCACCCGGGAAAGGGTCGTCCTTCTTGCCGTTCAAGAAGAAGGTCACGTGGGCGTACTTCTCGGTTTCGGC
>LSQX01296167.1_pt1 | contig 19357 bp, 15 predicted proteins | sample 654561 | NCBI WGS metagenome assembly LSQX01 (sample SAMN04489861, study PRJNA283612) | anaerobic digester metagenome | isolation source: 4 biogas reactors fed with cattle manure at either 37C or 55C with and... | place: Denmark: Kongens Lyngby | collected 2014
GCCTGTACCTCTGCATCAATAGCTAATTCAGGAGTTTCATAGTGAGCTGTTCTTAGAAGGAACGAAATACCTCCTATCAGCAGTAAAAACACTACCAATACCAATATCCAAGAAAGGCTCTTGATCAGTACAAAAACCAGCAGTATGTTCAAAAGCAAAAGTACCCACAAGCTTATCCATAAATTAGTGTTTTTCTTGACTGATTCAATGAATCTTTCCCTACTAATCACCTAGTCACCTCATTATTTCTTTTCCTGCTTAAATTATCGGTAGTAAAGCAAAAAAACTTGATGACGGGTTAGATTAGGCCAAGCTTCTCAATAAATAACTGCAGGTAAGCACTATAAACAACAGGGTAAACATGCCTTTAAAAATCACTGGTTTTACAAAGCGGGTAATCGGTACACCCAATTGGACTCCTATCAGGGTTCCTAATCCCATAAGCAGGGCAATGGGTAATTCTACAAAGCCCTGGCTTAACTTGGCAAATGCTCCTACGGCAGTAATGGGAAATATAGACAGAAGAGTAGTTCCCACTGCCAGGTAAGGGGCGGCGCCATACAACCAAATCATGGCTGGCACGATAATAAATCCCCCTCCCAATCCCAATATTCCCGTTAAACATCCTACCACCAGCCCAATTAAAGGCATGGTCCAAAGGGGTGCCTTGAATTGTGACTGGTGTTGACCCTGATTACCATTCTTTAATTCCCGCCAAGTATCTCTGGCCATGCGCACCGCCATGAATCCAAATAGGATGGCCAGCATTATAGTTAAAACCTGTTCTCGGCTACTAAAATACTCCTTAAAAAGGTAGGAGCCCAGGATAATCCCTACCAATCCTCCTAGGCCGACTCGCAGCCCCCAGGACAAGTTTACATTTCCCTGTCGGAAATGGCCCCAGGCTCCGGATAGGGCTGTGAACATAACTGCAAATAGAGTTGTGCCAATGGCATTGGCAGTGGACAGATTCAGCAAGTACTCGGTGGCGGGCAGCATAACCACTGCCCCGCCCACACCAAGGATTGCTCCCAGAATTCCCGCAGCCACCCCAACCAAAACTGTAAATAAATAAGACAACTACGAACACCCCATCACAAAACCGTTCCGTCTAATAGTATTTTTTACTAGTCAACCGGTTCAAATTCTTCCCGTCCAGCCCCGCATACCGGACATACCTCTGGTGGTTCCGGACCTTCATGAATATAACCGCAGACCTTACATTTCCATTTGTTATAGACCTTCTCGCCCTGGGCATCACGGCCCAGCTTTTCCATGCTCTCACTGCTATCCACCTGTGGAGCAATAATGATCTCTCCTGCTAAAACCCCATCTTGGAGATAGCTTTTCTTGAAATAGCCGGCAGCAGGATCGCTAACCACAACGGTTCTAACTTGGCCATCGGGGAAATTGACCTGCCCAATTGAGAAAATCTCCCGCTCAAAAGCTGCTAACAGGGTAGAAAGAGTGGGCATCTTAAATTCTACCCAATCACCAGCAGCCGCAGCGCCTGCTACCCGACCCATTTCCAATGATACCGGCCACAGTCCTATAACCCGCTCGCCGAATTGGGCTGAGTCACCCGCTGCATAGATTCCGTCAACACTGGTACGCATTTGATTATCTACCACGATTCCCTGCTGGACTTCCAAGCCCGCTTCCTGAGCCAATTCTACGTGGGGTCTCACACCGGTAGAGAGTAAAACCAGATCAGTTAATATGGTTTGCCCATTGTTGAGGCGCACTCCTTCAACTGTGTTCTCGCCCACAATTTCTTCGGTAGATACTCCTAGATACAAGGCTATCCCTTTTGCCTCCATTAACTCCTTCAGCATACCCGAAGCTTGCGGATCCAGTTGCCTAGGCATAAGCCGGTCGTTATGTTCAACCACGGCCACCTGTATTCCAAGGCTGACCATTTCCTCCACGGCCTCCAGCCCAAGTACGCCCCCGCCGATAACTACCGCTTTTTTAACCTTTTTAAGGGCGTCTTTAAGCCGGCGAGCATCTTCCAGATTGCGGAGAGTGTATACACCCTTAAGATCAGCACCCGGGATAGGAGGCACAAAACTGTAAGCCCCGGTAGCAATGATAAGCTTGTCATAGCTTATAACCATGCCGTCTTGGGTCTCTACCTGGCGTGATTTGCTGTCCAGCTTAGTAACCCTTTTTCCGGTTAAAACCTCGATGCGATTCTCACTATACCAAGCCTGATCCTGCACAAACAGCCGTTCATCGCTTAAATCCTCACTCAGGTAATCAGACAGCATAGGACGGTAATAAGGGAGAACCGGCTCATCGGTTACCATGGTTATTGAAGCCGTTTTATTGCGCTCACGGATGGCCTGAGCTGCTGACAGTGCTGCAATACCCCCGCCTACTATGACAAATTTCTCCTGGGTATCCATATTAAAAGCATCTTCGACCTGCATTAACTCAAAGTTTTCCTTGCCTACCCCACAAGCGGGACATACATCCGGAGGTTCTGCTCCCTCATGGATATGACCGCACACCAGACAGCGCCACTTCAATTTGGAAACATCCTGTTTTTCCTGTTGAATGGTTTTAGCAAAGTCCATACCCAGTTGGAAAGCCTTGTCCAGGTCACTAGCAGTAGGTTTTAGCCGTACTCTGAGTCCCGGCACCACCTTCATCCTCAAAGCATTAAAACGAGCTTCCATGCTGGGCACCGCTTCACCGCTCCAGCCATACGATCCGAAGGCCGCTGCCACCTTACCAGCATGAGTAGTGGGAGACAGGTTGGTGAGCAGCTGCCAAATGACAGGCAGAGCATCACCATTTATGGTGGGTGACCCTATCAAGATCCCATCAGCCTCTTTAACTGCTAGCAGAACCCGTTCCAGCTCAGCGTAGAGCAGGTCGTGTTTTTGCACATTAAAATCGCCCACTGAGTCAATACCTTCAATGATACTGTTGGCTAAAGTCTCAGTATACCCGTAGGCACTCACATAAGCTACTACTATCAAGGGTCGGTCTTCTCTATATAATCGTGTTTCGGTAGACCATTGCCGGTATAAATCCAAATAATATGGCATGTTCTCCCGCAAAACCGGGCCATGCCCAGGACAGATCAGCTGCAAGTCGAGATCTTTGATTTTGTCCAACGCTTCCAATACATAGGGCTTAAAAGGGCCCATAATTTTTTCAAAGTAATATTGATAAGCATCTACAAAATCCCTGTCAATGAGATCATTGAACAGCCTTTCATCGGGATAATGAGAACCAAAAGAATCGCAGGAAAACAATATGCCCTCTTCCTCTAAATACGTATACATGGAATCAGGCCAGTGTAAGAAGGGAACACTAATAAAAGACAGGGTTCTATCGCCCAAAGATATTTGGTCACCCTGTTCCACCACTTGATAATTAAACTTGTTATTAGCGATTTGCTTTAAATTATCTATGGCCGCGCCGCTGCCTAAAATGGTCAACTCTGGGTTGCGAGCCAAAAAGGCTTCAATAGAGCCTGTATGATCCGGTTCAGCATGGTTTATAATCAAATAGTCAATAGCGGTAATATCAACCACTTCTTGCAGCCTTTGCAGGTGTTCATCCCAGAATTTCTCCTTTACCGTATCCACTAAGGCTGTTTTTTCGGAACCTTTCACCACATAGGCATTGTAACTGGTTCCCTGTTCAGCAGTCATGATGATATCGAAAATGCGTAGATTAAAATCTCTAGCCCCTACCCAGTAAACTCCATCAATAATTTTAATAGCACTCATATAGTCCCTCCTTTTTAATGCTAAATCCCCACCTGGGGTGCAGGGTTATTAACATCATATGGTATATCCTTCCTCACAGCAAGAAAAGACTGTGAATACCATCAGATGCTTGGCTCCCTATCAAACAGGTAAGGCCGCTTCCATAATCTCGAAAAGCGGCCTTTAGTGTATATTGCTTCGATAAGAGCTGGCAAGTAGGTCCTATCTCCCCTTGAACTCGGGTTTACGCTTCTCCAGAAAAGCAAGGGTCCCTTCTTTAAAGTCATCCGAAGACCAGGACAACACCTGATACATGCTTTCCAGTTCAGCCTGCTGGTAGAAATCGTTAGACATAGCAGCGCGCAGCAGTTTCTTATCCATCTTGAGAGTGTAACCAGGCCCGGCGGCTAGTTTAGTTCCCCAGCTTTTAGCCTCATCCATGAGTTGGTCAGCGGGTACCACCTTATTGACAATGCCCAGCTGCTCGGCTTCCTGGCTCTTTAACACCTTACCAAACATTAGTATTTCGGCAGCCTTCTGGTAACCAACCAGACGGGTCAAGAAATAAGAAGCACCACTGTCGGGACAAAAAGCTATGTTGATAAAATTGAAAGCGATCTTAGCAGTATCAGCAGCCATGATTAAATCACAGGCCATCATCAGAGCTGTTCCCGCTCCGGCTACAGCACCATTGACAGCTGCAATAACCGGTATTTCCATTTCATAGGTAGCCCTCACCACTGAGGTGGACTGATCATAGGTCCACTTAGATTTAGCTGGACTATCCATTGCTGCCAGCACAGATACGTCTCCTCCCGAACAGAAGCCACGGCCTGCTCCGGTTACAATCATTACTTTAGCATCGTTGTCCTTTACCATTTGGCAAGCTTCAGGATAATCCTGACAGAGCTCAACATTAAATGAGTTCATATATTGGGGACGATTTAAGGTTACGACAGCTACTCCGTTATCATCAATTTCCAATTTTACGGCGCTCCATTCTTTCTGCACGGTTGCTTCTCCACCTTTCTCCATGGTTGGATTATTCCCATTTTTAATATTATATCATTGAACTATATTGCCGTGAATAACTCCCTTAATAGATATGGCTCTAGTCATAATTTAATTATTAGAGAAGCCAATAATTCAAAATATTTGTTCAAAGGAGTTTCATTGTGAAATGTCGAACAAATAGGTGTTATATCGAGGCATGGTTCGGAGTTAATAAGCAGAATATGATAATCTCAGGAGGAACAGTATGGGAGCTTACATTCATGAGTATCAACAAAAGTTGGTTTCCCCGGAAACCGCCGTGCAAATCGTTAAGTCTGGTGATTGGGTAGAGTACAGCGCCTTTGCAATGGCCCCGCAGGTTTTGGATGAAGCGCTGTCCAAACGGATAGATGAACTTTGGGATGTAAAAATACGGGCTACCACATCGCTCTTCCCAGCCAAAGTGGCTACTGTTGACCCTAGTCGAAAGCACTTTTTATACAGCAGCTGGCATTTTTCTGCTGCGGAGCGCAAGCTGCATTCTCAGGGATTGTGCAGCTACATCCCTTTTCTGTTTCATGAGGCCCCTTTGCTTTACCAGCGCTATATTGACACCGATGTGGCGTTCATTACGGTAGCCCCCATGGATGAACATGGCTTTTTTAATTTCGGCACCTCCAACTCTTTTACCAAAGCAATTACTGACCGGGCTAAAAAAATAGTGGTAGAAGTAAATGACAAGGTTCCCGTTTGTCTGGGCGGTTCCAATGAATCTATCCATATATCACAGGTAGATTTTATAGTTGAGACAAGTTGGGATATTCCCGAAATCCCCAGCCCGAAAATCAATGATATTGACCGGAAGATTGCCCAGCTGGTTATGGATGAAATTGAAGACGGAGCCTGCCTGCAGTTAGGAATAGGAGCCATGCCCAATGCTGTTGGCAGCTTGATTGCCCAGTCCGACTTGAGAGACCTGGGAGTTCATACGGAAATGCTGGTAGACTCATACGTGGATATGTACGAAGCCGGGAGGATAACAGGACGCCATAAGAACATTGATCGCTATAAGATGGCCTATACTTTTGCTATGGGCAGTAAAAAACTCTATGATTTCGTAAACCGCAATCCGGTTTGCGCCAGCCACGACGTTCTCTATACCAATGATCCGGCCAACATAGCCCGTAATGACAAAGTAGTAGCTATCAACAATGCCATTGAGATCGATTTATATGGACAGGTTTGCTCGGAAACAGCAGGGTTTCGCCAGATATCAGGAACCGGAGGTCAGTTTGATTTTATTTTTGGCGCTTTTAGATCCCGAGGGGGTAAGGGGCTCATCTGTATGAGTTCGGTTTTCACCGATAATGAAGGGAACCTGGTGTCAAGGATTAAACCCCAGCTTTCTGAAGGGGCAGTGGTTACCGTGCCCCGGACGGTTACGGAATACGTGATCACTGAATACGGCAAGGCCGTTCTTAAAGGTAAATCCACCTGGGAAAGAGCAGAAGCATTGATCAACATTGCTCATCCGCAAATACAGGACGATCTAGTGCGGGAAGCTGCCCGAATGGGATTGTGGGTCCGGAGTTCTAAACAGGTTAGCTAGCTGGGTTGAAACTTAACCAAATAAAACTGACTAGGCAGCTAAAAGAGACCTCAACAGGATGTTTTTTAGGAACATCCCTTCCCAGTAAAGGGGAGTGAGGTCTCTTCTCGTATTTGTTCGCTCGTAACGCAGACCACGATGAATAAAACATTGCTGGTCGGCTGAAGCAGGAGTATTAGCCGGCGAGTGACGTACGAACGAGCCGTTGCAACACACGGCGAAACTGAGGGCTGCGAAGCGGAGCGAGAAACAGGAGGTTTCGAGCAGCGAGGACTGAGTGCATGGATGCCGAATTCCGAGCGGTCCGCTTCGCACCGAAGTAAGCCGATGTGTTGCAGGCGAGGAGTCCTGGAGCGAGCAGGCTAACACTCCTGCGAAACCGTAGTTAGCGTTATAGAGATCACCATGCACCTGACGGGGCTCGCAATTGTCACCTGTGGTACAGGTTTCACGATAAATGAAAACCAATCATAGCCAGTAGGTTCACCATGCGCACCTGTAGACAGACCACGATGAATGAAAACATTGCCGGCCGGCTGAAGCAGGAGTGTTAGCCGGGCGAGTGACGCACCTGGTTATTTAAGAATTGCCCCTTTTGAGGCGGAGCTCACCAGTTTGGCATAACGGGTCAACCATCCTTTGGTAACTGTAGGAGCTGGGGGCACCCAAGACTGTTTTCTCTTTTCTAACTCGGCGTCATCTACCAGTAAATTCAAGGCCCGCCGTGTAATATCGATTTCTATCATGTCACCGTCTTCAACTAGGGCAATAGGCCCGCCGGCTGATGCTTCTGGGCACACATGGCCCACCGCTCCTCCACGGGTGGCACCGGAAAACCTACCATCGGTAACCAAGGCTACATCTTTTTCCAGCCCCAGCCCAGCCAGTATAGCCGTTACGGCAATCATTTCCTGCATACCCGGTCCTCCCTGGGGCCCTTCATACCTTATTACCATTACATCTCCTTTTTCAATTTGGCCGCCTAAAATAGCATGTTGGGCCTCTGTTTCCGAGTTAAAGACCTTGGCTGGTCCCCGATGGTAAAACATACTGGGATCAACAGCAGCTGATTTGATAACCGAGCCTTCCGGGGCTAAATTACCCCAGAGTATGGCCAGTCCTCCTTCCCTGCTATAAGGATTATCCAAAGGCCTTATTATATCGTTGTTGGCAAACTTTGCATCAGCTACATTTTCCGCTAAGGTTTGGCCGGTCACCGTTTTGGTATTGCCGTTTACCAAACCACCCTCAATAGCCATCTTAATCAATGCTGGCATACCTCCATTGTCGTGGAGGTCCTGCAAGTGATAGGGGCCAGAGGGAGAGATATGGCAAACATTCGGAGTTTCTTTACCGATTTCATCAATTTGGGGGAGGCTTATTTTAATGCCTAGTTCATGGGCAATAGCGGGTAAATGTAATACCGTATTGGTGGAACAACCAATCATCATATCCAGGGTCAGAGCATTGATCAGAGCCTGTTCGGTAATAATATCGGCAGGCTTCAAATCCTCCTCGAACATAGCCACTATTCTCTCTCCGGTTTTTTTAGCCAGTCGCAGCCGGGCTGAATGTACGGCCGGAACGGTGCCATTACCCGGCAGAGCCATACCTAATATTTCAGTCATGCAATTCATGGAATTAGCAGTAAACATGCCGGCGCAGGCACCACAACCAGGGCAGGCATAGTCTTCCATTTCCAAAAGTTCTTCCGCAGTTATTTTCCCAGCAATAAGTTCTCCAATGGCCTCACCAATATTGATTATGCTCATGTCTTTGCCTTTAAAATTTCCTGCCATCATGGGTCCGCCGGATATAATAATACTGGGAATATTTAAGCGGGCGGCAGCCATCAGCATACCGGGTACAATTTTATCACAGCTGGCCACTAAAACCAGAGCGTCAAAGCAGTGGGCTAAGGCCACTGATTCAATGGAATCAGCAATTAATTCCCGGGTAGGCAATGAATACTTCATACCTGGATTACCACAAATGATGCCATCACAAACCCCAATTGCCGGGAAGATCATGGGATTGCCTCCGGCAGTCCAAACCCCAGCCGCTACTGCATCCGTAATGCTATTTAAGTGCATATGTCCAGGGATTATGGTATTAAAAGAATTACATATTCCTATCCAGGGTTTTTTAATGTCCTCACTGGTCATGCCCAGCGCTTTCATCAAAGACCTGGCACTGGTCCGGGTAATACCGTCTTTTAGAATATCGCTTCTCATATACTGATTTCCTCTCCCTGAGCATAATCCGGATGGGCTGCCAAGGCTTTACCGCCTATGTTTAAGGCCAATATAGCTACAACCATAGCCAAGAGAGCCATTCCTATATACAGGTAAAAAGCTGGCAGATAACTGCCCGTTTTATCAAAAATAGCTCCAGAAAGGGGCATACCTATGCCTGAGCCTATGGTATAACAGATGCTCATCACACCATAGATAACACCGTAATTTTTCTGTCCAAATAATTCCGCTGTTAAAAGAGGAGCAGGAATAGTCATAATTGCGTTGGCAAAACCAAATACTAAACCGAATAAAATCGCAATGGCAGCAATATGGGAACCGGTCAGAATGAAAGAAGCCAGTGCAAATATGGTGAATATAAAGATAACTCCTACCCGGGGACCATAACGGTCAAATATGGCACCGAGGGCGATTTTGCCCAGTACCAGAACTCCCATGAATATGGCCACAATATTGGCAGCAAAAGCCGGTGAATGGCCGACATCATTTAAGTAGGCTGGAACATGGTGTTGAACTCCCATGTTCATTACTCCTATCATCAGCAACACTAAAGCCAAGAGCCAAAAACCGGGAGTCTTTACGGCCTCGCCCAATGAAAACCCTTTCAATTCAGCGGTGGTTTCAGTTATTTCAGCTGTATCCCCATAAGCTTTCAAACCCATTTCAGAGGGATGCAGGCGGACCACGAAAAGAGCTACTGGTATAGTGGTTATGGCTAAAATACCTCCCAGTATCATATAGGCACTTTGCCAGCTATAAGTTGTTATCAGATAATTGGCTACCGGGTTAAACAGCATACCCCCGATGCCGCTGCCGGCCAGGGCAATGGCTATTGCCACGCCTCTTTTTTCCATGAACCAGTTGGTGATAAGCAAAGCTACCGGTATAACATGAGTACCTGCTGAACCAATTCCTAATACAATTGATAAGAGATAGAAATGAATTAATTGGGTAGATTGCGAATATAAAAAGAAGCTGAGGGCCAGAAGGGTTGTGGCTATACCCATTACCACTCGTATGTTGTACTTACTGAGGAGTTTGCCCATAAAGGGGGCTGCCAAAGCCATAGAAAGGGCAGCAATAGTGAAATAAAGAGAAAACTCACCCCGATCAAATCCCAATGATTCGGTTACTGGCTTTAAGAATACCCCAATGGAGTTGATAGCGATACCAATACCAGTAAAGGTCAGCAGGAAACACCCCGCTACAATCCACCAACCGTAAAAAACCGGTTTTTTGTCCATTAAACACCCCTCCTATTTTTACTGACCTTCCCCTGCATCTGCAATGATTTGCGTATTCATTCCCCACTTATAAACCCTGGTGTTTTCCCACCTCCCTGCTTTTGTGCTCCCAACTACTTAAAGCCCATAAACCTGGGCTAACGGTTCCTGTTTTGCTAAAACCATAGTTCCGGGTTGCTAAATGGCCTTATTCTATTAAATTCAGTAGAATTTCAATTTATGAAACCATTTGCAACTGTTTTGTTCAGTTGTGCCGAACGTTGTTCGTTTTATAAAAACTTCTACATTCGCCTGAATAATCCTTCTATTCCAAATTTTTAAACAATTTGATTTCATCTTACCATAACCCTGAGCCGGTGGTTACGATGTGCATGTAGGTACTGCTAAAGCAGATTAGTGCTGTTATCTTTCTTGATGGGACAGATAGTTTGGATAGAAAGCAGGATTCTGTTTTGTAGTGTCGAATGACACCCTGTAACAATTTAATACTCGTTGGTGATCTGTAATTTTCGAGCCTCTATACCTGAGACAATTGTTACGGTATAAAGGCCGATAGGGTATAGCGGGAAACGGCTATGCCTCCCGGTGCGGAAAGAAAATATACAGCAATACCTTAATGGATATTTCGCGCTGGGCTAAACTTTATGTTTAGCCCTTTTGTATGTCCGTTATGTAACCAATTTTCTACACGCAACGGGTTTGAATTGTAAATAAGGAGGTGAAAAACAATGGCTTTTCAGGATGCCTGGCAGATATTAGCAGCACTATTGCAGGAACATGGCGAATCAGAAAGTCTTGCGGTAGCTGTGAGCAGTCGCTCACTTACCAAAGAGGAAGCCATTGGCAACCCTGATCGAAAGGACTTCCCTTTGCTGCAAGGCAAGGAAGTACTTGTACAGGCGGAGATCGATGGCTGGGCTGGGCAGGCATTTACCGGTGATCCTCTGCCTTATGAAGGTCTGGTCAAGGATGTGCTTAACCTGGATCCTGACCGTCCCGGCCACCAGGCTTTACTGGTAGCCACTGTCAATGCTCTGGCCCGTAAAATGGGTAAAACTGACCGTACTATTCATTGCCTTAATAACGAACCAGAGGAATGCGCTGCTCTAGTAGGCAGCTATTTACGGGAAAAGCACGGTTCTTGCCGAGTAGGAATCATTGGTTATCAACCTGCCCTGTTGGATGCCTGTAGTAGCGAATTTGGGCCCGAACAAGTATTCATTACTGATCTGAATCCGGACAATATCGGGCAGACCAGATATGGAGTTGTGGTATGGGATGGTGCCAAGGATACCAACAAGCTTATTGACAGTGCAGACGTGTTGCTGATCACTGGCACCATACTAGCTAATGGGACTTACCTCCCTATTCTAAACAGAATTGGTGATAAGCCCTACTACTTTTACGGTACCACCTGTGCCGCCATAGCCAGTATTAATCAAATACCCAGGCTGTGTTTTAAGTCAAAATAGTTGAGAGGGGAATAAGGGATGAAGGTTACACAGAGATTATTGGTGTTATTATTAAGTTTATTGATGGTATTTATGTTAGCAGGATGCGGGTCTGGAGATAACACGTCGGAAAACACAGAGCCAGCACCAGTGGAAGAGGAAGTAACTTATGAATCCAGTACCCTGCATGTTTACTCTGGAGCAGGCTTACGTCAAGCTATGGATCCCATCGGGGCTGCTTTTGAAGAGAAATACAACTGCAAAGTGGAATATACCTACGGCGGATCAGCTCAAATAGCCAATCAGGCCATCTTAACGAAAACGGGAGATCTTTTCGTACCCGGAGCCGAGGAAGAAGTAGAACCTTTACGCCAGGAACAACTGGTAGCCAGAGAGCAACGGGTTATTTATCATGTGCCCATTATTGCCGTTCCTATTGACAACCCTGCTGGCATTACAGGTTTGAAGGATTTTGCCAAACCGGGTGTGAAAGTGGGTCTGGGAGATCCTACCGCTAATCCTATCGGTAAAATCGCCAATAAAATATTTGAGAAAAAAGGCATTCTGGCCGATGTAGATAAAAATATAGAAGTACGCACTCCCACGGTTAACGAACTTATTACCTACCTAGAACTGGGTCAAATCCAGGCCTCCATAGTATGGGAAGAAAATACGGTAAATGCTACGGATAAGATAAAAACTATAGCTATACCCGAAAATGAAAACCAGATCAAGACTATCCCCATAGTAGAGCTAACTTGTGCTGAAAACAAGGAAATGGCAGCTAAATTCATTGAGTTTTGTGCCACTGGTGAGGGAAAAGAAATATTCAAGGAGCTAGGATACAAACCTTATGATGAGTAAAGGCGGCTTTTATAATTCCGTAGTAAACGGTGCCTTCCGGTTTAGTAATTTCCTGGTAGGGATTTTTCTGGTATTTTTCATCACCGCAAGCATATCGCTGATATTAATCAGAGGAATCCCCGATTTCAGGGCCAGTTTGCAGAGTGCAGAGATAATGTTCGCAATTAAATTAAGCCTTTATACTTCCCTTATATCCACTTTTCTCTGCATTGTGACAGCTATACCGGTAGCCTATTACCTGGCTCGGGTTAAATCCAGGCTTTCATTCATAATCAATACTGTTCTAGATGTACCGCTAGCACTGCCGCCGATTGTTTCAGGTGTAGCACTGCTGCTATTGTTTGGAACAACTCAATTCGGTCGTAACCTGGCCAGTATGGGACTTCAATTCGTATTTACGGTAAAAGGTATCATTTTAGCTCAGTATTTCGTAAATGTCCCCTACATGGTCAAAGTGATTTATACGGCTTTCAGTTCCGTCAGTACCCGTATGGAATTTGTAGCCCGCAGTCTGGGTTACAACCAGTTGGAGACCTTTGTAAAAATAACTCTGCCTCTAGCCAAGAGTGGTATTATGGCAGCAATCATTATTACCTGGGCCAAGGCTTTGGGGGAATTCGGAGCTGTTCTGATGTTAGCCGGAGCAACCCGGCTCAAAACCGAAACCCTTCCTCTGTCACTATACCTTAACATGTCCACCGGTGAACTAGGGCTGGCGATGGCTGCCGCTACCATATTGATAGTGATTTCGGTAGCCTCATTGCTGGTATTTGAAGCTCTAGGCTCCAGAACCAAGATAATTGACCGGGGAAAGGACGGGGTATGGTAGTGCTGAAAGTAGCAAACGTTTCTAAGCGATTAGGTGACTTTACCATCAACAGCATCAACCTGGAAGTGGACCGGGGGCAATATTTCATAATACTTGGCCCCTCAGGAACCGGAAAAACCGTTTTGCTTGAGATCATTGCCGGTTTTCACCATCCTGACAAAGGCCGAGTATACTTATACGATAAAGATATTACTCGTCTGCCAGCCGAAGCCAGGAAAATGGGATTTGTCTATCAAGACTACATGCTATTTCCTCACATGACAGTTAAGGATAATATTCTGTTTGGTGCCAAAAAATGCTTCCCGTTGAGTGACGCCCTGGATAAAATGATGCGGCTGGTAGATATATTGGGGATTGCCCACCTGCTAGATCGGTTCCCCCTGACCCTGAGCGGTGGAGAACAACAGCGAGTGGCTCTGGCCAGAGTTCTGATCATAGAGCCCACCATCCTTTTATTAGATGAACCGCTCAGTTCTTTGGATCCTAATAGTAAGGAAGCTCTGCAAATAGAGCTGAAGAGGATTCATGAAAAGTTTGACACCACCATTCTACACATTACTCACGACTTCAACGAAGCAATGAGTTTAGCCACCCATGTAGGGGTTATGATTGATGGTACTCTAGCTCAAACCGGAACTGCAGATGAGGTATTCAACCATCCTAAGAATTTGGATGTAGCTTCTTTTCTGGGAATAGAAAATATTATTCCCGGCCAATATGTTGATGGCACTTTTAAGTGCAGTGAACAGCTGGTATTCCCCGCTCCACCAGTCAATGGCCAGGACTTTTCTTACATCTATTTCTCATCCAAAGATGTGCGTTTGGGTTCACAACCTGGGGCCTGCAATTGCTTCCATGGAGTTGTTACCGGAATCTCTTTGCAAAAAGACTTTGTCTGCCTTTCGGTTGATATGGGCCATCAAATCAAGATAAAGCTCTCTCACCGGGAATTCAGCGACTATCCCTTAGCCTGTGGAAGCAACATCGACTTTCACATACCGGGTTCCAGCCTGGGCTTCATCTAGTTGAAGATAGCTGTTGGCTAAGCCGGACTGCATTATACAAATTATGCAGTCCGGTTTTTATATCGCCGTTTATAAAGTATAAACTAATAATAGTTGGCTAAATGAAGCTGGTAATGGATAATTGATATATAAAATATCATATAGGGGGGCCTGACCGCATGATATTACCACCCTATGTTTCAAAGATAATAAATATTTTAAACGTTCATAATAGGGAAGCCTTTGTCGTAGGCGGATGTGTACGGGATTTACTAATGGATATAGAGCCATCAGACTATGATATAGCCACTTCTGCCCTCCCCCAGGAGATCATGGGTTGGTTCCCGAAAACAGTTCCAACAGGCATTGGACACGGAACAGTGACGGTATTAATGGAGGGAGTACCTGTAGAGGTATCTACTTTCAAGGGCACCACTGCAGGCCAATATGATTTATACCAGGATTTGCTGCGGCGCGATTTCACCATCAATGCTATCGCCATGGATACGCAAGGGACAATTTACGATCCTTTTGGCGGTCGGGAAGACCTTAAAAAGCAGATAATAAGATCCCCTCTGAATCAATCCCGGGAGCGCTTCCTGGAAGATCCCCTGCGGATGATGCGAGCTATACGTTTTGCCGCTAGTTTTGACTTTTGTCTTCACTCAACCGTAAGCGAGGCCATAATCGATTCCCATGAACTGATCAGACAGGTTTCCGTGGAGCGAATCCGCGAGGAGTTGAATAAAATATTCATATCCGATCACCCTTCTTTGGGAATTAAACTGCTGCTATCCCATAATCTTTTAGCCCATGTAATACCCGAAGCCATGCCTATGGTTGACTTTGATCAGCATAACAAAAATCATGACAAGGATGTTTTTCAGCATGCCCTGGCGGTTTTGGAGGCAGTTCCTCCCCGTTTGAATGTACGATGGGCTGCCTTTTTGCATGACATTGGCAAACCAGCCACCTTCACCCGAGGTGAGGATGGAGTTGGTCATTTTTACGGGCATCATATGAAAGGACAAGAGATTACCCGCAGTATTCTGGAACGCCTGAAATATGACAATAAGACTATTGAGGATATTACTATTTTGGTAGGCGCTCACATGACCCGCTTTGCCAGATTTCGCAATGCCAATCTCAAAAAGCTGGTAAACCAGGTGGGTGAGCACAATCTGCAGGACTTATATGATCTGCAAAAAGCTGATATATTGGGTTCAGCACCACCTGCTGACTTTTCCGCTCTGGAGGAAATGCAAACCGAGATTGAGCAGATTCTCCACGAAAACTCACCTCTTAAAGTGCAGGACCTGGCTATTAATGGCCACGACTTAATAAAAATAGGCATAGCCCCCGGCCCGGACATGGGTAAGCTGCTCAATAATCTTCTGGAAGTTGTCCTGGAAGATCCTCAGAAAAATAATGCCCCCACCTTGTTATCCTTGGCCAAAGAACTAGCCAAGCCATCATAAGACAGATGCTTATAATGCCTTGAGCTGTTCAATTAAAGACTGGAATCTCCGAATCACAGCCTTCTTATTCATCTGTGGTTCAGCACTTCTATTGATATAGCCATGCAAATAATCCCAGAAAGATGCGGTCATATTGCTTTGGTTTATAGCGAAAGTAATGGCAGGGGCAGATGTCTTGGCTACGATAACCCCCACATCCTCCTTGGCGTACAGCATAAAACCCTCATTCTTATTCATGGTGTCAATATAGACGTGATAGTTGGGATAGGTCTTAAGAAGCATAACCATATTCTCCAGATGGAGTATTAATTCATCCCGGGTATAAAATACATCCTGCCTGGGCAAGGAGTCAGGCAGAGCAACTCTCAGCCGGCCTTCCTTCATCTTATCCAGAGCTGGTATCGTAACGATCTCTGTGAATTCGTGGGTAAGCAGATGTTCGGTGAAGTTCCGTTTTCTGATGCTAAGATAATCAGCTATCTCTTGGCCATCAGTTTGTCCCATGCGGGTGATGATCCCATCAACAACCACATCCGGCATAGATAATATACCAAAAGATTCGGCTTTTACAATGGCATCGGCAGATTCCCTTTCGAACTCATCGAGTATGGATTTATAGGCTTGGCTGTCAGCAGAAGTAAAAATCCGCATCAAAGGCCGGCATAAAGCTAACAAGTTGTTATATTCCCTCGTCAAGGCCCGAACCGCTTTTTTATCTGTTATCAGGAAATTAGCAGCCTCATCTTCCATGTTGCCCACCGAATTTGATATGACTGCCGCTGTTTCCGGAGCAATGAAGAGGGTTCGTTTAAATAATCCATCCCTGGTCTTCGGATAATAATAGGGTTCAATGGCACCGGTCATGTATAGGGGCATCCATCTGGAAAGGCCTGCCAGCATCTCATCCAGGTTGCGGCTGACCGTATGTATCATGCAGATTCGATTACCCTGGGCAATCACTTGGATCATCAGAGCTGCCCATCGAGCTGCGTACTCAGGATTCTGGCCCAGCCAGTCAAAACTTTCATCGCTGAACAAAAGCAAAGTCTGGGGTTTGTTGCAATTGATCACTGCTCGCAAAAATGCCAGTGTTGCCTCCTGTTTGCCAGAGAATCCATAATGGATTGATACCAAAGATTTTTTTGTTTCAATGTGATCAGCACTCTCAATCTGGCTCCAATTATGCGGCTTCTTGAACTGGAAGTCTTCCAGAATATCCAAAAACCCCTGCACGGTATTAGAAGGGTGGTCGTCATCTTCTTTCAGCCATCTCATTATCGATCTGCTGTTTTCACTCTGATCGTTGGAAACAGGGTATGAGGGAGGTATACATTCCCGCAAAGCTTTGGTTTGATATTCCTCTGAGCAGTGTTTAGCAAAATAGTCGGCCATCAGGGGCACATAGTTTTCATTCTTAGGCAGGTTTCTGACTCCGCGGCGCAAACGGCTGATGTAAGAAGCATCCAATGAGGTGGATGATGCCAAGGCACTGTTGGTAGTATTGGTAACCTTCATTAGGTAATCCAGTTTTTCGCTAAATCTCATGGAAAAAACACCTCTGTTACAATTATATGAGTATATCTGCACTTCAACAAGGATTTTGTCCCCAATCAGGTCACCTGAGATGAATTCGAGAAGACACGGTGGCGATTTCCTACAGAGGTATTTTTGCATATTCTGGGCTGCCGACCAGTCAGCCCGTTCCCCACGCATGCTTAGGAATAAGGACAATAAAAAAACCCCCATTGTGAGGGTTTTGAATAAACCATGGAGCAAAATCATTTGTTTAACAGCGGACAGGAGCAGCGGTAGCATTTGTCATCATCGATGTCGTTTAGAGTGGAGCAGGCATTGCAGAATATGATGTCGTCTTTGGATTTATCGTATTTTTCCAGAGTGCCTAACCCTTTGTGATGACGCACCCGATCCCCAATCTCAAAGTAATTATAAATGGTATCGTCATCTTCCATATATTTGTTTATGATCTTGCCCCGGTCGGTTTTGAAGACAAGCGTGTACAAAGTATATCTCTCTGTGTAGTACCCACCGTCGCTATTTTTGCTGCGCCGGGTCTTTTTCTCTTTTTTCTTGTCAATGACTACTCCATCCCATTGTTTAGTGGTCAAGCGACTGAGGGTGGCTAATATGGCGATAGTCATAAACATGCCTGCAATACCCAGTCCGATATAGAGAGCCTGTGGATTGTCCATTTCATAACTGGTTTCTCCGTAAATAAAAAAGCCAACGATAACAATTACAGATAAAATTCCAGTGAAAATAAAAATCCAGGCTATGCCTTGTCTCTGGTAACTGGCAAAAGCCGGGTCGTTAATACGATCTGAAAAGCCGACCAGATTCTGATTCCCTTCGGTTTGTTCTATACGTGTTTCGTGATCCGGTTGATTATCTACTGTCTGGGCTAAAGGATTACCACAGCTAGTACAGAATTTGACGCTTTTATCAGAAACAACTCCGCAATTTGGACAAATCATGTTTTACCTCCTCACACCTCACGCCACACAATTCTAACGGCCTCCGTAGCTGCCGCCTCCGCCGCCGCCACCTCCGCCGCCGGAGAATCCGCCCCCACCGCCGGAACCGGATGAAGACTTGCTGACTGCTTTCTGGGCTGATGCCAGAGATCGCTCGAAGGAATCGCCGATCCCATCGAAGGAATTGTTCAGGGCATTCATACCCGTATGATAGGTTCCATACATCATCCATCCTTGACCGAAACGATAATCTCCCTCCTGCATATTGGGGAAAACCACTTCCAGCTGCTTGATGACTTCCTTGGCTACACCCAGGGTGACCGCATAAACCAGATAATGCTCCCAGATAATAAGGCTGGGTATCTCATGGCGCTGCATCTCCGAAAAATGTTCCAGGAATCTTTTGAATGCTGCCCAGCGCACATAATCTTCCTGACCGGTCACGGAACGTCGCTTGAAAAACAGAGGCACCACAAAAATAATAACGCCCGCCAGCATCATCGCCCAGCCAATGGTTCCGATCCTGGCTGCCAGGACAAAGCCCAGCACAAAAAGGGCTGCCCCGCCCAACACAGTGAAAAGGGTCATTTTGCCATGGCTGTCAAAGAAATTGTACTCTTCGCATTTAGCTATGATATCGGCAGTCCAGCTGCTCCACCAGAGATAAAACTCCTCGCCATTCTTTTTGGCGTATTCTTCAATATCGGTCAAATATATATAATCTTTACCGCCGCCGATATCGTTTTTGAGAAAGTCGATAAGTTCTGCTTCATGAGGCCTAAGGACTGCTTCTTTCGGTTTTCTTAAGCTGGCTGGTTCCGGTGCCGGCAGAAAACTAAGCAGGAAAGTAGTGACTTCTTTGGTGCCCAGGAGCCTGCGTTTCTGTACTGTGTCCTCCTCTAGAAAGAGGAATTTTCGACGGGCTAAGTCCATGATGGTAGCAGTGATATCATTGGCGTTCATTATTTTGAAGTTCCACAGCACACTTAGTTCCGCCGGGCTGTAATCAGCCGGCAGATCCCGGTAGTAATCACCGTCAAAAACCGTAGGATGTTTGCGCCCGTACCGGCGCCATAACATAAACACAATGACTAAAGCCGCTAAAACAATGCTAACGGCAAAACCCAATTCCGCCCGGGCCATCATTCGTTCCTTATTGGCCTGTTCTGCCCAGCCCTTTTCCTCGGATAAGATCCTGACCAGAGCCGGTTGATCCACATAGGCTTCCGCCGGCGCCCCGGCAAACAGACTGACAGGCATGAGAACCCGTCCTTCCATGAAGGTATAGGAGGGCAGATTGCTTACTTTCATAACGACTGCATTAGGGCCGGCGAATTGGATTTCTCCGTTTAAGGGCCCGTGTCCCCAGATACGGATGTCTTCCCCCTGCTGGAATTGTTCTGCACCCGGCGG
>LSQX01301468.1_pt1 | contig 19354 bp, 14 predicted proteins | sample 654561 | NCBI WGS metagenome assembly LSQX01 (sample SAMN04489861, study PRJNA283612) | anaerobic digester metagenome | isolation source: 4 biogas reactors fed with cattle manure at either 37C or 55C with and... | place: Denmark: Kongens Lyngby | collected 2014
CTACGCAGATACCCATCCAATCACCATCGAATCAAGCATCTTTGCCCTGCCAACCTCAGCCTGGCCCTGCTCCAAAATGAGCCCAAAAAGGAACCTCAGCAGCCTGATCAGGTTCCGGGTCAGGATGGCGGCGTGAATATCCACCTCGCTGGTGTGCTTCAGCCGCATCATCACCAGGTCGAGGCCGTACCGGCGCTTGCATACGTCAGGGTGGAAAGCGAGGATGCTCCCAGATGGCCCAGGCCCCATTTGACACACCTCAGCCGCTGCCGGCAGGGCTGCTTGCGGGGCCTACCATCGGCGGTGCAGTATCCCTATCAGGCTTCTGTAAACGATCTCGAACAGGCGCCTGGGCATCAGACGATAGAAGAACGTAAACAGCTTGATGCTTTTTCCGCGGCTGTCGGGAAGCATGGGCAGGTCAGGCCAGGGAGATTCTTTCACATATTGCCAGAAGGTGTCCCGCTCAGGGTGCCCGCTCCCTTCCTCCCAGGGCCGTCCTACCAGCCCCTTTGTAAAGTGAATGATCGCCGGATGCGCGACCGCCTCATCCACCTCCTGCTGGCTGTAGTAATCATCCAGAAAATACATGCGGCGAATGGTTCTGGCCGAAAAGGAGTAGAGGTTGGAGTTCACATTATACCGCAGGGGCAGGATGGCCCGCCGGCTGCCGCAGGCGCTGTTGATGATCCCCTGGTCGTGGTGGGGAACCTTCCCGCCAAATCTTTCTATTACTTCCATGAAGGCCTGCAGGATATCTTCTTCGCGCCATAAGGCAAGATCGATCAGGAGGATGCCGGCGTTCAGATACCTGATGTGATCAGGAAGCCCAATGACCTTCAGATAGTATTGATCCACCGTATCCTGGCATCCGGCGATCAGGGCGCCCGCCAGATCATATTCCCACAGGCCCCTCAGGCTATCCTTCACAATCGTATCACAGTCAAGGTAGAGGGCTCGGCCGCAGGTCTGCGGAAGCAGCTCCGCCATCAGCAGCCTGGCATACGACGCGACGGAGATCACATGTGCCCCCTGCCTCAAACGCAGCTTTTCCAAGGCGCTTTTTACGGAGAGGAAGCTGATCTCCCGGCGGTATTCCGACGCGATCCGCAGCAGCTTCTCCCGGTTCTCGCCGCCGATGCCGCAATCCAGGATATAGGCATGTATCTGCTTAAAATCCTGATTGTTTTTAAAAAGACTCAGCATACTGACGCCCAGGAAGCAGGCGTAAGCATCATCCGAAGAATAAACGACATGCAGTGTGTGATCCATAAGAGAAGCTCCTTTCGTCCAGGCGCTTTCGCGCAAGTGAGGGCTGGCGCGGCCTTACCGCGGCCGGATGCCGGTGTGCTCAGCCCGGCCGGCCGTCAAGGCCTCCGGGCCGAGGGGGGGGGGAATACGCAGGCCTGATTCGCCCGATAGATAATCGCAGCGAAGATCCAGCGGCGCATTAACATCCTGGGTCAGAAGATAGGCAATGTAGATATCGTCCTCAAAATACACCTGCATACTGTTCGGATAGATCGTCATGAATCTCTTTGCCCAATACCACGCCTTGGATTCAAGTATGTTTCTCTGATAATAATAATCCTGGGCGGAGCCCTTGAAATAGAAATCCCTCAGGGCATATTCCCGGCTTACGAAAGCCGGGCCGTCATAGAAATCCTGCAGAGTATATTTTTCTATAAAGATAAACACATACTTTGTCGGGAACTTGAAGAAGGGAGAATTCTCTTCGATCATACTGACCATTTCGCTGAGCTCCGTATGGAATCCGTCCGTAACTGTCGCGTAGTATTCTTCGGTCGGCGAGACGACCGTATAGGACCATCGCGGAAAATCGCGCCTGATCTTCCCGAGCAGATAATCAGGCTCATTATAGTAGGCGAGGTTGACATCAAAGTACGCGTGCAGCAGCCCGTTTTGAATGATCGAATATCCGAAGCCGGCATATACCACAAACGACAGCCCGGTCAGCGCGGCTATCCAGGCGCGGGAGCGGTAAAGCGCCAGCAGGGAGAAAATGATATCGAAAGGCAAAGCCAGCAGGATGAAATATGCCGGCTGAAGGAACACGCTGGCCCGCATAGGGTCAAGGATCACGGTCATGGAAAGTGCCCGCGCGTTTCCCATGACCGTGATCGCCAATATATATATCAGCAGGGAGATATACCTGGATGACACCGCCCGCTTTGCCGGCCAAAAGAAGAACAGGAAGGCGCACAGAGCGCTCAGGGCAAGGCAAAAGGCCGAGTATCTGGTGACCGTGGCATTGAACAAAAACCCGCTCCAGTACTCTGCGGTCACTCCCTGTATACGCTTTATTTTGTCAGTGAATGAAGATGGCCCTTCGTCTGCCGTGACGACGCCATCCGCCGACGGGCTTTCCTGGCCGGCATCGTTTTCCGTGTCCGCCACCGCGAGGGCGTCTGCGCGCCCTTGCCTTTCCATCTCCAGAGATTCCAGGTAGCCCGTGCCCGTGCCTTCCCACGTCGTTCCGTTTACAAGGCTCAGGGCCCAGCCCATGCTGTCGTGGAAGGGGGTGCCCTTGGCGTAGCAGGCCGCCAAAGGAAGCACGGCAATGAACGCGCCGAGCGCCGCTGCCGCAAAGATGGGCACGAAGTACTGTTTTTTGAGGAACTTTGTAAGATTGCACAGCACGATCGCCAGGGACAGCACAATGGTCGCGATCGCGGTGTAGAAATGGAACGAAATGACCAGCGCGACGCTGATCATCAGAAGGAACACCTCAAGCGTCATTGACTTTCGGGAGAGGTACTGGTTAAAGCGAAAAACGGCGCGAAGCCTGGAATCCCCCGCCACGATATGCCTGCTTCGCTGCTGACCAAAAATATCCAAAAGAAAGAGGGCGGTCGAGAAAAGCGCGAACACGCCGCATTCCTGGGGCAGGGAAGCCGCGTACCGGCCTTGGTTGAACATGAGGGAAAGCATCAGCAGCACCAGATAAGCGGTGTATTTCCACTGAAACACCTTCCGGCTGAAGAGGAAGAGCGTAAAAATCATCATCACCGTCTGAAAAGAGCCGAAGTACAGTATGATTTCCCGCAGGTCTATCCGGCTGAGCGCCCGAATGCAATAGATGATGGCATGCATTCCAAACGGGTAAATACCCCCGGAGAAGAGATCTCCTTGCTCAAGGCCGTATACCCAGCTATGATGCACCGGCAGATCCGAAAACTGATAGCTATGATAGATCAGCGTGTTATGATTCAAGAACAATACGTTATAAACCACCGTCACCGTGAACAGCAGGATAAAAAACCAGTTTGCCCTGACGACATGCCAGACGGGCAGAGAGAGGAAATGCTTCCACCTCCGCAGGCCCCAATCCTTCAGCTGCAGCCAGATCCGGCCAAAGCTGATCTCCTGCCGTAGCGCGCTCCGCAGCAGCAGATAATTTGCTTTGCAGTTCCTGAAAAAGGTCCGGCCCGAGAAGCTCCAGCGGATCAGCGCGTATTCGGCGGCGATGCCCCCCGCGACGGTCGCCGGGCTGCAGATCCCCAGGAAGCCCAGAAAAAGCACCAGATTGATCAGGAAAAACTCCTGAGTCAACAGGCAGAAGAGGAGCCGTGCCGAATAGCTCTTGGTTTTCAGGTAATCGCGCCACATCGCGAGGGGCAGCACAAACACAAGAAACGCCGCGGTGCCGTACACTTTCATAAGGCTGAAAAGATAGGCTGATCTGTCTACAATCATGATGGCGTCCCTCCCTGCGCTGATCCGGGCTGAAAAAAGACAAACAGGGAGCGGAGATCCTTTCTGCAGGTACGGCTCAGCACAAAGGTCATTCCCAGATAAACGCCTCCGCCCGCCGCCAGCTGGATCAGCAGCAGAGGCAGGGGACCCATGCCGAGCCGGCCCAGGCTGTAGGTCGCCGCAAACTCCGCCGCTCCGCATATCAGGAAAGGCCACAGGGAACCCCATGCCTCCTTCAGCGTATAGATGCCGCGGATCCTGCTCATCTGATAGAAAAACACGGCAAGCGCCGCGCCGATCGTGCCAAGCACCGCGCCCAGAGCGGCCAGGGGCGGTATAAACAGGGCGTTCAGCGCCAGATTGACGAAAGCACCCAAAGCGACCGACCGGATGTAGATGCGGTCCAGCTCCATGGGCACCAGATAGGCCGACTGGAGCACGTCGGTGAGGCTCATGGGGATCATGACGAAAGCCAGATAAACCGTCAGGGCTATGCTCGGTTCATACCCCTCCCCCAGAAACAGGGGGACAAACACCTGAGATACACCGGCGATTCCAAAGCACATCATGCAGCAGACAAAGCAGATGAAGGTCATCGCGCCTTTCAAGGTCTGGCGGAAGGCGGAGAGCTTTTTTTCCACCGCCAGGCGGGACATCTGGGGCAGCATCACAGTCCCCAGGGCCAGCACGATGCCCTTTGGCAAATTGTTGATCGATTCCGCGTAGGCGTAGTACGCCACCTCATCCTTGCCGCTGACGATCCCCAGCATCAGCTTGTCCATCCAGTTGTAGACACTAAGGGCCAGCAGCGGGACAAACAGCTTCAGATTGGGCAGCAGATGCGGGCGGATCTCTGCCCAGGAAACGCGGATCGGCCTTGCATGTCGGAACACGAAGGGAAACAGTATCAGCTGCTCCAGCAGAAAGCAGGCGGACATGACCAGCGTATAAGCGGGCACATCCTCGCTCGTCCTGACAAACAGGAAGGTGCCGATGATAATCAGCAGCCGGGTCAGCAGGCTGCGGACGGTCGTCAGCCGGAAACGCTCGATGCCGAAGAAGAACCAGCTGACATCAAACAGGGCGCTGAGCACATACAGGAACTGGAGCCGATAGATCAGGATGTTCTCCGGGAAGGCCAGCTCCACCAAAACGATGTACAGGGCGCAGCTGATCAGGCTGGTCGTCACCTGAATGCTGTAGATGCTCCAGAAGGTTTTTCGTTTCCTCTCCTCATCATTCAGGCAGAAAGCAATGCTTCTGTTGCCGTAGCTTTCCAGCCCCAGCTTGCTGAACATGATGAAGTAACAGGCCACGGTGCTTGAGAAGGCATACAGCCCGTTCCCCTGCGCCCCAAGGGTCCTCGAGATGAACGGCGTGACGATCAGGGGCAGTATGCAGATGCTCAGCCTGTAGATAACGCTGTATAGATAGTTCGTTCTGGTATTGCTCAATCCAGGCTTCCTCCTTTCCGGCGGGGCCGGTCTACCCGACGGCCTGCGCCGGATCCGCGCCGCGGATATGGATGGGGACGTTCGGGTCAAAGGCTTCTTTCATGATCCTCACGCCGGGCCGCTCCAGAAGGGCATACTCCAGGGAGGAACAGCGCTCAAAGGCGTGATTGTCGATCATCATGACGTTCTTGGGCAGCTTGATGTACTTCAGCGCAGAGCAGCCGAAAAAGCTCCAGCTTTGGACCGTCGTCAGCGCGTGCGGAAAGCGGAAATAGCTCAGCGACGAACACCCCTGAAAAGCATGAGGCCCGATGGCCGCGACGCCGTCGATCTGCGGGAGGACAAAGGTTTCCAGATTTTCGCAACAAGCGAAAGCGTACTTCCCCACGGAGGTGATGGAACCGTTCAGGTATACCCCTGTCAAAGCCCGGCACGCCATGAAAGCGTAGTCGGCAACGCGCGTGACCATTGAGTACTCGGCGAAAGACACGTTCTTCAGCCTGGTACAGCCCGCGAACATGCCCCTCGGGATCTCCTGGAGCAAAGCGGGGAAATGGCCCGATACGGAGCTCCTGCCGCGCTCATGATAAACAAAATCGACCGAGGCCAGCCGGCTGCATCCGCCGAAAGCCCAATCGCCGATGCCGGAGACGGCGCCGCTCAGGGTCAGGGAGGTCAGGGAAGAGCATCCCGCGAAGGCGAAGGAGCCGATATACGCCAGCATACTGTCATGCAGGAATTCAACCGTCTGCAGATGGCTGCAGCCAAGGAAAGCGCCGTCCTCGATGCGCATCACAGAGGCGGGCAGCACAACGCGCCTGAGCGCGGTGCAGCCGGCAAACATGCCCTTGGGGATCCGCGTCACATGGGCGGGAACGGTGACGCTGACGATCTTTCGGTCAAAGGCGAACTGCAGCGGGCGCTCCTGAAGCACCGGGCCGATCCGAAGCTCCGGCCCCTCCGCGGCAGAATCAGCCGTCTGAGCATCCATTTGGGGCGAGGCCTCCTTCTGGCCGCGCAGGTCCAGCAGCTGTCTGAGGATGAGGCGGCGAAGCAGGGCCAGACGCGCGGATCTCAGGCAAAACCTGGCACGGCGAACAGCGAGCGCTCCCGCCTCGCCCAGCAGTCGGGAGAGGCTGTGAAGAGGAGCCTTGGCAACCGCCTGCGCGGCGTGGATCCCCGCCTGGGCCCATAAATGGGCGGCCAGGGCCTTGGAGGCCAGACGCATCTGATAACGGTGGGCCAGACGGCGGTTTCTCAGATACTGGTCATAGTTTTTGTACAGCAGGACCTTCGCCGCATCATACTCGTTTGAGAGACTGTGATTTGATTGGGTTTTTTCGGATTCAAACAGTATTTCGGGCAGGATGGCCACCTGGGATGAGGCGGAAAGCCGGATCATCGCATCGGCATCATATTCGGCGGACAGCCGCGTGTCGAAGCCTCCGATACCGATCAGCGCGGCCCTCCGGTACACGCACTGCCCGCTCAGCCTCACGGGATCGCTGAGGATCCACTCCAGCGGCCCCGCTTTGAGGTCCGTAAAAATAGGCCTTCTCTCCATGCCCTGGGCGGATGTTCCCGGATACAGACCATTGCAGCAGGCGGCCGAAAGCTCCCGGTTTACCCTCAACTTCCGTATCTGCCGCTCCGCCTTATCGGGGTACCAAAGATCCATTCCGTCCGTAAAGGAGATGAACTCGCCTCTTGCGGCCTTCAGCGCAGCATTCCGGCATTCTGCCCCGCCCGTGTCGGGCGCGGCGAGCAGGCGGATATCCGGGTAATGAGCCATATCCTCCTGCAGTGACAGGCTGTACTCATCCCCGGCGTTGTTCCTGTCGATCACCAGGATCTCGCAGGGCGCGGCAGACTGGCCCAGCAGGCTGTTCAAAGCTCTCTGAAAGGTATAGCTTGTGTTCTGCCTGCTTAAAACGACGATCGTCAGGAGGACGCGGCCCGCGTCCGTGTTTTTGGCTTCACCCATCAAAAGATCCATTCTCCTATGGCGTTGGACGCATCGGTGTTGGCAAAACGTACCTCACGGCCGGTTTGCGCGCAATGAAGCTCGAGAAAGACGGAGTATCTGCCCTGCAGCGCCGCCGCGTCAACAGTAAACGGGATGCTTACCCTTTGCCGGGGCAGCCAGTCCCTGGCATCGCTGTCGGCGCGGATACGCGTTTCCGCGCCCGGGCCGCGCAGCACCAGCTCCACATTCAGAGGGCGGTAGCAGGGCGCAAAGCCCTCGTTGCTCACCGCAACGTTCAGCGTGAAAGCGGGTGCGCCGCCTGCCGCCTTTGCGGCGGTCAGGCCGGCGATCAGGAACCTGTACCCCAGACGGGCGGCGATATGATCGTATCCGCTCAGGCCCCTGAAGGCGCTTTGCCAGCCCTGGACGGGGGTGTTCCTCCACCTGTCGAGCACCGCCCGATCGTATCTCCCGTTCAGATAGGTCAGTCGCATCAGCTCAAAGGTCTTCACGGCGTCCGCAAAATCGGCGGGGGGAGAGCCGTTCAGAACTTCTCCGCCGTTTGGCACATAGCGGCACAGCCTGTTCTGAAAGTTCAGCTCATCCTGCCGCGTCAGTTTGTCCCCGGGCCTGGCGGCTGTCGCGAAGCTAAGGCTGCCATAGGTCCCCAGATCGGTCTGGGAACCCAGGATGGCATCGTTGAACAGCCCGAAACGGGCGCGCGCACTGCCGCTGAACGCTTCCCTGTCATCGATGCTGCCGAAGCTTCGGAAGATCATCCGCCACAGATTGGGACAGCGGACGGCGGCAAAGGTGCTTTTTCCCGTCGCCTCCGCCATGGCGCCGCTCAGGCGGATCAGATCGCCCTCCGCCGCGTATCTGGTATTGTGCATTTCCCCCCAGCTGCCGATCAGCAGCCCCTGACAGACAAACAGATCGGCCTCAAAGCGGTGAAGCACCGGGGAGAGCTGCCGCAGGTGCTCCAGGATCAAGCCCAGCTCCTTCGGCTCATGCTGCGCGCCCAGCCCCTCCCAATCATACATCAGCCGCAGTATGACGCCCTGCCGCAGCCGGTGAAAATGCTCCAGTATATCCGCGGTGTTTTTCAGGGCAGTGTCATTGAGAGGCCGTGCCGCGTAACGGCCCAGATTGATCTCGACCAGGCTCAGGGTATGCTCCGGATCGGGCCTGTAGTCCTCAAGAGGAATCTTTTCCTCCGGCATGAAGGCATCCTCCGCCCAAAACCGGCAAAGCGTGAAAAACCCGCGGTAAGGGTTGCGCAGATTCTCGGCGGTCTCTTTCAACGGGGCGGGGAAAAACTTTGGGGAGGAGCGGCGCAGCAGCATGGTTCTTGTCCCTTTCCGAAGGTTCAGCTGTACAGCTGAACAGACTTTTGGCTGTGTTCCCTGATCCTGATGTAGATGGCAAGGATGCTCAGGGGCATAATCATCATGTAAAGCAGCGGCTTCAGGATGCCGCTGTGCATGGAAACGCCCGTCTCGCGGGGGTGCATCACGGCGGGGATCTCCAGCACCCGATACCCCATCATCAGCATTTGGATCACCATGTTCGCGTCGGGGTACATGCAATCAAAATTCTTGTAAACCGAGTAAAAGAGGAAGGCTCTGCGGCTCAGCCCCTGCAGCCCGCTGGTGGGGTCTATGATGCTCTGGCCGGTGGTCAGCCGGATCAGGCGCCGGAAGAAGCGGATGCTGATCCTCTTGATCGGCGAGATCGGAAAAGTCCGGCTTCCCTCGGCAAAGCGGGAACCGATCACGATGTCCGGCGGCAGGCCGTTTTCATCGCGTGAGATCAGCTTGTCATAGATGCTCCGTATATTGCATGTGTCGTGCTGGCCGTCGGCATCGATCTGGATGACATACTGATAGCCAAAACGCACGGCGTATTTGTAGCCAAGCTGCAGAGCGCTGCCGTACCCCAGATTGAAAACATGGGTGATCACCTTCGCGCCGCGCTGCTTGGCAATGCGGCTCGTCTGGTCATGGCTCGCGTCATTGACAACAAGGATGTCGCAAAGCTCGGCGATCTCAGGAACAGAGAGCCTGTCGAGCAGGGCGCCAATACTTGCCTCTTCGTTGTATGCCGGAATAATCAGCAGAACGTCCTTCATTTTTCCTCCTTTATTCTGCCGCGCGGGCAGCGGATCCAGCCAGGGACAGCAGCGCTTCCATGTCCTCAGGGTGCTCCATTCGCTTTTGCAGCACGTTTTCATGCAGCATGTTTCTCAGCTCGGGCCGGTCGATCATATCCTCAAGCGCCCGGGTCACGCTGTCCACCGTCAGCTCGCACAATATACCGTCATACCCATCCGCGATCTGCTCCCTGTTTCCCGTACAGTCGGATGCGAGGATGGGCCTTCCAAGGATCTGAGCTTCTTCGATGGCGATGCTTTTTCCCTCAAACCGCGTGACGTGCACATAAATATCCGCGGCGGCGATAAAGGGATAGGGGTTTTCAACGGCGCCCATCAGATGAAAGCTGTCCCGGACCTGACATTCATCGATCAACCTCTCAAGGCCGGTTCTTTCGCTTCCGTCTCCCAGCACATACCAGTTCACAGGATAGCCGTCCGCCTTTAGCCGGCTGCAGACGGCGATAGCGATATCATAGGCCTTTTGATAGTGCAGCCTTCCCACGGTCACAAGCAGCGTGCCGGCCGGCCTGGCCTCAAAGGCCTTCTCCTGCGCCTTGCGAAGGATATCCTCCCGATCCAGCAGATTGCGAAACAGGTATACCTTATCCCTGCAGCCGGGATAAACGTCCAGGAAGCGGTCCGCCACCTCGCCGGATACAGTGAAGATCCTGTCGATCCTGTCATAGCACCCCTCATCCATTTCCGGGGTATATCCCGCCCTGCCGTAGTCAATATGGATAAAGGCTGCCTTGCGCCGGGCGCGCACCCTGTCGGCGACAAAATAGGTGGCGCTGCCTTCAAGATAAGCAACCGCCAGATCGAAATCCTCCTTTGGCGCCGGGACGCTCTCGGAGAACAGCCGCCACATCGCCTTATCCAGCTGGATGCGCCCGGTGTCCTTCTTTTGCCGCAGCAGGTTTTTGACGATGGACGGCAGCATTCGAAAGCCGGCCCCCCTGCGGAAGAAAGCGCAAAGGGCCTGACGCGCGATGAACAGCCTGCCCGAGGCGCTGAGGACGGAGCCCCGGGAGACGCGCCGGTTGAGGATGCGGACGCCCTCGGGCACCCCGGCAAAAAGCTCTCCCCTTGGGATCATCACGTACAGGCTCAGGCTGTACTCAGGCATCCCGCTCAGGCGCTTCAGCAGGTTGTTCAGCGCGCTCTCCGCGCCCGCGCGCCCCATCGTATTGATGACGAACAGTATTTTCTTCACTGCCTGCCCTCGCTCCTCAGCCGTATGTTTTCGTAGTTCAGCATGGATACCTGCGTGGCCAGCTCGCTCACCCGCTGCTCAAGCTCCGCGTTTGCCCTGTAGCAGCGGTAGATCCCGTATATGGACATGACGGATGTGGCGAAGAAAACTATGCTGGGCGCATACTCGACGCCGAAAAGCCCTGCGAACCATCCGGTAACCCCGGGAAAAAGGCCGAGGAGAATCAAGACCGCCGCTGTCGCCAGCCAAAACAAAGACTGTATCTCTTTCAGCTTCTTTTGAACGAGATCGCGGATAACCGTGAGGATCAGGACAACCCCGGACAGACAGACAACCATTCTCAACAAGCTGGACATTCGTTTTCCTCACTTTCAATGCGCTTTATAGACCAGGGAGGAGGGCTTTGCCCCCTTTCCCTTTTCCATGACAGACCCTCGGCAATAAATGAAGTAATCCAGGTTCCGCTCCAGCCACCTCAATCTGAAAAAGCTGAACGTGAACGCGGCGAAGCCCGCCAGCGTGAACCCGGTGCCAAACCACGCCGGGGGGAGCGCGCGGGACAGGAGGCTCGCGCCGAGGCTCACCGCGGCGAAGATCAGCGCCGACAGGGCGGCGCCGCTCAGGTCGTTGAAGTAATACAGGAAAAGCAGATTGGAATAGTACAGAAAGCTGATAAAATATCCGACGGCCAGCAGAGGGTAGATCCGCATCGTCATGCCGGAACCGCCCAGAAGGGGCATGAGGATCATGACAAAGGGATAAACGGCCACGGAAACGGTGAACTGCATCCTGGCGAGGCTCAGCAGCTGGGCGCCGAGGCTCTGAAACATCCTGTCCTTGTTTTTCTCAATGGTGTCCAGCTTGCCGCCGATGATGGACTGCATGTAATCGGCGTATCGATCCCGGAAATGCATTTCCACGCGCGTGATAAAGAAGGTTGTGGCCGAGAGATTGGTGAACATCGCGATGCAGGAGGCCATGTCGTATGGCTGATTGCACACATAGGTATTCGCCACAACCAGGCGCCAGGGATGGCCCCAGAACACGAAGTTATGGGCAAACAGGCCAAAGGTATATAGAAAGTTGGCCGCGATCAGGGATCTGTATCGCCTGAAATAAAGCATGACAGAACGGTAATCGTAGCTGTTGCTTTTGAACGGCGCCAGCGCGTTGACGATCTCGGCGATCGCGATCAACAGAAATCCTATGCTGAGCGCCAGCAGCATACTGTAGATGATGCTGAAGCGGAACGCGTATCTGAACAGAAGGGAGCTGAGGAAGGCGACCGCCATCCCAAGGATGAAGTACGCCGAGATTTTTCTGTACGCCTTCAGGATATTGTTAAATATCATGCTGCAGAACACAAGGGAAAGGCTGATATAGCCTATGAAGCTGGTCAATACGAAGTAGGCGGGGATGCGCCCCGCAAAGAAGGCGTACAGGCAGAAGGGGATGCCCAGGGCCGCCGAAAACAGTATGTTCACAATGATCCCGAAATAGATGCAGGGGCGCACATCCTCAAAACGCTCCAGATATATCCTGTCCGTCATGTACTTGCTGAGCACGCTGTTGAAGGGGCTGGATGTGAGCAGGGAGAAAATGAAAATGTAGAGGATCGTGCAGCTGAACAGTTCCCTCTCCATGCCGCCGACCGTATCGAAGCCCAGCGCCTTATACATGCCAAGCAGACACCCGATGATGATCAGCATGGGCGCGATCGTGAAGGTGATCGAGCAGAAAACGCCGTACAGCGCGGCGGCGACGGATCGTTTGCTGAAGATCTTATTCAGTTGGATCCCTATTCCTGCCATTTCTGTCCTCCTGACGGCGCAAGTTCATTATACAGATCACGATACTGCCGCTTCATGTAGCTGATAAGGTACTTATCGTTCAGGCGCCTGTAGCCGATCTCTCCCATCCTGCGCCGCAGCTTTTCATCCTCCGCCAGAGTCAGAATCGCGTCGGCGATCGTGCTGATATTCATGACGGGCACGACGATCCCCGCGGCGCCCAGGCCGTCATGATCCTCTCCGTTGATCAGCCCGTAGCAGTTTCCCACGTTTGTGGCAATCACGGGCTTTTTTACGGCGAAGCTCTCCAGGATGGTCAGGGGCTGCCCTTCGGATATGCTGGTGAGGATGGTCATGTCCATCTTTCCGATATAGTCCGCCGTCTGGATCCTCCCGGTAAAGACGATATGCTCCGCGTGCAGGATGTCGATAAGCCGGTGGCACTCCGCGGCATACTGATCGTCCTCGTCCTCCGGCCCCATCAGCCAAAGCTTCAGACGGGGCTCCCTCTGCCGGGCAAAATGAAACGCGGTGATCATGGTCTTCACATCCTTGATCGGCGTCACCCGTACAACGGCGCCGACATGGATGAAGGGGTCCTCCGCATCTTTTTGGGGAGCGTTTTCAAACACCCTCAGATCGATGCCGTTTGGCGTAATGACCGTTTTGCCCTCAGGGCAGCCCAGCTCCAGCTGCAGCTCGCGCGCCGAAGCGAAAAGGCTGGTCACCATATCCGCGTACTGATAAGCGCACTGACTCATTTTCCGGAACTGAGCGATCCAGATATCCTTGTATATCCCCTGCACCCATCGCGCCTTGATGATCTCCTCCTCCCTCTCCCTGGTATAGATCCCGTGCTCCGAGATCAGCAGGCCCTCCTTCGGATACAGGTGCTTGGCCAGGCTGCCGATGATCCCTGCGTAGCCGGTCGAGACGCAGTGGTAGATATCCGCCTCCGGGGGGGTGAACTGCAGGGTGACGAGCAGCGGAAGGTAGATGCTGCGCATGGTCCACAAAAAGTCGGTAAAGGGCACCTCCTTATGGCTCGAATGGTAATAGTCACGGACGACCTCCAGAAAGGAAGGGCTCATCAGCAGATCGTTCACGCTCAGCCCGCGCCCCTGAGACAGGTCAAAGACCCCGGGCCAGTCCACATCCTCACCCAGAACCAGGGAGTGGAACGCGCTGTACTGCAGGTTGTCGAGCCTTGCCCAGCGCAGCCTGTCGCTGTCCGCCCCGTGGTCAGCCGAGCTCCAATCCTGATCCTGCAGGTAGACCTCATACACCTCGGTCAGGTTCGCGGGCAAGTCATAAGCGAACTTTCCCCGTTGAGCTCTGCCTGCCAGTATGGCGACCAGGGAGAACTCCACATCAGGAAAGCTTTGGATCATGCTGTGGACCCAGCTACTGACCCCACCGACCACATAGGGATAGCAGCCCTCGGCGATCAGACAGACCTTCATCTTTGGAACACATCCTCCGTCTGTTCAGGCCCCTCCGCGTAGTGCAGCTGCCGGATCGTCAGGGTCGCCTCGCTGCCCTTCACGCGGACGAGCCAGGCGGATGCGTCCAGCCGCTCGCAACTGGCGCCCTCGCTGGCGATCAGCTGCTGGTTGTTCAGGCGCAGGATAAAGCATTTTTCATTTTCATCCCCCGACGCTTCAATGCGGATATGCGTCCCATCCGCACAGACGGCAGAATAGTTCATCCCCAAGAAGGTGCGGACCCTGTCTTCCATTTCATAAACCGAACAGCTTTCAAACTGCCTGAAATCGTTTTGATAAGTGACCCCGCTCGACCAGGAGCGGTTGATCTCGTTCCAGACTTCCTTTTGTTCCCCTTCCGGCCAGAACACATCCCGCATATCGATCTGCTGGTTCGTCATGCCCAGGGCGGTCATCAGAGAAACGAGCTTCAGGTCATCCAGGCTCTCATGCCGCTCCCCCCGATCGGTGAAGCTGACAAGTATGGCACGGTCTGTCAGCCGGGAAAGCAGGGGACGGTCCGGTTTCTCCTCCGTCATGACAAGGCTGATCTTCTCCAGCAGGCCCTTTCCGATCTCCCGGGAAAGATCCTGCAGCTGTTCCTCCGGCGTGTAAGCGGCGGTGAAAACGTAGCCCGGCATACCGCTCTCCAGAAAGGATCTGTCGTCGGCCAGGATGTCGGACAGGGGCGTATTCGAAACGCTGGCCGTCGACAGCCCCATGGCGCCCCGCGCCTTTTCCGTCTCCTGCCGGTAAAACCTGAGCATGTCGCGGTCGATATATCCGTTTTCCGAGTAGTTTAACCTGACGCTCAGGAAAAAATTCCAGCTTTTTCCGTAGTTCTGCAGGATCATGGCGATGTTTGGCCAGAGCTGGTCCCTGGCCAGGGAGAGAGAGGTCCGGCTGTAGGCATCCATCAGCACATCCGTGTTTTCCTCCGCAAGCAGCGGAAAGTCCTTCAGGCTCACCGTCCTTGCGTTGATGACCGGATACAGATCCCAGCTGTCCCTCTGGCTGCGAAAGGCCGTCAGCACGCCGAGCAGGGCTTTGCTCTCCCGAAAGAGCCCGGTGTTGATCACGTAGACGTTGCCGTTCCCTGTCCGGGTGCGCCACATCAGCGGCGGAAGATCCATGTAGGATACCCCTTCATCCCCGCTGATCCCCTGGCAGAAGATCAGATAGCCGCTGCGCAGGGAGAACCACGGTGCGCTGATCAGTATATCCTCATCGCCCTTGCCGTAATCGTCCCCTTTTCGGTATTCCCGCGGGCCGCCAAGCATAAAATATTCAAGCAAACGAAGGCCGGCCAGCGGGTAATCATCCTGAACGACCTGATCGATGCCGAAGAAATCACGCAGGCCGGCATTGCCCCGAAGGAGGGATACCTCCGGGAGCGCCGTCACATAGATCTCCTTCCCCGCCTGCGCGTAAGCCTTCAGATACGCCAGCTCGCCCTCTCCCGGCGGGCTGTCGGCGGCCAGCAAAACCAGCTCACAGTCGCTTATTTCCGAGGCCTCGGGATAGCTGTCATATATCCTGAAGGCAAGCTTGCGGTAGACGCACCACTCGCGCAGCAGCGCGTATTCCGTTCCTTCGGGGTTCACGGAAACGATCGCGGCGGAAGCGTTCTTCTCGAAGCCGGGCGTGCGTATCCATTCCCCGCTTTCGGAATCCTTTTTGACCATGAGCTCATCGCCGCTCACAGCGCTCCCACCCAGTTCGGCGGCGGCGCGGTCCGCCCGCGGGTTACGGCCGTCCTCCGTCAGCAGGCCGGTCATGGCATCCGCCAGCATGAACATGATGAAGACCGTGAGGAACAGCAAAGCGATGACCCAATACATGCGTTTTGTGATCATGCCGGCCTTGGCCCCGCCTTCGCCCTTGTTTCCAGGCCTGAAGCGGGCCGCCGCGCTGCCTTTTTCTTTTCCATCAGATTCCGCTTTCCTATTTTTTGCTGTTTTCATGAGAAACAGCCTCTTCCCTGCCGTTGTACACCCGAATGATCTCCAGCATTTCCTGATCGGCGTTGATGCGGCTTGCCCGGAACTCGTTCAGGCAATCAAAAAATTCTTCCTTCCTGTTCTGCGCATAGTACAGCTTGAGGCGGGCCTTGTAGGTGTCCAGCTCGTCCCGTCGGTAACTGCAGGCCCGCCGCCCCCATTCCGCCGCTCTGTCAGTCTCCTGAACGGAGATCAGGTCGTCGATCAGCATCCTGTAATGCGCGGCGGTCATGAACCAGACGTTGTTCCTGAACAGATTTTCCGCGACATCCGTTTCCAGGTCCACATAGGATCTCTGCTCGATCTCCGTCATGATCCTCAGCTCCAGGCTACTGTGGAGATACTGAAGGGCCGCCAGGTTGATCTCCACATCCTCCGGGTACCGATTCATCTGTTCGATCATTTTTTGAGCGGTCGTTCGGAATTCGCTCAGCGCGTCCTGAATCGCCGCAGCCGCGTAGTGGCTGGTTTCGGTATCGGGCGAATTCATCGCGAAGGCAATGGCCTTCAGCGTCTGAGAGGAATTGTGTTTCAGCACATCGATCAGCAGGCGCCTCACGCTTGGCTTGTCGCTGAGCACGACCGCGTCCTGGATGGACACATAGTTCATCTCCGTGGCCGCGTCGGGCGGGAGAAGGATATCCTCCCTTTTCTTGTCAAAGGAAATAGTGGCCATGTCGATCGTTTGATTTTTCAGAAATTCTTCGATGAGCCACCGGCTGCCAAGATAGACAGGCACGGCCACCGGGCAAAAAAACGTCAGCACGGAAAACCATAGCGTGGTCCCGCGGCGTCCCTTCCCCTGGAAAAGGCCCGCCGCAAAGAAGATCAGCGCAAGGAGGACGTTCAGCACAAGGATGGTCAGCACTATGTCAAGATGGTCATCCCAATCCATGCAGACCCTCCTTTTGCGGCTTCTGAGGCAGCGCCTGTCCGTAATACTCTGCCCTGAAGCCGCTCTTGTGCAGTCTGCCGACCACCACGGAGGCATCCTTCTCGTCTGCGTTGGGCAAAAGCACAAACAGAGTATTCTTGTTAAAAAAGCCTATATAATCCGTGCTTCTGAGCAGCGGGCGGAGCCTGGGGTCAAGCTTCTTCACCTTATCTCCGGCTTCCAGCCGCAGCAGGGAGAACCGCGTCAGGCCTTTCCGGGCGGCATTGTGGTATACCTCGAAGATCTCACAGAAGGCGTCATATTCCAGGATGCTCGTCTTCTTATAGTATCGCTGGCCCCGGATCGCGTCCAGATAGCGGAGCGTGCGCCGCGCGGCGCTGTGGATCAGCATGGTCAGGCTGCGAAGCATGTTGCAGTAATACAGCGTCATCCGCTCAAGCGGCAGCTCCCACAGGAAAAAGACCGTGCGGATTTCGCCGTTCGCGTCCATGCTGGCGCTGGCCATCGCCGGATAAAGCCTGTTCATGGTGCGGTTGACATAAATGCGGTCCTTCTGCAGCGCCTCAAAGACCTCGTGGTAATCCCTGGCGAGGATAGAGCTCCCCCTGTCATAGGCCATGGACGAGGAACACGCGACCAGCCGCAGATACCCGGCCCGCGTCACTGAATAGATCGCGGAGTGATCCGTGTTCATGACCTCCGACAGGATCTGAAAGGCGATAAAGAGCACCTCGTTTTCGTTGGCGGCGTCGAGCCTGCTGCTGATATCGGTAAAAAACCCCAGGTTTTCGGTGTTGTTAATGACCTGCTGTACAAAATAGTCCTTGATCCTGTTGGTATCGTCCGTTATCCTCTTCAGATCGTCCAGCCGGCTGTCGAGATAGTCTATCTGGGCGTTCTTCTCAGTCTGCATCTCCTGCAGCCGGTCACGGAGCGTTCCAACGCTCATACCCACGATAAACAGCTGAGCGATCCATACATAGGTCTCCATGTTCATCAGCAGATCGAGCAGGAGGCTTTTGTCTGAAGAGACGAAAAAGTAGCCGATCACGCTCAAAAATCCCGTAAAGATCGACAGGTACAGCCCGTGCATCATGGAGAACAGCAGGACGTACAGCAAAAACAGGTCCAATTGGGCCAGATAGCTGACGCCGCTGAACAGATCCGTGAGAAAGACCACCGCCGCAAACACTGCGCACGCTTCAAGGTAGGGGAGCAGCCACGCGAAAATGCGCCTCCTCCTTTCCCTGGACGGTTCACCGTCTTCGGCGGCGGCCGTATCGGAGAACTGCTTGATATGGCCCTGCATGTAGCGGACGATCTGGCTGACGCAGCCATCCAGGCCGTAATGCAAAGTGAAGCCAAATTCTTCGGAAAACGCCTGATCCCGCAGAGCGGTCACGCGCTCCACGCCAACAGTGCCGTCGATGATCGTGATCTTTCTGTTGCTTGACTTTTGTATCTCGCTGGCGATCAGGTCCTCCGTCACGGCCTCTTTCCCGGCAATATGGTAAAGATTCCTTTTATGATCGGTGGCGTGCACGAGCAGGAACACGGCTTCCGCGGCGTCTTTCACGTACACCGCGCTGCGCTTTATTTTTGTGTTGATCCGTATCTGCCCGTTCACGACGGCCTGCATACACAGGGCGGATATCGTCTCGCGGCATTCCCTCGCGTCGGATGGTATAAAGAAAAGCCCCCCGATGCGGGCAATGACCGTATCCAGATGGTGCTGGCGGCCAAAGTGGCTCACCATGGTTTCGCCCAGGGAAACGGCGGTGCCCTTTTTGCTGTGGGCAAGGGTCGGCGTATCCTCGCCGATGGGTGTGAGGAAGGCATCCTCAAACACGCTTTCGGAGGAAAGATAGATAAAACGGTTTACGCCCGCAAGCGACGAGTGGATCAGAATGTTCGCCAACCCGGCCATGTATGCCGTGTAGGAGGCATCCTCCTTATGCCGGTGCCAGGAGAACGAGGGATCGTATGCGCCGAAAAACACCACCACGTCCGGCCTGCAGGAATCCATGACATCCTTTATGCTGTCGCTCGCGTAACTGCAGTGGTAAGACCTGGTCCTCAGCGCGGAGCCCTGCTGCCTGCCGTCGGTAAGGATGGAGACACGGAGGCCCTCTCGAAGCAGCTTATGGCGAACTTCTTCGAGCAGTGTTCCCTGTCCGCTGACCAGCAACGCATTGTCCACACCTGTCCTCCGGCAATCCTTCCTTAAGTACTTAAAATCATTGATATTCTACTCTATATTAAGACTTTATGTCAACGGGATTATGGTTATATGTTAACGAGCGCGGCGCCGGCGCTCCGGCCGCGGCCCGATTGCCGATTCCCATGTCAAAGGGGGCTGTTGCACTAAGGTGGAAACGAAAACGGAGGATAGAGTACACTGAAGTTCGCAACTTTGCCCAGGGTGAGGAGGAATGGGCAAGCCACCGGGACTCCGCTACAATGGGTGTTGCATAGACATTCACAAGGAGGAGAACCCCAATGGCTCAAAGCAAGAATACCACGAATTTCGAAGGTTTACTATTCCAGTTCATGGACAGCCCTGATCCGATGCTCAGCATGCTGGAGCGGCTCAATAAGGAGATCCGGAGGCGAACCAGGGTGGTCGGCATCTTTCCCAATCCGGACTCCTACCTGCGGCTGGTGACAGTGTACCTGATGG
>LSQX01149728.1_pt1 | contig 19352 bp, 17 predicted proteins | sample 654561 | NCBI WGS metagenome assembly LSQX01 (sample SAMN04489861, study PRJNA283612) | anaerobic digester metagenome | isolation source: 4 biogas reactors fed with cattle manure at either 37C or 55C with and... | place: Denmark: Kongens Lyngby | collected 2014
ATGGCGGCACCGGCGGGTATAACACCGGCGAATCCAGCCCCGCAACCATCGAAGTGACAGTTAATCTCGAATTGGAAGAAGCAGTCTTTGAAGATAGCTTCGAAGAATATGCAGACTTAGCCACCGCCTTCGAGCCTTGGACTCTCAGAGACCAAGACGGAAGTGAAAGCTATGGCTTTACCGGAATCGAATTCCCCGGTAGCGGCTCAGCCTTTGCCTATATGATCTTCAATCCTTCACAGACCGTGCCTCCGATTGTCGGACTCGATCCTTATGAAGGTGCCAAGATGGCAGCGTCCTTTGCCGCAGTCAATGGTCCAAACAACGACTACCTGATCACACCTCGTATCCAGTTGGGAACCAATAGCGCAATAAGATTCTTTGCACGTTCACACACTGCACAGTATGGTCTTGAGCGCTTCAAGGCTGCCGTATCGATCATGCCCAGCCCCGGTATCATGAGCGGATATAACTATGTCTCCGGCGACGAAGACGTTCTCGTTCCTGCAAACTGGACTGAGTATTACTACGATATCAGCAACTATGACAACCAGCAGGTTTACATAGCAGTACGTTGCGTATCTGACGATGCTTTCGTATTCTATGTGGATAACTTCTCAGTGCACACAGACCTCACTTCCAACGAAGATGAGTTCGCACCTGTTGCAGTTACCCAGCTTGCGGGCAACTATCCCAACCCCTTCAACCCTGAAACCACCATTTCCTACAGCATGAAGGAAGCAGGCTCTGTCAGCATCGACATCTATAACATCAAAGGCCAGTTGGTCAAACACTTGGTCAAAGGTGATATGGCAGCCGGCAACCACACGGTTGTTTGGAATGGAACAGATAATAATAACCGCGCTGTATCCTCAGGCGTTTACTTCTATAAGATGAACTCCGGTAACTACAGCTCGACCAAGAAAATGATCATGATGAAATAAATCATCACATAATCTAAAGAGAGAGGAGCTACGAAAGTGGCTCCTCTTTCGTATTTATCGAGAATTTAGTCGTCTTTTTCGAAAGAGCATATAAACTCTCTGATTACATAGCCTTATCCATGCCTTCCTTATTGGGTTCTGGTCATGATATGGTCATGATGTGGTCATCACCATGACCATATCATGAGCGCAAGCTAAGCTGAATGCAGTAAGGAAGGAGTAGTGAAGCTCTCGTATATAAATAAATATTTAAAGAAAAAACAGAGATTTTTAATAGATTGATAACTTATTGAATATAGGTATGATAGAAACCTTAGCGTGAATATCACAAAACAATATATCGGGATACATCTATTTATCTATCACCTGTTTAGTGATTTGATTTCAGTTTTTGTGTCCATATCTTATTGTGTTTTCGATGCTTGACAAAAAAGAGGTAGTCAGATTTCCTTACAATTGACACTTGGATATAGAAAAAAACTCTTCCAAGTCTTTGCAAAAAGGTTAGTAAAACAGCTTTGTGGATAACTTGTGGATAGTCTTCATAAAACACGAAACTATAAACACGAGACCTTTTTGTAAAGAATTGATATATAATGTATTATAAATAATTTAAGCATGATGAGAGAATTTGCTCTTGTTGTGGATAATCTTTTAATTAGTAAGGAATAACTATGGATCAAGACATTTGGCAAAACATATTGGATAAGCTGGAAGAAAATATTAACGAACAGAGTTTTAAAACTTGGTTTTCAAACACAGATTTGATCGACTTTAGTGATAGCAGCCTCACGGTTCAGGTGGGCTCGCAATTTAGTGCAAACTATATGAACACGAGCTATAGAGAAGTTCTCGCCGAGATTTCTCAAGGTCTTTATGGTCGGCGCTATATTGTCACTTTCGTATCCAAAACCAGAAAAAAAGCAGAGAAAAAGCAAGACTTGCCCGGTTATGGTGATAATAAGGTGACGCTAAACACTCAGCTCAACGAAAGATATAACTTCGATGAATTTGTGGTGGGAAAAAATAATAACTTCGCTCATTCCGCAGCAAAAGCTGTGGCAGAAAACCCCGGATATACTTTTAATCCGCTCTTCATCTATGGCGAAAGCGGGATGGGTAAGACTCATCTCATGCAAGCCGTGGGGAATTTTGTGAAGACTGAAGGACGCAATTGCAGCATCTATTACACGACAAGTGAATCATTTACAAATGAGATGATTGAAAGCATTCGCGGCAATAAGATGAGCGAGTTTCGGGCAAAGTTCCGCAAAGTTGATCTGCTTCTCGTGGACGACATACATTTTCTCTCGCGCAAAGAAGGAACCCAGGAAGAGTTTTTCCACACCTTTAATGCGCTGTTTGAAAATAAGAAACAGATCGTGCTCACTTCAGACCGTCCTCCCAAGGACATCCCTGATCTTGAAAAGCGTTTGGTCACCAGATTTGAGAGCGGGCTTTTGGCGGATCTTAAGAATCCGGACTTCGAGACTCGCGTAGCAATTCTCAGAAAGAAAGCAGAGCCCGAAAACATCGAACTTTCGGACGAGGTGATAAACTTCATTGCCGACAACATTACTTCCTCTGTAAGGGCTCTTGAGGGCTCTTTAATCAGAATCCTCGCATATGCCTCATATAATAAACTCAATCCGGAGGATATTAATGCGGAATCTGCCGCCGAAATCCTCTCGGATATGATCTCAGATGTGAGTAAGAATATCACCTTGAATATGATCACGCAACAGGTTTGCCTCACCTATAATCTCGAAAAAGAAATGCTTATGGAGAGGAGTCGTAAGCAGAATATTGCGTTCCCCAGACAGGTTGCGATGTATCTGGCAAATCATCTGATTCCCTCGCTCTCGCTTAAGGAAATCGCTGAATATTATAATCGAAAAGACCACACCACCGTGATTCATGCCAAGAAGATCGTGGAAAATCAATTTAGAACAGATGATCAATTCCGCTCTCAAGTGGAACTCATGATCAGTCATTTGCGCAGGTAGGAAAATACTAATCGTGCTTAAAATATCGACTGTAAATAATCCGCAATTGATCGGAGTTTCAGAGCGAAATATGCCGCTTTCTTTTGAGTTATCCACAAATGTGGAAGAACTTGTGTGGATAAGTGTGGACAACTTGATAAATAAAGAGTTAGCGAAATTTTGTGTGAATAGGCTGTGGACAGACAGGCTAAGTTATACACATCTTATCCACATAATTCAAAGTGGCTTAAAAGCATGCAATCAATGGCTGCAAAAAATAAAGCTTGACCGATTATCTACATATTCACAGAGCCTACTACTTATACTGATAATCAAAATTAATCTTAAATAGGATATATTATATGATGAAGCTCCGCTATCTGACCTTGCTCATTTTGCCGATTATTTTGCTTTCGGCATGCACAAAAAAGGATAACCTGACAGGGACAAATTGGTATGATCAGGATGTTCTTCAAATCACGGATAATAATGCTGTTGTTTCAGCTTATAGCTTTATGGCTGATGATGAAGATTTGCCTTCACTGAGTAGTGGGCGTAAGAATATCCTCGTTGCCAATCATGATGGAGTCAAAGCTAAAGCACTGCTTCGCTTCACAAATCTTTTGAGCGCGGAAGCCATTGACGAGCTGGCGGAGTTTAGAAATCCTAAATTGAATTTGGAGATTGCGCGAAGCAGTAAAGGCGACGAAAGTCCTATCTCTCTGAAGTTTTATAAGGTAAATCAAGCTTATAATGCCGATCCTGATTCGATTTTGGCAGAAAACCTTGAGGAACTCACAGCCTCTGCAACGACTTGGGATAAACATACAGTTTCTTTGGACACTCTTTCTGTGGTGCTAAGTTATGATATCATCAGAAATTGGACTTCTGAGGAAGATAGTCTGGGTTTGAATATCTTGGTGGAAATTCCTGAAGAAAGTCAAGGATTCTTGGAACTCAGACCTGCCGGATCATTGGCAGGAGCGAGTATTTCCTATGAATATAAGAATTCTGAAGATGATGAGGGATATCAGGATTATAAAAACTATGCCGTGTTGAATACCTTCAGTTTCCAGCGTGCCATCGATGAAGATAGCTCTGCTTGGCGGATCAGTAATCGTAGCGGGAAGAGGCTGTATATCGATCTTCAACCGAATTTCAGTCTGCTCAAAGATGCGGATGGCATGTCGCTTTCGGATGAGATCAAAAAGAAGACTCAGGTCAATCATGCAGAATTGGTCTTGTTTGTGAAAGATAATCCAAATTTTGGGAATACTGTGCAATATGTCTTCAGCACTTTTCTACTTAAAAATAGACCGGAATCGGGGGCGGTGATCGGCACGGATGATATGGTTGTAGCAAGTTCCATCGTTCCTATTTCCAATATTTTATATACTACGAGGGATAGTCTTTCCTTGAATATCACGCCCCTCATTCAAGCTTATTTAAGCGAAAAAACCTTCGCGGATGGGGAGATAATTGAGCCCTATGGCATCCTGATTATGAGTAATTATGAGATGAAAGACTTTGGCGAAGTTGATTTTTGGGACATCCTTACCGCTCCGGAAGATAAAAAACCATATATTCGTATCCAATATACGCCACCATTCCTATGAAAAAACATATATTGTATCTGATAATCTTGCTGGTTTTCAGCTTCACAGCTTGTTCTCGCGAAAGTAAAAATACCGAGAAATTAGCAGAAGTAAATGGCGAAATTCTCTATTTAGAAGAGTTTGTCGCAATGATCGGCGAAGATAATTGGATGACAATGGATAGTTCTGCACGTCACAAAGCAGTCGAAGACTGGGTAAATCTCACGCTTCTGGCTCAAACTGCAAAGAAAAACAAACTCCTCGAAAAGCAGGGAGTGATACTGCGACAGAATATCGCTCAAAAGAAAGTCGCAGCAAATGCGCTCATCTCCGAAAAGCTTTCGACGATAAATATCTCCGAAGACCAGCTATTTTCGTATTTCAGAGTGCATAGAGCCGAGTTTATGGAACCTGTGCAGTTTTATCGAGTGCAAAGAATCTGTTTGCCGAGCAAGATACAGGCAGAAAATGTCTTTGAAAAGATCAGAGACGGATTAGACTTTATGCAGGCACTATCCAGATATAAAGCAGAAGCACCGCCACATTTAAGCGGAGATATGGGCTTTGTCCAGCCTTCTTCAGCGGATTCTGTATTTTGGTTTAGTGCAAAACAATTAGAACTAAATGAGCCCGGAATCATCAAAAAAGATGATTATTGGTTTGTTATTCGCTACACCGAAAAGAAAGAAGGCGACGATGTTGCCAATTTCGATGATTTCAAAGCGGAAATCAGACATAAGATATTACTTGAGAAGCAAGAAGACGTATATAGAGAGCTTTTGCGAGAGATCAAAACAAAAACAGGCAAAGTTTTCTATTATTAATTTTATCTAAGGAAATAACAAAGAAAATGAAGAGAAAAGTGATAATAATCCTGTTTATCATGATGTTTGCGATGCTATCAGCAGAGGTCATGGATAGAATAGTAGCCAAGGTCGGAACCGAGATAATCCTGCTTTCTGACTTGCAAAAACAGATTAGTCAGTTGGCATCCACCGGCATTGATCCGCAAATCTTGTATCCGGAAAACGTCTTGGGACAGATAATAGAACAAAAACTCTTGGTACAAAAGGCGAAAGAACTCAATATCGCCGCGGATGAGGATGCTATTACGAAATATGCCGAGAGATATTTAAACGACATAAAGAGCAGATATCCCAGCGAGGCAGACTTTCAGGTGGAACTCAGAAAGATGAACACAACGCAACGTGAATTGCTCAAGTTTCTGGCAGATCAAATCAGAGAAAACTATCTTACCGAACAGTTGATTGAGAAATACATCTCTTCCCGCATCAAGATCACCGAGCCTGAGATGAGAAGCTTTTATGAAACAAGCAAAGATAGCTTGGCTGTCAAGCCCACAACATGGGAGCTGAGCCTCATCCTGCGCGAGATTCGTCCTTCTGTGGAAACCCAAGAAAGAATCATCGCCGAGACAGAAACGCTCTTAGAAAAGCTTAAAGCAGGCGAAGATTTTGCCGCTTTGGCAGAAGAATATAGCGATTGTCCCTCATCTCAACAAGGGGGAGACCTCGGCTATTTTAAGCGCGGCATGATGGTCAAACCTTTTGAAGATGCAGCATTTAGTTTAAACATCAATGAGATTAGCGAGATAGTTCAAAGCAATTTTGGCTATCACATCATCAAGCTCACAGACCGCCGAGGAGATGAGATCAGAGCTTCTCACATCCTGAAGATTGTTCAGGCCGGCGAGGATGATTCCGACCGTGAAAGAGCGCTCATGCAGGAGATTCGTGATAGAATCGTGGCAGGGGAGAGCTTCGGTGATTTGGCGCGCGAGTATTCCTTTGACACAAATAGCAAGGACGACGGCGGACTCTTAGGTGAATTTGGCGAGCAAGACTTGCCCGAGCTTTTCTTACCCGTCATCATGGCATCCGAAGTAGGCGTTCCCACAGAAGTTTTGCAAAACGAAGGATTGGTTTATATTTTCATAAGAGAAAACGAAAGTGCAGCTCGCGTTTTCGAATATGATGAGGTGAAAGATCAGTTGAAGGACTATCTGTTCCAGTTGCGTCAGATGGAATATTATGACGAGTGGATGCAAGAAGCCAAGAGTAAGGCCTTCATCGAATATAAACTATGAACAAAAAGAAGTTTAGCGTTATCCTCAGCTCAGTCTTTTGGCTGGGATTCATCCCCTTTGCACCGGGAACTTTCGGCTCTTTAGCAGCACTGGGACTATATTTACTCCTACCGGGGATGCTCTTTGAGGGAAGCTATAGATATATCATGACTTTAGTGGTCATGATTTTGGCGTTCATCTTTGTGCCGATCGTGCGAAAGGCAGAAGAAAGCCTTGGCGAAGATGCGCCGCAGATTGTTATCGACGAAGTATTTGGCTATTTCGTCGCCGTGTTATTTTTACCCAAAACCCTGATGATTGGGGTCTGGGCTTTTATCCTATTTCGCGTCTTTGATATAGCTAAGCCCTTTCCCATCAACAAGTCCCAAAGCATTGGCAAAGGCTTTGGAGTGATGATAGATGATCTATTAGCAGGACTTTATGCCAACATCCTGCTACAGTTTTTAATTATAATTAAACCGCAATTTTTTGGAATATAGGAGAATAAATATGTTTTACACACTATTAGAAGCAGGGACGCAAGCAGCAGGTGAGCAAGCTCAAGCTCAGCAAGGAGGCATTGGCTCCAGCCTCATATTTTTCGCGATTATGATGGGAATCATGTATTTCCTCTTGATCCGTCCCCAACAAAAAAAGCAGAAAGAGATGCAGAAGTTGATAGACTCCATGCAGGTGAACGACAAAGTTGTCACAAACAGCGGCATCTATGGTCGCGTTGTTTCCATGAAACCTGATAAAGGTATTGTCGTGCTTGAAATCGATGATACAAACAAGGTTCGCGTGGATTTTCAAAGGTCTGCCATCGTTGCTATCATCAAGCCGGAGGCTCAAAACTAAATCATGGCAAATGTATTGGATATCAGAATATTAGGTGATGATATTCTGAGGAAGAAGCTGCAGGAAGTGGACCCCAAAGACCCTTTCCTCAAGGACTTTATTCCGGACTTGATCCACACCATGTATATTCGTGACGGTGTGGGTTTGGCGGCAAATCAAGTGGGCGTGGACAAGCGTATCGTGGTGATCGATCCTCACACAGCCGATGAGGAGAAAGAGCAAAATCCCATCGTGATGCTCAATCCCAAAATCCTTGAAAGAGACGGCAAACAGATAGGTGATGAGGGTTGCATCAGCGTCCCATACATCTTTGCCCCAGTGGTCAGGGACAAGAAAATCGTCTATGAATACACCGATCTCGAAGGCAAAACCATCACCAAAGAAACCGAAGGATATGAAGCCGTCATCATCCAGCACGAACTTGACCATCTCGACGGCATTGTTTTCACCGATAGACTTGCCCCGTTGGCAAAGCTCAAACTGAAAACAAAGCTAAGCCAGATGGAATCGACGGCTGTTGATGGTGTGAATATCCGCAAGGATTAAAGTGTGAGACTCATCTTTGCCGGCAGCTCCGAATTTGCCATTCCCGCTTTGGAGATGCTCATCAAACACACAAATCACGAGATCGCACTGGTGATCAGTCAACCGGCGCGTCCCAAAGGGCGGAATCGAATCCTCGAGGACACTCCCTTAGCGCGTTATGCGATTGAAAGCTCGTTAAAGCTCCTCAAGCCCGAGCAAATCAACTCTATCGACACAGTTAACACCCTTGATGCTCTCGGTGCCGATCTGCTCATAACAGCCTCCTACGGTGCTTTTATAGGAAAGAAAGTCCGCGAGCTCTGCCCGCTTGGTGCAATCAACCTCCATCCTTCGCTTTTGCCGAAATATCGCGGAGCTTCGCCGATACAAAGCGCACTCTTAGCAAGAGAGAGCATCACCGGAAACAGCATATTCCTCTTGGAAAAGCACATGGACAGCGGCCCCATCCTACTTCAAGAAGAGTTAAAGATTGGCGATAACGAAAACTATTGTTCACTGCACGACAGGCTCGCCCTGCACGCCGCAGACCTTCTTAAAAAGCTGTTATCAGACTTTGATAAATACCCGCCCATGGCGCAAGACCACAATCTTGCAACTTACACCCAAAAGATAGAAAGAGACGATCTGAAGCTGGATCCGAGCCTCACCGCACGCGAGCTTCTGCCCAAGATCAGAGCCTTTTCTTTCGAACCCGGAGCTTATCTTCTTTTCCGCGATAAACCGCTTAAGATATTGGAAGCAGAGCTTTTGGAAGAAGAGAGCGATTTGCCTCCGGGCAGCATCACCGAGATTATTAAAAACGAAGGATTTTGTATTGCCACCGGCAAATATCAGCTCAAGATCAGGATAGTTCAGGCTTCCGGTAAAAAGATTATGCCTGCATCGGCCTGGCTTTTGGGCTCAAGAGCCGAAGTGGGGGAGATACTAAAATGAAAAAGTACTATTATTCGATCATAAAATTCCCGCTTTTTGTGAGCAGCAGCTTGTTTATCATGGCTTTGCTCTTCTTCATCAGCGCACTTGTAAGTTATTCCAGACTGGGACTTTCCGCGCAAGAAACCGTTATTTATACCATCCTTTTCATCTTTTTGGTGATTTTGGTGGCTACGTGGTTGCTTATTCTCATCTCAACTCACCAAAAGATAAAGCCGCGCTGGATTGCAAAATATGCCAAATGGATGCTGACTTTTGTCTATTACAACCTCGCTATGTTCCTGTCTTTCATCACTTTCAGAGAGAAGCAAACCATCCAAGAAAGCTTCATAAATTTCAACAATGAGATAGTTCTCTCGCAATCCAAAGGCATGAAACACAAAAATATCCTGCTTTTAGTTCCGCACTGCCTGCAAAATTCGGATTGCAAGGTGCGCGTCACCACATCCATCGATAATTGTGAATCCTGCGGAAAGTGTAATATCGCTGATATCAAGAGAATAGCTGAAAGTTTTGGCGTGAAAGCCCAAGTTGCAACCGGAGGCTCTCTCGCTCGCAAGATCGTTGAAGACAGCATCCCCGAGGTCATAGTCGCCGTTGCTTGCCACCGTGATCTCACCGATGGCGTGCGTGATTCCTGGCGACTTCCCGTCTATGGCGTCTTCAATAAGCGCCCCAAAGGGCCATGTTTTGAGACTACAGTCAGCATTTCAAACATCGAATTTGCCATCAAGAAATTTATATGAAAAGCTCGCATGTCATAGCTTTAGGGCTGATCATCCTCATCCTGAACGCCGGGATAACACTTGTTCTGGTCAATGCATTTTCACCTGCACAAGAGCCTAAGAACCAAAGCTCTTTTTCTGCATCTTTGGACGATTTTGACAGTAGCCGACATAACGCCATAACCCGCGCCGTGGCGGAGGTTGAACCCGCTGTGGTGAGCGTGAACGTGATCAAGACCCAATATGTCCGACGCATGCATCCATCAGGCTTTGGCGGCTATTCGTTCTTCGACTTTTTCGGCTTTTTTGGCCCCACCCAGAGGCAAGTTCAATCCCTGGGAAGCGGCGTGATCTACGACCCGACTGGGCTGATTATCACCAATTCTCACGTCGTTGAGGGTGCCACCGAGATAAAGGTTGTCTTGCCGGATAACCGTGAATTTGACGCCCAACTCATTGGTATTGACTCAGAAAACGACATCGCCAAGCTTCGGATTAAAGGCAACAATCTACCTTTTGCCCGGTTGGGCGATTCAGACGATATCTTGGTGGGGGAGTGGTGCATAGCCTTGGGCAATCCCTATGGATATGTGATGAACGACGCCAAGCCCACAGTGAGCGTGGGAGTGATCTCTGCGCTCGGCAGAAACCTCGATTTTGGACAAGAAAAACGTTATAACATGATCCAAACCGATGCGGCGATCAATCAGGGAAACAGCGGCGGAGCACTGGTGAACATCCATGGCGAAGTGATTGGAATCAACAATCTTATCATCTCTGAAAGCGGGGGCAATATCGGCCTCGGATTTGCCATCCCCATCAATAGCGTGAAAGACATCGTAGATAGATTCTAAAAAGCAAAATATCGCATTTTGTCAGAAATCACTATACAACCCAATTAAAACCACAGTTAAACCACTGTGTCCCCACAGCTTACCTATTGGATTCAGCTTATTGTCCGCTTATGATATGCTCATGCCCATGACCACATCATGACCATATCATGACCAGAACCATCTAAGGAAGGCATAGGAAACACCCCAAAATAAGGGGCGTAAAAAAAAGAGAAACCACTCATGCGGCTTCTCTTTTTATATTAGAATTTCTAATCTATTTCATCAAAATCATCTTTCTGCTTTTTGCAAAAGTCTCGGTTTTGAGGCGATAGAAATATACTCCGCTGGACACCTCTTTACCGCTTTGGTCTTTGCCGTTCCACACGAAATAATGGTCTCCAACGCTTTGTGTTCCAGGCGCATAGCGATAGACAAGCTGTCCGCGAACGTTGTAGATATCAAGGCAAACATCCTGTGCTTGACCCAGGCTGTAGGTGATCTTCGTTTCTGGATTAAAAGGATTGGGGAAGTTTGGATAAAGCACTGCAAGAGCGGGGCTTTGGCTCACTTCATCTTCATTGGAAACAGCCTCGCCGGTGACGATTTTGATGTTGTCAATCGTCCAGCCGGGATCGGTCATTTTGTCGTCAATGCTATCATCTTGCAGGCGGAAACGGAAATATAGTTCCTGTCCGGCAAGCGCGCTGATATCAACATATTCTTTCTGCCACCAATCGTGACGTCCTGATTTTCTCCAGATTTCTTCCCACTCATCACCATCAGGTGAGACCTCTATCGTGACGGGGTCAAACTCCCATTCTGTATAGAGATGCGAATCGAAATAGAGCAAGAGTGAGCTGTTATTGGGCAGGCTTATCTTGCTTGTAGGTCTGATCCAAACGTCGCAATTCTGAGCGTAATGCCCGCGTCCGCCCCAGCTATCGGTGATGGCATATCCGGCGGTTGCGAGTTCATTTTGCAAGACCCATGGACCTTCGATTTCCCAACCTGAAATGCCGTCTTCCCAGTCCTCGCTGAACACTGTTTCAGTCGCTGAAAGATAGAAGTGGTGCATGTTTGCGCCGGGGTTGAGCGTGATAGTTTCGCGATAGGGATAATATCCTTCGGCAAAGATCGTGATGGGATATTCGCCTTCAAATCCGTGGTAAATATAATCTCCTTCTATGTTTAGCACATCTTCAAAGACATCACCGATACGGATCTCTGCGCTGATTGGACCTTCAGGTGAATTGACTGAACCATAAAGGATTGCGGATTCTTTGGGAGTTAATGCCACGTTCTTGTATGTCCAACTACTGTTATTTACGATCACGTTGGGAAGTTCCAAGTCCCAATATCCTCTTTGGCGATAGAGCAGGGAATAGTTTCCATTGCCGATCGGTCTGTAATAAAGTCCGGTATCAGGATTCGAGGTGCGGGGATGGAACCAAGGTGCATGTCTTTGCTGCACAACGATTTCAGCCTCGATTGGCGCACCGGTCACGCTGTCTGTGATGCGTCCGGTGAGCAGAGAGTTTGAAGGCGAGGTCGAGGAGAAAGGCATGGCGCGCTCCAACATCCACCAAACGCCGTTGGTGCATCGCGCTACGGTGTCCAACATGATGGTTTCATTGGGCTGCAAGTTGCGCGTTCCGCATTCAATGAGCAGTTGTATCGTGCCATATTGCTTATACATCCAGTCGTGGAAAGCGCCTTGACGACTGGCGTTGGGATAAAATTCGTATGTTCCTATGCCCTCTTTTTGTATCTGATTTGCAGCACCTTGGGCGATTGAGCGGGCAAAATTGTGGTCAGGAGAGGGGCGAACGTCTTTCCAATTGAAGGAATAATAGACCTTTTCGGAGAAGTTGCCCGTGCGAGAGGAGTGCCAGCAAATGCTATAGACAAACTTCTTTTCATCGGAGAGGCGTTTGATGGCCTGCACTTCGCTCTCACTCATAGGATAGGGTCCGCGGTAATAGTCATAAGGCTCGTTTCCGCCGCCTTGCAGGAGGGTGTCTCCATGAACGAAGTTAAAGTCGAAGTTACGATTGATATCCACGCCGTCAATGTCGTATCCGACTTGGGGAGAATAGTCAAAAATGCCGTTGTGATTGGTGTCGTGTTTGTTCTTTCGATAAGAAGTGTCAAGATTGTCGGTCACCACTTTATGTCCTTCCGGATTGAGCGTGGGAATCCACCAAGTATCAAGCTGATAGAGCCATGCGCCATAGGGAGCTTGAGTGCGATTTGCCAGGAGTTCTTCGATGTTACTCATGGTGATTTGCACTCCGAGAACTTCCTCGGCATGAACTTGTCCCACAAAGAGTAAGGCGGGCTTTTCCCAGTCGCCGTTGACGTTCGTCGTGAGCTGCATGGCGTAGATGGGAACTTCATCCTGTTGGGAATATCCAATCATGTGCACCTTTGCATGTGTGGGGTAGAGGTCTTCCAGTTCGAAAAGTCGCGTAACGACTTCATCATAAGTATAATAGCACTCCGGTAACGGGGGTAGGTTTGCCCGAAGTGCGAGCGGTAATAAGAGCATTGTAATTACTATAAAAAGGAGATGTTTTTTCATGTTTAACTCCTGAATTATTCCTAATTTATTCGTGTATGTGCAATTTTTGCGCCATATCGGTTAAAACCATCATGCGCCGATGTATGCGCGTAAGAGTTTTAGCGTGTTATCCACGGCTTTGGTGTGGGTTCTTTCATAGCCGTGGGAGGCAAAGACGCCGGGACCAATCAGGGCATGTTTGATGTCATAACCAGCGCGTAGAGCGGCTTCCACGTCTGAGCCATAGAAGGGATAGATATCCATGGCATAGTCGAGTTTCAGCTCTTTTGCGAGATTGATCAGAGCGGTGGTGACCTCATAGTTATAGGGTCCGCCGCTGTCTTTTGCGCAGATGGAAACCTTGTATTCATCGGTCTGAAGGTCGTCGCCGATTGCGCCCATGTCAACGGAGATCATCTCCACTGTGTCGTCTGCAAAGCCGCTTGATGCGCCATGTCCGACCTCTTCATAGGTGGTGAAAAGAATACTTATCTTGCGCTTTGGGCTCAGCTTCTTGTCTGCAATCTCTTTGGCGAGGGCAAGGAGTATCCCCGCGCTGGCTTTGTCGTCTAAATGACGGCTTTTGATGAAGCCGGAGGGGGTGAGAATGCAGCGTGGGTCGAGGGATACAAAGTCTCCGCTGCTGATGCCGAGAGCGAGGGTTTCGTCGCGGGTTTTCACGATCTCATCAAGGACTATCTCCATGCCTTCATCGTTGCGCTTAGCTCCGCCGCTATCACGGTTTACATGCACCGCCGGTTCGTTTATATACACTGTTCCTGTGTAGGTCTTGTCATCGCGGGTGTGAACCGTCACATTCTCTTGCTCGATGTTGTTTGCAGGAAAGCCGCCGAGCATGGTGAAACGCAGACAGCCATTGCTTTTGATCGAGCGCACCATGAGTCCGAGGGTATCTACATGAGCGGCGAGAACCAGATGTTCACCTTCTCCGCCGAGACAGGCAGAGACCGAGCCTTTGCGCGAAAACTTAGGTTCAAATCCCATCTTGCTCAGTTCTTCAGCGATGTGTTTACAGATGTCATGAGTAAAGCCGGTGGGGCTGGGTATCTTGCATAGTTCGAGGATTTTATCTATTGCATAGTTCGTATATTCCATTTCTACTCCTCCTGTTAATTAAGCTTATATTGTGATAATATTTTGTCGTAAGTGTCTTGATTGATTCTGATGATCTCATCCAGAGCGGGAAAGGCGATTTGCTGGGCTTTCTGCAAGCTTTCTTCCACGATCGGGTGTATTTGTGTAAAAGAGATAATACGCCCCAAAAAGAGCTTCATGGAGGCTTCTACGGCGGCGTTTATCACGGTGGGGATGATCCCGCCGGCGCGTGCAGCTTCGAGCCCGAGATAGTAAAGCGGGTAGCGCTCTTGCTCGATTGCTTCGAAAGTGAGGCTACAGTGATCCAAAAGCTCAGTCTGCACAAGCTCGGATTTGAGTCGCTTGGGATAGCTCAGCGCATAGAGGATGGGTAGCTTCATATCAGGCGTGCCGAGTTGTGCAATCAGCGAGCCATCAATGTATTGCACCAATGAATGTATCACCGATTGCGGGTGTATAATCGCCTCAATTTGCTCGTAAGGGATGTCAAAGAGCCAGTGCGCTTCCATCACTTCCAAGGCTTTGTTAAACATCGTTGCGCTGTCCAAGGTGACCTTCGCGCCCATATCCCAGTTGGGGTGTTTAAGCGCCATTTCCGGCGTGATAGAGCCGAAGTCTGAGAGGGGATATCTGCGAAATGCGCCGCCTGATGCCGTGATAATCAGCTTCTTGATCTCATCTTTGGGGCTCTTGCCAAGTGCTTGGAAGATTGCGCTATGTTCGCTATCTACAGGCAGGATGTGCGCGTCTTTGAAGCTCTCATGCACGAGGTGTCCGCCTAAGACCAAGGACTCTTTATTTGCCAGAGCCAAGCTCTTTCCACGCTCGAGAGTGGCAAAGGTGGCTCTTATCCCTGCCGAGCCGCCAATTGCATTCAGGGCAATGTCATAGTCCTCATTTTTGAGTAAGTAAATCAGCTCGTCTTCGCCGAAGTATATCTTCCTTTTGGGGTGTAGAGTCCTGATTCTTTCTTGGAGGGAAGCTTGCGCGATGCCGGTGAAAACCAGCGTGGGAATGTCAAATTCTTCGGCGAGATTGCAGAGCTTTTCCCAGTTAGAATGAGCGGAGGCGAGGCTTATCTTGAAATGGGGGCTTTGCTCACGGACTACTTCAAAAGTGGAGCTTCCGATTGAGCCGCTTGCTCCTAAGAGAGCTATCTTTTTTACCATGAATAGCTTAAGGATACTCTTTGCGTGTGACCGAGTCCATTCTCTGCCTTGTTTTTGAAGGCATAATTTAGCCCGAAATCATAGAGATTGAGCTCCACTCCGGCGGTGAAGCTATCTGTGTCATATCCGCCCATGATGCCGAGCGCAGGGATGGGGCGCAGCATGATTCCGGCATGAAACTCGCTTCTGATGCCGTCGCTGCTGGCATTCTCTCTTTGCTCATAAAAGTTCTGCGCTCTGAGCGCGACATGCACGGGGATGTTTTTGGAGCTAATTTCAAAGTTTGAAGAGAGTTCCATGTCGAGATTGGGCAGGGCTACTTCGTGAGTGGAGTTTTCCCAGAGGATTTGTGTGCCGAAGAAGTCGCGCAGATTAAGCCCTAAATCAAGGTGTTTATTTATCTTATAATATGCACCGAGATCAGCACCAAAGCCATATCCACTATGCTCTGCAAGGTTGCGATATGCCAGTTTGGGCGAGATGCCGAAGGCAAAGTTTTCCGAGAGCGCACGCCCGAAAGAGCCATAGAGGATGAGGTCTTGATTGCTGATGGTTTTATAGGCATAAGGACGGTTGCTATCGGAGATATCTTCGTCTTCATTTTCGAGGAGGGTGAGCTTGACCTTATCGATCTTGAGGTGATTGACAGTGAGCGAGAAGCCTTGTCCAAAGCGCATAGAGAGTTGATTTTGCGCCAGCAATCCATCAAAGAAGTTGCTGTGCATTATCTCCGCACTGCGATTATTATCCAGTGCCGGCAGGGCAGGATTCCACCATCCCGAAGCATGAGAAGAGGGCAGACACAGTCCCGTGTTTCCCATGGCATTATTCATAGCACCGGGGCTAAAGGTGAAGATCTCTCCCGCATAGTTATTCCCCAAAAGAGGTAAAACCGCGAGGAGGATCAAGGTGATCAGCAAAACACTTCTTTTCATATTTTTAGTCATGGCTACGGCTGTGGTGAAACAATTTGGAATAATGATCCGGGCAAATCACATGGAGTCAAGTCTCCGAGATGAGTAAATCATTGCCCAAACACAGTTGCAGCGTTCTGCCGTAATCCAAAGGCTGCAAGGCTGCGTCATGATCACAACAATGCTTAAGAACAAAAAAAATGGTGGGCCCAGAGGGACTCGAACCCCCAACCATCCGGTTATGAGCCGGAAGCTCTACCAGCTGAGCTATAGGCCCCACGCATTGTATCATCCCTTAGAATTTACATTCATCTTTTTGTCAATTGTTTTTTTAGGCCTTACGCGCCGCGATGCTGATCATCTTCTTTTGGATCACGATGATTTTGATGACTTCCATGCCTTCGAGACTGCGCTGAACGTTATCTATCTGCAAGGCTTGTTCCTTGAGATTTTCCTCGTCAGTATCAGGTGCTGCCTCGATTTTACCGCGGATTTTGCCATTGATTTGCACCACAAAAGTGATGCTATCCTGAACGAGGCACTTTTCGTCATAGACCGGCAATCCGGCTTCACTGATGAGGCTTTCGTGACCCATTTTCTGCCAGAGTTCTTCGGCGACGTGCGGCGCAAAAGGATAGATCATCAGCGGGATGATGTGGCAAGCTTCCACAAAAGCGGCGAGCTCGTTATCACTGAGTTTAGATGGCTCTTTGACGGCATAGACGTTATTGAGATGCTCCATCACCGCAGCGATAGCGGTGTTATATTGCATACGTTTAAGTGCATCTTCACGCCATTTCTTGATGCAAGAATGACTGCTAAAGCGCAACTTTTTCCCGCTTTCGGACAGCGCATCATGATCGATATTCAGCTCAAGTCCGCGCTTGATCTCATCCAAGTTTCCTTCGATGAGGCGATAGATGCGATTGAGGAATCGAGATGCGCCCATCAGCGCTTCATCGCTCCATTCCACATCCTTTTCCGGCGGCGAGGCAAAGAGCAGATAGACCCTGAGCGTATCCGCCCCAAAACTATCGATAATGTATTGCGGATCAACAGCATTGCCTTTGGATTTGCTCATCTTAGCGCCATCTTTGAGCACCATTCCCTGCGTGAGCAATCTCAGGAAGGGCTCATCACCTTTCACCCAGCCCATGTCGCGCATAAACTTATAGAAAAAACGAGCATAGAGCAAGTGCATGCAGGCATGTTCGATACCGCCGATATATTGATCCACGGGCAGCCAGAAATCCGCAAGCTTCGGATCAAAAGGCATTTTATCGTTATTAACATCGGTAAATCGGGCAAAATACCATGATGAATCCACGAAAGTGTCCATGGTATCGGTCTCTCTTTTGGAGGGCTCGCCACACTGAGGGCAAGGCACATTGATCCAATCCGGCGCACTGAGCAGCGGATTTGAAGTAGTCTTGCCAATGGGCACATCTTCCGGCAGAACAACGGGCAGGTCTTCATCGGGAACAAGGACAATCCCGCATTTAGGACAATGTATCACGGGGATAGGATTTCCCCAATAGCGTTGACGAGAGATGCCCCAATCCCTTAGACGGTAAGTGATTGCAGAATCACCCCAGCCGTTTTCAGCTATATATGCACTAATCTTTTCCTTGGCGTCTTCGCTTCCCAGCCCATCAAAATGAGCAGAATTAGCGATGATTCCGGGCTCAATATAAGCTTCCTTCATCTCCTCAAGAACAAGGTTTTGATCGAGGTTCTGAATCACGATTTTCATAGGAATATCATACTTTTTAGCAAACTCAAAGTCGCGCTGATCGTGCGCCGGAACCGCCATCACCGCCCCTGTGCCATAATCCATGAGCACATAATTTGTGATCCAGATTTGCACCTTATCGCCCGAAAGCGGATTGATACAATATCGCCCGCTAAACACACCTTCTTTGATCGCTTCAGCACTGCTACGACTGTGTTTATCCTCATTGATGACCCTCTTGCAAAAGCTATGCAACTCAGCATTGTCCGGCTCCTGAGCAAGCCAGCTTTGAACGAGAGGATGCTCCGGCGGAAGTGCCATGAAAGTCACCCCATAGATGGTATCCGGACGGGTGGTAAATACGCTGATTTTCTCTTTAGTATCTTCCAAAACGAAGTCGATGGATGCGCCGTGACTCTTGCCAATCCAGTGTTCCTGCATGGCGATCACGCGCTCTGGCCACTGAATCATAGACGAAAAATCGAGCAATTCCTCAGCATAATCGGTGATCCTGAAATACCATTGCTCCAGCTCTTTTTGGCTCACTTCATTGCCACAACGCCAGCATGCGCCATCTTCCACCTGCTCATTTGCCAAGACGGTGAAACAATCTTCACACCAATTTTGGAAGCTCTTTTTGCGATAGACCAAGCCCTTTTCATACATCTTTTTGAAGATATATTGTCCCCAACGATAATAGTTTGGGCGACATGTGCTGAGCTCGCGCTCCCAATCGAAAAGAAAGCCTAAACAGTCAAATTGCTTGCGCATGATGGAGATATTTTCCTCGGTTGTGATCCGCGGATGTGAATGGTTTTTAATGGCAAAGTTTTCGGCGGGCATACCAAAAGCATCATATCCCATGGGCTGCATAACGTTATAGCCTTCCATGAGTTTGATGCGCGAAATGGCATCGCCTATGGCATAATTTGAGGCGTGTCCGGCGTGCAATGCTCCCGAAGGATAGGGGAACATCGACAAGACATAATACTTCGGTTTGTCTGAAAAATCTTTCGCGTTAGCAATTCGGCGTTCGTGCCAAATCTTTTGCCATTTTTGCTCGACATCTTTAAAGGGGTAATCCATTTTTTCTCCATGCGATAACAGCGCATTCATACTGTTTTTCTTATTGTTAGCCAAATTCCCGAAAGCCGCTGCTTTTGTCAATGAGAATTCATGAATACGCTTGTAAGTGCCTTTATTTTGTTGGAAATAGCTCAAGATAAGCAAGAAATCAAGATTTAGTCAAAACCATTTTTTCACTTAAAACAAACACAGTCTAAAGCCTTATCTACCCATAGCTTCCCTATTGGGTTCAGCTCAACGTGCGCTTATGATATGCTCATGCTGATG
>LSQX01003912.1_pt1 | contig 19350 bp, 15 predicted proteins | sample 654561 | NCBI WGS metagenome assembly LSQX01 (sample SAMN04489861, study PRJNA283612) | anaerobic digester metagenome | isolation source: 4 biogas reactors fed with cattle manure at either 37C or 55C with and... | place: Denmark: Kongens Lyngby | collected 2014
GCTAATAAAACATCTACCCCTGCAGCAGCAAAACCTGCTTGCATCGCTGATTCCAACATATAACCTGAAACACGAGTATCTTTGCCAATTAATACAGCCGGACGCTCCCCACCTTCTATGGCTTGATTAGCTAAAACACGACCTGCAGCATAAGCAAGCTTTAAAGCGAACTCGGCATTGATTACCGCTCCGCCAACGCGACCACGCACTCCATCAGTGCCAAAATACTTACGTGCCATTTATTAATCTCCCTGGTGAATTGCACGCCAAACAGCTAAACCATCAACTGTTTCAGCTACGTCATGCACCCTAAGAACAGCCGCACCACGTTCGGCCGCTGCCACAGCTGCAACAACACTACCTACTACTCTCTCTTTAGGCTCTTTGTTTATTACGGCTCCTATCATGGACTTGCGTGAAAGACCGATTAGGAGTGGCAAACTCAAACTATTTAACTCCGCCATTTGCTTTAATAACTGATAATTTTGAGCCACCGTTTTACCGAAACCAAAACCAGGATCCAACATAATCCTGGATGAGTCGACGCCATATTCTAACAAAGCATCTACTCTTTGTTGTAAGAATTGCTTAACTGCTTGTGTAATATTTCCTTCATAATCCGGTGGTGAAAGTTGCATCGTTTTGGGTTCTCCATCCATATGCATCACACAGACACCACAATTTGGGTGCTTGGCCACCACTTCAAGCGCACCGGGTTGACGTAACGCATAGATATCATTAATCATATCGGCCCCCGCATCCAATGCCGCTTGCATTACCGTAGGCTTAAAAGTATCAATCGATAAAGGCACGCCAGCATCCCTAAGCCCTTCAATTACCGGGATGATACGGCGTAACTCTTCTTCTGCCGGAACCGCATCACTCCCTGGGCGGGTAGATTCACCACCAATATCTAAAATTTGCGCACCTGCCTCAACCATTCGTAAACCATGTTCAATGGCTAAACTTAATTGTTTGGATTGGGCACCACCATCAGAAAAAGAGTCCGGGGTAACGTTTACAATCCCCATAACTAATGGTGTTGATAAATCAATGACATAACGTCCGCAGATATAACTTGAATTCATACAATACTAAAACTTTATTGATTATAAATAAAAAAGGCACTGCGAAATCATATCACAGTGCCTTATAAGAGAGATAGAAGTTAAAGTGCTTCTATCGGCTTGTCACCATCCTTGTCATTACCGCCTTCAGAACTAGGACTATCACTATCTTCAGCTTTAGGCTGTTCAGCTGCCTTGGGCTTCTCCTCGGCAGGCGCATTACCGGCACCCGGAGGTTGAGAATCATAAGGCTGATCAGGCACTTTAGGAGGACGAGGTGGGCGACCCTCCATAATGTCATTGATCTGATCCATATCGATGGTCTCCCACTCCATCAAGGCTTTAGCCATAGTATGCATCTTGTCTTTATTATCCTCAATCAACTTGCGGGCAACAGCATACTGCTCATCAATGATAGAACGAATTTCAGCATCAACCTTTTGCATAGTCGCTTCAGAAACGGCCGCAGAACGAGTCATCTGACGTCCCAAGAAAGGATCGGCATCATGCTCCGAATAAACCATTGGTCCTAAGGAGTCAGTCATACCGTACTTGGTGACAATATCACGAGCAATCTGCGTAGCCCGCTCAAAGTCATTTGATGCGCCGGTAGTCATCTGATTCATAAACACTTCCTCAGCAATACGACCACCAAACAATACAGAGATCATATTGAGCAAGCGCTCTTTATCCATACTGTAACGGTCACCCTCAGGTAACTGCATAGTCACCCCTAAAGCACGACCACGAGGAATGATTGTAACCTTGTGTACAGGGTCAGTCTTAGGCAACAGTCTAGCGACAAGTGCATGGCCCGACTCATGGTAAGCTGTATTTAGAAGCTCATCTTCAGGCATCACGATAGAGCGACGCTCTGCACCCATAATGATTTTGTCTTTAGCGTCTTCAAAGTCAACCATATCGACCATACGGCCATCACGGCGAGCTGCAAACAAGGCCGCCTCGTTAACCAGGTTAGCTAGATCAGCACCGGAGAATCCCGGCGTACCACGAGCAATAATCGAAGCGTCGACATTAGGCGCCACATGCACTTTACGCATATGAACATGAAGAATTTGCTCACGACCACGTACATCAGGTAAAGAAACCACTACCTGACGGTCAAAACGACCCGGACGTAACAAAGCAGGGTCCAACACATCAGGACGGTTTGTAGCAGCAATAACAATAACGCTTTGGCCTGACTCAAAACCGTCCATCTCAACCAATAACTGGTTAAGGGTCTGCTCGCGCTCATCATTACCACCGCCAACACCGGCTCCACGCTGACGACCTACGGCATCAATTTCATCAATAAAGATAATGCAAGGTGCATTCTTTTTGGCATTATCGAACATGTCGCGAACACGAGAAGCACCCACACCCACAAACATCTCTACGAAGTCGGATCCGGAGATACTGAAAAATGGTACTTTAGCTTCACCGGCAATCGCTTTAGCTAATAACGTCTTACCTGTACCCGGTGAACCCACTAAAAGAACACCGCGAGGCATGCGCCCACCAAGACGCTGAAAGCGTGACGGATCACGCAAGAACTCGACAATCTCGGCAACTTCTTGTTTGGCCTCATCACAACCTGCGACGTCAGCAAATGTAACACGATTGCTAGTTTGATCCAACATGCGCGCTCGAGACTTGCCGAAGCTAAAGGCTCCGCCTTTGCCGCCACCTTGCATCTGACGCATAAAAAATATCCAGACGCCAATAAGCAAGAGCATCGGGAACCAAGACAGTAAAGCACTCAAAAAGAAAGAAGGCTGTTCAGGTGGACGTGCTGTTACTTGCACGCCATCACGAATCAAATCACTAACCATCCAGAGATCGCGCGGCGCGGTCAAAGAATATGTACGGCCATTTGCCGGGGTAACCGTAAGCGTATCACCCTGAATTTCGACCCTAGACAACTTACCCTGCTTTGCATCTTCCAAGAACTGCGAATAAGTTACGGTATCAGTAGACGTCGTAGGCGTATCGAGCTGCCTGAATACCGTAAATAGGACCATCGCAATTACCGCCCAGATGGCAAATTTCGAAAAGGAATTATTCAAAACATGGTACTCCAAAAAAACCGAATTTAATTTTATAATAATAAAACACTGAGCGAGTAAATACAGCTAAATGTAAGATTTACATTTAATAATCACTCATGGCTTATAGATTAATGTGTTTTATTCTATCCTAATATGGTGGGGGCAAAAAACCATAACTCAAGAATTTGACATAAAAAATATACAAATACAATTAGTCCCTGTTTTTAAGACCCTTAGAAACCAGGAAAGTTTCAGCAGAACGGTCACGAGAGGCTTTAGGCTTACGCTCTACGACCCGCTTAAAGTGCTGTTTAAACATCTCCACAATCTGTGAAAAACCGCTACCATGAAAAGCCTTTACAATAACTGCTCCATCGGGCTTTAGGTGCTCCAATGCAAATTCCAACACCAATTCACATACATGCTGAATTCGTGCTGCGTCAGCAGGGCCGACACCTGAGAGGTTTGGAGCCATATCAGAAATAACCAAATCAACTTTTTGCCCTGCTAGACGCTCTTCAAGCTCCCTCAATACCTCGTCTTCACGAAAATCACCTTGAAAGAACTCCACTCCTGCTATCGCTTCCATCGGTAAAAGATCAAGCGCAATCACCCTGCCATCAAGCTCACCCGATGCTGTTGCCAATCTTTCTCGCGCAACTTGAGACCAACTGCCGGGTGCGGCACCTAAGTCTACTATAATATCTCCTTGACGCATTAGCTTTTCAGTATCTAAAATCTCAATAAGCTTATATGCAGCTCTTGCTCTATAGCCCTGTTGCTGAGCAAGCTTTACGTATGGATCATTAATATGTTGATGTATCCAATTTTTGGAAAATTTCTTTTTGGCCATTGCCAATAATTCCTATCTATGTCTATTCTTGAATTAGCTTCTAAGGAGCGTAGCGCACTACGCTCCGCAGCTCATGCTTTAAAGCCTGTTGTACAAATTGGTGACAACGGCTTAACTGATGCTGTATTAAAAGAGATCGATCGCAACCTGAACGCTCATAGCCTTATCAAGGTCAAAGTAGCCTCCGACGATCGCGAAGAGCGCGGCAACATGCTTAATAAAATCTGTGATGAGCTGTCCTGCGCCAATATCCACCATTTAGGTAAGACCTTAATTTTATACCGTCCCGGTAAATCCGTCATTGAGACCGAAGTTTATAATGAATTTGCTCCGGAAAATCAGCGTAGCTATCGAAAAACAGGTGAGGCTTATACCCCCAAAAGATTAGCTGCCGAGGGTAAAAAACTTAAACGTCCGTTTAAGCCGAGCAAAGCCAAAAGCTCTGACAGCAATCGCGATATTGCCAATGCTTTTTTTGGACGAGATTCTGCTAAAGCAACTAGAACCTCAACTCGTCGCCGTCCTACTAGCGCCTTGAGCCTTAGAGCCGGTCGTCGTAGAGCAGATTAGCTGATACTCTATTAAGCAGTTAATATATAAAAATCCTCCCGCTTCAGTCTCATAAAGCGGGAGGATTTTTTAAATCTAAATTTAAATAAATCTAGATGTACTCGACTGATAAAATTTCAAACTCACGCTCACCTGATGGCACCATCACATTGACCACCTCACCCTCATGCTTACCAATTAGAGCACGGGCAACCGGGCTTGAAATAGAAATCAAATTAAGACGAATATCTGACTCTATATCACCGACGATTTGATATTTAAGCTGCTCACCTGAATCAAGATCTTCCAGCTCTACCGTGGCCCCAAAAACAATGCGGTCACCCGCCTCTAAAGATGTAGGATCAATCACATTGGCTGCCGCCAAGGCCGACTCCAACTCCTTGATGCGACCCTCCACAAAGCCCTGACGCTCACGCGCCGAGTCATACTCAGCATTTTCCGAAAGATCGCCATGGGCACGCGCTGTGGCGATCGCATCAATCACAGCTGGGCGCTCTACCGTCTTTAAATTATGTAATTCTTCATTAAGACGCTTTGCGCCAGCAACAGTTAAAGGAATACCTGACATGATCTACCTCTATCATGAAATATAATTAAAATAGCGCCCTAATAACTCATGGATAAGAACTCATGGATAAGGGCGCTCAAAAATAAAACCCCGACCATCACAGTCGGGGAGTTTGATACTTATATTATGCAAAAAAATTACTTAAAAATCAAGTAGTCATAACGTGCGTATCATTACTGATTATTATCTCTATACTATGCTTTTTTATCTCTACCTATACTTAAAAGCTGATAGAGCAAAATGGCACCAAAGGTAGCAGTACCAATTCCCTCTAACTTGAACATTCCCAATTCAATCGTAAAATTACCTGCGCCTAAAATTACGGCAATTGCAGCAACAATGAGATTGCGGTTATCTGAAAAATCAACTTTATTAGTTACCCAAATTCTTGCCCCTGCGATCGCGATCAAACCAAATACAACAACCGACACACCACCTAAAACAGGTGCGGGCACACTATGAATCAAAGCACCAAACTTAGGTGAAAAACCTAAAACAATTGCAAAAATTGCTGCAATAACGAAAATAATTGTTGAATAAATGCGAGTCACTGACATGACGCCGATATTTTCACCATAAGTTGTCACACCCGTGCCACCAACCGAAGCAGCCACCATCGTCGCGACCCCGTCACCAACAAAAGCGCGACCTAGATACTTATCTAAATCACGACCTGTCATTGCGCTGACCGCACGAATATGACCTAGATTTTCGGCTATCAGGATAATCGCTACCGGAGCAATAATGGTAATCGCGGAGAACTGAAACTCGGGCTTATACAAAGTCGGCAATCCAAACCATGGGGCCGCTGCAACCGCGCTTAAATCAACCGGCGTACCAAAGCCAAGAATATTACTGAATATATAATAAATCAGATAAGAAAGAATCAAGCCGAGCAAAATTAGCAATCGCTGCAACATCCCCCTAGTAAATACAGCGACAAGACCCACGCTCATCATGGTCACAATAGCCATTAAAGCATCATAAGTTGAACCACTTGCCATCGCACCGCTCGCAGCAACCGGTGCCAGGTTAAGGCCAATCACCGAAACAACGGCGCCAGTCACTACCGGTGGCATGAACTTCTCAATCCACGCAGCAGCATTACCTTTAGCGTTAAAATGCCAAACCACCAAACCAACCAGAGTATATATCAAGCCACAAACAATAATAGCCCCCAATGCTACACCTATATTGGGGTTAAGACCTGAGCCACTATAGGCGGTAACTGAAACCACACCACCAATAAAAGCAAAGCTGGAGCCTAAATAGCTAGGAACCTGACCTTTTACAAAAAAGAAAAATATTAAGGTACCGATACCTGACATTAAAATAGCCAGATTTGCATCAAAGCCCATTAATAAAGGGCCTAAAACAGTAGCACCGAACATCGCTACTACGTGCTGTATACCCAACACCAATGATTGCCCCATAGGCAGACGCTCATCCGGCGCAATCATCTGTCCGGGCTCTAGCCTGTCTACTTTACGCCAAGTCGGAAACCAGGGCGCCACATCAGGATCAGGTGTTTGCGGGCCACTAGCAGTCGCTTGCTGCTCAAATTCAACATCGACTACACTTTCTTCTCCGCTATAACCGAACCCTACCGACTCATCTGAGGTTGGTTGTTCCTTATCCGTCATGGGACTCCCCTTATTATGGTTAAAACAATATACAAGCACTCTTTTGCGCTATAAGTTTAGCATGAGCATAGCCCACTTCCTGTCGCTTTTAGGAGCAAAATAACAGCTCTTTTTTAATCTACTCAAGCATGAACGCTCTTGACTTTACAGTCTTAAATAAGCAGTTTTTACAATTGCAAGTATTAATTTTTAGACAAATGTCATAAAAACGACAAAAGAGCATTAGGGAAAACCCTTAATAACCACTTTATCAACAAGGTTATTGACTAAACTACAAATCTAATGATATACATTTTCATTTAGAAACACCTGTTTCGTTCTCTTACTATCAAAAATGGGGAAACCTATGTCATCAACAAAAACTTCATCGATACAAAGCAAGATAGGATGGCTCCTGGTAGCAATCCTAGGAGCCTTTGCTTTCGGCTATATTGCGCTAAGACGTGGTGAAACGATTAACGCAATGTGGCTGCTCACAGCCGCTGTGTGCACCTATTTCATTGCTTATAGGTTTTACAGCTTATTTATCCAAAATAAGGTATTGCAGGCTGATGCTACTCGCATGACGCCGGCATTCCGCCACAACGACGGTCTTGACTATGTACCGACCAACAAAGTCGTACTGTTTGGTCACCACTTTGCCGCTATTGCCGGCGCAGGTCCATTAGTAGGCCCTGTACTAGCTGCACAGATGGGTTATTTGCCTAGTATGATCTGGATTCTCGCAGGTGTAGTTATTGCCGGTGCAGTACAGGATTATATGGTGCTGTTTGTTTCAACCCGCCGTGATGCTCGTTCATTAGGTGATCTAATCAAGCAGGAAATGGGTACAGTTCCAGGGGTTGTAGCCTTAATTGCTTGCTTTATGATTATGATCATTATTCTGGCAGTACTGGCAATGATTGTGGTTAAAGCCTTAACCCACAGCCCGTGGGGTACCTTTACCGTTGCCTTTACTGTACCGCTCGCCATTTTTATGGGAATTTATTTACGCTACATACGCCCTGGACGTATCTTGGAAGCCTCCATCATCGGTATTGTCGGCCTAATCTTCGCCATTATCTACGGCGGTCATATAGCCGAGCATCCGACTTGGGGTCCTATTTTTGATCTTGATGGTATCCAGTTAACTTGGGCTCTAATGATTTACGGCTTCATCGCTGCTGTACTTCCGGTATGGTTATTATTAGCACCTCGTGACTACTTGTCTACTTTCTTAAAAATTGGTGTAGTTGTTGGCTTAGCTGTCGGTATTGTATTCCTCAGACCTGACTTACAAATGCCGGCGATTACCGAATACGCTAGTACAGGTAAAGGTCCTGTGTGGGGCGGTAGTTTATTCCCCTTCTTATTCATTACCATTGCTTGCGGTGCCGTATCCGGTTTCCACGCCTTAATCTCTTCAGGTACTACGCCTAAAATGCTCGCTCGTGAAACTGAGGCTCGCATGATTGGTTATGGTGGTATGTTGATGGAGTCTTTTGTTGCCATGATGGCATTAATCGCGGCATCCATTATCGACCCGGGTGTTTATTTTGCGATGAACGCTCCTTTGGCTGCGCTGAACCCAGGCGGTCTAGCTGATGTAGCCTTGGCTGCCTCGCAAACTGTTACCAGTTGGGGTTTCCAGGTTACTCCTGATGTCTTGACCAATCTTGCCGAAGAGGTGGGTGAAGCCAGTATTATCTCACGCGCGGGTGGTGCTCCAACCCTGGCTGTAGGTATGGCTCAAATTTTCCACCAAGCTTTAGGTGGTCTCGGTTCGATGTCATTCTGGTATCACTTCGCTATTCTGTTCGAAGCTTTATTTATTCTAACTGCCGTTGACGCAGGTACTCGCTCAGCACGTTTTATGCTGCAAGACTTATTAGGTCTAGTACATCCTAGCTTAAAGCAAACTCACTCTCTACCTGCTAACTTATTAGCAACAGGTATCGTAGTTGCTGCTTGGGGCTACTTCTTGTACATGGGCGTAACTGATCCGTTAGGCGGCATTAATATGCTGTGGCCTTTATTCGGTATTACCAACCAGATGTTGGCGGCAATGGCATTGATGCTTTGCGTGGTAGTTCTATTCAAACTAAAACGTCAGCGCTATGCTTGGGTACCTGGCGTACCAGCAGTTTGGTTAGTGTTTGTGACCATGTATGCCGGTTGGCTCAAGGTGTTCAGCAATGAACCTGGTGTCGGTTTCTTTGCTAAAGCCAATCAACTAAAAGATATGCTTGCTGCAGGTTTCGAACCAAGCGCAATCTTCCGTAGCGAAGCCGCTGTACGTCAAGTTATCTTCAATAACCAGGTTGATGGCGTATTGCAAGCCTTCTTTATGGTCGTAGTAGTAGCAATGGTTATCTTTACCATCCAGAGTTGCCGTAAAGCATTAGCCAGCGATCAGGTAACTGCCAAAGAAGTTCCTTATGAGCCATTACCGGCTAATGCCGACGAGATCTTAAGAGGTCATGCTTAATAAGGTTTGAGCCCATGGGGCTTGGTTTCAATTTTTAGTCAGTTTACAGGTGCTTTCTACAAACCAAGCCTCTTTTCAGGCATCAAAATTTAAATTAAGGATATTTAATGTTTAGTTTCAGTCAGTTCGCAAAAACAGGTAAGCAAGTCAAAGCAGGTGGTAAATACCTGAGTCAGACTGCACGTCTTATGGTCGGTGTGCCCAGCTACGATATGTATTTAGCTCACATGGCACACAAACATCCTGATAAGGAACCGATGAGCTATAAAGAGTTTTATCGCGATCGAGTAAATGCTCGTTACGGTGGTGATGGTAGTATTCGCTGCTGTTAAACAAAATACTATTTTTACCTTTCAGGGCGCTCACAAGGCGCCCTGTTTTTTATATCTATACTAATTAAACAAAATTCAGTTGTAACCACTTCTTAATAGGTTAAATGCTAGAATCAAATCTCACATTCAACCCTATTTGAGGAGTAAATATGTCGAGGCACAGCACTGACTTATTAATTATTCGTCATGGCGAGACTGATTGGAATGCCCTACAACGCCTACAAGGTTGGTCTGATATCTCTCTTAATGAAGTAGGCAAAAACCAAGCCATCCATCTTACTAACTACTTACAACAACAGTATTTACAAGAGATATATAGCAACATCGGATTAAAACCAACGCGTATCTATACAAGTGATTTAAAGCGCGCAATTCAAACTGCTACTCCTTTGGCAAATGAGCTGTCCATAGAAATTAGAATTGAACCAAATCTCCGAGAACGCAATTACGGTAAATTAGAAGGTCAAAATTGGCGAGAGGCTTTAGGCCATCACACTACACATCAGCACGTCATCCCCAAAGACTTTGCCGCTGAGTTTGAAGTAGAAAATCTGGATATATTTTCAAAGCGCATTCAATTAGGTCTTAATGGCATTGTGCAGCGCTATCCGGGCGAGTTAGTCGTTATTATTTCTCATGGTGGCGCGCTTGATATGATGTGGCGTCACTTTAAAGGTCTGAGTTTAGATGCACAGCGTGAGGTATTACAGCGCAATACAACTATCAATCACGTACGCTTTGACAGCGGCTTATGGCAGCTTTTAGATTGGGGCCACAAGGCACATCTGAAAATAGAAGCCTAATTGTCACAAATTAAACTAAAAACTCGGTATTAAATAAATTAATACCGAGTTTTTATAGATTTGAGCTCTTCTAAACTTAATGCAGCTCTTTATGCAAATCTTGCAAAGAGTAAACATTGATACTCTTGGAAGCTCGCATATAAAGCATACCTTGCACCGCTGCATGAGCACCGGCAATTGTAGTAAAGAAAGTTAAGCTACCAGATAAAGCATGAGTACGAATCGTCTTAGAATCATTAATCGCATTGCGGCGCGCCTCAACCGTATTAATAACCATATCGATTTCATCATTTTTGATCATGTCAACGATATGAGGACGACCCTCTGTGACTTTATTGACAGCCTGCACCGGAATACCTGCGTCACTAATCTTAGACGCAGTACCACGCGTAGCACGCAATTTAAAGCCCAGATCATGCAGACCCTTGGCAATCTCCAATGCCATGTCTTTATCCTGATCTCTAACACTTAAAAATACGGTACCAGATTCAGGCAAAGACTCACCGGCGCCAAGTTGAGATTTAAGGAAGGCCTCACCAAAGGTCTTGCCGACACCCATAACCTCACCTGTAGACTTCATTTCAGGGCCAAGGATTGTATCTACACCGGGGAACTTGACAAATGGGAATACCGCTTCTTTAACACTGTAAAAAGGAGGCACTACCTCTTTTTCAACGCCCTGCTCGGCTAATGTTTTACCAGCCATCACGCGTGCGGCGATTTTAGCTAATTGCAAACCGGTCGCTTTAGAAACAAAAGGCACTGTGCGTGAAGCACGCGGATTGACCTCAAGCACATAGACATCGCCATTTTGAATGGCAAACTGCACATTCATCAGGCCCTTAACATCCAAAGCTTTAGCCATTAGACTAGTTTGGCGTTTAATCTCTTCAACCACCTCATCATCTAAAGAGTATGGAGGTAGACTACAACCTGAGTCACCAGAGTGAACACCAGCCTGCTCAATATGTTGCATGACACCACCGATAAAGACGTTTTCACCGTCAGCGATACAATCCACGTCTACTTCAATGGCATTATTTAAGAAATGGTCAAGTAGAACTGGAGAGTCATTACTCACTTTAACTGCTTCACGCATATAGCGCTCTAAATCGCTTTGCTCGTGAACAATTTCCATCGCTCGACCACCTAGAACATAAGATGGGCGAACAACTAGCGGATAACCGATTTCGGCAGCTTGCGCTAAGGCTTCACTCTCAGTACGAGCAGTGCGGTTAGGTGGTTGACGCAGACCGAGCTTTTGAAGAAGCTTTTGGAAACGCTCACGGTCTTCGGCAACGTCAATAGACTCTGGACTAGTACCGATAATAGGTACGCCATTAGCCTCTAAATCGCGGGCTAATTTAAGCGGGGTTTGGCCACCGTATTGGACAATCATACCAACCGGTTTTTCAACCGCAACAATTTCCAAAACATCTTCAAGTGTTAAAGGCTCGAAATATAAACGATCGGAGGTATCATAATCCGTAGAAACAGTCTCCGGGTTACAGTTAATCATGATCGTTTCGTAGCCATCATCGCCTAAGGCAAAACTCGCGTGTACGCAGCAGTAGTCAAACTCAATACCCTGACCAATGCGGTTAGGGCCACCCCCTAAAACAATAATTTTCTTCTTGTCAGTAGGCTGAGCTTCGCACTCTTCTTCATAGGTTGAGTACATATATGCTGTGCTGGTTGGGAACTCGGCAGCGCAAGTATCTACACGCTTATAAACTGGGCGAATATTATGTTGATGACGATTTTTACGAACCTCGGCTTCTGTTGTATCCAACAAATAAGCCAAGCGGCGATCCGAAAAACCATTACGCTTTAATTCAAGCATAGTCGCTGGCTCAATTGCAGCGAGAGTAACTTTCTCAAGCGCCAACTCAATATCAACGATCTCTTTAATTTGCTCCAGGAACCAAATATCGATCTTGGTGAGTTGCTGTACTTCCTCTAAAGAAAAGCCTTTAGCAAAGGCATCCCCAACATACCAAATACGTTGCGGGCCCGGCTCGGCCAACTCAACTTGAAGCTCTTCTCGATCAATAGTCATCTGATTGAGACCATCAACACCTACTTCTAAACCGCGTAGAGCCTTTTGGAAAGATTCCTTAAAGGTACGGCCAATTGCCATTACTTCACCAACAGACTTCATCTGTGTAGTCAAACGATCATTAGCTTGAGGGAATTTTTCGAAAGCAAAACGAGGGATTTTAGTAACTACGTAGTCGATGGTTGGCTCAAATGATGATGGCGTTAAACCATCGGTAATTTCATTTTTTAACTCATCCAGGGTATAACCAACAGCCAAACGAGCTGCTACTTTGGCAATCGGGAAACCTGTTGCCTTAGAGGCTAGCGCAGATGAACGCGACACGCGAGGATTCATCTCAATAACGATCATACGACCATTATCAGGATTTACCGCAAACTGGACGTTTGAACCACCGGTTTCAACACCAATTTCACGCAATACAGCCACTGAGGCATCGCGCATAATACGATACTCTTTAGCTGTCAGGGTCTGTGCCGGAGCAACTGTAATTGAGTCACCCGTATGCACACCCATTGGGTCCAAGTTCTCGATAGAGCAGACAATGATGCAGTTATCCGTGGCGTCACGAACCACTTCCATCTCGTACTCTTTCCAGCCTAATAATGACTCTTCAATCAATAACTCACTGGTTGGAGAAGCCTCTAAACCACGTCGGCAAATAGTCTCAAACTCTTCTGGGTTGTAGGCAATACCACCACCGGTACCACCCAAAGTAAAACTAGGACGAATAACAACAGGGAAACCTGCAGTGCCAATTTCGGCAGCAATGCTGCGCTGTACTTCCCAAGCCTCTTCCATCGTATGAGCAACGCCTGATTTTGCTGACTCCAAACCAATTTTGGTCATCGCGTCCTTAAACTTCATACGGTCTTCAGCTTTGTCAATCGCCGCTTCATTTGCACCGAGTATCTCAACACCATGCTTTTCTAAAACGCCATGACGAGCTAAATCAAGAGCACAGTTAAGTGCCGTCTGACCACCCATCGTAGGTAATAACGCATCCGGCTTTTCCACCTCGATAATGCGCTCAACCACCTGCCAGGTAATAGGCTCAATGTAAGTCACATCGGCTGTTTCAGGGTCAGTCATAATGGTCGCTGGATTACTATTAACTAAAATAGTACGGTAGCCTTCAGCCTTTAGGGCTTTACATGCTTGAGCGCCGGAATAGTCAAACTCACAAGCCTGACCAATAATAATGGGACCGGCACCGATAATTAATATACTTTTTAAATCTGTACGCTTAGGCATAGTTCTCTACTTTTCTGCCATTAAATTAATGAATTGATCAAATAAGGCCACATTGTCATTTGGCGCAGTGGTAGCTTCAGGGTGACCCTGGAAACCAAAGGCTGGATGGTCACTTAACTTAATGCCTTGTAAACTGCCGTCAAATAAAGAAATATGAGTTGGCTGAACACTGGTCGCAAGGCTATCGGCATCCACAACATAGTTATGATTTTGTACTGTAATATGTACGCGACCGCTCTCAAGATCTTTAACCGGATGGTTAACACCATGATTACCGATCTTCATTTTAGAGGTTTGAGCCCCCGTTGCCAAAGCCAGAATTTGATAACCTAGACCTATGCCAAAAAGAGGAATAGTCTTATCTAAAAGCTGCTTGGTATTTTCAATCGCATAATGACATGCTGAGGGATCACCAGGACCATTACTTAAAAATACACCGTCAGGATTTAAAGCCAATACATCTTCAACTGAGGTATCTGCCGGCACTACAGTAACGCGACATTTTCTATCTGCCAATAAGCGCAAGAAGCTATTTTTGACACCAAAGTCATAAGCTACAACATGATAGGTAGGATCTGACAACTCACCATATCCCGCGTCCAACTGCCAAGAAGTCTGCACCCACTGCTCTGGTGCCTGACGCGTTACAGTCTTGACCAAATCCTGACCCTTGAGACCTGCATGCTCTTTGGCTAAGGCAATTGCTTTAGCCTCGTCATCACCAACCATAATGCATGCTGATTGAGCACCGCCATCACGAAGAATACGAGCTAGTTTACGCGTATCAATATCGCTAATAGCTACAACACCATTAGCTTTTAGGTAGTCAGGCAATGATTGCTCGGCACGGAAATTAGAATATCGCACAGGACAGCTACGAATTACAAAGCCTGCCGCATGAACTTGAGCAGACTCGGCATCTTCTGAATTAATGCCGCTATTGCCAACATGAGGATAAGTTAAAGTGATAATTTGTTGAGTGTAGCCGGGATCAGTAATGATCTCCTGATAACCGGCCATAGAGGTGTTGAAAACAATTTCTGCCGTGCTATGGCCCGCCGCACCGATTGAACGGCCTCTAAATACGGTACCATCAGCCAAAGCGAGAATTGCCGGCTCTACACCATTTTGATTAGCAAAAATGCTACTGAAGTGCGCCATAGAATCTCATACATAAAAACTTAGTTAAACCTGTTTATTATATAGGAAATATATGCAGCACTTGAGAATTTGTAATAATTTTAGGGATATTTTTATGACCTTGCCTAGTAGTTATTGCATAAAAGCATGAGCTCGTCCTAAAGCGTCATACTCAACATTTAGAACTACACTGCGATCATACTGCTGCTTGGAAACCTGGAAATCATAAAGCACAACCTCCTCGCCGGAGCCTGTAGAGCGACGACTATAAAGCGTCGGATAGGTTGTACGACTATTGGCCAATACATAAAGACGACTATCACTTCGCTCAACCAAGATCTCACGCCAGCCGCTAGCACCGGAATTCTCACCACTATACGCTGCAGATGGCTTATTACTAAGCTCCAATTGCTCCAGGAGCCAAATACCCTGCTCTTGTATTGAGCCATTGGCAGGCTCTTTACACATAGCAAGCACTAAAGGACGGCCTTCAACAGAAAAGTTAACGGTGAAAAAATTCAAATCATTGATCGCACCACCCTTGCAGACATTTGACAAACCGGACAAGCTCAAAGGTAAATTACGCAAAGCTAGTGCCGGATGGACCACCGGCTCCCCGGCCAAAGCAACTTGGCTGCGACGGGCACTCTCTGAATCAGTATATACAGGTAAACGATCAATATTAAAATAGACCCACTCAGTCATACGCGGCAATAGCCTATTAAGGCAAGCAACATTAGTACATTCTTTGAGAGATTTTAGGTGCTTAGTTATCTCTGCAGCAAAAACAGCCGGTCGTTCAGTGGTTGCCAATAAAGTAGTGTAATAATAATTCCAAGTAAGCAGCTGAGCAGAGATATCTTGATGTTGGCACAAACCGCTAGGCCACTTACTAAGTTCCTGCTCGCGAATTTTTAATGCCTCTGCACCGAAGTGCTCTAACAAAACGACCTCATCAATACAGGGATTTATTGCTAACTCATACTCAGCCTGTGAAAACCCTAATAAATTATAGCCATTAGGAAAGGCACTTGCTGCAGATGGCAGAAGTGACTGACTAATGCAAAATAACAGGGTGAGTAGAGAGAGAAATCCTTTCAACTAAAACAGCCTTTTAGAGAGTGAAATTAAAATTTATTATTTATTATCTACTAATTAAGCAAAGCTAAACATTTACTTACATAGGATTACATTCAGAATATAATATACCATAAACACTGTTTAGGCAATAATCGCCCCTTATTGGACCCTTATTGAATAACAAGCTATATTAGGAGCTCCACTAATTTTCGACTACTATAGATAGTCGACTATTGGTCAAAAAAAGTAAACTAAAGTTCCTGTATGTTACATAAAACTTTTAATTTACGACCCCCCCCTTTGATTAACTGAAATTTCATATCAACATAATATAATTTTTAGTTCTTATCTCTAATTCACTTAAACAAAAGAATTTAGGTTTTTCAATGACAAATCAATTAGAAAGCTTAGCTAAATACACAACCATTGTTGCGGACACCGGAGACTTTGAAGCAATTCGTAGACTTCAGCCAACTGATGCTACAACCAACCCGTCTTTAATTTTAAAAGCAACTCAAGATGAACGCTACCGACCCCTACTTGATGAGGTGATTAAAGAGCAACCGGAAGCAAATACCAAAGACTTACTGGACCATCTATTGGTGTTATTCGGTTGTAAAATCTTGGAAGTCGTGCCTGGTCGCGTTTCTACTGAAGTAGACGCCCGCCTCTCTTTTGACACTGCCGCTACGGTAGCTCGTGCTCGCCATCTCATTGCCTTATACAAAGCCGCCGGCGTTGATACCCAACGTGTATTAATCAAGATTGCCGCAACCTGGGAAGGCATCGAAGCAGCCAAGCTACTGGAAAAAGAAGGCATTCACTGCAATCTCACCTTATTATTCAGTTTGCCTCAAGCCGTGGCTTGCGCCCAGGCAGGCGTGAAATTAATTTCTCCCTTCGTCGGTCGTATTTATGATTGGCACAAAAAACAAGCCGGCGCTAATTGGGATGAGATGGTGCAGTCCGGTCCCAATGACCCGGGTGTTCAGTCAGTCACTACGATCTTTAATTACTATAAAAAGTTTGGCATTCAAACTGAAATAATGGGTGCAAGCTTCCGTAACATCGGTCAAATTCAAGCCTTGACAGGTTGTGATTTATTAACTATTAGCCCTGAATTATTACAGCAATTAAGCGACAACAATGAAGCCCTGGATTGTGTTTTAGAGGCCAATAAAGCTCCGTCTTTAGATATTGAAGAGCTCAAACTTGATGAGTCCGAGTTTAGATTCTTATTAAATGAAGATGCGATGGCTACTGAAAAACTAGCCGAAGGTATTCGCAATTTTGTGGCAGATGCCATCAAGTTAGACAAACTAATTGAGTCGGCACGCTAAGTAAAACTACTTTGTTTATAGAGGCAGGGGGATTGGAGCGTGTAGGTTCTTCTACACCTTACGCTCCATCAAGGCCCAAGCAATGGTGCCTGCATCAACATACTCCAGCTCACTACCAGCCGGTACCCCACGAGCAATACGAGTTACTTTAATATCCTGCGGTCTCAATAATTGGCTAAGATAATGCGCAGTAGTTTCGCCTTCAGTTGTATAGTTAGTTGCCAAAATCACTTCCTTAACCTGCCCATCCTGCACCCTATCAATGAGGCGTTGCAAATTTAAACTTTCCGCCCCAACTCCCTGAATCGGTTGCAATTTCCCCATCAACACATAATACAAACCGCGATAACTACGAGTTGACTCAATCATATTTTGATCGATCGGCGTTTCAACTACGCACAGCACAGAACGATCGCGTGACTCATCAAGACAGGTGGAACAAATCTCGTCAAGACTAAAAGAATTACAAAGCTGACAGTGGCGTAACTTAGTCAACGCATGGTCTAAGGCTGCGGCCAGCCTTAGACCGCCCTGTTGATCGTGTTGCAGCAAATGATAGGCCATACGTCTAGCACTACGTTCACCGACCCCGGGAAGTTGGCGTAAACTGTCTACCAACTCCTCTAAAGGGTCTGCAAATTGAGGTTCGGCTTTATTCAATGAACTGTCTTAAAAATTAAAAGTGATTCTGTAAAGAATTAGAAAGGAAACTTCATACCGGGAGGCATCGGCATACCTGCTGTTGCAGCACCCATTTTCTCCTCAGAGGTAGCTTGTGCTTTGCGTAAAGCGTCATTAAAGGCAGCTGCCGTTAAATCTTCCAGCATATCCTTGTCATCTTCAAGTAAAGACGGATCAATCGTTACGCGTCGCACATCAAAGCGGCAAGTCATCGTTACTTTAACCAACCCACCACCAGCGGCACCTTCAACCTCAATCTCGGCCAGGGCCTCCTGTGCTTTTTTCACATCTTCCTGCATTTTCTGAGCTTGCTTCATCAGCCCAGCTAATTGATTTTTCATAATCATTTAACGTTTTCCTAAAGATTAAAAATTTACCGTATTGTATCTTATCTATTCATTAGAGAGAACTTGCACCGAGCCATCGATTACAATCGCTCCGAAATTCTCTGCTAAGCTTTTGATGTAAGGATCATTGGCTACAAGCTCTTCTGCTTGTCGTTGACGTTCTTTTTGCTCTTTAATTAACTGAGCGCGAGCGGTAGCATCACCTGTTTCACCAGTTTCAAAATCCAATTTAATGACTTGAGAAAAATATTCAGTCAATGCCGTTGTCAATGTTGATTTAATCGCTAGCTCATCAACATTTTTTAAGAAAATTTTCAAACGAATGGTATTGCCCTCAGTGCCCAACCATTGACTATTTAATAGTAACTCACCAGCCAACCCCGATAACTCCATGCTTTTTGTGAGTTCAATCCAGCGCTCTTGGTTAAGATTCGCAAGACTAATTTTATTGCTTTGTTGCGCAGCTTGAGGCTCCCAACTCATCTCAAAGCTAGTGTCGACTAGTGGTTCATCAATGATATCGCCGTCATACTCATCGGTACTGCCAGCATAGATGCGATCCCAATCCGTATCGGACATCCCGGAACCTTCTGAACTAACTGTGGGGTCTGACTCAGCCGGAGTGACTGGTTTAACAGCTTCGTGCTGTTCTTCAGATACTTCACTCACAGGGTCCGACATCGGAGCGGGAGTAGGAGTGGTCGCGGGGGGAGAAGCTATATCGGACTCAGCCAAATTGTCTAGCTTTTCTAATTTTTCTACGCTAGGGAGTTTTTTTTTATCCTCTACATCATCTGTTGACGTAGTAGATGTAGAAGTAGATGATGGCTTTTGACTTAATTCTTCCTGAATTGCCGGCGCATTAACCAAAGCCAACATTCGCAGGCAAATCATCACAAAACCGGAATATTCATCGGGCGCCAAGACTAATTCCTTGCGACCGTGAACGGCAATGCTATAGAAGAGCTGCAGCAAATCATGATTGGCACCCTGCACTACCTGCATCATCTCAGGATAAAGCGGGTCATCACTATCCAGCGTGCCCGGTAGTCTCTGCTCCATGGCAATACGAGATAATACAATCGCTAAATCAGC
>LSQX01036115.1_pt1 | contig 19350 bp, 17 predicted proteins | sample 654561 | NCBI WGS metagenome assembly LSQX01 (sample SAMN04489861, study PRJNA283612) | anaerobic digester metagenome | isolation source: 4 biogas reactors fed with cattle manure at either 37C or 55C with and... | place: Denmark: Kongens Lyngby | collected 2014
GAGGGCTTCTTTGATTTCAGGTGTCTGGTTGTAGGGAAAATCCAAACCAAACACGAGCCGATCCTCTCCTGTCTGCAGAACTATTTCCTCGATCCGGCAGGGATCCAGATACCACATGGGGTGGGTGGTTTTGTTGAAAACGCTGGTCATGCCGGCGTAGATGTTGCAGTGGTCTTGATGATTATGATTGCAGATCACAGCCAAAGCTTCCGGGAAGAAATGGTAGCCCCCAACGTGTTCCATGCTGAACTTGAGGTTGGGATAATCATAGGCGATCTCATCGAAATCCATCAGCCTGGCCTGCTTGAGGGGTGCATGGTGGACACCAGTGTGAAAGCTGAGAAACAAACCCAACTCTTCAGCCCACTTGTATACTATCCTGGCGCTTTGGCCTAACAGTTCAAAACCCTGGTAGGCAGGATGCAGTTTCAAGCCCAAAAAGCCGTAATCTTTGGCCTGCTTTACCTGGTCAGCTAAATTGGCCCGGGAGAAATCTATAACCCCAAAGCCGATTAGTTCTTTTCTCCCCTCTAGCGCCTTATACAGCCAGCTGTTGGGCTCTTCTACTCCCTGCATGGGAAAAGGGGCAAAGGCCACTGCCTTTTCGATTTGGCACTGTTCCATCAGCTCCAGGAGCTTCTCAATGGTGCCCCAGGATCTGACCTCTTCCGGAAAAACATGGGCGTGATTTGCCAGCGTCACATGCATTTTTTCTTCCTCCCGCCTAAATATTAAGTATTAATAGTCAATTCGCTGTGAATTTTAAAAAATCCTTGTCAGAGGGTGATTTTTTGGACATCTACACTCAACTCGCTACTGAATTAAAACTCTCAGCAGAGCAGGTACAAGCTGCCTGCGAACTTCTAGATGCAGGCAACACAATACCCTTCATCGCCCGCTACCGAAAAGAAGCCACAGGCCAGCTGGATGAGGTTGCTCTCCGCAAGCTTGCTGAAAGGCTGGAATACCTCCGGAACCTGGACAAGCGCCGGGAAGAGATCCGCGAGCTTATCGCAAAACAAGGCAAGCTTACAGAAGAACTTTCCCGCAAGATAGATGAAGCCAGGACACTGCAAACCCTGGAAGACCTTTATCTTCCCTACCGGCCCAAAAGGCGCACTTTAGCCACCATAGCCCGGGAAAAGGGTCTGGAGCCTTTGGCTGCCTTCCTTTGGCAGAAGCGGCCAGAACCAGAAGAGGCTGCCAGGGAGGCTGAAAAATACATAGACCCAGACTTAGGTGTGGAAACAAAAGATGAGGCTCTGGAAGGCGCCTTGCACATAATTGCAGAACAGATAGCTGAAGACTACGGGGTGCGGAACCTCGCCCGGCAGGTCTTTGGAGAAAAAGGCATGATCGCCTCTCAGGCAAAAGATCCCGAGCTTTCCACACCTTACGAAAACTACTACGAATACAAAGAAGCTGCAGCCAAAATTCCCAGCCACAGGATCCTGGCCATAAACCGCGGCGAAAAAGAGGAAGTATTGAAAGTGACCGTGGAAGTGCCAGAGGAAAAGCTGATCGAGCAGATCCAGAACCTTTTCGGCAGCTGCCTTCCTCCATACCTGGAAGCTGCCATCGCCGACGGCTGCAAGCGGCTCCTCTTCCCTGCTATGGAGCGGGAGCTGCGCTCCCAGCTCACAGCCAGAGCTCATGAGCAGGCAATTGCAGTCTTTGCCGGCAACCTGAAGCAGCTCCTCCTCACAGCGCCAGTGAAGGGCAAAACCGTCCTCGGCATTGACCCAGGCTACAGGACAGGCTGCAAGCTGGCTGTGGTAGATCCCACAGGCAAGCTGCTGGCCACTGCCACCTCCTACTTCACCCCTCCCAATAAGGACTATGCAGGCGGCAGGAAGCTGCTCTTGGAGCTATACCAGCTTCATCAGCCTGACGTTGTGGCCATAGGAAACGGCACTGCCAGCCGGGAAACTGAGGAGTTCATCGCACAGATTATTGAGGAGGAAAACCTCCCCCTTGCCTACACAATCGTCAGCGAAGCTGGGGCATCCGTCTACTCGGCATCAGAAACTGCCCGGGAGGAGTTTCCTGATCTGGATGTAAGCATGAGGGGCGCCATTTCCATCGCCCGCAGGCTGCAGGATCCTTTGGCGGAGCTTGTGAAAGTGCCGCCTCAGTCTATCGGCGTGGGGCAATATCAGCACGATGTGGATCAAAAACGCCTTGCCGAAACCCTTGCTGCAGTGGTAGAAGATGCAGTGAACGCTGTGGGGGTAGATTTGAATACAGCCTCAAGCGCTCTATTGAGTTATGTAGCAGGCATATCAAGCAAAGTTGCTCTCAACATTGTCGCATACCGCAATGAACACGGCCCTTTTCGGAACCGGGAAGAGCTTAAAAAAGTTCCTAAACTTGGACCTGTTACTTTCACCCAGTGCGCTGGCTTTCTGCGCATCCCAGGAGGAGACAATCCCTTGGACAACACAGCAGTTCACCCTGAGTCTTATGAACTTGCTGCAAAGCTCGAGCCTCATCTTGAAGAAAACCTCTCAGCTGCTGAGCTGAAAAAACTGGCTGCAGAACTTGCAGCCGGCTTTCCAACGGTTCTGGACATCTACCGCGCTCTGCAGAAGCCAGGCCGTGATCCCAGAGAAGATCTGCCGGGGCCTGTGTTCCGCAGGGAAGTTGTAAAAATGGAGGATCTGAAGCCTGGGATGCTCCTTGCGGGAATTGTGCGGAACATAGTTGACTTCGGTGCTTTTGTGGATTTGGGAGTTGAACAGGACGGACTTCTTCACGTCTCCCAGATCAGCACGAGATTCGTAAAGCACCCTGCTGACGTGCTGTCTGTGGGGCAAAAGGTGGAAGTGAAAATTTTGGAAGTTGACCTCAAGCGAAACCGGATCAGCCTTTCNNTGTATAAAAGAATAAAGTGGTATTTTAAGCAGGAGGCAGAACTGCAGGCAGAGAAAGAATGACTCTGGAGCATCGGGATCGATCCGGTAGAATAGTTAAAAGCGCATCCCATTTTCATAACCAAGGCGAACGACATTTCAACTAATCCAAGCAGAATCTTTATTTGTTAAAAGACTTAAACCAAGTATAGACCATGTCAATATAGGACCAGAATCGAGCCGCTGTTCGTTTTGTAGGTATAATTGACAAACTGCATGACGAATATTTATTGCAGGAGGTGCTCCTCTTGTATATAAAGCGGGCTATTGAAGATACGATTAGGCAAATCTCGCGCACCTTTCCTGTTTTATTGGTTACAGGACCCAGACAGGTAGGAAAGACCACTCTACTAAAACATTTAGCTGAACCAGGGCGGAGATATGTTACGTTAGACGATCCCGCTGCGCGTTTCCTCGCCAGAACCGATCCATCACTATTTATGCAGCGCTATCATCCACCTGTGATCATCGATGAAATTCAGCATGCACCAGAAATCCTTCCCTACATCAAAATGAACGTAGACCGCTCAGGCAACAAGGGAGATTTTTGGCTAACTGGATCTCAAATTTTCCACACAATGAAGAATGTTAGTGAGTCTTTAGCAGGACGCGTAGGTATAGTAAATCTACTTGGTCTATCCAATAGCGAAATAGACGGAATCCCTTCTGAACCCTTCACAGCCTCTCCCCAAAGATTATTAGACAGAACGAAAACAGCAAAAAGGGCAAGTTCAGCCCAAATTTACGAGCGTATTTTCCGCGGCGGATTACCCGCCCTTTATGCCGACACCACAATAAACCTGGAAACTTTTTACTCCTCCTATATTGACAGCTATCTTAAACGAGACATCAGAGATCTAATCCAAATAGCAGATGAAATGTCTTTCTATAAGTTCATGTTGGCTGTTGCCGCCCGAACTGCAAGGCCAGTAAACTATGACGAATTGGCAAGAGACGCAGAGATTACTGCCCCTACTGCTAAAAGGTGGCTCTCTATCTTAGTATCTTCCCAGCTGGTAGTCCTCCTCCAGCCATATCACAATAATGCACTCAAACGAATTGTGAAAATGCCCCTTCTTCATTTTCTAGACACAGGTTTATGTGCTCATCTTCTCAGGTGGGGCAGCCCCGAAACTTTAGAGAGAAGCGCTGTGGCTGACCAATTCTTTGAAAGCTGGGTCTTCTCTGAGATATACAAAAGCTATCTGAACGCCGGCAGGAGGCCACCTGTCTTTTATTATCGGGATAAAGATCAAAAAGAGATTGATCTTTTGCTGCTGCAGGACGGCACCCTCTACCCTATCGAGATCAAAAAAAGCGCCTCCCCAGGCAAAGCGGCAATCAAGCATTTTAAGGCACTGGAACCGGCAACCAAACCTGAACGCCACGGCGAACCAGAACAATACAGGCTTGCAATAGGAACTAGCGCTGTTATTTGTTTTGCCAGGGACCTACTGCCTATAGACGAAAACAACTGGGCGGTTCCCGCCTGGCTGATCTAGCAGTTCTCCTCACCTCTTGTGAGATTTTCTCTCCCACAACTGTCTTTAAACGAAAAAAGTTGAGCCGTAAACTTGGCTCAACCTTTTTTTGCAAGCCTCTGCCTTAAGACCTCATAAAGCACTATTCCCCCAGCAACTGAAGCGTTTAGAGAGCTGATTTTCCCTAGCATTGGCAGGCGGACTATAAAGTCGCATTTCTCTTTGACGAGCCTGCTCACCCCTGACCCTTCGCTGCCCACAACCGCAGCCAATGGACCTGTCAGGTCTGCCTCCCAAAGGGTCTGCTCGCCGTCCATATCGCAGCCCACCACCCAAAGTCCGTGCTCTTTCAATTCATCGATGGTCTGGGCAAGATTGCTCACCCGCGCCACCGGCAAATGGGCGAGGGCCCCAGATGCAGCTTTCTCCACTGTGGGAGTGATGGGTGCGGCACGCCTTTTGGGAATCACAGCGCCGCTTGCCCCCACACTTTCTGCTGTCCGCAGTAGCGACCCCAAGTTGTGGGGATCCTCAATTCCATCGAGAATGAGAAGCAGAGGTTCCTCTGCTGTTAAAAGGTCCTCAAGCTCTGCGTAGTGGTACGGAGCAACCTGGGCAATAACTCCTTGATGGATCCTGCCTCCGCTGAGCTTATCTAACTTAGCCCGGTGCGTCCACTCCACTACCACGCCCCGCTCCCGGGCCAGATCCAGTATCGGTCCTAAATCCTTGGCGCCCTTGGCTAAAAAGAGCTTGTTGATGGGCCTGTTGGCGAGTAAAGCTTCCCGGACAGGCTGCCTGCCCTCAAGTTGAGCGCCTTTGGAGTCTTCCACAGCCATGTTCTCCTTCCCGGCAGTAATTTTTCGCAACGCAAGTCGGCCCTGCCTTTTGAAAAAGCCTTGGCGCGATTTTCTTCACCTCAGAGAGCATTTTGGAGGCCAGCTGCCTGATTTCCCACTGGGCCCGCTGGCAGCAGCGCAGCTCGAAGAAATTATAGAGGCTGCGGCAGTTAAATGTGGCAACCAGTTTTGTCTCAGTGGCGTTAGGCAAAAGGTACCGGGCGTCTTCTTTGGGAACGCCCAAGGCTACAAGCTTATTATAAGCCTCCTGCAGGGCTTCCATTTGGCCTTTAAAAATTTCCAGCGCCTCTCCTTTCACTGACGGCGGCGTGACAAAACCAAACTGCTTTTGAGAAACATACCGCTGTGACTGCTGGGAGTAGGAGGCTATCCTGTGGCGAACCAGCTGATGGGAAAGGGCCCTGCTTACACCCTCTATGGAAAAAGTGAAGCTGACATGCTCAAAAGGAGACAGATGCCCGCTCTCCTCAAGGCGGGAAAGGAGCCTGTCCACTTCTTCCTCGCTTAACCGCTCCAAAAGCTCCTCTGCTCCTGCTTGGGAATAGCAAAGCCTTGCTGCTGCTGCCACTACCTGTTCCGGCTCAGGTGTGTGAGCGATAATCTGTACCCGCATCTATCTCTCCCCTTGTCCAACTAGTGAAATTCTGTTACAATTATTGAAAAAAACAGGAGCAAAAGATGGAGAAAATAGATCCCAAGCAGCTCTCGCCCCTGGTTTTGGCATATATAGGTGACGCTGTTTACGAACTTTACGTCAGGCTGACCATGGTTCAGAACAATCCCACGGCTAAAAGCAGAAGCCTCCACAAGGCATCCACTTCTTTAGTCCGGGCTTCCTCCCAGGCAGAAACCTTGAAGAAGTTGCTGCCCCTGCTCACAGAAGAAGAAATGGAACAGGTGAAGCGGGCGCGCAATTGCCATGTGAACCACATCACCCGCGGTGCAACCCGGGCTGAATATCAGGCAAGCACAGCCTTTGAGGCTTTAATAGGCTACCTGTATCTGGCAAACAAACAAGAGCGCCTCATCGAAATTTTGGCTAACTGCGCTTCCAGCGAGGACCCTCCGGAGTATCCTCAATTTTATAACCAAGCTCCCCAAGGCGATCCCGAATGAAGTCTGCTGTTTCCCAGTCCCGTTTGCTTCTCGCCTTGGTTCGCAGCTCCAAAATCAGCTCGAGTAGAGGCTCTACCTGAGCATCATCCTCTTCAGCCTCCACCGGATCCCACAGGCCCAGCACCTCATCTCCCAGGGAACTGAAGGTCTCCTCCAGCTTCCGCAGAAAGTCCAGTTCCTCCTGGGAAGGAGTGGTCAGCTGGGCTATAGTTTTATTAGTGAGGGTTGCCAGCTCGTGGAGGCTGGCGAGAGCACCTGCTGTGTTCAAGTCATCGTCCATGGCTGCGGTAAAATCGTCCTTGATTTTCTGCAGCGCCTCTTCGAGGCTTGCCAGGGGCAAGCTCGTCTCGCCCTGGGGCTTTTTCTCAAGGAACAGCCGAAGCTGCTCTCTGGCTGTGGTGAGCCTCTCTAAGGATCTTTCGGCCATGGTCAGTTCTTCTTCGCTGTAGCTGAGAGGCTTGCGGTAGTGGGTGGAAATCAGAAAATACCGCAGGGCTCTGGGGCTGAATTCACGGAGCACATCGCGAATGGTGAAGAAGTTGCCCAGGGACTTGGACATCTTCTCCCCTCTTACCTGCACAAAGCCGTTGTGGACCCACACTTTGGCAAAGGGCTGGCCTGTATAGCACTCAGACTGGGCTATTTCGTTTTCGTGGTGGGGGAAAACCAGATCGCTCCCTCCGCCGTGGATGGTAAAGTTTGTCCCCAGGTATTTCAATGCCATAGCTGAGCATTCGATGTGCCAGCCAGGTCTGCCTGGCCCCCAGGGGCTGTCCCAGGCAGGTTCACCTTCTTTTGCAGCCTTCCAAAGGGCAAAATCCATTGGGTTGCGTTTTCTGCTGTCCACCTCTACCCTCGCGCCTGCTTCCAGATCTGCAAGGCACCTGCCTGAAAGCTTCCCGTACTCTGGAAAACTTTCCAGATCGAAGTAGACATCAGACCCGCTTTCTCCTTCCACAACGTAGGCATGTCCCTTTTCAAGCAAGCCCTCAACAACCTCGATGACCTCGGAAATGTGGTCTGTCACTTTGGGGTAGATATCTGCTTTTCTCACCCCTAATTGGTCCATCACCTTGAGGAAGTCTTCAATATAGCGCTCTGCCACCTCTTGAGGCTCTGCACCTTCCTCTTTGGCTTTGGCAATGATCTTATCGTCTATATCTGTAAAATTCTGCACATACTTCACCTGATAGCCGCGGTATGTAAAATAGCGGCGGAAAACATCCCACAGCACGTAGACTCTGCCGTGGCCCACGTGGCTGTAATCATAGGGGGTAATGCCGCAGACGTATATTCCCACGGGTTCAGACTTGGGCAGTTCTTCTTTAGTTTTCGTCAGTGTGTTGTAGATCCGCATTTGGTTGCTTCCCCTCCAATTTTGCCAAACGAGTTTCCAACTCCTCTATTCTCCTCTGCAGGCACAAAAGCATATTGCCCACAGGATCCGGCAGGTTGTGGTGGTTCAGATCTGTGCCCACCCTCACTCCGTCCTGCACCACGACCTTCCCAGGCACCCCAACAACTGTAGTGTTGGGGGGCACTTCCTTATGTACCACTGCTCCTGCTCCGATTTTAGCATTGTCCCCTACTTTTATGGATCCTAATACTTTGGCGCCTGCACCGATCATGACATTATTGCCGATTGTGGGATGGCGTTTTCCTTTTTCCTTGCCTGTCCCGCCTAAGGTAACGCCTTGGTAGATGGTGACATCGTCACCGATCTCTGTCGTCTCGCCAATAACCACACCCATGCCGTGATCTATGAAAAACCGCCGGCCGATTTTAGCGCCTGGATGGATTTCAATGCCTGTGAAAAAACGGTTAATTTGAGAGAACAGGCGCGCCAAAAAATACAGCTTGTGTCTGTATAAAAAGTGGTGAAAGCGGTGGCCTACGATGGCGTGAAAGCCAGGATAGCAGAAAAGTACCTCAAGCACGCTTCGCGCCGCAGGATCTCTCTGAAAAACTACATCTATTTCTTCCTTCAGCCTTCGAAACAGACCCATGATTACCCTCCAAATTCAGGTTAACTCATTATAGCACTAAGGCTCTGTCTTTTTCAACCGCACCTTCCATAATATGTCTGGGTGGTCTGTGATGATACCGTCCACCTGCCAGGCGAGAAAAGCTTCCATCTCCCTGGGTTCGTTAACTGTCCAGACGTTGACGAAAAGCCCTGCCTGCTGGGCTTTTTTGATTTCTTCGCTGCTGATGCTTTTGAAATGGGGATGAAGTCCCTGGGCATCGACTGCTCGTGCTTTTGCAATCGGATCGTCTTCTTTCTCCCCATACAAAATGGCACACGGATACTGGGGCCATGTTTTCCGAAGCTGCGCGATGGCCTGGTGATCAAAAGAAGAGAACAAAAATTGATCAGGGTCTCCCCAGTTTTCCAATTCTCTTGCCACAAGCTCCGGCAGGTCCTTGTGTCTTTCCACGTCCTTAAGCTCGATGTTCAGCTGGGCTTTTCCAGCTACCAGCTCTATAACCTCTCGCAGAGTAGGGATTGGCTCTGGAAACAGTTCAGGCCAAAGTTTAGCCGCATTAAAACTCCGCAGTTCCTTTAGGGTATATCTGTCTATTGGACCATGGCCATCTGTTGCCCTGGAAAGGTCCAGGTCATGGGCCACTACAATTTCCTTATCAGCTGTCAGGCGGACATCCAGCTCCATCATCTCAGCGCCTGCCTCCAGCGCTTTTGCAAAAGCAAGCAGCGTGTTTTCCGGGTAGCGAGCGCTCAGACCTCTATGGGCGATGACTTTGGTCATTCCAATCCCCCCAAACTTGCTTGTTAAACTAAACTTTCGACGAGCCTATGGCAAATCCTGCCAGCTGAAAGAAATAGCTTACACAATTTCCCGCAATTGAATTAAGCTAGCATTAATCTAACATCCTCTTGATTTTCGTGTTAGAATGTGTTAGAAAACGTTAGATTGTGTTAGAATACAGGTGTAAAATGACTAGACAAGAAGGCTTCACTTTAGAATTCAAAAGAGAGTTTACTCCTGATCTCAAAAAGGAAGTAGTAGCTTTTGCCAACAGCGAGGGCGGCACAATTTATTTAGGCGTAGATGATGAGGGCAAAATTGTGGGCGTTTCTCGTGCTCGTGAGGTTCATCTGCAGGCCGTAGCCATGATCCGGAATTCAATCAAGCCAGACGTCACTATGTTTACCAGCTGCGAAATTCAAAATAAAAAGGGCAAGGAAATAATTGCGGTTCACGTCCAAAGGGGAACAAGGCGGCCTTATTACATTGCAGAAAAAGGACTAAGGCCAGCCGGCGTCTATGTGCGGCAGGGTTCTAGTTCTGTGCCTGCGACAGAGGATGCCATCAGACAAATGATCAAAGAAACCGACGGCGACAGGTTCGAAACAGCAAGATCCATCAGCCAAGACCTCACCTTCCGTGAAGCCAAAGCAGCTTTTGCTAAACAAAAACTTTCCTTTGGCGAGGTGCAGATGAAAACTTTAGGTATTAAAACTAGCGACGGCATCTATACCAACCTGGGACTCTTGCTCTCAGACCAGTGCATGCACACCATAAAAGTTGCGGTTTTCTCGGGCACGGACAAGAGCGAATTCAAAGACCGGCGGGAGTTTTCAGGCTCACTTTTTAAGCAGCTCAACAGCGTCTACGAATACATCGATTTATTCAATAAAACCAAAGCCGAATTTTCAGGTCTCCAACGAATCGATACCCGGGACTATCCAGAAGAAGCAATCCGCGAAGCTCTCTTAAACTGCCTTGTACACAGAGATTATGCTGCGAGTGGTAGCATTCTCATTAATATTTACGATGATCGCATTGAATTTGTTTCCATTGGAGGGCTCGTCCCAGGCATTACCCTAGGTGACGTGATGTTGGGAATCTCCCAGCCTAGAAATGAAAAACTGGCTGCTGTCTTTTACCACCTAAAGCTTGTTGATGCTTACGGTGCCGGTATTTCCAGAATCTTGGGGAGCTATAAGAATTCTACTGCCAAACCGAGATTCGATGTTTCAGAAAACGCTTTTGTGGTAACTTTACCCAATTTAAATTACCAGTCAACTGCTTCTAACCATCAAATCGTGATGGAACATCTCCGGCAACACGGCAGTATAACGAGAAGAGAAGTTGAGAAGCTCTTGGGGATTGGCCAGACAGCTGCCGGCAAAATTCTCAAGGAAATGGTTAACAAAAAGCTGGTCAAACCAGCTGGTGCCGGCAGAAATCGAAGGTACGTTCTACCGTAGCCCCTAAGGTTGAAGACGGCCTAGAAAGGCCGTTTTTTTCATGCCAAAACAGCACCGCTGTTTGTTTCATCTGCCAAATGATATAATATAACCCAAGCGATGTATTGGAAGACGCAGCAGCACAAGGAGGATTTTATGTATTCAGTTTTACTTGCAGTGATCTATCTTGCTTTTATCAGCCTTGGCCTGCCAGATTCCCTCCTGGGCTCGGCCTGGCCGGTTATGTATGAACAGCTGCACGTGCCCATATCCTATGCCGGAATTATAACCATGATCATCACAGCCGGCACCATCGTATCCAGCCTTTTATCCGACAGGCTCACAAGAACCTCGGGTGCAGGACTTGTCACAGCTGTCAGCGTACTCCTCACAGCTGTGGCACTCTATGGTTTTTCTGTTTCCCGTTCATTTGTTCTCCTTTGTTTATGGGCTGTCCCATACGGTCTGGGTGCAGGAGCAGTGGATGCTGCCCTGAACAACTACGTTGCTCTGCACTATGCCTCAAGGCACATGAACTGGCTGCACTGCTTTTGGGGCGTGGGAGCCACTGTCAGTCCATATGTCATGGGTTACTGCCTCACTCAAGGCTTGGGATGGCACAGCGGCTACCGCTCTATTTCCGTGATCCAGTTTTTCATAATGGCAATAATATTTATGAGCCTTCCACTGTGGAAAAGACCAAATCCTCAAACAAGCTCCCTTTCAAAGCCTCTGAGCCTGCCAGAGGCTCTGAAAATAAGGGGGGTCAAGTTTGTTCTCATTGCCTTTTTCAGCTACCTGGCCCTGGAGTTGACAGCAAGCTTGTGGGCAAGCAGTTACCTTGTTGAATTTCGCGGCATCCATCCCCAAATAGCTGCAAAATTTGCCTCACTGTTTTTTATTGGAATAACCTTTGGCCGCTTTCTGAGCGGCTTTGTTGCTGATAGAATCGGGGACAAAGGTATGATTCGATATGGAATCATAGTTATTGTTGGCGGAATAGTCTTGGTGGGGCTTTCCGGCGCTACAGCTTTAGCGGGACTCATTATTATCGGTCTTGGCTGCGCTCCAGTTTATCCGTCAATAATTCACTCCACACCAGCAAACTTTGGCAAGGAAAATTCACAAGCAATTGTGGGCATCCAAATGGCAAGTGCATATCTTGGCGGCACCCTCATGCCTCCGCTGTTTGGGTTCTTGGCTGATAAAATATCCATCGGCCTGTACCCACTGTATCTTGGCTTCTTTGCCCTTGTGATGCTTATGATGTCAGAGCTGTTAAATAGAACAGCTGCCAAAGAAGTACGATAAACTTATGCTCTAAATAGAAAAACCGGGGCAGTTAGTCTTCCCCGGCTATATTTTCAAACTGAGACCTTTTTTGCTTCCTTCCTCAGCTTGCTTTTGGCTTTCTCCCACGTGCTCCTCGCAATATGCCATGAAATCAGGCTTTCCGCCCCCTGGTTTTCATTCAAGCCATCTGTTGTGATCCCGTCTCTGCAGCCGCCAGTTTCCGGATCGATAAGGGAGATACCTGCGCTGTTTTTTCCAGCATACCATGCCAGGCAGTCCTCTGCAGCTGCGCGGTAGGACAGATTGCCTGTCAGCTCGTATGCCTGCAGGCAAGCGATGAGCGTCTCACATGCTTCCACAGGCTGCTGGTCGAAGCGGGCAGGCACGCCGCCTTTTTTAAACCAGCCCTTGCAGCCCACCGGCCAAAACACCCCACTGCGGAAAGTGTTTTTCAGCAGGAAATCCAAGCTCTTTTTCCCGGCCGAGAGCCAATCTTCATTGTTCAAAACGCAGCCTGCTTCCAAAAGGGCAAGGGGAAGCACCGCGTTGCAGTAAGTGAGCTCATCTTCAAACCAAAACCAACCACCTCTTGCATTTTTCGCCAGCGCCTCTGCAAGGGGAGTGGCCAAAAGCTCAATGTATTTCTCTGCCTGCGGACTTTCCCACTTGCACAGACCGAGGAGCGTATAAGCCTTGCCGCGGATGTAGCGAAGCTTGCGGCATTTAGCTAGAGCCTCCTCGAGGAGATGGACGGCTGTTTTCCGCAAGCCAGATGGAAGATGGGCAGCTGACGAAACAATCCCAAGGCTCCAGATGCTTCTGCCGAAGCAGTCATCGGATCCCCTTTCCTCGAGAAAGCTGCGCTGGTAGTTCATGAAGTTGCGGAACCAGTCGCCGTCCCAGGCATGGAGGAGAAACTGCAGGTAGCGATATGCAAGGTCCAAATAACGGGGGTCTTCCTCTATCTCATAAAGCAAAGCCGCCATAATTAGGGCCCTTGCGTTGTCATCTGTTGTATAGCCGTGGGTTGGATCGGGAACTGAATACTTTGCGTGCTGAAATATCCCTGTGTCATCCGTCATCCGGAAAATATGTGTGTTATCTTTAGGCAGATTTAATTTCTCCATCCTGTGAGTACCTCTCCTTCACTGACTGAAAAAGTTCCGCATAACGTTTGGCAACGCTGTCCCAAAACATTTCCTCACCCAAGCGCTGGGTTTTTTCCTCCATTTTCTTTCGCTCTTGTGGATTATCTAGGAGAAACTGAATCTGTTTTGCAATTGAATCTGAGTCCTTAAACTCTGCCAGCAGACCCCGGCCGTCTGCAAGCATCTCTTCGGCGTAAGCATAAGGTGTCGAGACGATCACCCGTCCGCATCCTACAGCATAAGCCAAAGTGCCGCTTACTGCCTGCTCTTTGCCGAGGTAAGGGGTCAGGTAGATGTCTGACAACTTCAGGTACCGCATTATGTCTGCCTTGCTCAGGTATCTGTTCACGAACTGCACGTGATTCTTGAGCCCCAGCTCATCTACCAGCTCTTCCAGCTGCTCGCGGTATTCCTCTCCGTATTGCCGTTTGATCACCGGATGGGTCTGCCCTAAAATCAGGTATAAAATATCCCTATGCTTTTCAGCCACCTGGCCAATTGCCCTGATTCCGTATTCAATGCCCTTGCCAGGGCTGAGGAGGCCGAAGGTGCTCACCACAGTCCGGCCTTCCAGCCCCGCTTCCCGCTTCAACTCCTCTCTAGAGGGCAGATTCATTCGCGGGACGCCGTGGTGGATGACCACAATCTTTTCCCGATCCACGCTGTACACATCTGAAAGCAGAGGAACAGTGTTCTGCGCCATCACAACTGTTGCCTCGCTCTTCTGACAAATTTTCTGCAAAATATCCCGCTGCAGCTGGTTTGGGGCGGAGAGCGTTGTGTGCAGGGTTACAACTACTGGCAGTTTCACTCCCTCAACCAAATCTAGCAGGAAGCTGCCCCATTCGCCGCCATAAATGCCGTACTCGTGCTCCACTACCAATAAATCCAAATCGAACCCGTTGAGCTTTTCTGCTGCAGCTGCGTAATCCCGTCTGTCCTGCTGCCGGATCTCAAACAGTACTTCCCGGCCGTAATCGTATTCTCTGTCGCTGAGGGCAACAACACCTGCTTCAACCGTTTTAGTTTTATTCAATTCTCTCAAAAGATCCTGGGTAAACGTTGCAATGCCGCACTCCCGCGGCGGATAGGTACTGAGAAAAGCAACTTTGACTTTGCCCACCTTATTACCTCCTATCTCAGACTGCTGCGTAATCCTTTTGCACCTCTCCAGAGTAAGCAGAGCGGAATACAGTAGACCCCTCTTCAACAAGGCAGTTTGCCATGATTACCGAATCGAAGATCCTGCTCGCAGGCTCAACCTTGACGCTTTCCCACAAAATGCTGTGTTCGATGGTACAGTCTTCGCCGACAACGCTGTTTGCGCCGACGATCACATTTGGGCCCACAACTGCCCCTTTTTCAATCTGTGCGCCTGCACCAAGCCAAAGGGGACCTCTTAAAATCGCTTCAGCATGCACATGCGCGTTTTCCAGGCCAATAATAGCAGAATTTCGAAAATCCAACTGCTCGTACAAATACTTTCCAGCGAAAATGTCCTGGTGGACTTGCAGATATTTCTCAACAGTCCCCAAATCAAGCCAGTAGCTGCATTCTTTGTAAACAGCTAGTTTCTTTCCACCTTTTAATAGCCTGGGGAAGACCTCCCGTTCAACAGAAACAGGTCTGCCAGCTGGAATTTCCTCCAGAATCTCCGGATTGAAAATGTAGATGCCTGCGTTTATATAGTGAGAAACAACTTCAGAAGGTTTTGGCTTCTCTTTAAATGCTGTGGCATAGTCATTTTCGTCATGTTCAATTACTCCGTACGGAGTTGGATCATCAACATAAACAGATGCAATTGTCACATCTGCACCTTTCTCTTCGTGGAAACGCAGCATTTCAGCCACGTCCACATCGCTGATAATGTCGGCATTGAAGATCAGAAAAGGTTCATCACTGATAAAGCCCTCAACGTTTTTTATTGCACCGCCTGTCCCCAAAGGTGTTTTTTCTTGGACGAATCTAATGGGCAGTGCTGAAGGATTTTCCGAGAAATACTCCTCAAAAGATTCTGGCCGGTAGCAGGTACACAGAACGATCTCATCGACACCTTTAAATTTCAGCTTGTCGATGTTGTGCTCAAGCAGCGCTTTGCCCATCACCGGCACCAAGGGTTTTGGTGTTTTATTCGTCAAAGGTCTGAGCCTGGTTCCCAGACCGCCAACTAAAAAAACAGCCTTCATACAACTACCTCCTTTTGATTTTGTTTCTGGCAGCAAGCGCAAATCAGCGCCTATAAAAGAAATGGTCGGATTCCGCTGTTACTGCTTGAGCAACTGCGAAACCCGACCATTTTCTTGACCATCTTGATGATTTTTAATATACCGCTCGATCCGTCTTCTACTTTCGCGTTGCCAAGCAGCACGAACGAAGCACGAAATCTTTCAGCATCTACCATCTTAATTTATTAGCAATAAAAAGTTTCCTGCCAAAAAGTAAATAGAAATGATTCTAGTTTTCGACCTGCAATCACCGCTCATGGATACATAAAATCTTTGTCTGCTGCAGCAAACAAAATCTGAGCGGGAAGCTTCTGTTAGCACTCGTCGGCGGTGAGTGCTAACAATATTTATGATACACATTTTGCCAGTTTTTGTCAAGTTTGCCGAAAAATAGGGTCCCATGGTCCAGAGCCTGACAAGGCACCATAGGTCTGATGAGAAACCATCTATGTTTCGCCATCTATCTTAGACTGGGTTACATTTTAAGTCAAAACCGTGGTTTTCCTGACTTGCCAGACAAAATGCCTTTTAATCTAAAAAAAGCCGTGGCAGAAAAACCACAGCTTTTTCTTAAAACTAGATCTGATTGTCTCTCTGTCCGTTGACAACCTCCCCTGGATTGTGATAAAGTTTAGTTAAAATTGAATATTTTCCGGGGAGCTTGTGTTGCAGGCTGAGAGGAAGCGAGTACAGCTTCGACCCGCAGAACCTGATTTGGATAATGCCAACGCAGGGAGATTCTTGGAGGGAAGTGTATCTGTATGTTGGCACTTCCCTTTTGTTTTTCCTTTTAATCAAACACATGTCGAGGAGGTTTCAAACCATGTTCGAAAGCATTTTAAACAATGTGCAGGAGAAAACCCCCTTAATCCACTGCATCACAAATTACGTCACAGTAAACGATGTAGCCAACGTCCTTTTGGCATGCGGCGGCTCGCCAACTATGGCTGACGACGAAAGCGATGCTGTGGAAATCACGGCCATCTGCCACGGCCTTGTAATCAATATCGGCACCCTAAACCAAAGAACAATTAGCGCCATGCTGAAGGTTGGCAAAAAAGCAAACGAGCTTTCCCATCCTGTAGTTTTGGATCCTGTAGGCGCCGGGGCATCCAAGCTGCGCACAGATACCACCTTCAAGCTCTTGGAAGAGGTTAAATTCTCTGTTATCCGCGGCAACATTTCAGAGATCAAAACCGTTGCCAAAGGAAGCGGCACCACAAGGGGCGTAGATGCTGACGCAAGCGATGCAGTAACTGAGGAGAATCTAGACGAGGCAATCTCTTTTGCCAAAGAATTAAGCGCAAGTCTTGGGTCCATAATTGCCATCACAGGCGCGATTGATCTTGTGGCAGATGCAGATAAAGCCTATATCATCCGCAACGGACATCAAATGATGGCGAAAATCACAGGCTCAGGCTGCATGCTGACGGCAGTGATTGCCGCCTACTGTGCTGCAAATCCTGGGAAATTCTTAGACGCCACTTCTGCTGCAGTCTGCGCTTTCGGGCTATGTGGGGAACTTGCTTACGACAAAGTGGTGAAAAACGATGGAGGCACCGCTTCCTACAGAACATACCTCATCGATGCAGTCAGCAAAATGGACTGGAAAACCCTAAAGGAGGGCATGAAAATTGAAACTAGATAAGCGCTCCCTTCTTCTCTATGCAGTTACTGACCGCACCTGGCTGGGCGGCCGAACTCTCGCTGATGCAGTCCATGACGCCCTCGAGGGAGGGGCTACTTTTCTGCAGCTGCGGGAAAAAAATCTCGATGACGATTCTTTTCTCCAACTTGCACTGGAAATAAAGGAAATCGCAGCCAAATACAAAGTCCCTTTCGTGATCAACGACAACATAAACGTTGCGCTGGCCTGTGGTGCAGATGGGGTGCACGTGGGACAAAAGGACATGGCTGCAAAAGATGTGAGGAAAATCATCGGTCCAGACAAAATCCTCGGGGTTTCCGCCCAAACTGTGGAGCAGGCCGTAGCTGCTGAGGAAAACGGCGCAGACTACCTCGGCGTTGGCTCAGTCTTCTCTACCTCCACCAAGCTGGATGCAGACGCAGTGTCCTTCGAGACCCTCAAGGAAATTTGTCAGGCTGTTTCAATACCAGTTGTGGCCATCGGCGGGATTAACAAAGACAACGCAAGAAAACTTAAAGGAAGCGGCATCGACGGAATTGCTGTGGTTTCAGCCATCTTTGCCCAGGAGAATATTCGCGAAGCTGCAGCAGAGCTTCGGCAGATTGCCCGAGAGGTAGTGGGAAATGAAGATTAAAGGCGCTATCTTTGACCTCGACGGCACCCTGCTGGACACCATGCCCTTCTGGGAGGATCTTGGAGCGGAATATCTGAGGCAAAAAGGTTATACCCCTCCGAAAAACATAAACGAAACCCTTAAAACCATGAGCCTGGACCAGGGAGCCAGCTACCTCAAAAAAACATGCTCCCTTCCCGAATCGGAAGAGGTAATTGTCAGAGAGATCATTAGTCTGATCGAGGACCTATACCGCTTCCGCGTGCCCCTCAAAGCCCATGTGGTTCCCTTTCTCCAGCGGCTCTCTGAAAACAGGGTCAAGATGTGTATAGCCACTGCCACAGACCATGCCCTTGCCAAAGCAGCCTTGGAAAGACTAGAGGTAATAGAATACTTTCAGTTTATCTTCACCTGCCGGGAAGCAGGGTTGGGAAAAGATCAGCCTGAGTTTTTCCTCAAAGTGCTGGACCGCTTGAAAACCCCGAAAAGGGAAACCCTGGTCTTTGAGGATGCTCTCCATGCCATCAAGAGCGCCAAAGCAGCCGGTTTTCCTGTGGTTGCAGTGTACGATGGAAGTTCCACTCGGGAGCAAGCAGAAATCGCAGCCAGCGCAGATCTCTATCTGAATTCTTTTGCGGAATGGGAGAAGATCGCTTCAAAATTCCTGTTGCCCTAAAGCTGCAATTTCTATATAATAAAAATCGTATTAGCAGAAGAAGGAAGTGAACTCTTTGCTCACCTGTGGAATCGTTGGCCTGCCCGGAGCAGGTAAATCAACTCTCTTCAACCTCTTAACTGGCGCCGAAGGCGGCGTTGGCTTTGGCGCAAAAAGGGAATCCCGCACCCAAGTGGCCTCTGTCCCAGACCCAAGGCTGGACTTTTTTGTCCAGATGTACAAGCCCAAAAAAGTATCGCCTGCCCAGATTCAGTTTACAGATCTGCCAGGCTTTGAGGCTGGCAAAGGCAGGGAGTTCCTGGATCAGGTGCGACCATGCGACGCTCTGCTTCTGGTGCTGCGAGCTTTCGAAAGCCCCTTAGGAGAAAATAACCCTGTAGGCGAGCTGAATCAGCTGAGCGGGGAGCTTGTGCTGGCAGACTGGGAATTGGTTGAAAAGCGTCTTGAAAGGCTTGCTGCCAATAAAAAGAAGACAGCGGACAAAAATCAAGAACCTGCCTTGAGGAAACTGGCTCAAGCCCTGGAGGAAGGAAAACCCGCCAGAACTGTGGAGCTGACAGAGGAAGAAGCTAAAGCACTCGAGGGACTGGAGCTCCTCTCTGCCAAGCCTGCAGTAGTTGTGGTGAATCTGGCAGAAGACTCCTTTGGCCAAGACTACCCTGCCCGCGCAGCGATAGATGAAATATGTGCCGAAAACCTCTGGCCAAAGGTGGAAGTATGTGCTCAGCTGGAACTTGAGATCGCAGCTCTTCCTTCTGAGGAGCGAGAGATCTTCTTGGCAGATTTAGGGATCAGTCAGCCTGGCATAGATCTGGTAGCCCAAGCAGCTTACAAGAGTTTGGATCTGATCTCTTATTTCACAGTAGGAGAAGACGAGGTGAAAGCCTGGACCATCCGCCGCGGCACCAATGCCCAGGATGCTGCAGGCAAAATCCACTCTGATATTGCAAGAGGCTTCATCCGAGCCGAAGTGTTCCACTACGAAGACCTGCGGGAACACAAAACCATTGCCAACCTGAGACAGGCGGGACTGTTTCGCCTCGAGGGCAAAGAATACATCGTCCAAGATGGGGACGTCATGAGCTTTCGATTCAATGTCTGATCTTAAAAGGGCTCTGTGCAGTACAGAGCCCTTTTACATTTCGTGCGCCCGGCATGGGCGATA
>LSQX01025063.1_pt1 | contig 19349 bp, 17 predicted proteins | sample 654561 | NCBI WGS metagenome assembly LSQX01 (sample SAMN04489861, study PRJNA283612) | anaerobic digester metagenome | isolation source: 4 biogas reactors fed with cattle manure at either 37C or 55C with and... | place: Denmark: Kongens Lyngby | collected 2014
CTCTCCGCTCGTCCGGACCAGCCGCACCGCGTCAGCCTTCTGCTCTTTCGTAAATGCTCTTCTTTTTCGTTTGGACATCACAGCCTCCTCCGGGGATTATCCCCATTAAGTCAGCTGTCCACAAATTCAGGGCAAGACCACGCAAATAACCCTCTGCAAAGCGTGGCTGTATTTGTGCGAAAAGAGCGGAAACAACGGGCGAAACAACGGACTTGTCGGGCGTCATTCATGGAAAATGATGATCCGGTCCGCGAACTGATGCTACACTGGGGCACGCATTTTCGTGCGTTTTGTAGGGAGGTTTTTACGATGCGTCTCTTACCTAATTCTCTTTCACGTTCTTTTGCATTTCCATATTGGGCAGCGTTTGTCGCCTTGGGGTTGGCGATGGGCTGCGGCGAAATACCCATCACGGTCATCGACGACACAGACAGCACCCCTCCGGCATCATCGGATACCGCCAACGGCGACACCGCCGCGCCGGACACCGCCACCACGCCGCCGGACACCGCGTCTCCGGACACCGCCACCACGCCGCCGGACACCGCGTCTCCGGACACCGCCACCACGCCCGCCGACAGCCACACCGGTGAAGACACGGGCGAGACACCGGACACGGGCGCGCTGCGCATCGAGGCCGAGTGCGCCTTCAACCTCGACATCCCGGCGTGTCAGGGCATCGTCGGCATGGACTCCAAGTCGCCCATCATCGACGGCTGGGGTTTCGATCCATCCGTCGTCACGTCCTTTCCGGCCCTGGAGGATGGCGGAATGGCCGTGGGCTATTTCAGCGGCGGCTCCTGGATAGGCTTTAAGCAGTTGGACTTGACGCGGTACAACGAGATGGTGGTGGCGGTGGCGGCCAAGGAACCCAACGATGGGACCATCGGATTTGACGTGCGCCTGGATTCCCCGAGCGGTGACCGGATCGTCAATGCTGTTGTGACCCCCAACGGCGATTGGCACGATTACCAGCCCGCGAAATATCCCATGCTAGACGAAGTCCACGGCCTGCGCGATGTCTACATCATTGCCAAGCAACAAGACGTGGGCAACGGCAACATCGACTGGATCGAGTTTCGCGAATAAAGGCCTGTGAATGCGGAGGTGTATATGAATCGTTTTTGAACTTGGCGCATGGTGGTGGTGGGGGCACTGGCGCTGCTTTGGCAAACGGCCTGCGGTGATCTGCCGGTCAACTACGACTGTCTCTGCGACACCTCGCCCTGCCCGGCACCGCCGCTCTGCGACGGGACCGCGACGCCCTGTGTGCCTTCCACTGACACGGGCAGCATCCCGCCGTCCACTGACACGGGCAGCATCCCGCCGTCCACAGACACCAGCAGCATCCCGCCGTCCACTGACACGGGCAGCGACACCGGGACTGACACAGACACCGGGACTGACACCGACACCGGAACTGACACCGACACCGGAACCGACACGAACACCGGAACCGACACCGACACCGGGACTGACACCGGAACCGACACCGACACCGGAACCGACACCGACACCGGGACTGACACCGACACCACCCCCCAGCCCCTGCACATCGAGGCCGAGTGCGCCTTCAACCTGCCCATTCCGGCGTGCCAAAGCATCGTCGGGATGGACTCCCACTCCCCCATCGTCGCAGACTGGGGACCTCCCTCATCCATCACCTCTTTTCCGGCATTGCAGGATGACGACAAGGCCGTGGGCTACTTCAACGGTGGCACCTGGATCGCCTTCTTCGGACTAGACCTATCGGATTACACCCAGCTCACTATGTCCATCGGCGTTAAGTGGTCCACCGACGATCCCATCGGTTTCGACGTGCGCTTAAATGCCCCGGACGGCCCGCTACTCGCCGACGCGGTGGTGTTCGTCACTGCGGGCTGGGACGACTACTGGCCGCAAACCTGGTACTTGCAGTCCTTTGTCCCGGGCGTGTACGACGTCTACATCGTCGCCAGGCGCGCCAACGTGGGCAACGGCAACATCGACTGGATCGAGTTTCACCCCTGACCGTTCGCGTCTCCCCAGACACTGCGCATCTCTCCCCCCAGCGAATCTCCCGCTCCCCCACCCCGCTTTTTGTGGCCTTCTTTGGCCCGCGACCGCAGCGGGCACAAGTGGCACAAGATTTGGCGGCGCGGCCCCCGACAATCGCCCGCAGCCCTATTTGCAAGGCTTGGCGCGGCGAAAGGCCCTTTGGCACAGACCTTGCTTTTGCAACCGGACATGCACACGCCCAACACAACCCATTCACCGCCCGAACACCCCTGCGAAAAGCTCACCCGCTTTGGCGCGGAGCACCTGTCGGATGCCGAGCTGCTGGCCCTGCTCTTGGGGCGCGGCACCGGGGGCAAAAAGCTCGTGTCCACGGCCCAGCGCCTGTTGCAACAGAGCGGCGGCTTACACCGGCTGCGCTTTCACGGACAGGGGTCCCTCAGCGGCATGCGCGGCGTCGGAGAGGCCCAGGCCAATCGACTGCTGGCGGCCGTGGAAATCGGCCGGCGCGTCCAGCTCACACAACACAACCGCGCCCAAGACAACCGCTTCACCTGCAGCGACGACATCTTCCAAGCCTACCGCACGCGCTTGTCCGGCCTGGCCCAGGAGGTCTTCTTGGTGGTGGGGCTCAACATCCGCCACCAGGTGCAATGCGAGCACATCGTGGCGCGCGGCACGGTGAGCGAGTGCCACGTCTCCCCGCGAGAGATTTTCCGGCCCCTGATTATGGCGGCGTGCGCGAAAATGGCGGCGCTGCACAATCACCCCTCCGGGGACCCCACCCCCAGCATCCAGGACATCGCCCTGACGCGGCGCATCGCCGAGGTGGGCGACCTGGTGGGCATCCCGCTCCTCGACCACATCGTCGTCGGCATTTCCAGCTACACGTCGTTTCGCGATTTGGGCTTTATCGGCGCCTAGTCGTCTTCGTCGTACCAGTCGTCGCGCTCTTGGGCGATGGCCAGGATTTCGCTCTTGGAGAAGCGCGGTCCCTGGCCGATGCCCGGACAAAACGAGGCGATCTGCTCGCGCCACACCACGGGGTGGAGGTTCTCGGTCCAGAAGGGCCAGGTGGAACACTGTTTGGGGCGCACGGGATAGATGCGGCACCGGCCGTCCGGGCCGAGGAAATTGCACGCGTCTTCGAGCATGGAGAAGTGGGTGTCGCCGTAGGGCGTGGTGATGCAGTGCGCGTTGAGGAAGTCGAGGCGCGACATGCCCAGGTATTGCGAGATGCGGTCCACGTCGACGGCAGAGAGGTAGACGTAGGCGTACTCGCCGTGGGTGCGGCAGCATTCGGCACAGCCCGTACAGGCAAAACAAATTCCGTTGTCAAAAAAATTGGCGTCGCTCATGTCCCTCTCTTATTCGATTGGCCTGGAATAAAAAGCCTGTTTAATTGATTTTTTTTCGTCGGGGCTCCTATCTTCGTATCGAAGTAGATGAACGCTCGCGACGAAGACGACAATTGAAACATGGACCAAGACTTTACCAAAATCGACATCGACACCGTGGCGCCCTTGGCGCGCAACGCCGATCCCGTGGCGCTGGTGGGCGGGTTCACCGGTCTGTTTGCCACCCTGGTCGGCATGCTGCTCTTGCCCTCGGTGCTGGGCGCGGTCACCGTGGCGACGCATCCCCAAGCCCCCGCCCAGGATCCCTTCTCCTACGTGGAGGCCCGGCTGCTGCGCAAGGGCGAAATCAAAGAGCCCGACCGCCTGCCCGACCGCATCGTCCCGCAGTTGCCCACGGCCCCCGAAGAGGTGCTGCCCCTCGACCGCCAGGAGCGCAAGCCCCAAGTCGAAGCCAAGCCAGTCGAAAAGAAGCAGCGCGACGCCGTGGACGACGACAAGCTCCGCCAAGTCTTTGACCGGGCGCGGGCCTTCGCCGAAATCCAAGACGACTACGTGCCCGAAGGCCACCCCGACGGCGTGCCCGACGGCGATGTCTCCGACCCGGCCCTGGCCTCCGCCGGCGACATGTACGCCCGCGAAATCTCGCAGCTCATCTCGGAGCGCTGGGTCATCTCCACCCTCATCTCCGACGCCGAGCGCAAAAAACTCCGCGTAACTGTGCTGTTGCGCTTCAACGCCTCCATGGGCATCTCCGCGTTTCAAATCACACACAAATCCGGTAACGCCCTCTTCGACGACTCGGTGCTGCACGCCATTGAGCGCCTGCAAACCGAGGTGCGCCGCCTGCCCGACCCGCCCGAGGCCGTGGCACCGCGCGTCTTTGGCGGCGGACTCTCCATCCGGTTGCACGGCGTCGACGCCGAAGGGAAATAACCGGGAAAGGACTTATTGTTATGAAATGGATGACCACTCTGTCCCCCTTACTGCTCTTGCCCCTCGTCTTGTTTTTGGCCAACCCCCGCGACGCGACCTCCCAAGGCGACACCAAGAGCGCCGAAGAAGCGCCGCTGCCGTCGGTGTCCGACAACGCCCCCCTTGAGGTAGAGGTGTGGGGCGGCATCCGCGACCTGTACAAAATCGCCGCGCCCCTGCCCTTGGGCGATCCAGCCCTGGCCGCCGAGGTCAAAGACATCCAGGAGAACGACTACCGCCTCTCCAGTCTGTTCAAGGTGCTCGACAGCAAGTCCTTCTTGGCCGACCTGGTGGCAGAGGGCATGGAGATTCAAAAAGAACCGTGGGTGCAGGTGGGGGCCCAGGGCGTGGTCAAATGCCGCATTACCCGTGCCGGCGACGCCGTCGAGCTGCGCTGTCACCTGTTCGAAACCACGCGCCCCGACGCCCCGGCGCTGGCCCGCACCTACAAGGGCACCCCGTCCGAGCTGCGCGGCCTGGTGCACACCTGGGTCAACGAGGTCATCCGCCACTTCACCGGCACCCCCGGAGCCTTCGGCACCCAGCTCGCCTTCGCGCGCAAGCACGGCCCCGGCGTCAAGCACATCTACACCGCCGACTGGACCGGCGGCCCGGTGTCGCGCATCACGCGCAACGACTCCATCAACATCCTGCCGGCCTTTGGCCCCGGCGGCATTTACTACACGTCCTTTGTGGAGGGCGAGCCCTTCCTGTACCGCACCGGACAGCGCAAGCCCGTGCTCTCCCATCCCGGCCTCAACATGGGCGCGACCTTTCACGGCAACCGCATGGCGGTGGTGCTCTCCAAGGACGGCAACCCCGAGATCTACGTGGGCAACGCGGACGGCACCGGCCTGAAGCGCCTGACCAACAGCGGCGCCATCGACGTCTCTCCCTCCTTCAGCCCGGACGGCTCCCAAATCGCCTTCGTCTCCGACCGCCACGGTTCGCCGCAAATCTTCGTCATGAGCGCGGCCGGCGGCGGGGCCAAGCGCGTTACCTTCCAGGGCTCCTACAACCAAACCCCCAACTGGTGCCCGCGGCCCGGCTCCAACCTGGTGGCCTTTACCGGTCGCGACGGCGGGGTGTTCGACGTGTTCACCGTGGATGTCGGCTCCGGGCAGGTGCGGCGCCTGACGCAAAAGCAGGGGCGCAACTCCGATCCCGCGTTCTCGCCGGACTGCCGCCAGGTGGCGTTTAGCTCGTCGCGCGGCGGCATCTACGTCTCCAACCCCGAGGGCCTCAACCACATCCAGGTGCTGCCCGGTGAGGCCGACACGATTCGCTGGTCTCGCTAACGCCTCGCTAACGCCTCGTTAAAATCTCGCTAACGCCTCGCTGAAGTCTTGTGGAACGCCGCCGGCGCCAGGTGTTATTCGCCGGTCTCGCCGAGCGCCTCGGGTGCTGTGGGTGCGGGGTGTTGGCGCAAAAAATCGAGCAGCAGCGCGTTGAAGCTCTCTTGGCTTTCGGCGTGCGGGGCGTGTCCGATGCCCGGCATCTCGATGTATTGAGACGCGGGGAGGTGCGCCAGGGCGTCGGTGATGTTTTCGCGCGAGATGCTGGTGTCGCCGTCGCCCCACACCAGCAAGACCGGGATGTCGGTGCGGCCGAGCTGGGCGTAGGTGTCGCGGTAGTCGGTGACCGCGTCGCCTTGGAAGAGCGAACAGATGGCGTCGGCAAAGCCGATGAAGGACGCCTGCATCATGAAGAGCTTGTCGTAGTGCGCGGTATCCACGGCGGGGTGGGCGGCGTTCCACTGCGCTTGGTTGCGCTTGCGCAGGGCGGGAATCAAAGAGATGCGGGCAAACGGGCGCGACACCAGGGGGAGCCCACAGATGAGGTAGGGGGCGCCCGCAGTGACGTGGTTGACCACCGGGGCGATGAGGACGACGCTGGAGACCGTGTTGGGGTGGTGGACGGCGAAGTCCACGGCCAAGGCACCGCCCAGGGAGTGCCCGACGAGGATTACGGGCGGGGTGATGTTCAGCGCTTGCAGGAGTTGGTGCAGTTGGTCGCGCAGGAGCTGGCGCGACAGCGGCGTCGCGGGGCGCTCGGAGTGGCCGCGTCCCAGGGCGTCGTAGCGCAGGGTGCGGTACTGCTGCGCGTGCAGCGTGTCGGACAGGTCGTCGAAGGTCCACGAAGCGATGCTGGTGCCGTGAATCAAGACTGCGGTGGCACCCCGGCGCGGTCCCTGCAGGGCGTAGTGGGTGAGGCCCGTGGGCAGCTTCGCGTAGGCGTACCCCGGCAGGTGGTGGTCGACGTTAATGGTGCGGTGCTCTCGGTAGCGGTAGCTCATGAGGCCCGTGGGCAGGGCCACCGCGAGCAAGAGGAGGCCCGTAATGATGACGAGCCGCGGGCGGATGGGCTTGTGCGGGGCCATGTCGACGGACTAGAGCGGGGCGGGGGATTTGATCCAGTCGAGGACGTCGCGGACGGGCACCACGCGCACCTGCGGATGCGAGAGGGCGTAGTCGAGGAATTTTTCGATGGCGGCGCGGCGCTCTTGGGGCGTGGCGGCCAAGGACTCGGCGTATTCGGCGGCGTACATGTCGCTGTGCATGCCGAGCAAGAAAGGCGCGCGATTGCCCTTCATGCGCATGTCAAAGGTGTACTTGAGGGTGGCGAGCACTTCGTCGCCGCTCATCTGAAACAGGGCCCACAGGTTGTAGTCGAAGCCCGTAATCTTGCCGTCGGCGGCGTCGAGATAGTCTTGGCGCTGCTTCAGGCGGTCGCGCAATCCTTGGGGCACCCCGTACTGTTCGCACAGCTCGTCGGGGGGCGCAATGAAGACGTAGACCGGCATCTCGTAGAGACCGGGGTGGCGGGTGAGGGGCGCCCGGGAGCCCCAGGAGACCTGGACATCGTGACCGGGGCTGCCTTCGTCCAGCGTGTAGGGCCACAGGAAGTTGGTGCCGTCCTGGCCTGACTGGTAGCCCTCTTCGATGCTGCAGTCGTAGGCGAAGCCCTCCTGGCGCACCGCGGTGAAGGTGTTGTCGTTGTACTCGAGAAAGGGCGTGCGAAAGCCCACGGGCTGGTTGGGGTCGAGGCCCACCGCCAGGGCGTCTTCGCTGCCTACGGCCCCGGTGAGCACGGCGGCGGCGCGCTGCATTTCGGACCGCCACTGCGCCACGGTCATCTCGGTGCCGTGGGGATGGGTGTGGGTGTGGTTGCCGATCTCGTGACCCGCTGCGTGGAGGTCGCGCCACATGCGGATCACGGCGGGGTTGGCCTGCGCATCGCCGTCGCCGTAGCCGGTTTCGCCGCCTGCGCCATACGAAGTGGTGAGGTAAAACGTGGCCGCCGTGGATGTACCGTCGGGGTTTTTGCGCGCGCCAAACATGGCGAGGGCCCAGGACATGGCCTCTTCGGCGCCCGGCGTTTTGTCGCCCACGACGCCGTTGTCGTCGAAGCCCAGGGCCACGAACATCGGCACCGACGCGGGGTCGAGACCGCCGGGGGGAGCGGCTTGGGGCAGGAGGCAGGCCGGCGGATTACACACGGCGCTCTCGCTCGCTGGGGTGGGCGCCGCGGTTTCGGCGGTGGTGGTTTTGGGTGCGCCGCCGCAGCCGAGCAGCAGGGATAGCAGGCCAAGGGCCAGCAAAATACGGGGCACGGGGTGTGTCATGGGGGGCCTCTCTTTCGGTTCGTTCGTTCATCTCGTTCACTGTAAACACTGCCGCGACCGTTGTCTCATGTCGCGCGAATTAACTCTTCGGCCGCGGCGCGGATGCGGTCGTTGGCGGCATCCCCGCCGAGCATGCGGGCGATCTCTTGTACGCGTTGTTCGTCGTCGAGCTTGGCCACCGCCGAGCGGGTGCGCCCGTCTTTTTCGTGCTTGGCCACGTGAAAATGACTGTCGGCCAGGGCGGCGATTTGCGGCAAGTGCGTAATGCAGATCACCTGGTGGTGGCGGGCGACCTCCTTGAGCTTTTGCCCAACGGCCACCGCCACGGCGCCGCCGATGCCCGCGTCCACTTCGTCGAAGACGTAGGTGCCCACGGGACCCATGCCGGCCAGCACGCGCTTGAGGGCCAACATTAAGCGGCTCAGCTCGCCCCCAGAGGCCACCCGGCGCAGGTTGTGCACCCCCTCGCCGGGGTTGAGGGCCACGCGAAACTCGACCTGGTCGGCGCCGTGAATGCCCGGCGGTCCCGGTGCGGGCTGCACGTCGACGAGGAAGTCGGCCTTGGCAAAGGACAGGGCGGCCAGCTCTTTTTTGACCGCGCGCCCCATCTTTTGTGCAGCGGTGCGCCGGGCTGTTGTGAGCTTGTGGGCGGCGGCTTGCGCCTTTTGGGCGGCGGCCTCCACGGCTTGTTGTGCGCCTTCGAGGGACGCGGAGTAGCTCTCGAGGGTGTGCTGTTCGCGCTGCAGAGAAGCTTGGAGCGCCAGCAGCCCCGCCTCGTCGGTGGCGTGTTTGTGCATCAGGCGCTTGAGGGCCTCGCTGCGCGCCTCCAGGGTTTCGAGCTGGGCGGGATCCGCGTCGATGCGCCGGGCGTAGGCCGAGAGGGTGCGCGAGGCTTCCTCAATGAGGATGGCGGCCTCGTCGACTTGGCTGGCCACCGCGTGCAAGTCGGGGTCGTAGCGGCTGGCCTCCTCGAGGGAGCGCTGCACGCGCCCGAGCTGGGCGAAGGCGGAATTGTCGCTTTCGTAGAGTTGGTCGGCGCTGCGCTCGGCGGTTTCGAGGAGCAGCGACTGGTGGCGCAGGCGTTGCAAGGTGGCGGTGAGGGTTTCGAATTCGCCGCTGGTGGGGGCGAGATCTTCGAGTTCGCGGAGCTGCCAGGCGATGTAGTCGAGCTTGGCGGCGCGCCCCTCGGCTTTGTCGATCAGGTCGGCCAGGGCGGTCTCGGCGTCTTTGCGGAGCTGCCAGGCGGCGTGCATATCGGCGCGCAGGGCGGCGTGGTGGCCGTAGTCGTCGAGCACGTTCATCTGCACTTCGGGCACGGAGAGCGAGTGGTGCTCGTGCTGTCCCATCACGTTGGCGAGATCCGCGGCGAGCTGGGCGAGCACCCCCAAGGAGGCCAGGCGCCCGTTGATGTAGCAGCGGTGGCGGCCGTCGGCGGGGATGACCCGGCGGATGAGGAGCTCGTCGTCGGCGGGGAAGCCGGCTTCGTCTAGGCGCTGTTGCAGGGCGCTGTCGTCGGCGATGAGGAAGAGCCCCTCGACCTCGGCGGAGTCGGCCCCGCGGCGCACCAAGTCGCTGGTGCCGCGCTTGCCGAGCAGGAGATCTAATGATGTGACGACCAGGGATTTCCCCGCGCCGGTCTCGCCGGTGAGCGCGTTGAAGCCCGGTGAGAAATCCACCGACAGGTCTTCGATGAGGAGCAGGTCTCGGATTTGCAGGTGCGACAGCATGGTGGTTTCGGTTGCCTCAGCAGCGGCAGGCGCGGCGTTTACGCGAGGAGCTCTCCGGCGACTTCGCTGGCCTTGGCGTCGCCAAAGAGGGTGGCCACCAGGGACAGGGCAAAGGCCAAGGCGGTGGCGGGACCGCGGCTGGTGGTGATGTTGCCGCTGATGACCACGGCGTCGTCGCTCTGTTGTTCGCTGGGCAGGTCGGGCAAGCAACCCGGGTAGGCGGTGGCGGTGTGGCCTTCGAGGAGCCCGGCCTTGAAGAGGGCTGAAGGGGCCGCGCAGATGGCCGCCACGGGGCGCTCGGCCTTGGCGGTGGACTGCAGCAGGGCGATGATGCGGGGGTCGTCGCGCAGGATGTGGGCGTTGGGCAGCCCGCCGGGCAGAACCACCATGTCGTAGGTCACCGCGGGGGACAGGGCGACGTCCAGGGTGGTGTCGGCTTGTATGCGGATGCCCGAGCGGCCTTCGACCAGGGCGCCCTCCAGGCTGGCGGTGGTGACGTGGGCCCCGGCCCGGCGCAAGACGTCTACGATGGTGGTGAATTCGATTTCTTCGACGCCCTTGGAAAACGGTACCAATACTTTTGGATTCATCGCGACACCCCTTTCGATTGCGCTGTGTTTTACCGCGCGACGCTTTCGTTTGGCACGCGAAAAAGCGCGCCCTTGATCCCGCGCGGCACATTTGAGATCGCTTGACGATAGCGGAGACGCTCGGGTATCGTCAACGCCCGGTTGTCGACGCCCCAAAAATGCGGCGAGGGGCAATCCCAAACAGAAAGGTCAAACCCAAAAATGAAGCGCGGCACGGTGGATTTGTTGGTGGGCATCGCAGCCTTCGGATTGGTGTTGCTCGGCGTGCTGCTGCCCGAACTCTCGTGGTTGGCCGTGGTGGCCGCTCTGCCCATTGGCGTGTTGCTGTACCGCAGCCTGAGCACGCAAAGCGCCCTCGAAAAAGTCTCGGGCTGGCTCTCTTCTTTCGAGCGCCAACTGCTGCAGGAGCAACAAGACATCTCCTCCACCGCAGAGGCCGTGACCGACATCTCGGCGGCGCTCACCGACATCGTACGCAACGTCGAAGCCTTGGACGCAGCGACGGCAGAGAGCGCCACATCGATCTCGCAGCTCACCGCCACCAACGAAGAGGTCGCCGAAAACATGTCGGCCATGGGCAACTCGGTGCGCGACACCGTGAGCTCCATCGGCGAGATGGCCTACTCGGTGCGCGAGGTGGCCAACAACGTCGACGCCCTGTCCACCAAGGCCGAAGAAACCTCGTCGGCCATGCACGAGATGGACGTCTCCATCGACCAGGTGCAAACCAATGCCAACGAGAACGCCCAAATCACCGAGGGCGTGGTGCAGGACGCCGAGCGCGCCGCCGCCGCCGTGGGCAACACCGTCGACGCCATCAAAGAGGCGAAAAACTCCTCGCAACAAGCGGTCGATGTCATTTTAAACCTCGGGCAAAAAATCGAAGCCATCGGAGAAATTCTCAACGTCATCGACGACGTGGCCGAGCAAACCAACCTGCTGGCCCTCAACGCGGCCATCATCGCGGCGCAGGCCGGTGAGCACGGCAAGGGCTTCGCCGTGGTGGCCGACGAAATCAAAGACCTCGCCGAACGCTCCGGGGTCTCCACCAAGGAGATCGCCAACCTCATCAAGTCGATTCAGGCCGAGACGCGCAACGCCATCGACGCGGTGGAGCGCGGCAACATGAACGTCGACAAGGGCGTGCAGGTCTCCGACGAAGCCGAGCGCGCCCTGCGGCAAATCCTCGAGAGCTCGCAAAAGTCCACCAGCATGATGCGCTCCATTGCCCGCGCCACGGTGGAGCAAGCCCGCAGCTCCAAGCAGGTCACGGACACCATCAGCCGCATCGCCGAGTCGGTGCAGCAAATCGCCAAGGCCACCGCCGAACAGGCGCGCGGCTCCGAACTCATCATCAGCGGCGCCGAAAAAATGCGCTCCATTACGCAGCACGTGGAGCGCTCCACCGCCGAGCAAACCAAGGGCGGCCACCAAATCACCGGGGCCATCGAGTCCATGTCCAAAATGGTGCAGCACATCAACCTCGCGCAGCACCAGCAGCAAAAAAACGCCGAGCGCCTCTCTGCGCTGGCGGCCAAGGTCGCCGACAACACCCACACGCAAGAGGAAACCCTCGCGAGTGTTCGGCAAACCCTGGAGCGCATCGTCCGTTGAACCCCGTGCGCGCGTCCACGACCAACTAGGAGAGCGAGTGTTTGGCATCGGTGGGACAGAGCTCGTCGTAATCGCCCTGGTCTTCTTGATCTTTGTCGGGCCAAAAAACCTGCCGCCCCTGATGCGAAAAATCGGGCGCATCACCACAGAGCTCAAAAACGCGGGCCGCGAATTGCGCGAACAACTCGAAATCGACGAGGCGTTCACCACCCCCCGCGAGGCCCTGCAAACCCTCTCAAAAGAGGTGCTGGAGAAAGCCGAGGCGCCCTACCGCGAAGCGGCGCAGGCCGACCGAGAGCTCCGCCAAGAGTTGGCCTCCCTCGAAGCCGACGTGCGGGATGCTGGCGGCGACGAAGCACCCAGCGGCGACGAAGCACCCAGCAGCGACGAAGCACCCAGCAGCGATGCGACACCGGATCCCCCGGAGACACCGGGAGCAAACGCAGCAAACGCCGCCGCGCCTGCGGGCGAAACGGAGCCCTCGTAATGTCGACCCAAAACACCGACCCCAGCGCTGCGCCGCAGATGACCTTCCTGGAGCACCTCGAAGAACTGCGCACCCGCATCGTTTACAGCGCCCTGGCGGTGTTGGTGGGCATCGGCGTCTGCTGGTTCTTTCGCGAGTCCATCCGCGCCTTTCTCGAAGCCCCGCTCTACGAAGTGTGGTCCACAGTGCCCGGCCTGCCGCCCCCGGAGCCGCTGCGCTTCACCAGCCTCATCGAGCCCTTCATCATCTACCTCAAACTCGCGGGCATCGGCGGGCTCTTCCTCGCCAGCCCCGTGGTGTTCTACCAGCTCTGGAAATTCATCGCGCCGGGCCTGTACCCCCGCGAGCGCCGCTACGTGTTTCCCTTTGTCATCTCCTCCTCGCTCCTGTTTGTCCTGGGGGCGCTGGGCGCGTACAAATTTGTCTTCCCGGCGGGCTTTGCGTTCTTCCTCGAGTTCTCGGCGGGCGGTCAGCACACAGTGTTCACCGCCGACGTCACCGTGCCAGCCGCGCAAGCCCCGCAGGCCCCGCAGGCCCCGCTGCCTCCCCCGCAGCGCGCAACCGACACGGGCACCGACACGGGCACCGACACTGGCGCAGGCGCAGACACCGACACGGGCACTGATACCGGCGCGAGCACTGACACCGACGCGAACACGGACACGAACACGGACACGAACACTGCGGCGGACACAGCCGTTGCGGTCCGTGCGGATACAGGCACCGACACGAACACGGACACGGACACAGACACGGGGGTTGCAGCGGTCCCGGAGGCCAGCACCTCGCCGGCGGTATCTCACGCGCCCAACCCGAGCTTGGCGGCGCGCCTGCGAAGCGCGGTGGCGGGTTGGTTCGACACGCCCGATTGCGGCGAATTGTCCGCAACAGTAGATGACGACGGCCGCGTCGCCTTGTCGTTTCGGCAACAAGATCCCGCCTGCGGGGAGATACGCGTGGTGGCGATACAGCGCGACGACACCGCGCTCACGCTGCCCCTAACGCAAGACGGCGACGTCACCTCAACCCGCGACGCACCTGGCTCCGGCGCGTTTCAATACGCGTTCACTGTGCTGCAAACGCCGCAGAGCCAGGGCAAGCTCTCGCCCATGCTCATGGTCTCCGACTACCTCAACTTCGCGATCAAGCTGCTGCTCGCCTTCGGCTTGATATTCGAACTGCCCGTGCTCATCGTCTTCCTGGCGCTGGCGGGCGTGGTGAATTGGCGACAACTGGTCTCGTTCAGCCGCTGGTTTGTGCTGCTCTCGTTCATCGTGGGCGCCATGCTCACGCCCCCGGACGTCTTCACGCAGACGATGCTGGCCGTGCCGCTGGTCGTGCTCTACTTGCTGTCCATCCTCGTCGTCTTTTTCATCAACAAGAAGCAGGAGCTAGAAGGGTGACCCCGTGACCGCCAAACGCCCCCGTACCAACGACCCCGCCCAAGACATCTACTTTGTTTCGCTGGGCTGCCCCAAAAACCGCGTCGACACCGAGGTGATGGTGGGCCTGGCCCTGCGCGCGGGCTTTGGCATTGCCGCCGACCCCGCGGAGGCCGACATCATCGTGGTCAACACCTGCGCCTTCATCGGCGATGCCCGCGAGGAGTCGGTGAACGCGCTGCTCGAGATGGCCCAGTACAAGGCGACGGGCCGGTGCCACACGTTGGTGGCGGCGGGGTGTTTGTCCCAGCGCTCGGCGGCGGAGCTCCGCGCGGCCATGCCCGAACTCGACGCCCTCATCGGCACGGTGAACCCCGACGAAATCGTCCGCGCCATTCAGCAGCCCCGGCGGCTCTCCCACCTGTCCCAGCCCGGACACTTCCTGCCCAGCGCCGCAACGCCGCGTTTCTTAAGCCCCGGACAGGTGAGCGCTTATGTCAAAATCGCCGACGGCTGTTCGCGCCGCTGCGCCTTCTGCGCCATCCCCGGCATTCGCGGCAAGCAGGGCAGTCGCTCCGTTGCGGATATCGTCTCCGAAGTGCGGCAGCTCGGCGAGCGCGGCATCCGCGAGGTGGTGCTGGTCTCGCAAGACACCGCAGCCTACGGGCGCGACCGCCGCGACGGCACCGATCTGTGCGCCTTGTTGTCGGCCCTCGACGCGGTGGACACCGTCGACTGGATTCGCCCGATGTACCTCTACCCCACCGAGGTCTCGTCGGCGCTGCTCGCGACAATGGCCCGTGCCCAGCGCATCCTGCCCTATCTCGACATCCCCATTCAGCACGCTGCACCCGGCGTGCTCAAGGCCATGCGCCGCGGCCACCAACCCGAGGCCCTGCACCAGATGCTCCGCCGCATCCGCCGCCACCTGCCCCACGCGTGGCTGCGCACGACGGTGCTGGTCGGGCATCCCGGGGAGACCGACGCCGACATCGACGCGCTCATCGCCTTCATGCAAGAGGCGCGCTTCGATCACCTGGGGGCGTTTCGCTACAGCCCCGAAGCGGACACCGCGGCCTGCGACATGCCCGGCCAGGTGCGCCCCGTCGATTCCTACCGCCGCTGGCGCAAGGTAATGGCCGCCCAGCGCCGCATCGCCGCCGCCCAAAAACGGCAGCGCAAAGGGCAAGTGGTGCCGGTGCTCATCGAGGGCCTAGGCGACGACGACGGCTTTGTCCTGGAGGGGCGCTGCATAGGACAGGCGCCGGAGATCGACGGCGTCACTTGGGTGCTCTCCTGCCAGGCGCCTCCGGGGAGCATCGTCCAAGGGCGCATCGTGCGCGCCGACGCCTACAACTTCGTGGTGGAGCCGGTTTAATTTTTCGAAAACTTTGTCGTGGCTTTTTTGCCGGTCCGGGGTGCTGCGCCGCGACTAGGGGTTGTTGCCCCACGCGCCGACGTGATAACTAGCAGGGCATCGCACGAAAATGAACCCGCACCACAGGAGTCATGCCATGTCATCGATGCGCCACCTTTGGGTTTTTGTTCCGCTCTGTCTGCTCGCGTTGGGATGCGCCGCGCCCAAGCCGAGCGCCGCCCCGCCCTCCCTCGCCACCGTTGAAGACGGCGAGCACCTCATCGAAAACAACGACTACGACGCTGCGCGCGCCCTCTTCGCCGACATCGTAAAAGGCGATCCCCGCAACGCCCGGGCGCATTACTACCTGGGCTTTCTCCTGGCGCACTTCGGCGACAACGACGGCGCCAAGGCGCATTACGAACAAGCCCTGCAGTGCGACGACACCCTGCTGGTGGCCCGCAACAACCTGGCGCTGCTCTACCTGGAGATGGGGGAGCCCCAGCGCGCCGCCGACGAGTTGAACGCGGTGATCGCCGCCGACCCCAACGACGCCGACGCCTGGTACAACCTGGGCCTCGCCAAGGAGGACCTCGCCGATCCCGCCGGTGCCAAGGAAGCCTGGCAACGCGCCATCGCCCTCAACGACAGCGACGCCGCGCCCTGGTTGGCCCTGTCGGCCCTCGCCAAAAAGAGCGGGCAACTCGACGAGGCGTTGCAGTTTTGCCGCAGCGCCCGCCAGGCCGACCCCGAGGATCCCCTGGCGCCCCTGCAGGAGGGGCAGGTGCTCTTCGATCTCAAAAAGACCAGCGAGGCGCGCTCCATGCTGCTCTCCCTGGTCGATTACGCGGAGGCCGACGCCGAGGTGCTGACCACCGGTGGCTTCCTGCTCTCCCGCGCCGACATGGACGCCGACGCCATCACCTTGTACCGCACCGCCATTGTGCGCGACGAAGCGTTCGCCTCGGCCCACCTCCTGATGGGCAACGCCCTGGGGCGCCTCAAAAACTGCGCAGAAGCCGCCCAGCACTTTCAACGTTTTCTCGAGCTCGCCCCCGCGGGCGCCGAAGCCGACCAGGCCCGCAAAGCCCTCACCGCCTGCCAGCCCTAATCCAATTCGTTACAGTGCCGACAACAGCTTTCCACAGTCTTTCGCAGGAGGTTTGGATATTCGCGATGGGGCTTGCGCATTCCGCAACGATGGTTGGATATTCCCGACTTGGCGGAAGAGGTTTTGGGCTGTCTGGCTTGCTGATTTCGTTTAAAGGGCGATACGATATCGTTCATGTGGGAAAAAACGAGGCGAACAGATGACAAACAAGGTCTTCCGAACACAGAACAAATGGCTTTACGTTCCTGCTGTCGCGCATGCAACCTGCATGTCGTTGTGAGCATTGGGCGATGACGATGTCCATCAAAGAACAAATCCACGCGATTGCAAATCAACATGCCTCGAAGCTGGCAAAACAAATTGATCAACGAGTCCAAGACATGGATGCGGACGATACCTCACACTTCCTAATCTACCGCGTGCTCGGTGTGACAGAAGAAGAGGGGCGCCTAATCGACGTGTACCAAAACAAAGGTCGTTTTTTGTACCGCTACGCGGGTGCATTTCTTGAGGACGTTACAAAGCTTTGTTTTCGAACCGCTTTTCCCAAATCGCAGTCCACGAGGGTGCCGAACACTTACGGTAAACGGCCGAAGACGTTTGAGATCGACATTGCGGATGAATCGACAAATCTCGGCATAGAGATCAAGTGGCGTGATGCGACCACTGACGGCGATCATATTACAAAGGAGCACACACGTCTTCTTGCGGTCAAAGACGCTGGATTTATCCCCGTGCGCGTTATGTTTTATTATCCCAACCGCGACCAAGCGATGCGAATTCAGCGGGTTCTCGAGAGCCTGTATCAAGAAGCCGGAGGTGAGTACCATGCTGGCGACAACGCATGGCGGTACGTAAGGGAGAAGACGGGCATTGGGCTGCTTGAAATCCTAACACAGCTGGCTGAGGAGGGGTCGTGAACGCCGTCATTCGAGTGATTCACGGCGACTGTTTAACGCAGTTGCCGAAGCGAGATGAAGCGTTCTCTCTTATCTATCTCGACCCGCCATTTTTCACCGGGAGCGTCCAGCGTTCCGTTACGCGCGACGGGATAAGCGAGTATTCGTACGATGATTCGTGGCCATCGCTAACATCGTATCTCGACTACATCAAAGTGCGCCTTGAGGCGGCCATATCCGTTGCGAGTTCGTCCGCGTCTATCATTTATCACTGTGATTGGCGCACCAGTCACCACGCAAGACGGCTGCTCGAAGAACTCCTGGGACCAGAACATTTTCGAGCAGAGATCATCTGGACGTATCGGCGGTGGTCCAACTCGAAGAGGGGCTTGATGCCCGCGCATCAAACGCTGCTTTGGTTTTCGATGGGGGACGATTATGTGTTCAACCAAACTTACGAAGCGTACTCGCCCACCACCAATGTCGATCAGCTCTTGCAGATGCGGACAAGGGATGAACGCAACAAGTCGGTCTATGCGTTGGACGATGCGGGAAGCGTCGTTCCCAATGGTGTCAAAAAGGGAGTCCCCCTCTCAGATGTATGGGATATCCCCTACCTAAACCCCAAGGCCAAGGAGCGCGTCGGATACCCGACACAGAAGCCAGTGGCGCTTCTGTCGCGGATCGTGAAAACTTTCTCAAATATCGAAGATCTGGTGTTAGATCCCTTCTGCGGAAGTGGAACGACACTCGTCGCCGCACAGATGCTCGGTCGCGCGGCGTGTGGCATAGATGCCAATAAAGACGCCATTGAGATTTGCCGACGCAGGCTTGAGCAACCGGTCATCACCCAATCACGCGTTCTGGAAGTAGGGCGCGAGAGCTATCGCCGTGAAGACGACTCCTGGACATCCTTTCTGAGTGGACTCGCCGTTACACCGGTTCACCGAAATTCGGCTATCGACGCAGTGCTGAAGGACGGTCATTTGGGCCTTCCGGTTCTCTTAAGGGTACAGCGTGCGGGAGAGTCTATTGCGGAGCTGCGCGCCAAAATGAGGGCTGTGGTACAGAAGAAGCAGGCAAGGGTTGGATTCGTGGTGCAAACGGAGCCGAGCTCGCAAAGCAGCTTATTCAACACCGCTCTTGATTCCAGCGTTTTCGTCGTCAACTCTGCCAGCAATGAAATTCGGATTATCCTTGCCGGGCTTGATGCCGAGTCGCATAGCGAAATGAAGCGTGGGGCGAGCGAAGAGGACTGCTGTAGTGCCGAATCAAAATGACAGTCAAATGACTTTCACCGAGTGACGTTTGGGTGGTCAGGCGCGGCGGTGATGACGTCTAGGATGCCCGGCACCTCGCCCCGACATCGACAATGTGTACGGGCGGTTCGTGAACCGCCCTCGCCCGTTTTTTGGGGTTCGATTCCACACGCATATTGATGTCTTCGGCGCAGGGGTGCCCCTTGCGGGTACCCTGCCAAAAATGCCGTCAAAAACGGGACAATATTTGTCTCGCGCCGGGACAACTTTTGACCGAACGTCAAAAACGCAAAATAATGTGCACTGATTTCAACGGGTTACACAGTGCACATATGTGCACTGACATTTTCTCCCGTGCGTCTAACGCGCCACGGCCAGCCCTGCATCCAGCAGTTCCTGGCCAGAGAAAACACCCCTTGTCAAAGACCGCCGCGCCACCCCATTTCGCGGCATTGAAGATGCCATTGTATCACGTGCAATCCCCCGCTCTCAACAAACCGCCCTTTCGTCTCCCCGCGGCATTCTACCGGTCCCGCTGCATGGTGGCGCCAGCATCCTGCTGGCGTGGGCAATCACTCTGATCGCCTTTCGTCTCCCCGCGGCATCCCACGGGCCTCACTGGTCCGACTGGTCCAACGCTTCCGCCGCGCCCCCGTTTCGATTCGTCTTTCGTTTCGCCGCGCGCGATTCCGCTACTGATACATCGGCCGCTTTGAGAAAACGTTTCCTGCCGAGTGCGCAAAAGCGTGAAAAATTTTGTATTTCCATTGGGCACATGCCTTTTGCTTCATGTGATAAATTAAATGTCATCAACAATGGTTACCCCAATAGGAGCGACACCATGCAAACCCCAAAATGGATGCTCACCGTTTTGTTGTTTGGCGCATTACTTTGCAGCGCATGCAGCGATGATGCCGACGACAACCTCTACGACAACACCCACAACAACCCGCCAACGCCGACCGACACCGGA
>LSQX01253911.1_pt1 | contig 19347 bp, 16 predicted proteins | sample 654561 | NCBI WGS metagenome assembly LSQX01 (sample SAMN04489861, study PRJNA283612) | anaerobic digester metagenome | isolation source: 4 biogas reactors fed with cattle manure at either 37C or 55C with and... | place: Denmark: Kongens Lyngby | collected 2014
CTTTTGTTTTGCGGAAACTCAAGCCCGATGAAGCGGCATGTTGACGGCAAGGTGCAATAAAAACGCAATTTTAATAAGATTTTGTCTTATTTACCGATTGATAAAATGACATACAATAGGTATAATATGAATGTTTAGAGGCGTTTCATTACTGCCGTGACCTTATTTCGGGTATTATGGTATCTTACAAAGAGAGAAGTTGTTTAAATGGCACACGACGATAAGCATGCAGCGAATCATCAAAAGAGTCATTCGCATGAGCACGAACATGTGCACGGGGATCTTACGCATAGTCATGAACACACGCATGTCGGGGAAGATACCGCTCACTCGCATGATCACCTCCATAAGTGCAGCGGTGAAGTCGGGCACAATCATAAACATGCCGGGCAAAGTGATGATGATAAAGAAACTGATGCGCTGATAAAGTATATGCTTGCCCATAACAGACACCATGCAGATGAGCTCAACGAGCTGCGCGGGAAATTGAATGCCGGCGGAAGGTCTGAGGCGGCACGACTGATAGAAAATGCCGTTTCATGGTTTGAAAAAGGCAATCTTGAATTGGAAAAGGCTGTTCGCCTGATCGATTAAGGCGGTTAGCGCGAATGCGGCGGGCACCGCAGCGATGCGGTGGAATAGGAGGGTTTACCATGTGCCTTGCAACCGTATATGTAAAAAAGGGTGAAGAGTCCGGGATTATAGCGAAAAATGTCAGCGGCATTCAAATCGACGGCGGATCTGTGACTTTGACCGATATACTGGGCGCTGAAATTGTTGTCGAAGGCCGGCTGAAAAAAGCGGATCTTGTCAATGGTGTTGTCGAGATCATTGCATTTTGAGCGGAGAATGAGGTGAGATAGATAAATGACACGAACAATTGCCGTGGCAGGTAAGGGCGGGACGGGAAAAACCACCGTCAGCGGTTTGCTGGTCCATTATCTGAGCCTGGCTGGCAAGGGACCTGTTCTGGCTGTGGACGCGGATGCCAATTCCAACCTCAACGAGGTATTAGGCGTTGATGTGGAGACGACTCTGGGTGAACTCAGAGAGGAGATTGCCAAAAGCGAAATGATGAGCCCCAGCCCGATTCCGGCCGGTATGTCGAAACAGGATTATGCCGAATTTAAGTTCTCCTCGGCTTTGGTCGAAATGGACGATTATGACATGCTTGTCATGGGACGGACTCAGGGTCAGGGTTGTTACTGCTTTGTTAACGGACTACTGCAGACGCAGGTCAACAAATACGCCGGACGATATTCCTATATCGTCGTCGACAACGAAGCCGGGATGGAACACATAAGCAGGGGGATACTGCCGGAAGTAGACGTGATACTACTGATCAGCGATTGCTCCAGGCGCGGCATACAAGCGGTCGGACGCATAAATGAGCTGATAAAAAGCCTGAAACTGCAAACAAATCAGGTAAAGCTGATTGTAAACCGCGCACCTGACGGCGAGCTAAACGAAGGAATTAAGGCGGAGATTGAGCGTCAGGGACTTGATCTGCTCGCGGTGATTCCTCAAGACGATATGGTTTATCAGTATGATTCCAAAGGTATTCCTCTGGTCAAGCTACCGGAAGACACGCCGGTGAAGGTCGCTGTGCGTGAGATCATAAAAAAAATAAAACTGTAAAAGGAGATTTGGAAAATGCCCTTTAAAAAGCCTGTTCAAAAGTTCAGCGCCGCGATTAATGCGGTTGAACTTGGCGTCGGCGAGAATAAAATCGTTCTAGGCGGACAAAATGTCATGCCCTTCTACACATTTGACAACGAAATAGCCAATCCGCCCAAGGTAGGTGCGGAAATATCGGATATGGGCTTTGAAGACCAGGTACAAGGAATTACCGGATTCTATGCAGATTGTGCCTCTGTTGCCGATATGGCCAAAAAAGCTGCGGCTCTTGACAGCGTTGATTTTATATGCCTCAGGCTTGAAAGCGCAGATCCAAACGGTAAAAATGCTCCGGTTGCAGATTGCGTTCACACAGCAAAAGCTGTTAGCGATGCAATTGACAAGCCCCTTGTGATCATCGGATGCAAGAACGATGAAAAGGACGCCGTTCTATTTGAGAAGGTTGCCGAAGCCCTTCAGGGGAAAAACGCGTTGTATTTATCCGCAAAGGAAGAAAATTACAAGAGCATAGCCGCTGCTGTCGGCCTGGCTTACAGACAAAAGGTCGGCGCTGAATCTTCCGTTGATATAAACCTTGCAAAACAGCTTAACGTGCTGATCAGTCAGATCGGCGTGGATGGAAAAAGCATCGTGATGAACCTTGGTTCCGCCGCCGCCGGATACGGCTTTGAATATGTTGTATCCACGATGGACAGGGTAGGCGCGGCTGCTTTATCGCAAAACGATACGATGCTCCAGATGCCGGTCATCACGCCGGTAAGCACCGAGTCCTGGTCCGTCAAGGAGTCTATCGCAACGCAGGAAGACATGCCGCATTGGGGCAGCCAGGAACAGCGGGGAGTCAGTATGGAGATTGTTACCGCAGCAGCCGATCTCGCTTCGGGTTCAAGTGCGGTCATCCTGAGACATCCCGCTTCGATTGAGACGATTTCCAAGCTGATCAAAGAACTTATCTGAACGGAGGACGAAAGACATGGCATTAAAAGGTCTTGACATATTTAAACTTACGCCGAAAACAAACTGCAAGGATTGCGGAAACCCTACCTGCATGGCGTTTTCCATGAAGGTTGCTCAGGGTGCTCTCGATATATCAAAATGCCCGCATCTGTCAGCCGACGTTCTGGAAAAGCTGGCTGAGTCCACTGCGCCCCCGATGAAATCGCTGACTGTAAAAGCCGGAGATACGGAATATAAGATCGGCGGAGAAACCGTTTTATTCAGGCACGAAAAATCGTTTGTCAGCAAATCTCTTTATGCGTTTTCGCTCTGCGACACGATGAGCGACGCGGAAGCAGACGCAGCGCTTGATGCGTCATTGAAGGTGGATTATGAGCGTATAAGCGAGAGAATGTATGCCGAATTTATATCTGTAACCTATGAAAAGAATGCCGACAGGTTTGTGGAGCTGGCAAAGAAGGCCATGGGCACCGACCGGGGCATTATATTAAACTGCACCGATTTTGAAGTTGCCGAGGCGGCGGTTGCGGCAACAGCCGCGGCAAAGCCGATACTGAATGGCGCAAACGCGTCAAACTATGAGAAAATGAGCAAGCTTGCCACTGATAACGGCATTATTCTCGGAGTCGGGGGCGTCGATCTCGATGAGCTTTATGAAACGACAGAAAAGATTGAAGCTCTCGGAAACAAAAATCTGATTCTGGATGTCGGTTGCCGTTCGATTAAATCCGCATTTGAAGCAGCGGTGCAGATCAGAAGAGCGGCGCTGCTCAACAAAGACAGGGTTTTCGGATATCCGTCCTTGGTGAACGTCGGCGCACTTGCTTCGGGCGACGAGAATATGCAGGCAGCTCTCGCTTCGCTGTTTACGCTGAAATACGGCTCAATCATTGTACTTGAAAAGATGACATACGCCACAAGCCTCGCTGTTCACGGCTTAAGACAGAATGTATTTACCGATCCGCAGAAACCGATGAAAATTGAGCCGGGAATCTATCCCCTCAATAAAGCTGATGAAAACGCACCCTGCGCTATAACAGTGGACTTTGCACTCACATATTTTGTTGTATCCGGCGAACTGGAGCGCTCAGGTGTTCCGGTTAACCTGCTCATCAGCGATGCCGGCGGTTATTCCGTTCTGACCGCATGGGCGGCGGGAAAACTCAGTGCCTCCTCTGTTGCCAAATTCATCAAGGATTACGATGTGGAAAACAAGATCAAAAACCGGACCTTGATCATCCCCGGAAAGGTCGCCGTATTGAAAGGTGAGATCCAAGACAAGCTTCCCGATTGGAAAGTAATCGTAGGACCTAACGAGGCTGTTGCTTTAGTTAAGTTTATGAAAGATTTTGCAAGCTGAGAAAGAAACATTAGGAGTTGAAATAATGGCTAAATTTATAACCATCGGTGAAAGAATCCACTGCATCTCTCCGGCAATCCGCGAGGCTATGAACACCATGAATCCCGACCCCATTTTGAAGCGGGCTGAAGAACAAATCAAAGCCGGCGCTACGTACCTTGACGTTAACATAGGGCCTGCCGAGTCAAACGGCATTGAACTCATGAAATGGGCCGTAAAGCTCATCCAGGAGAAATTCGACAACATTCCGCTCGCACTGGATACGTCCAACAAAGCGGCCATTGAAGCGGGTATATCCGTATATAACCGCAGTAAGGGCAAGCCGATCGTAAACTCCGCAGACGCGGGTGACAGGATTGACAACATTGATCTGGCGGCGGCAAATGATGCGATCATAATTGCGCTGTGTTCCAAGGAAGGCGTACCCTCGGACAATGACGAACGGATGGCATATTGCCAGGAGATGCTGGAGCGCGGCATGATGGGCGGAATGGATACTGCCGACATGTGGTTTGACCCTCTGTTTCTGGTCATTAAGGGTATGCAGGACAAGCAAAGCGATGTTCTTGAAGCCATCAGAATGTTTACGGAAATGGGCCTGAACTCAACGGGGGGACTTTCCAACTGCTCTAACGGTATGCCCAAGCACATCAGGCCGATCATGGACAGCGCAATGGTCGCAATGGCGATGCAGTGCGGTCTGACCTCTGCGATTGTCAACCCCTGCGATTTAAGGCTGATGGAAACGATTAAATCCTGTGATATCATCAAAAACGAAACGCTGTATGCCGATTCATACCTTGAAATATAAGGTGATTTGGGTCTGCGGGTATATCCCGTCCGCACAGCGGCGGCGGATGTGTCCGCAGACTGCTTTCTTTAAAGCTTAGCGCACATGGAAAAGTCCTAAAAACGCTCCCGCCTGTACATATTAAAGAAAGGTATGGTAAAAAAATGAGTGTATTGACGGATTTAATTTACGAAGGCGCAAACGCCGTTGCCGGGCTGACCGAGAACGCGGTAAATGCGGCAATTGAAAAACACGGAACAGACAAAAAAGTTGCTTTTCCCGATACGGCCTACTGTCTGCCGACGATATACGCGGCAACGGGTGTCAAGGTTCGAACTCTGGGCGACCTGCCCGCCTGTGTCGGGGTACAAAAGAGCCTGATATCGAATAAGGAAGACCTTGGAGAAGCTTTGAATGCGGGCCTTGCCACAGCAGTCGGAGCTGAAATACTTGAGGCATTGAAATACGCGGAAAATGAAAACCCCTATGAAAACGAAACAGGAATCGGCTTTGTATCCGACCCCATCATCCGTTCGCTCGGCGTACCACTGGTAACAGGGGATATTCCGGGTGTTGCGGTCATTCTGGGAAAGGCAGACAAGCCCGACACCGCTGTTTCGGTAATAAGGGATTATCAGAGCAAAGGCCTGCTGACCTTTCTTGTAGGGGATGTCATTGAGCAGGCCGCCGCAGCGGACGTAAAAATGGGACTGGAGTTCCGCGTCGTTCCGCTCGGACATGATGTAACCGCGGTCATTCATGTGGTAACGGTCGCTATCCGAACGGCGCTGATATTCGGAAACACGCAAGCCGGGGACCTTCCGGCGCTGCTGCAGTATACAAAAGAAAGAGTACCGGCGTTTGTCAACACTTTCGGCGCGCTGGATTCCGTTGTCGTTTCGGCGGGCGCGGGTGCGATTGCGCTGGGCTTTCCGGTTGTAGTCGATGTCGATCTTGGCGAAAATCAGGTACCCGGTGCGCTCGAATCGGTAACCGACCACACGCAGACGGTAGGGCGGTCGCTTGAACTCAGGAACATAAAGATAAAAGTCAAGGAGCTGCCTATCCCGGTCGCGTACGCATCTGCGTTTGAAGGTGAAATCATCCGCAGAAAAGATACCAACACAGAATTCTATGCCGATCATAATCCTGTATGCGAGCTCGTTATTTCAGCAAACAAAAATGAGGTTGAAGATCACCTGATTGTCATCGATGGGCCGGATATCATGTCAGGTACGGATGAAAACCATTATCTGCCGCTTGCCAATATTATTAAGGTTTACGGCGAGAAGATGCAGCCGGATTTCGAATCGGTCATCGAAAGAAAGATTCACACCTGGATTAATTATATTGAAGGGGTAATGCATACAGGCCAGCGCAATCTGTTCAGAATCCGCATTGGCAGAGAGGCCGTCGAAAAAGGGTTCAGGCTGAAGGATCTGGGCGAGGTCCTTTATCACATGGTCATGGATGAGTTCGGAAATGTAGTCGACAAATGCCAGATCACTCTGGTTACTGACCGGGAAAAGGCGCAAAAGCTGCTGGATGATACGGCAATGCCGCGCTATAGAGCAAGAGATGAGAGAATCACCAAACTGTCGGATGAAAGCGTCGATACCTTCTATACCTGCATTTTGTGCCAATCCTTTGCCCCTTCGCATTGCTGTATCGTTACGCCGGAAAGGCTTGGCCTGTGCGGGGCCGTGTCCTGGCTGGATGCCAAGGCAACAGTAGAGCTTACACCGAACGGACCCAGCGAACCGATACCGAAGGAAGGACTGATTGATGAAAAGACCGGCAGATATGACGCCGTTGATAAGGTCATTGCAAAGGCAACGCACGGTGCTGTTGAATCGGTTACGCTGTACTCGATTTTAGAGCAGCCGATGACCAGCTGCGGCTGCTTTGAATGCATATGCGGAATTATGCCGGAGGCAAACGGCGTTATCATTGTGAACCGGGAATTCAGGGGATTAACGCCAAGCGGAATGAGCTTCGGCGAGCTGGCCTCGATGACGGGCGGCGGTGTCCAGACGCCCGGCTTTATGGGACACGGCAGGCAGTTTATATCGTCGAAAAAATTCGTCGCAGCGGAAGGCGGACCGATACGGATTGTCTGGATGACCAAGGAACTCAAAGACGATGTCGGGGATAAGCTGAACAAGGTTGCAAAGGAACTCTACGGAATAGAGAACTTTACCGATATGATCTGCGATGAGACAATCGCAGTCGATGTCGAAGAAGTCATAAACTTTCTAACGGAGAAAAATCATCCCGCACTGACCATGCAGGAAATTATGTAGCATCCGCTTAATACCGGGATTCAAGTTATAACGCAACTGATATAAGCGTATCATTGAATAACGCCAGAAGGGCGAACTTGTCCTTATCGGAATAGCGTCAATATATGCTCCGATAAGAAAAGCTCGCCCTCAGTCGTGAGTGAACAGATCCGCATTCAAGTCCATAATGTAGGAAAGGGTTATCCATGCAGCAAATAACATTTGAAATCGAAGGCGGCGAAAACGTCGTTGCATATGCCCTTCCGGGCGAAAAACTACTGGAAGTCGCTCGAAAAGCAAATGTGGCGATAGACGCACCATGCTCCGGGAACGGATCCTGCGGAAAATGCCGGGTTCGGATATCCGGAGGTAAACTGAACGCACTCCCGAACCGCCATATTTCTGACGAGGAGAGCTCGGAAGGGTGGATTTTAGCCTGCGAAAGCACCGTAATCGACAGCGATGCCGTTATTCATGTGCCGGACATCGCGTCTGCGTATCGAAGCAAAATGAAAATCGCGGATCTGAGCGATCGCAGGGAGATTGATATATTCAACGGTATCAGAGACAACATTTTCTCAGCCGCCATAAGTATGGGGACTGCAATGAAAAAAGTCAGGGTGGCCCTATCTCCGCCGAGCCTTTCAGACCCCAGATCGGATCTCGAGCGAGTCGCAGACGCGGTCAATCAGAAAACGGGATTGATTTGCAGACCTACTTATTTCTCTCTGAAAAAGATTCCGAACATATTGAGAGACAGCGAATTTACGTTTACATGCCTGATCAAACAGGAAGGAGATACAGCTCTGCTTTTAGACCTCTGGGATGATCTTGAAGAGCATCCGGTCTGCGGTCTTGCCATTGATATCGGAACGACTACCGTATCGGCTGTGATTGTCAATATCGATAACGGAGAGATACTCTCCAAGGCTTCTTCGGGAAACGGCCAGGTACGCTACGGCGCCGACGTCATCAACCGCATTGTCGAGGCATCAAAAAAAGACGGTATTACCAAACTGCAGAAAGCTGTCATTGAAGAAACGATCATCCCCATCATCGAAACGATGTGTGTTTCGACTGAATTAAAGCACGAATGGATTTACAAGGTGTGTGTCGTAGCCAATCCGACAATGAATCATCTGTTTTTAGGTTTAAACCCCGACTATATCCGCAAGGAGCCTTATGTACCTGTTTTCATGGAGCTTGACGGCATCGTCGCGTCCGACATCGGGCTTCCCTGTTATCCCGACGCGGAAATCATCATTGCACCGAATATCGGCAGCTATGTCGGGGGCGATATCACAGCAGGTACATTATCCTCGATGATCTGGGACAAGGAAGAATATTCGCTGTTCATCGACCTTGGCACTAACGGTGAGATTGTTTTCGGAAACAACGATTTTCTGGTCAGCTGCGCCTGTTCGGCAGGACCTGCCTTTGAAGGCGGCGACATCAGTTGCGGAATGCGTGCGACCGACGGAGCGATCGAGAGCATAACAATAGACAGATCCTCGCTGGCCCCGACCTTGAAGGTCATCGGCCCGATGGGACAAAAGCCGGTAGGTTTGTGCGGTTCCGGCCTCATCGATTGCGTCGCAGAAATGTTCAGATCAGGTATCATCAATCCCGCGGGCAGGATCATTGCCGAGGGTAAGCGGATCAAGCAGTCTGAACATGGGACCAAAAGCTATGTTCTTGCCTTCCAGGAGGATTACGGAGGCACGAAGGATATCGAGCTGAGCGAGATCGATTTGGATAACTTTATCCGGGCAAAGGGCGCGGTTTATTCCGCAATCAAAACCATGGTAGAATCGCTGGATATAGAGATGAACCTGATAGCCAGAGTGATCATCGCAGGCGGTATCGGCAGCGGTATCGATATCGGCAATAGCATCAGTATCGGTATGCTGCCCGACATCAACAGAAAACGGTACAATTATATCGGAAATTCCGCGCTTTCCGGGGCATATGTCATGCTGATTTCCGACAGCGCGCAGCAAAAGGTTAGAGATCTTGCAAGGAACATGACCTATATGGATATGAGCAGCAACCCGTTTTACATGGATGAATTCGTTTCCGCCTGCTTCATTCCGCATACAAATATCCGGTATTTCCCGACCGTAAGGGAGGAGATCGTACGTGAGCAAAGACGACAAATTAAAAAACCCGCGAAACCCCGCTCGAATCAGCTTGGAGGAATCGGGCAGACTTATAAACAACAAAGAAGGAAAACCGTTTGAGATATATCAGGCTCGCTATGAAAAGCTTGACCCGGCTGATATAGCTTTGCGATGCGGTGTGTCATATGACCCGAAGAAAAGCGAGTTTGAACTGAATTTTATAGGAAACCGTTATGCGGTATCCTTTCCGCATTTTTCGATCCGGCATATAGCCAAATATATACCGTCAGACCAGCTTGCCGAGATCGGACCCGCGCATATTCTGGTGATCAGATATCTGCTGGAAGGCAGAGCAGTACCCGCTCTGGGTAATTATCTGACCTACAGGGAGATACCGTGGGGTTCGGTATACAACGATAACTTTATCGGCCGCTGCATAAAGAGATTGGCTTTTTCATATGGAAATTCTCACGAACTGTTTTCGAAAATAATGAAAGCGATGAATGCCAAACCGATTAAAGGCGGAGATATAGCCTATGAACTGGCATTCATGGACGGGCTGCTTATTCGCTATCTGCTGTGGGCGGGCGATGATGAGTTCCCTCCGTCTTCGCAGATTCTGTTCAGCGATAATTTTCCGAGCGCGTTTACCGCAGAGGATTTGGCGGTAGTCGGAGATGTGACAATCAATGCGATGAAAGAAACCGAAAAGGTTATAACGGCTGCGAGGTGAACAATATGGCCGGCAAGGACAAAAAAGCGGAAGGGTTTTATCACGACCACGGGGACGGAATTGTGCACGAACACACCCGTGAAAAAACCCACGAGCACACCCAGGGGCACCACACCCATACGCACACGCAGACAAAAGCTGTGTTGAACCGGCTGTCCAGAGCGCTGGGGCATCTGGAATCGGTCAAACGGATGGTTGAGGACGGGCGGGACTGTGCGGAAGTTCTGATTCAGCTGGCTGCGGTCCGCGCCGCGCTGACCAACACCGGCAAGGTCATTTTAAAGGACCATATCGGACACTGTATGATCGACGCCGTTGAAACCAAGGATTTTGCGGCCATCGAGGAACTGAACAAAGCCATCGAACGGTTTTTGGATTAAGGCTTGGAAAATGAACAGGCTAGGGGAAGCAAAATCACCCCTCGCCTGTTTTTCGAAAATGAGATCGGGAGCAGTATATCATTTCCCTGCCGATTGGCTGAAGAAACAGCGAAGATACGCAGTGCATAGTGTTACCGGGCGTGATACGCACCTTCGAAACCGAAGCAGCCGTCCACCTTTTTTAGGAACAAAAGCCGGAGCATATCGTCTGGATAATTATAGAACAATACGGCTGATTCTTCGTGGAGGTAGAAGATGAAAAAACTGCTTATCGGCCTTTGTTTGCTGCCCGCTTTGCTTACATCGGTGCAAGCAAATTCCGGACCTGCCTTTATTCAGGCCAATCCAGGCCTTGAGATTGCTGTTGATGTCGGATGCCCGATTGCAGTAGAGCATGAGAATCTGACCTTCGACTTTTCTGACGGCGGTTGGGGAGCTTGGAGTCCTGAAGCGGATGTCACTGCCGCATATACCATGGTCAATCCCTCGAATGAGGATGTTTCGGTGACAATGGCTTTTCCTTTTGTCACAAGCTTTTCCGCGTCAAACACCGGGCTGCATTCAATCAGCGTTGACGGAAAGGCAATTGAGTATGATCTTTATTACGGAAAACAAGTCAGCAACGACGCGGTGCTGCTCGATTTGAATCTCAACGATATACTGTCCAATGTGCTGGTAAAAGCACCGGAAGAGCCGGAAGACGGCCTTATCTACACGGTGAACCTTGACACTTCGGCCCTGTCTTCCGATACGGAGCGCATATTTGTACGCATGAAGCTTGAACTGCGGTCGGATGTCTGTTATACGGTCGGAAATACCTTGATTTCGGATAATGGCGACCGCACGGCGGAGATCGGTACGTGGGTCTATCTGAACAGGAGCGACAAGCCGATGACTGTTTTTGTGCCGGGCGGAAGCTTGAAGAGCTACAGTGTAAGCGCGTTCGAATCTCATGACAGCGATGTTCCTCTTTCGCTTGTCATACCCGATGTTGGACTCAAATCATCAGGTTTTCGCGAATATATGGAAAGCTGTCTGCTGCAAGAAAATGGGGGGGGCCTTAGACAGGAAATAGACGAGAGGGTTTACTGGGCATTACTTCAAAAGATAACTGAAAATCCGCCCGTGGGCGTTGTTTCCGCGTATGACCTGATGTCTTCCGTAAACGTAAGCGACCGACTGGCGATGGCGGTTTATACGGTTGACTTTTTTAAAGGGGAAACGAAAAGAGTCACGGTTGAGTGTGCCCTGAACGGTACGATGGATCGCCCGTCTGCCGGGTATTCCATGAAAAACGCCACCTTCACGTATACCTATCTCTCCAATCCCGCGAAGGAGTGGGCAGACTTCGGGTTGCTTTCTTTGACAGTGGTTCCGCCGGAGGACATGATTTTGATATCGTCCATTCCCGAACTGAATCGGGATGAATACGGAAGATTTAAAGCAGAACAAGGCGGACTGCCGGAAAACAATATCCGCCTGGTGCTGGGTTACGAGCGCGAGCCTGAGCCCCCGAAGGGCTTTGGGTCATCAAGCTGGATTGCGTATTTGCTTGTTTTCATTGCGGTATCGTTGATCGTTTTGATGATTATTCTTAGGCGAAGCCGAAACAAGAGATCGATCCGCTGACGATTTGGCGTAAAGAGTGTAGAATATGTAAAAAATGCCTGAGACGGCGGGCAGAAGAAATTCTCCTGCTGCGACCTCAGGCAAGATTTGTTCATTTGTGCATTTAAATGGTTTATATCCGTGTGGATTCCTTCAAATGAGTTGAACAACCCTTAGCAAAGTTACGATTACCGCATCATGGCTGCGGCTGCGGCTTCTGCACTTTGCAGGTCGTACATTCTCTTGTATAAACCCTCCTGCTGCATAAGCTCCGCGTGTGTACCCCGCTGAACGATATCGCCTTCCTGAATTACAAGAATCTGGTCGGCATTTTTGATTGTGGAGAGGCGATGCGCGATGGCCAGAATAGTATGATTGCCGGCCAGCTCATCGATGGACCGCTGAATCATGCGCTCTGTCTCGGCATCCACGGAAGATGTCGCTTCGTCAAGAATTAAAACCGGTGCTCCGCATATGACTGCTCTGGCAATAGCGATACGCTGTTTTTGCCCGCCCGAGAGCTTTACACCGCGTTCACCGGCTATCGTATCGTAGCCGTCGGGCATGGCAATGATATCGTCATGGATCTTTGCGATCCTTGCCGCCGTCATGATTTCCTCCAAGCTGGCATCAGGCCGCGCAAAAGCTATGTTTTCTGCTATCGTAGAGTTAAAAAGGTATGTATCCTGCGGCACGAATGCGACCTGCTTATGCAGGCTATCGAGAGTAATGTCCCTCAGGTCATGGCCGTCCAGCTTCACGGAACCGGATTTCGGATCATATAACCGTGAAGCAAGCTTTACCATTGTTGTTTTTCCGACACCGGTCGGGCCAACCAATGCGATAAATTGTCCCGGTTTCGCTGAGAATGATATGTCCTTGAGGACTGGAATACCTTCGGTATAGCTGAAATTCACATTTTCAAATTCTATTGCGCCTTCACACTGCTCGAGGGTAATGGCGTTTTCCTCAGTTTTGATTTCGACCGGCGTATCGATGATCTCGATGACACGTTCAGCGCCTGCGAGTGCCTGCTGCGCCTGCTCCAGCAGCTGTGTCAAGCCGGTGATCGGGGCATAAAACAGCGTAAGATAAAACAGAAAGCCGACGATATCGGTGAATAGGATCTGCGAATGGAAAGCAAGATATCCACCGAAGCCGAGGACGATGATGGTTCCGAGCGAGGTGAGAAATTCAATAGAGGGCATAAATACAGCACCGGCATAGAGACTGTACAAAATGCTTTTGGTATACGCGGCGACTTTTTCAAAGACCTTCTTTTCCTGGCGTTCAGCCTGTCCGAACGCCCTGATTTCCTGGATGCCGGCAAAATTATCGTGTAGAATGGTGTTTATGCCCGACATGGATTTCTGAACGGAACGAAATATGGGTCTGATTTTTTTAGCAAATATATAGCCGGAAAGAATGATCAGTGGAATTGGAATGCAGGTCAGAAGCGCAAGCTTTGCGTTCATAGAAAATAAAATGACGGTTACGCCGATCAGCGTCAGTACATTGGTGACGCTTTCCGGAATAATGTGGGCGTAGAGCATTTCGAATGTCGCGGTGTCGTTTACAACCCTGCTCATCAGGTCGCCGGTCTGCGCCGTTGTAAAGTATTCTGTCGAAAAGGTCTGCATTTTGGAATAGAGTTTCATTCGTACGATTTGGACGATGTTCCATGCAGCTTTGTGCGCAAGGATGTTGGACAAAAATCTGAACAAGACACGTATCAGATAGATTCCCAGTAAAATGAATGTAAGCTTGGCCAGGTACCTGATTGTTTCGTTGTTAAGCCCGTTAACGATTTCTGCTACAATGAGCTGCAGGATTCGCGGACCGACAAGGTTCAGGCCGGTGAGCAGCAAGGTACTGATCATAGCGGCAACAAGGAATATACGGTACTGCTTTGCCTCTTTGGTTACGCGCCATAGGATTTTCACAAAGACATCATTCCTAACTGAAGTTTTATTTTGGAGTCATTATAGCATGGAACATGGTGCAAGTCGATAGCAGATATTTCGCTGAATAATATTAAGCTTTCTGGTCAATTTATTAATGTACGTGATGGTATTCTATAATGCGATCAAAGAAGTTAATCGCAAAAATAAAGATCAGGGATGTTCTGGTGACATCTCTGATCTTTGTTTTAAGCCGATGTTTATGTAAACCGTATTAGAGATCTACGGTTGTCGGCTGAATTGACGTACACGCCGCATATGCCCGTTTTGGGCGCATAAACCATTAATTCATGATTTGCTTTTTTCTTTTGGCCGCCGGATGTACATTTTTGATAAAACATAGTACACAAAGCGTTTGGGCAGAAGTCTTTCGGCGACAATCGCTACGCTGTACGCTAAATCAGTAGCGTAAAAGGGTTTTAGCTTTCGTTTAGACGAAATATGATAAATCCTTTGCGCGTATTCAGACGGATGCCGGCCCGTCTCCTCATCATGTATCATTTTGTTGACCGAATGGGAAATAATCCCGCCGTAGAGATCATCGCCTGCGTTGTTTTTCCTTCTGGCATCGGTAAAGCCGGTTTTCGCGTCACCGGGCATAATGCTGCAGACATCAATATTAAAGTCCCGCAGCTCGTTTCTTAACACCAGGCTCAGAGAATTGACAGCCGTTTTTGTCATGGAATAAACGCCCTGAAAAGGCAGCGGAAATATGGCTGCGATGGAGCTGATGTTGAGAATCTTTCCGCCTTTTTGGCGCATCAAAGGGAGCGCATGCTTAATGCAGCGCATCGTGCCGTACACATTGACGTTAAACTGCCAGTCAACATCGCTCATTTCTGAAAACTCGACAGCGCCTGTAATCCCGACGCCCGCGTTATTGATCAAAATATCAATTGATTGGCTTTCCTCTTTGATTTTATCAAAAGCGGCATTGACGGACTCGTCTCTTTTCAGGTCTGTGGAAATATAGTTTACGCCCACCAGGTCCCCCTTGGTGCGGCACAGCCCGTATACGGTATAGCCGTTTTCCGCGAAGACCTTTGCCGTATAATACCCGATTCCGCCAGATGCGCCGGTTATGACAACGACCTTGCTCATTAGTGGTTCATAACCTTTTGAATGATGTCCATCGCTTCGTCCAAAAGCTCGAATGTATGCGTCGCCATCAGGCTGCTGCGCAGCAGGCATTCGCCGGCGGGAGCCGCAGGCGGAAGAACGGGATTTAGGTAAACGCCGGCGTCATAAAGCTCTTTGGCCTTGATCAGCGTGGTTTCCAGCTCGTAAGTATAAAAAGGAATAATCGGAGTTGAATAGACCGATTCTCTGACCGGAATGCCTCTCTCCTTAAGTCCTTTTCTCATATAAACCGCGAGATCGGAAAGCCTGGTGACCAGTTCGGGTTCTCTTTTGATTACCCGCAAAGCCGTAAGCGCCGCAGCACAGGCAGTTGGGGGAATGGAAGCGGAGAAGATAAAGGGCCTGGAATTGTGCTTGACATATTCGATGATATACCGGTCCGCTGCCATGAAGCCGCCCAGGCTTGCCAACGATTTGCTGAAGGTACTCATGATGATGTCGGTCTCGTCTGTCAGGCCGAAATGGTCCGCCGTTCCCCGACCGCCGTTTCCGAGTACGCCGAAGCCATGAGCATCGTCCACCATAACGGCGGCGTTATGCTTTTTAGCCAGCCTGATGATTTCGGGTAGATTACAGATATCACCGCTCATGCTGAAAATACCGTCCGTAATAATCAACTTACCCGCTTCCGGCGTTAAAGTGCCAAGAAGCCGGTCAAGGTCAGCCATATCATCATGCTTAAAGCGGATCGTCTCGCCAAAGCTGAGCTTACAGCCGTCGTATATACTCGCGTGGTTTTCCCTGTCGCTGAGAATGAAATCGCGGCGCCCGACAATGGCGCTGATGATGCCCAGGTTTGATTGAAATCCGGTGGAAAACGTGAGTGCCGCTTCCTTGCCAACAAAATCGGCAAGCTCTTCTTCCAGTTGTATGTGCATGTCAAGCGTGCCGTTTAAAAACCGTGAACCGGAGCAGCCTGAGCCGTATTTCTCGACTGCCTTAATCACAGCCTCGGTGATTTCGGGATGAACCGTTAAACCGAGATAGTTGTTTGAGCCCAGCATAATACGGCGTTTTCCCTCCATAATAACCTCGACATCCTGCCGAGACTCCAGCTTGTGGAAATAAGGATAAATTCCCTGCGCTTTGGCATCATTGGCGATCGTGTAATCCGCACACTTTTGAAAAAGTCCCATATAAACGTCCTCCCCAATATAATAACAGGCGTTCGAATAACGCAATGATATGAACAGATAAAAGAAAACAGTGCTGCAACAGACGTTAGTCCATTATAGCACCATTTTAACCATACGTAAATAAACCTGAAAAAATACTTAAGAAAAATTAACCATTCCACCTATTTCAGCTGCATCTTACGGAAACTGACCCAACCCAAAAACGTGCAGACAGCAATAAAACCCAGGGATACAAGCACGGCCTTGGTAAGTAAAGCCGGGGAAGCGTCGATGGTCCAGAGACCGGGCAGCTGCTTAATGGAATTTGGATCATAGCTGAGGATTCCTTTTTCCGCAGGTCCGGCGATGACGTTTGATAAAGAGTAAATCAAGGCGCCCAGACCGGAAAAGAAAGGGCCTCTGAAAAGAAAGGCAAAAAGCATCGGAACGCTCATAATGCCCATATCCAACAACACGCGCAGGAAGATGCTCCGCCATATGTAAGAAGAGGGAACCATATGAAAGACCGATGTGGCGTTAAAAACCGTTAATAGAAGCGCGGACAAAAACGCCATAAGCGCCGCGGCAATAAAATATGTAACAACCCGCGACAGATAAACGACGCTTCGCGATCGTCCGACATAAATCGCATTGTTGAACGCTCTACTCTTAAAATCCATTCCGATATAAAAGGGCGCGAAGATCATAGTAAAGAGCAGCATGGCAAGATTTTTGTGCATGACATATCTGAACTGGAGCGGGTGCAACTCCTTTGAAAGCTCATACAGATCCTCTGCCTGGCTGTCCGGAAGCCCGACTGTCCTCTTCACGGCATCCAAACTGACCATAGGAAATGTATTAGACAAAGAAGTGTACGAATAAATCGGCTCCGCATCAGTTGAGCGGGAAGATGCAAAAATATTGAAAACGACAAGGAACAGCATCATGATCAAAAGGATAAGGCTTCTGAAGAGCTTGTATAGTTCGGATCTTGTTTGGGATATCATATTTCCGCCTCCTTCATCAGACGGTCATACAGCATATTGATTGCGCTCGTTGCAGGCTCCTCCGGAAGCATATCCAGTAGTTCAGTACGGCTATAAAGCGCCTTGATTTCACCTTTATTAATAAAAATAAAATCCGTAGCCAGCATCAGAAAATCCGCAAGAAGCGGACCGGACATCAAAACCGCCATCTCACGCTCCGCCATTTCCTGATGTAAGAGCTCTGTAAACAGCACGACAGAGTCATTATCAAGTCCGGAGAACACCTCATCAAGCAGCAGCAGGTTGGGTTTTCCCAAAAATGCCGATGCGACGGCAAAGTTTTGGCGGATACCAGTCGGACAGTTGGCCATTTTCCTCCCACCGGTTATATCCTTGGTGATATTCATTGCCTTTAAAAGCTTGTTGATCCGATTCCGGTCAACCTGACCCAGTGTCATCGACTGTGCGATCATGTTCTGCCAAATACTAAGCTGATTGCTGTATGTCGGGGAATCTACGATCGCGCCTATCTGTTTCCTTGCTTTTGTTAACGCCCTGCCTGTCATTCCAAACATTTCGATATCGCCCGAATCATGCTTCACAAGGCCTGTTAATATGCGAAAGAGCGTCGTTTTACCGCTGCCTTGGACTCCGACCAGCGCGTATATATGCCCGCTATGCAATGTGAGATTAATATTGGATAGCACGGTACCTCTTATATTGCTCTTGCACAGGGCCGACAACTTTAGGTAAATCTCGTTCATTCCGGCCTCCTTGATGGTTAAACATATCACTTAGAATACTATATATTACGGGAATGTCAACTATATCCAATAAAAAAATGTCTTAAACTTGTGCATACTCACTGATTAGTCTATAATATTTTGGAGATACGAAAAGCTTACGAGGGAGATCCGGTGACTATATGGAGCTAAAAAAGAACTCATATCATACCGTTACGGTTGAGGGCATGAACAGCGAAGGATTCGGTGTAGCGAGAATAGAAGGCCGCGCCGTATTTATAGCAGGTGCGCTTCCGGGCGAGAAATGCAAAATCAAGCTGCTGAAAGTGTCCAAAACGGCAGTATATGCGAAGCTTGACAAGTTGCTCGAGCTGTCACCAAACAGGATAAAGCCGGATTGTCCTTATTTTGGCCAATGCGGCGGCTGTGACTTCCTGCATATGGATTACGAAGAAGAGCTCAGGATCAAAAAGAACAGAGTGAATGATGCCTTGGCGCGCCTTGGCGGATTGGGGCTCACTGTTTCGGGGATCATCGGCGCGCCTGCAAGGAAACGGTATCGGAATAAGGCTATTTTCACGGTTTCTCGCGATGTTACTGCTAAAAAGCATCAAGCTGTCACAGGTTTTTTTCGGCCGAGAAGCCATCAGGTCATACCTGTCGACAGTTGCCTGATCCAAAGCGAAGCCGCAGATCAAGCGGCATTCATCATTAGAAACTGGATGGACGAGTACGCAATCAGCCATTATGATGAAAAGACAGGGAAAGGGCTAATCAGGAATTTGTTTGTACGCACGGCCTTTTTCACCGGTATGACAGCCGTCTGTATCGTCGCAGCCGGTGATATACCGAGGAGAAATAAACTGATCGGCTTACTGAGAGCAGGGCTTCCCGAAATACGCTCAATTATACTGAATATAAACAAAAGCCGGGGCAATACTGTGCTCTCCGGCTCCTTTCAAACGCTGTGGGGAGAAGATTCGATAGAGGATGTGCTCTGCGGGCTGGTTTTTAAGCTGTCTCCGCTCTCGTTTTATCAAATCAACAGCAATCAAGCAGAAATACTTTATAAAAAAGCTATTGAATATGCGGAATTGACAGGTAATGAGAAAGTGCTTGACCTTTACTGCGGTACCGGCACAATCGGCCTCTGCGCAGCGTCAAAAGCATCCAAAGTAGTCGGTGTCGAGACAATTGAGGATGCAGTAAAAGACGCAAAAGAGAATGCGAAACGCAATAATATCATCAATGCTGAGTTTATCTGCTCAGATGCAGGCCGGGCAGCGAAGACGCTGATGAAACAAGGATTTCACCCGGACGTTATCTTTCTCGATCCGCCCCGAAAAGGCTTGAGCGGCGATACAGTTCAAGCCGTAGCGGATATGTCTCCCAGCAGGATTGTCTATATATCCTGCGACCCCGCCACACTGGCCAGAGACCTCAAACTGTTCCAAAGCCTCAGTTACGAACCCCAAAAAGCAACCGCCATAGATATGTTCCCAGGCACTGTTCATGTTGAGACGGTAGTATTGAT
>LSQX01093812.1_pt5 | contig 19343 bp, 15 predicted proteins | sample 654561 | NCBI WGS metagenome assembly LSQX01 (sample SAMN04489861, study PRJNA283612) | anaerobic digester metagenome | isolation source: 4 biogas reactors fed with cattle manure at either 37C or 55C with and... | place: Denmark: Kongens Lyngby | collected 2014
CTCCCAGCGTGTCCCGGCGCGCTCGATCATGGCTAGCGCATACACGCGCGCGGGCACGTGCTCCGGCATTAAAAAGAATAGTGGAATCGCCGTAGCAAACGGTGCTGCCGCGAAAAACCAATACAGCGTGTAGATCGTCTCTTTTTTCATCGCACATTCGCACAGAGCGCGACAAAGGCGCCGTCCCCATGCCCTTCGCGAACTTCTTGCAGAGTATTCTCAAAAGAGTAAACCGTCTGGCGGATAACCGTCACTTCAAACCCGGCCTTATCAAGTTCAGCGAGTATTTCGGTTGTTCCTCTGAAGCAGGCGTCTCTGTAAAAGGGGTCTTGATCTTGCGCCTGCAAATAGACTTCTCCCAAAGGCGCGTCAATATCGACATGTCCCATAATCAGATGACCATCAGCTGTAAGCACTCGGCGGCATTCCTCGAAAATAGGCGCCACTTCGGGTAGATAACAGTCAACTGTAATCATGAATACGGCGTCAAATGACGCGTCTTCGAAAGGCAGTGCCTCCGCGACACCGGATATCACTTCAATGCCACGGGCTCGCGCGTACGCGGCCATCGGCTGTGAGGGCTCGACACCTAATTTTATACCCAGCGCCTCGGCGAAACGGCCGGTTCCCACGCCGACTTCAAGCGCCTTCTCAAACGGCGGGGTCACCTGCCGCAGAGCTTCGATTTCTGATGCGACGATCAGCGGATTGTCATCGAACCACTGATCGTATTCATCTGCCAATTCATCAAAGAGCTCTATTCTGCTCATCCTTACCACCTTTGTAGAACGGCTCCAAGCAACCTTCGAGCCGTCATTGTCCTTATTGCGGGCAACCTATTTTTTCAAAAGGCCCGGATACGATTCCATCAACGCGTTAAGCTTTTCAAGCGCGTATACGATCTGCTCCTCTGTATGTTCGCTGGTCATGCAGAAACGCAAACGCGCCTGTCCTTGCGCCACTGCGGGGAACACCGCGGGAGGAGCGATAATGCCCTCATCTTCTAGTTGCTTGGACAGCATAAACGCGACCTCATCGGGACCGATCATGATCGGTGTGACGGCCGTTTCACCGGCAAGACACGTATCCATGCCATAATGGTGCGCTTCTTTGAGAAAAGTCGCGATATTACGGCGCAAGCGCTTAACACGGCTGTTATCTCGCTCCATGATCTCAATGCCTTTGAGGACAGCGGCCGCCAGAGGCGGACTAATCCCGACGGAGAACACGAATCCCGGCAAACTGTAGCGCAGGTATTCGATCAGGCTGTGTTTGCCCGCAAGATAGCCGCCACACGTTCCGAATCCTTTTGAGAGTGTTCCCATATGAATATCAATGTCACTGGGATCGATCCCGAAATACTCATCGACACCACGTCCATTCTCCCCGAGTACAAGCATGGAGTGGGCTTCATCAACCAGGAGGAAACAATCATACGCTTTTTTTAACCTGACAATCTCAGGCACAGGCGCCACGTCACCGTCCATGCTGTAGGCGCCCTCGATCACAATCAAGACTTTTTCGTAACGGTCACGCCGGCTCTTCAATAGATGTTCCAGCGCCTCCGTATCGTTGTGCGGGAAAGGCCGGGCATCGGCCTGTGACAAGCGGACTCCTTCCGCAATCGAGTTATGGCTCAGAACATCATAAAGAATGAGGTCGCGCGCTCCACAAAAATTGCCGATAAACGTGACATTAGTCGAGTGACCGCCGACCAGCACAAGCGAATCCTCTGTCCCTTTCCAGCGCGCAAGCGCTTTCTCAAGATCCTGGTGGACCGTCTTTTCACCGGCTATAAGGCGACTGCCGCTCGCCGATGTTCCATATTGCCGGACGGCGGCGATGGCGGCTTCATTGACCTCCGGGTCACCGGACAATCCCACATAATTGTATGAAGCAAAGTTGAGCATCTTGCGACCATTGATATAAGAAACATCACGGAGCGATGAATCCTGTGCGACGAAGTAGGGATTTCCAAACGTCCCCAGCGCCGCCGAAAGCGAATCCCTGCGTGCCGCGAATGCCTTGAGTTCAGGCATCTCTTCAAAGGTACGGATGCGTTCAACCACGCAGTCATCAGAAGAACCCGATTGACGCAAAAGATCACCGCGCGCCCCGTCTGCGAATTCACCTTTTATACGCCTATATACGAGCGCGGCGATGTCGTTGACAGTGAGGTCGCGGTTAAACAGACGTTCATCAATGGTGAGCCCATACTTGACTTCAGCATAAGTGAGAAGTGAAATGCTCTGCAAACTGTCCCCGCCCAGATCCTGGGAGAAATAAGATGACGCCTTGACCTCTTCAGGCTCTTTGTTTAGCACGTCGGCGACCATCGCCTGGACCGTATTGCGCACTTCAATAAATTCAGGATCGGCCGCAAGATCCCGATTAAAATACGTCGCGACTTGAACCTCCGATTCCGTAGGTATTTCCACCTCCGCCGCCTGCTTACGATAGGAGAGCGGATATTCGGTCAACGGCCATTCGCCTGCGGCAACCGCTTGAGCCACAGGGCCGCGCCGCACTTTCGCTGACGCGGAGAGTTCGAGTGGTTGGCCTGAAACAAAGAACCGCTGGATGCGCTGGCGAAGCGGTAACGCTAGGTTTATCTCCGCCACAGCCTCGGCCAGTGTTGCCGGGTCGGCACCGGGGACAGGTTCAACCATCAAGGCGACTTCATCGTAAACGCCGTCTGAAAGCCCAAAGATGACAATGCGTTGTAAGCCCGGAACGAACTCAAAAAATCCTTCAAGTTCGTCGGGATAAAGATTTTCGCCATCGGCCTTCAAAATGATGTCTTTGACACGCCCGTCCAGGAAAATCTTGCCGTCACAGTAGCGGCCGATATCTCCCGTATGGAACCATTCATCTCGGTCACGAGGATAGAACCGTCCCTTGCGAAGTGATCCACAGTAGACTACATCGGACCGGATCGCGAGCTCTCCGCGTTCACAGGGTTCGTCGTCTTGAGACTCTGCACCCTCCAACGGCACCACCATGAACGCGTCATCCGACTGCGAATCGCCGACATTGCCATCAAGCCGATCGTCTAACGTTTCGCTGTTGACGACCGCATAAATCCCGATCTCGGTCATGCCATATCCGTTGACCAGGTAGTATCCCAAACCATTCATCGTCCGCAGCGTTTCGGGCAGGATGTATCCCCCGCCGCTTATGGCGATGTACAGCGTATTTCCGATCAATTGCTCGCGGATCATTCTGAGAATTCCCTCGACCGGGAGAGGCAGATCAACACCCGCCTTCTGGTAAGACAGAGATAGCTCAATCATGTTGTCGAAATCCTCGGCTGATTTGCCGCTCATCTCGACAAAACGTTTCTTGACAAGCTGGGCGACACCGTTCCAAACGGCAGGAATGGCGATGAACTGGGTGACTCCACTCTTTTTACACGCCTCAACAATGGCCTCCGGAGAAGGTTTCGCAGGGATCACCATGGTGTTGCCGAACACTTGCGGCATTACAAAACACGTAACAAAACCTAGCACATGGTGCCACGGGATAAACGCCACTGCTTTTTCCTTGACGCCATCGCGCGCCAGCCGATCGCTCACTTGGAGAAGATTTTTCAAAAAGTCATACTGCGCGTTAATCCATAGGTTATCGTGGACAAAGCACCTTGAGAAGCCCGTTGTGCCGCTTGTGGAGAGGCAAATATGCCCCGCCCAATCAGACAGTTCGCTAGCAGGTGTATTTTTTTCAACGTTCTCGTCGCGCGCAAATCGCGCGCGGACAGCCGCGTCACGCCAGTCAGGCATGAGAGTTTTCGCTGAAACAACCGCATACGGTGTTTGCCGTTCCGGTTCATCATCCGTGATGAGAAGGATAATCCCCGTCTCCGCTGCCAGAGAATCAGTCAGGGACTCAGATGCTCGCGAGTCAATCAAAGCAACGGGGTGCCCGGATGCCATAGCGGCCCAGAAGCAGATGCCAAACGAGGGACTGTTCTGTAGTTGAATCCCAACCCAGCCGCGCTTTCCCGGATCATCGGGATCAAGTGTGCGCTCTTTTTGCGCAATCAGTTGACGCATGGCGTCGGACTGAAAATATTCCCTCATCCGTCGCGCTGTCTCGTCAATCAAACCCAGATATTCCGGATAGGTCACTTCAGTGATACCTGAAGTGCTGTGCAACTCATAGGCAGCACCGTGCCCGAGCTGTTCCATCAGTCGGAACACCCCCTTATATCCAGGCTCCTTTTTTAGCAATTCAAAATATTCGAGTACTTTCATTTAACGCCTCCTCGAAGAGAGATTCTTTGTATGGCGGTCAAATAATTATGGTAACTTGCCGCTCAAATTTATCCCATCAAAGTTAAGGATAGTATCTCACATAAATATGAGCAAATTATTGCCTCGTGAAAGTGCGAATTTTTGGCTTATTTCGCATATTTCACGAGGCAATCCACTTTATCACCGATCCGACACTCATCATATCTTCATAATGCCTTTGCAATCGAGTGCTAGACTTATTGAAATCGGTGACTTGGGAAGGCAGTACACTGCGCCGTTCACCAGATGCCGGAGGAAAAATTGGCTCACAATTATCACACCACGAAACACTACCCCGTGCGGTTCTGTGACTGCAACGCAGAAGGCCGCCTGCACTTACACAGGCTTATGGACTACGCCCAGGATTGCGATGATGCGAACTGCGCTTTCTTTGAGACAACCACTGAGATGTTGCGCATTCGCGACGTTTGCTGGATCCTGATCGCCAACACGTTGGATTTCTCGGGTCAATGGCCCGGAGCGAACGACACATTAATTGTTGAGTCGTGGTCAAGCGGTTTGCAGGGCGTGCGGTTTTATCGAGAAAACCGTTATTATCGCAATGAGGTGGACGAGGCACATCTGTTCGGGACGGGTTATTCTGAATGGATCCTGTGTTCGCTCGTGGATCACAGGCCCTTGCGCCCTTCCGCTGTGGTAGATGTGAACTCGTACAACGCAAAAAGTGATTGCGCAACCGACAAATTGAACAAGATTTCCCGCCTGAAATCGTTTGTGAGCCACGGGGCACCGAATCAGCAACTCACGTATCAGGTCGGATATGGTGACCTTGACGCGAACATCCATCTGCACAACACTCATTTCGCGCGACTCGCGCTTGACGCGACCTCCCAACTTGTGGCCATCGACCCGTTGCGGCACAAGCTCGAGATTCGAAAATTTGACATCCAATTCATAAAAGAAGTCAATTATCTCGGCAATCTCGCTGTTTTTACAAAGTGTGATCCCGATGATCCCCGGACCATTCTGGTTGAAGGCAAGATCATCAACGACAATGAAACCTCTTTTCTGGCGGCGATCGTCTGTGACATTTCCGCATTTGAAGATTAAGTGACAGGAGATCTTGCCATGCGCGTTCTTATCATCGAAACCGTTATCAACCTCCCCTGGTGCATGTCCTTGAAGGACAAACGCAAAATTCGCCGGGGCTTGATCGACCGCCTTCAGCTTCGATACCGTGTGTCCGCCAAAGAGATTGACTGCCAAGATGTTTGGAAGACGCTGTGTCTTGGTATCGCCGCCGTTGTCATCAGTGAAACAGGCGGGCGAGAGCTCGAAGCGTCCATTCATGAGACCGTACTCGAAAATTGCAACGGCGAGATCCGCGAATGGAATGTCGACCTTATTTAATCGTCTCAGTTTTGCTACAATGAAATAGTAATTCCTGAATGTCTTGTCATCTGACGTATGTGACCTGACGTTTAAGACTTCTATAAAAGATATAGCGGAGGTGTTTATGTCTCATCCAGCCGGTAAACTTGATTACAAGAAGACCGCATTCCTTGGATTCGGCTTCCTGGCGAGTTCGCTCGCCTGGAGTATTTACAACAGTTTGGTGCCCGTCCTCTTGTCACAGCGCTTTGCGCTGTCAACATTGGTCATCGGCTCCATCATGACGATTGACAATATTTTTGGCATCATTTTCCAGCCACTTGTCGGCGCTTACAGCGACCGAACGTACACGAGATTCGGACGCCGTATGCCATGGATCATGATAGGCATTCCTCTGGCGGCGATCTTCTTCGCGCTGATCCCATGGGCAAGCTCTCTGCCCCTTATGATGGCCTTTATCATCACGTTCAACCTGATTATGTCCATGTGGCGTTCACCAGTCATCGCCTTGATGCCTGACCTTACGCCACGCCCCCTGCGAAGCAAAGCCAACGGGATCATCAATCTGATGGGTGGAATCGGCAGCATCATCGCGTTTGGCGCGGGTGGTGTTCTCGCCATTATTGATGGCAGCGGTCGACTCACATTCGGCATGGGCTCCGCCATCATGCTCATTGCCCTTGTCTTCCTTCTGCTCTTTGTCCGCGAGCCTGTCGGTGAGGCATGGAAGCGGGCTCAACGAGAAACGGTGGGCCGCAGACTTACCGCCAAAGAATTTGAAATTACACTCGCCAAGGAAAAAGAATACGCTGAGATTATGGAAAAAGGTGGGGTCACCCACAAGTTGACCCAGGGTGAAAAGCGCAGTCTGATTCTTATTCTCGGCGCCATTTTCTTCTGGTTTTGCGCCTACAACGCGATTGAAACGTTCTTTACACTCTACGCGACCAATGTGCTAGGGGTTTCAACGGGTGTCGCGACCATCATGCTGATGTCATTCTCATTGACGTTTGTCGCGTTCGCTTTGCCTGCCGGACTAATCGCAAGCAAGCGCGGCCGCAAGAAGACGATCGTCACGGGACTGCTGCTGCTCATCGGATTCATGTTGCCGATGATATTCATCAATCCGATTTTGTCTACATTCGGTGTTGACATCGCAAGTGCCTCGTCAACGCTCATCAAACAAATCGTCGTTATCGCGTTACTTGCGTGCGCGGGGTTTGGTTGGGCATGTGTCAACATCAATTCGCTGCCGATGGTCGTCGAGCTTGCCTCACATGACAAGATCGGACGCTTCACAGGATACTACTACTTCTTCTCCTTTGGAGCCGCGATCGTCAGCCCGATCTTATGGGGCGCGATCCGCGACATAACGGACAATTACAACACGCTCTTCGTCTACGCGGTGATTTGCTTCGGCCTCGCGCTGTTATGCACGCTCTTTGTGAGACACGGTGAAGTAACACCGCACGATCCTGAAGTTATGGAAGAAGCGTTGCTGGACGCCTGATACGGGCTCGGTACTATTAAACAGACGCAAGCGATTCACAGTACGTGACGCACGATCAACGCCGGATAGGATAACCTCTCCGGCGTTTTTGTAACAGGGAGGTCCCATGACAACAAAAATATTCGCGCACCGGGGCGTCAGAAAACACTTTCCCGAGAACACAATGCCCGCTTTCAAAGCCGCTGACGCCATGGGACTTGACGGAATAGAGCTCGATGTTCAACGAACAAGTGATGGCCAGCTCGTCATTTGCCACGACGAACCACTGCAGAGACTTTCAGGAGAGGATGTCTGGCTCAAAGACCTGACGTATGAAGCCTTGGCCAACTTGAACATTGCCCATTACCGCCCCGATTCTCCGCCCGAAAAAGTTCCGACTCTTTGTGAATTTCTCGATTGGTTTGTCGAAACCGATTTGATCGTCAATCTTGAACTCAAAAACACAATCGTTTCTTATGAGGGTATGGAAAAGGATGTCCTCGATCTCGTCGATCACTACGGGCTCCGCGACCGCGTGATCATCTCATCGTTCAGTTTGGAAAGTATGATTCTAATGAAAGAGATGGCGCCCGATATCGACGTCGGATTTTTGTACCAACGCCTGCTGCCCTGTGCCGCCAAGACAGTCATGAAACATGGACTCGACGCCATCCACCCGATCTATTTCAACCAACTCTGGCCGTGGCTCACGTCACATGCCCACCGGAAGGGTCTCAAGGTAAGGTTATGGACAGTCGATCGCCCTCTGTTTATCTGGAATGCGATTTGGAGACATGTGGATACAATCATCACGGACGAGCCGGAACTGGCTTTGAGATTACGCGATGTTCACTCGCCGAGTTCGTAGAGATTGTAGCGGTTGTCACGCGCGAATCCGATCAATCGGATACCGTGAACGGAGGCTAGCTCTAGTGCCGCTGACGTGACGGCTGACCGTGAAACGGCTGAAGGGATTGCGGCTACTGCCATCATCTCAACAATGGATGCCGTGACACGACAACTCATAACCAGCAACTCCTCCGCGAGGTTTCGATTTTCTTTCATGGCGCGGCCGATTAATTTGTGCAGACAGTGGTGGCGCGAGACGTCCTCGCAGTGATCGATCATCCCCCAGTTATCATAACGTAGCAACATCATGTTGTGCGTACTGCCAGTCTCGCGAAAGAGCTCGGCCCGCGCTTCAAGCTGCTGCATCAAGCTCGTAATCCTGTTCGAAGAAAGAGCCCGTAATGAACAAGGCGTGACAGTCGTCATCTCTGTCTCAGTCCGCCGCTCTGGTTTGAGCCGGATCATAGCACACATATTGTCTTCGTTAACCAGATCTGGAACGAACTCAAGCGATTCAATATCGTGAAAATCAGCGATATATCGATTAGTCATAAGCCAGCCGACAGCCAGATCTTGCCATCGTTCTGGCAATGTGTAGAGAATAGCGACCGCTGTTTCATTCAACTCAATTGTGAGACGCCCCTCCCTGATGACCTGGTCCTCCATAAGGCAACTATCGCCAGAAGCGACACGACGAACTAATACAGTTTGTGTCAGTAAACCGGCGTGGTCATCCCCGTCTGCAGTTTCTGAGCGCCATCGTTCAAACTCACGAGGATCATTGATATTCTGAAATAGACGCAACTCAGGATCTTGAGTCCTGACGGCTTGTTCGGCAAGCCAAACGAAAGGTTGGGTGCGGCAAAATTCATTCAAGCTGAGCGCCTCTTGCGCGAGCCGATCTTCCATAAGCGTCGAGAGATTTTTGTGATAAAACGCGTTTAAGGGTTCCAATTGTCCGTTATCCCTTTTTAGCATCGCACCTGCAGGCGGAGAAACTTCTTTGTTGGGTGCCTCTCCGGGACGATATAGCGACCGTTCGAGCGCTTGAATCATCTGCGCGATAAAAAATGCGCCAATCTGGGGCATATCGCAACCGATCACATAGACGTATCGACTTAGGGCAACAAGGAGTCCCGCGTGAACACCGGCCATCGGACCTTTGCCCGGGAACACATCCGAAATAACACGAACCTGCGGGTTACGTTCGATGGTAGAGTCATAGAGAGCTGGGCGGTTTGTGACGATCACAATGTCGGAGAACAATCCCGTCAACTGTTCAACCGTTTGATCGAGAAGTGTCCCCTCACCGAGCCGAATCGTCTGCTTATCGAACCCCATGCGACGGCTTTGGCCACCGGCTAGAATTACGGCGGAGCCAAATAAAGGCAAACTCAAACAATCGGCTTGTTTCATGACAGTGAGCTCTCCCGCTTCCGCAAATCCTGATGCTATCTTCGAATTACCGCGCCGACCGGACAGACTTCCATACACGTGCCGCACTTGATGCATTCGTCTTGACGGATTACGTGCAGTTTTTTCACCTCGCCGTCAATACAGGCAACGGGACAGTTGCGCGCGCAACGCGTGCAACCAATACACTTGTCCGTAATGAAATACGATGTCAACGCCTGGCACACACCCGCCGGACAACGCTTTTCCTTGATATGCGTCTCGTACTCATCGCGGAACGTACGAATCGTTGAGAGAACCGGGTTCGCCGACGTCTGGCCCAGCGCGCAGAGCGACGCGCGCTGCGCTGTTTTCGCCAAACGCTCGAGGCGCGGGATGCTGTCCTCATCTCCCCGCCCTTCCGTGATATCTTGCAAGATCTCCAACATCCGTGTCGTGCCCTCGCGACAGGGCGTGCACTTCCCGCACGACTCCTCTGCGATGAATTCCATATAGAATCGAGCCACGTCTACGGCGCAATTGTCCTCATCCATAACGATCATGCCGCCAGAACCCATCATCGAACCGACAGCCGTCAAACTGTCAAAATCGATTGGCGTATCAAGCTTCTCTTCTCCGATACAGCCGCCTGACGGGCCTCCCGTCTGAACAGCCTTGAATTTCTTACCGTTCGGACATCCTCCACCAATATCCTCGATCACCTGACGGAGTGTCATACCCATAGGAATTTCGACGAGACCAACATTTTTGATCTTGCCGCCCAGCGCGAACACCTTGGTACCCGGCGATTTCTCAGTCCCAATCTTGCGGAATTCTTCCGCTCCTTTATTGAGAATAACCGGAATATTCGCGAACGTCTCGACATTGTTGATCAGCGTCGGTTTGTCCCAAAGCCCTTGATTGGCCGGGAAAGGCGGTTTTGTGCGCGGCATCCCGCGCTGCCCTTCGATTGAGGCGATCAGCGCCGTCTCCTCGCCACAGACAAACGCGCCTGCGCCCAGTCTTAGTTCCACATTAAATGAGAAGCCGGTACCGAAGATATCATCTCCCATAAGCCCCATGTCCGTCGCCTGTTCGATCGCGATTTCGAGCCGGTGAACAGCGATCGGATATTCTGCGCGAATGTAGACATAGCCCTGATGCGCTCCCACCGCGTAGCCGGCGATGACCATCGCCTCCAGTACGGTATGCGGATCACCCTCGAGGATACTGCGATCCATAAACGCGCCGGGATCCCCTTCGTCAGCGTTACAGATAACAAATTTTTCGTCACCCACCGCCAACCGTGTGAAGTGCCATTTACGTCCGGCTGGAAAGCCCCCACCGCCTCTGCCTCGCAGTCCAGACGCCGACACAACCTCTATGACCTCTTCGGGCGTCATCTCCTTGAGCGCCTTGTGGAGCGCCCGGTAGCCGCCGAGCGCGATATATTCGCGGATATTCTCGGGATCAATATGGCCTGAGTTGCGGAGCGCGACGCGTTTTTGATGCGCGGTGAAAGGTACCTGAGCATAAGACAGCAACCCATCCTCTGTTTTGGCGTCCGCGTAGATCAGATCAAGTACCGGCTCACCGCCTACCAAATGCTCCTCGTAGATCCGATCAATATCCGCAACTTCGAGATGGCTGTAGAACACACCTCCGGGATGGACGATTACAACAGGACCGGCCTCACAAAGCCCAAAGCAGCCTGAACCGACAATCTCGATCTCATCTCCGAGGCCGTCGCGTTCGATAAGCGCGCGAAGCCGTTCGCGGATCATCGGGGATTTCGAGGACGTGCAGCCCGTCCCCATACAAATGACAACCGACCACTTATAAGGACCACTCAGTCGATCAGAGGGCAGACCTCTTAAGTTCATCGTCCGGAACGTTTGCTCCCGGATCTCATTCAACTTTTCGATCGTGATGCTCATGATTCACTCCCCTGTGGTTCGACCTGCTCGTACTGTAGTTTTAACTCCGCGAGGAGCGCTTTCATTTTCTTAACGTTCATCCGACCGTGTACTTCCTGATTGACTGTTACGACCGGCGCGAGGCCGCACGCGCCCACACAGCGTGTCGTCGTTAGAGTAAAGAGTCCGTCAGGCGTCGTTGCGCCGTTTTTCACGCCCAGCGCCGACTCCGCTTCAGCCAATATTTCCGCAGCTCCCTGGATATAGCAAGCCGTCCCCATGCAGATGGAGATCTCACACAGGCCTTTGGGGGCAAGTGTGAAGCGCGTATAGAACGTGATGACCCCATAGATCGTTGACATCGGAACCTTGAGCGTATCCGAGATAATTTGCTGGATAGGAGGCGGGATATAGCCAAAACGATTTTGAGCCATGTGAAGTCCCTGCATCAACATACCCCGACCGCCTTTTATACGGTTGAGATCGCTTTTGAATTCCTCGAGATCTTTGACATGATCTTCTGCGTTGAACTGTGTTTCCATCTTGTCTCTATACTCCATTACTCTTTTGTCGTTTGTTACTCTACTTATATTAACGTATTAACGAAAAATCGCGCGTTTCGCTTACGTTGAATGCCGCGTGACAATCTCATCGATTTGTTGTGCCAAACTCGCCGCGTCCCCATCTGTGAATGGCGATACGATTGTCCGATCCGCCAAGCGTCTTGAGCGAAGCGCCGACGTCTTGATATCCCTGTCTCCCGCTGTGAGATGAATAAAAAATCCCGGTTGCAGAAACTGGCGCGCCGTACTGGACTCACACAGCAAAACACCGTCTGGACTCATTGTCTCATACAGGTCATCCAAAACGCATGGGAGAGCGTCACGCATTGTTCCATCTGTCGCGATGAGACGCACGACGCGCTCACACCCCGCGTCAAATAAATCTCGTACGCTTTCTTTTGTTTCATGAGGCGACTCTTCAAGGACTTGAACCGGTTCCGCCTGTCCCTTGTTCTGAATCTTCAACATGCGGACTGGTCGCCCCAACCGGGTGAGTTCACGGGCGAGGGCCACACAAAGCGACGTCTTCGCAAGCTTGCGGCGGTCGGAACCGACCAGGACGATGCGCGGATATCGCGGAATACGAACCGGCATGTGATACCGCTTCAAGCGTCCGGTTGTGCGATCACAATTTTCAAGTGATGATTCAAAAAACGACGCGCGTCCCAGGATCACGTCCAGGGCATGGCGTTCGATCTCCCATGCGGCATACTCCACGACTGACCGGTCTACCGACTGTTCCAAATCGCGCTCCCTATCGCCTGGCACACACGCGTGTTCGGCCATGAAGTGCTTAACCGAATTTGTCTCGCCTTCCATACCAAAGATCATGGCAAGGCTCTCGGCATAAGGATCGACCAACCCCGTCAACGTGACGTTTTCATCCGCGAATGCGAGCACCATAGGCACACCATGCGCACGGCATGCTTGTTCGAGGGCTTCATGATCCTCCGCCCGTACACAACAGTCAACGACGAGATCAATTTCATCCGGGTACAGATAATCTCCGGTGTCGAAGCGACCTACTTGCACGATGCGGATCAGCGCGTCCGCGCCGAATTCTTGAATCGTTTGGATTAACTCACTTTGAGTTTCCTGCGATTGACTTTGTGTTGACGCGAGAAGAAGAAACGAGCCGATCCCTGACACGGCCAGACGGCGTGTGGCCGGCACGGCGAGTAGGCCATGACCGACGACCACAACGAAACGCCCACCAAGCGTTTCTCGCTCTTCAGAAATCAAATGGTTTATCTCTGACATCACTGCGCTCACCGGTCCCCAAATCAATCCTAATAGTCTGACAATACTTGTCCATCACATGCGGGCGATCTACTCAAATCACATCTTTAAATATACCACGGTTGTTTTTCTGAGTAACGATAAAGATGATGGAATCGTTCTGTATCAACTGCTTTCACCGATCCGCTCACCTTTGCAGAAAACATCGAGTACGCGAAGCTCGCGATCTAGAATTACGAGATCCGCGTCCATCCCTTGCGCGATCGCGCCTTTGCGGTCGAGTCCCAACCATCGGGCGGGGTTAATTGAAACGTAAGGGACGAGTTCCTGAAGCGCCTTGCCTGTGAAGTCTTTGAGATTAAGCAGAGCTCTGTGCATCGTCAGTGTGCTTCCCGCGAGCGCGCCGTCCTGTCGGCGCGATTCACCATGAGTCACCTTGACGTGCCGACTTCCCAATTGGTAATCGCCGTCTCCCAAGCCGGTCGCCATCATGGAATCTGTGACGGCAATCAAGCGGTCAGGAGTTTTCACTTGTTCGACTAGGCGCACGAAAGCCGGATGCAGATGCACCCCGTCACAGATAAGTTCGGTATAAAAATCGCCTTCAAGCGCCGCGCCCATAAGACCCGGTTCTCGATGATGGAGTGGTCGCATGGCGTTGCCCAGATGTGTCACACAACGGGCGCCTGCCTCGCGCGCATCCATCGCCTCACGCCACGTCGCGTTGGAATGGCCGAGGGACACCCGGATTCCAAGCGCTTCGCAGACCGGAATCAACGCCATAACTCCGGGAACCTCGGGCGCCACCGTGATCGAACGGATATGGCCGCGAGCCACATCTTGGTAACGATGAAGAAGCGTGACATCACCGTCCCGTAAAAAGGTCGCCTCAAACGTCGCACGGTAGGTTTGCGAGACGAACGGTCCTTCCAGGTGAATACCTAGGAGCTCAGCCCCCGACCCTCCCTGTTCGATTGCTGCGGCCGCCTCCGACAACGCCAGGAGAGTGTGTGCTTGTGAGTCAGCCGCGATTGAACAAAGCCAACTGGTTGTACCTTGGCGTGCGAAATACAGGCAAAGCCTGCGGAACTCTTGCACCGTCGCCCTATTGCAATCAATACCCATCGCGCCGTGAGTATGCGGGTCAATAAAACCCGGTATGACAAAGTTGTCTCCTGCGTCAATCACGGGAAGCTGGTCACGGTTATCCCCGCCTATCGAATGGATTGTTCCCGAACGAACGGTGACGGTTGTGTCCACGAAGACTCCGTCTCGATAAACTTGAGCATTTTTCAAAAAATAATTACACATAAAATTACCAAACGCCGTGGCAATCCATTCAATTAGTTTGTATCACATTGATTGACGAAACAGATCCACCACAGTCGTCCTCATCCATTTTAACGTGAGAGGGAGCGTTATTCCAAACCATTTTTTCGCCACCTTGATAAAAGATGCAACATAAGTCCACAAGCACTATAATGAGGAACAACAATACGGCTGGAAGCGTTCGATTGAGAATTCTCCCGGCTCCTTTGAGTACTGGAGTGACGGCCGATCAGGCATAAAGCGTATGAAAGAAAAATCGATGTTTCCTCAACGCGGTATTTTCCGCAATCCAACCATGTTGATTTTGGCCGCGTATTTGGCTGCGTTTCTACTTGGAACGATTTTGCTTTTGCTGCCGATCTCGACACAATCGCGTGAAATCACATCACCGCTAACGGCGCTCTTCACGTCAGCTTCCGCACTGTGCGTCACAGGTCTTACGACAGTGACAACCGCCGCACACTGGTCGCTATTCGGGCAGGTCATCGTCCTTATCTTGATTCAGTTGGGCGGACTAGGCGTGACGACAGCTGCCGCAGGGCTTGCTATGGTACTGGGCCGACATATTTCCATGCAGAACCGAATGCTCATCGCCGAGGAAAAAAACGCGCCGACTCCGGGAGGCATGGCGCGCTTAATCCGCTTTATCCTTGCCGCAACATTTTTGATGGAAGCCGTGGGCGCTATTCTACTGGCTATCCGTTTTGTTCCGGTCCTGGGTTGGGGACAGGGTGTGTGGAAAGCCGTTTTCCATTCCATCTCCGCCTTTTGCAACGCCGGATTCGACCTGATGGGAACGACATCTCTCTCGGCCTGGAGATCTGAACCCCTAGTGCTTGTCACCATCGCTTTGCTCGTTATTCTTGGCGGGCTCGGCTTCCCGGTCTACCGGGATATGATGACGAAGAAACGCTGGAAGCACTTTCGACTTCATACCAAGATCGTCTTGTCGGCAACAGGCATTCTGTTGGTCTCAGGAACCGTCTTGTTTTGGCTGCTGGAGCACAACAACATTGCGACGATGGGCTCGCTTTCCCTTCCCGGACAGTGGCTCAATGCTTTTTTCCAGTCAACAACATGCCGTACAGCCGGGTTTTCTACTTTTTCTCAGGCGTCACTCACGCAGGCCTCGTGCTTGATAGCGATTACACTTATGTTCGTCGGCGGCTCTCCCGTGGGAACGGCGGGTGGTGTCAAGACAACGACAATGTTCACGCTGCTTCACAGCACACGCGGTGAGATTGGACGAGGAAAGAAGAAAGCCGTTTACGGACGCCATCTGCCCGGCGAATTGACAACAAGAGCCTCAGCCATTGTTCTGGTCGCGATCATATGGTGCGCCATTGCCGCGTTCATCGTATCCATTGCAGAGCCTCAAGTTCCTTTCCTGGACTCATTGTTTGAAGTGGTCTCTGCCTTTGGAACAGTGGGATTGTCGCGCGGTCTGACATCCACGCTCAGCGTTACAAGCCAGCTCACCTTGATCGTCACGATGCTTTTTGGGAAGATCGGTCCGCTTACGGTTCTTTACGCGCTGAGCACAAAGCCCAGTGGCACGACAATATTCAAGGAAGCAGAGGAGTCAATTTTCGTCGGTTAAGTATAAATAGAACAACCGCCGGTCGAGTATCCCTCCAGATCCAGCCTCACAGACGTGCACTGTGAAACAATCGACGCTTTTTATATTACAATTGAATAGCAATGAGAGTTTGCTGAACAGGCAATCCTTGCTTTCGAAAGAGGAAGTGTTATGAAAAAAGTTAAAGATGTCGCCGTCATCGGATGTGGCCGTTTCGGCTACCACCTGGCCATTACGTTGAGCCAGATGGGCCGCAATGTCATCGTCATTGATGACGATGAGGAAGTCATCAATTCGTTGGCCAATGAAGTGACATACGCCGTCTGTGCCGATGTCACACAGGAAAACGTGCTTGCCGAAATCGGAGTCGGAAACTGCGACGCGGCTGTTATCGCGATCGGGGAGCATTTTGAGGCCGCCATGATGGCGACACTCGCCTGCAAAGAGCTGGGCGTTCCTCGCATCATCGCAAAGGCACGCAATGAATCTATGGGGCGAGTCCTACGCAAAATCGGAGCCACTCAGATCGTTATCCCCGAGCGTGATCAAGGCATTAAGCTTGCGCACTCGCTTGACTCACACAATATGGCTGATCTCATCGGACTTTCGACCACACACGCCATCCTGGAAGTAGGATGTCCTTCGTCGTGGTGGGACAAAACTTTGAAGGATCTTCAGGTCCGATCCAAATACGGCGTGACCATTATCGGCATCAAACGTGAGGGAGAACCACTTATCATACCGGGCCCTGACGACGTTTTCATTGAAGGCGACCATATCTTCATGCTCGGCAGTAATGAAGATCTCGCTAAGATTGAGAAGATTATCGATGTTGACTGACACTTACTGTTTCCAGATCGCCATCCGCGACATCAATGAACGCGGTCAAGGGGTGGGTTCCGTCATGGCTGTCCTCAATGGCGCAGATGGAAGCGCGGAAGAAAATATAGAATCAAGGAACTTTCCGACGAATCATGAGAAGACTGAACAATACCGAGGCAAGATCTGTTTTGTGGACGGAGCCCTCCCGGGCGAAGAGGTGTTGGCGACACTGCGCCAGGAAAAAAGAAATTACCTTGTGCTTGATCTGGTTGAGATTCTGAAGTCGAGCCCCGACCGCGAGGCAAGCGATTGCGAGTACTTCCCCGAATGTGGAAGCTGCCAACTCCGTCACATGGACTATCAGGCGGAACTCCACCTTAAAGAGAAGCGGGTGCTTGATCTGCTGTGCCGGATCGGCCCGCTCCAGACTGAAGTGACGGATATTGATTCGACAGCCACAGACATGGCGGCGCATTCAGATACCATACAGCAGTCGGATATCCCAACATCGGGTGACGGCCATTCTATTTTTAAGCCGATTATTGGCATGGAGAATCCTTTCCATTACAGAAGTAAGAGCATCTTCCCTATTTCGGAGAGCACGACAGAATCGGGCGACCGCGCGGTGACCATTGGCCAGTACCGCCGAGGAACGCATGAACTTGTTGATCTTCAAGACTGCAAGATTCAAAGTGAAGTGGCGCTCGCCCTCGTCAATACCGTTCGCACGCTGACCGTTCGTGATGAGGTTTCGATCTACGATGAAACCGAGCATCGCGGAACACTGCGCCATCTCGTCGTGCGGGTTGGGTTTTCATCAAATCAGGTCATGGTCATCTTTGTCGTCAACGATGATTTGGCAGATGAAACTATTGAAACCTGGATTCCTGAATTCCGACAGACCGTCCATTCTCAAGGTATGACGCTACAAAGTGTGTGGCTTAACGATATGGATACACGGGGAAACCGAATCCTGTCGTCTGAATACAGACTCCTAGACGGTGCTGAAACAATCGAGGAGACAATCAACGGTGTGACCTATCAGATATCGCCGGATAGTTTCTTTCAGGTCAATCCACGACAGGCAGCCGTTTTATTTGACCGCGTAATTGACGCGGCCGCACTTAATCCGGGCGATCGAGTTTTGGACCTTTATTGCGGAGTCGGCGCGCTGAGCTTACAACTTGCCGCTTCCATGGGCACCGATTGTCCTGGTGAAGTCATCGGTGTGGACAACGTCCCTCAGGCCATTCAAGACGCTGAAGAGAATGCGCAGCTCAACGGGATGACCAATCTGAGATTCATTGAAGCGGACTCGACCGCATGGTTAAAAGAGTATGTAGAGAATTCTACCGGCGACTCCTTCGATGTGATTGTGGTGGATCCTCCTAGAAAAGGGCTGGACCCGGGTACTGTTGAGGCGATCAAAAACTCTGACAGTCAGCGCGTCGTCTATGTGAGTTGCAACCCGGCTACGCTGGCGCGCGATCTATCATCGCTGCATGACAAATACCGTATCGATAGTGTTCAACCAGTGGATATGTTCCCCCGGACAATGCACGTTGAGACGGTTGTATTGATGTCAAGGGTGGAGAAGTGAGTGTACTAAAAAGCCTGTAAACAAAGGGTTCCCGGGGTTCGAGCGTAGAAATCAGATGAGTAAAAATCGTGAAAATATCGCTTCGTGGAAACAAGTCCAGAGGCATGATATTTTCGGTGACAGAGCGATTTAGATGTCGGTGTTTGGCGAGTGGTCAATATAGATATCAGAGGTTTATGAGTGGTCGATTTAGATGTTTTTTGAAAAAATTGAGGTTGTGTGGTCAGGTTGGATGTCGGGTCTATTGACTCCCATGGCTTTACCCTCAAGGAGATAGATAACCTAAAAATACGGTTCAACCAGATATTTGGATATAACGCAAACTAAAAGAAAAAGGAGGGAGTATAACAGCATGAATCACAAAGAAGGAACAGACCGATTCGTTCTTGGAATGAGTGTTGCTGATGATGGGTTCAGCTTTACATCTTCCATCGAAACTGCATTAATATCTGCAGGAACTGAAATACAGAGTCTGGAAGAGACAATCAAGTCAGTTAAGAGTCTCAGACCGAACTGTGATAAGTTGGATTATGCGTTGGCTGCAAGTTCATGAGTTCTGTGTGGCATCATCGATATTTTCCTGGTTGGAAAACCCGGAGAGTCACCGGCTGGCGATGTTACTGATAAGTGGTTTGCAAATCGGACAACTGATTTCGCTAAACTTTGCGGATGGGAAGGCAAAGGGAATGATTCACTGTCATCAGCAATTGGCTTTCTTGAGAAGAAATTTAAAATTCCATATGACCAGCGCGGAGCCGGTGATGCTGCCAGTATCATATTTGATTTGAATCCTACAAATCATCATATCAAATCACTTGGACACAATCCGACTTTGCTTGGTTTGTTCTGTTCGATATTAGATCAGTTCACAAATCAATCGCACTTTGTTTCCGGCGGAGAACTGATATCTTTACAGAATG
>LSQX01118816.1_pt1 | contig 19343 bp, 11 predicted proteins | sample 654561 | NCBI WGS metagenome assembly LSQX01 (sample SAMN04489861, study PRJNA283612) | anaerobic digester metagenome | isolation source: 4 biogas reactors fed with cattle manure at either 37C or 55C with and... | place: Denmark: Kongens Lyngby | collected 2014
AACGACGCTCAGGCCTATCAGGACAGCTGTGATCGCAATATGGTAGAGGGCCGCAACGGGATCGGCAAGCGTCGCTATGGTCTGGATCTGATCATGGCCTACCTGGCTGAGACCGGAAAGACGGAAGCGGCGTTTATTATCCTGGCAATGAACGTTGCGCACCTGCTGCGCTTCCTTTTAGCTCTTTTTTGGCGCGTGCTGAAGAGCGTAAATTGGACTGGAGAATCGGTTGGGATAGCACAAGCAGTTGTTTGAAGGAACGACCATAGCGCGAATCGCTTTTTTCAGCAGGCCCTAAATAGGAGAGACACCCGCGCGGTCAAACCCGGTGCCCATCCGTTTCTTCACTTCAAAATGCATCTTGTTCGATTTTGCCCAGTCAACAACATAATCCCATGCGCGGTCGATGCTGTCCGCTTTGTCGCGGCTGTGGATGTTGCGGAGAATGGCAAGCGCAAGATCAATGGCTTCATCCTCAGCCTGATCCTGCTCTAAACCGAAAAGAGCCATCGAGGACAGATAATCGGCAAAAGCGATCACGGCAACATTGCCCAGATGGAACCCGGCTTCTTTTCCTTCGAGCAGATCATAGAGCATATCGATCAGGCCTGCCAGACGGTCGTAATCAGATCGAAGCTGTTTCAAACCTTTACCGCCGCTGTTCTGGCTTTCGTCACTTTCGCCGCCATTTTCCCCTGTGGCAAGGTAGCGCGCGTAGAGAAAAGCAACAAACTTTTCCCCTGCAAATCCGTAGTTGGTTTCAGAGATTCGATGTACTTCCGCCGCAAATGCCTCGTCATCAAACGGCGCGGCCATTATTTCCATAACACGGGTCACTACACCATCCATGCTGTTGCCGACAATAATCGGCTGTTCGCCTGTGGAAAGAATCACATTGCGCCAATGGAGAAGTTCCTGTGTGCCTCCGAACTTATCACCGCGCATCTTGCCGATGCCATTGCCGAGCATATACAGAACACGAGAGAAGTATTCGGCGTTGAAGGAGCTCGACTGCAACTCGTCAAGAGCGAGCGGAAGATGATTCATAGCTGCGGCGGATCGTTCAAAACCAACAGCCGTGCTGTTGTAGCTGACCATAAGCCCCGCAGGATCGCCCCAGATGGAAACCGCAGCCTTCTGTGCCGCCGTCTTTCCTGATCTGCTGTCCTTCCAAAGGTGCAGATAGATAATGCGCTGCTGCAGCGGCTCAAGCAGTACAGATGCGAAGCTTGCCGCCAGCATAGCCCTTGCAAACGGCATCGTGCGCAAGCGTACAGCCATCTCCATATCTCAAACATCTTTTGACCGTTCTACCGGATCGCTTCACAATAAATTCTGAAGCTGATATCGACGATCTGCTTCCGTGGGCAGATGGTATGATTCAAAAGTTTAGGGCGTAGTTTATTGAGCGCTTACGTTTCGTATCATATTTTCAAGAATCATAGCAAGAAACAGCAGATTGCCGAAGATTTTTGCCAAATACTATGGGCGAGAAGCCCAAATCATTCGGGATTATTTGAAAATTAGCATAGTAATCCCCTACACACCTCTTTTCGTTTTAGAATCGTGTACCTGCAAATGGTGTAAACAAGGTTGGTCAAACCAATATTAAACTTAGCTCGTTCGATTCCAATCGAGCGAAGCGTAATTCCGTGCATGGCACAGTCGCCGGTTGGAATATCCTTGTACTTTTTGTTTTTCCGGATGCAGGCTCATCATATTGTGTTCCTCGTCGTAGTACCCCCTTGAATAATCTTATACGCGGTTTCTATTCGTCAGACCAGAGGTTTGCCTGTCATGGTTAGTCTTTTCCCATGACATCCGGTTTCCTTCAGATTCCGCCTCGCGACGGACACTCTTGCTTTCGGCTGTCTCCTTCCCGCTGCCGGGCAGATTCAGGGCTTTCACCCTTTAGAAGCGTGCGCCGCCGCGCACATTAAAATAACAGGGTACAGAGCGCTGACGCCCTGTACCCTGCCAATAAGGCAAAGCTTATTTTTCAAATACGAAAGACCTTAGGTCAATGGGGCCGCGTCCCTTGTAGGTCAGGTACAGTGCCTGCCTGCCCTTGGGGAAATCCACATTTGCCGAGAAGGGTGTCCAGATATTGCCGAAGCCGATCTTGATTTCGGCAAGCACGGGGCCGTCCCATGTATTGCGCACCTCGAAGAAGCCGTCGCCGTAGCAGCGGGTCCACACAGTGATCTTCTTTACGTCCTCAATATCAAAGTACTTGAATCCGATCGTGGTGTCGGATACGATGCCTTTGATGATACCGGGGGTCTTGTCACCGTCGGCGCCATCCTGTGAGACTCTGGGCTGACCTGCAAAGTGGTGGCCTGCCATGGATTGCTTTTCGGGCGTGAAAAGGTTGCAGGCGATATAAGCGGGATATTCGCCTTCGCCCTTCAGGGGAGCGCCGTTGGGACCGCAGGAGGTAATTTCGACCTGCGCGATCCTGCCATTTTCGTCGAAGCGGATCGGTTCAATGCAGCCCTGACGGCTGTACCAGTGGCCGTTGGTCTGGCGATGATAGAATATGTACCACTGATCCTTGATCTCTACGATGCTTCCGTGGTTATTGCCGCCATACGCGGTGGGCATATCCGCGGGCTTATAGGTATCGATGTTCATATCGCAGTTGCTTACGATCACTCCGCCGTACCTAAAATCGCCGTTGGGCTTTTTGCTGGTGGCGTAGCACAATTCATGCATCACCTGCGAAGAATATACGAAGTAATAGGTATCGCCGCGCTTGCGGATGGAGGGCGCTTCAAAGAACGCGTGTCCTTCAAATCCGGTGCCTTCCGCGTATGCCGCGCCGGGAGCGATAAACACGGGATCCTCGATGACGGTCACCATGTCCTCGGCCAGTCGGGTGCACATTGCGCCGTGGCGGGTCTTGTCCCATGGGCCGCAGAAGCCGGTGTAGAGCCACGTCTTGCCGTCTTCGGTGATGACGCCGGGATCGAACTGGGGCTCGTCACCCTCGCGCTTGCCCAGCAGGATGCCGTCCTTATAACGCACATAGCCGTAAAACTGATACCTTCCGGCGGGAGAATCGCAAACCGCAACGGATACGACATCCAGCTTATCGAGTACGTAATACATATAGTACCTTCCGTCGGGGCCGACGGTTACGTCAGGAGCGTAGAGGCAGGCGTAGCCGCTGTCGTTGGCCGGGTCGGCGGTGCGGGGATAGGTTACGCCTTCGCAGCGCCAGTCGGACAGGTCATCAACCGGCGCGGACCAGCCCATATAGTCTCCTAAACAGAATACATGGCCGTTGAATCTGTCGTGCGAACCATATACATATACTCTGTCACCGAAAACGTAGGGTTCTCCATCGGGGATGTACTCCCATGAAGGCAGATAGGGATTGAAAGCCTGCTTTTTCATTTGCGTTCCTCCGATATATTTGTTTTACTGTCTGTATATTACTCCGTTTTGCCGAATGAATCAAGCGGCACGCGGGATCGATTCCGATTACCCCGGTTGCCGCTTCCTATTTGAACGATCAAACGCCCTTCTGAGCGAGGAATGCGTCAATCAGCATCCCGGTCAGTTTATCCGGGGCTTCATTGCTCTGGCGCGCGGTATCAGTAAATACCATGCAGGCGTTGTTTTCGGGGGTGATGGCGTCCCACTTGGGCATATCCGTGCCGTCGGCATCCTTGCCGTTGGGATTGCCGCTGGCGATGAAGTTGGCCCAGTAGTTGCACATCAGCCTCGCCAGGTCGTAGGACTTGCCGGTAAAGGGTCTCCAGCACTTGGCAAGCGTTTCAAAGAAGAACCATAGGTCAACGGAATGGAAGGTACCCGCGTTGTCCCAGCCGGGGACTTCCCCATCGAAGTTATAGTAGTAAAGGTCGTTGTTGTAGCCTATCTTTGCGCAGTGCTTCGCCGCTGCGCGGATCGCCAGGTCTATGCTGGATACGGAAGCCTGTTTGCGCAGTTCCTCGGCGGTCGCGTTTTCGGTATCGAACAGGCGCAGGTATTCCTCCGCCCTGTCGCCGAATGTGACCTTTGCCATATCCTTGAATTCGGCAACCGTCTCGCTTTCGGGAGCTACAAAGAACTCGGAAGAGGTTCTGCCCCAGAATACGGGGCACTGAAGACGCTTGTTCTCAAGGAACAGCTTCATGGCGTCGCCCACGCAGAATTTGCCGTCGTTGACGGTGCCCCAGAAGGTGCGCTTCTCTTTGAGCTTTGCCAGTATGGTCATGGCGTCAATCTGCCTTGCTTCCGCGAGCGTCTTAACGCCCAGCGCCTCAAAGAACGCGACGCCCATTTTTTCGGCGTCGGCCAGCAGCGGGCATCTGCCGAACATGCGATTGTTGGGATAGGGGTTTGCGGAAACGCCGCTCTCAATGATGGCACGCTGGAACAGGCCCTCGTTCTGCGGGGAGGTGAGCTGGCTCATTACGCTGCCGCCGCCTGCGGACTGGCCGCCAATGGTGATATTGTTGGGATCGCCGCCGAAAGAAGCAATATTGCGCTTGACCCACGCGGTCCCGGCCTGCTGGTCAAGATGGCCAAAGTTGGCGGGCGCGTCGGGCTGCTGGGCCGTGATCTCGGGATGGCAGAGAAATCCGAACACATTCAGACGGTAGTTGACGCTGACGACAATGATTCCCCTGCGGGCAAGGCGTTCGCCGTCGAATTCCATCTCGGAAGGATGACCGACCTGCAGTCCGCCGCCGAAGTACCAGACGAATACGGGCAGGTTCCTGGTTTCGGGGGCGGCGGGCGCCCATATGTTCAGATACAGGCAGTCTTCGCTCATCTCAAGGTCGGGATCTACGCTCCATTCGCGGGTGTATACATTTTTGACATCCAGCGGAGGCACGTCCTGCACGGAGATGGGCTTGAAGTCAAAGCAATCCAGCACGCCGTCCCAGTCCGTGCAGGGCTGGGGAGCGCGCCAGCGGTTCTCGCCTACGGGCGGAGCGGCAAAGGGAATGCCTTTATAGGCGGTGATTCTGGGGTCTGCGGCCTGTATGCCGCGCACCCATCCGTTCTCGGTTTTCACTTTACGTATGAACATATGCAGCCTCCCGTGTCTGTATTTTTTACAGGATGATCGAAGCTTCTTTTCCGTTCCAAACAATGCCGCGCTTTTCTTTTCCGTACACGGAAACGACGAATGGAATCTCTCTTCCGTCTTCCGCCCAAGCGCCCTCGCCGTGGCCGACAGTAAGCGTTCTCGTGCTTTCATTCCAGCGGATGGACAGGCGCAGATATTCACCGTTTTCGTATCCGTATCCGTCGCCGGCGTCATTATAATAGGTAAAGGCGCAATCGCCGCCGGCGAAGACGGTAATCTCCGCGGGCGCGGATTCGTTCTCTGAAACATACTGCCTGACGAGCCCGGTGACCAGTATGCTGCCCGCCTTTATAAATACGGGAATACTGTCAACGCGAGCTTCCACGCTTACGCGCTGTCCGCCGTCGGTGAGCTCGCCGGTAAGCATATTGTACCACTTGGAGCCAGCAGGCAGAAGCACGGTCTCGGAATAGTCGGGATGATCGACCTTTGCGGAACCCGGCGCGTACTCCATGTAACGGGTTACGGGCTTGATCAGCACGGAACCGCCCAAAAGCATCTGGCTGTCGTCGCCGCGCAGCGCTTTGTCCTTCGGGAAGGAGAGGGCGGGCGGGGTCAGCATTGGCATTGCGTTAAATGTATACTCCGCGGCGAGCGAATACAGGTAGGGAACCAGAGCGGAACGCATGCGTATAGCCTTTTCGATGGCGTCGTACCATACAGTGCCCTTTTCGCCGAACTGCCAGATTTCTCTGGGAGTGCCGGTGCCGTGGGAACGCATCATGGGCAGGAAAGCGGCAAACTGCAGCCAGCGCACATACAGCTCACGATACCCCAAATCCTTTACTCCTTCGCTGAATTCGCCGCAGCCGAACCATGCGCCGCCGAAGTCCATGGGGAAAAATCCGCCGGCATCCGTAGACCAGTAGTTTTCGCCCGCGGAAATGAAGTTAAGGCCCTCGGGAATCTGGCGCTTCAGTACTTCCCAGGAGGAATATACATCGCCGGACCATGTAACGGTGCCGTAGCGGTGCTGCCCGGCCCAGCAGGAACGGGTTAGGTTTACGACGCGCTTTTCGGCGGTTGTCTCGCGCTGTCCTTCGTATATGCCTTTGGAATGCTGCAGGCTGTACAGGCTGATTAGCGCGGGATCAATATACTTTTTGGCTTCGTCCGTATTGATGCGGGCTCTGACGATGGGCTCGGGCCGGATTGCGCCTTTCCAATCGGATTCGAAGGGCTCGCTGCAGTCACACCACCACGCGTCAATGCCGTAGCTGAACAAACCTTCGTTGGCCTGCTTCCAATACACCTTGCGCGCTTCCGGCAGGAAGGCATTGTATATGGTGCGGTTTCCAAGCATTAGTCCCTTTTGAAGCATTTCTTTGCGGTTTTCGTTTTGATCGCCCTGCATTGACGGCCAGATGGAAATCATCATCTTTGCGCCGAGGCTGTGAAGCTCGTCCGTGAGCGCTTTGGGATCGGGAAAGCGCGAGGTGTCAAAGTGTTTCCAGCCCCACTGTCCTTCGGGCCAGCTGCACCAGTCCTGTACAATTACGTCAAGCGGAACATTCCTTTTGCGGTATTCCTTTACGATGCTGATAAGCTCATCGCCGCTGTTGTACTTTTCCTTGGACTGAACGTAGCCGAAGGCATATTTGGGCATAAGGGGAGCGGCCCCGGTAAGCGCCATATACTGCTTCATCACGTTTGCGTATCCGCCGTGCATGAAGTAATAGTCGGCTTCGTCAACACAGTCAAGCCACATGTACGAGCCTTCCACATCATCGTGGAACACCGCCAGACATCCGATGTCAAACAGCATGCCCCAGCCGGAGGTTGAGACCAGCATGGGAACGACGGCCTTGAGATTGTGCTGATACAGCTCCCTCACATGACCGCGCAGATTGCCATACCCTTCCTCATGGGAGCCGAGACCGTATAGTGCTTCGTCGGCGTCAAATTCAAAGGAAAGCTTGGCTTCATAGGCTTTGCGGTCTTCGAAAGACTCATAGCTGCCTACGCTTGCCCGCACGCCGTCGATGCTTTGCGTATAGGTAATATCGCCTGTCGTGTCAAAGCGGTTGACGATCACCGGCTTCTCCTCGAGGACGCAGGGCCTTTTTTCTTTTTCGCGGAAAACGACCTTGCCCGAGGCATCCGTAAAGGTGATGCCGCCTTCCTTTTTCCCAATGCGGGCGATGATGCTGCCGCAGTCCGCGATGAGTGCGTCCTCTTCCTCTGTAAGAGCGATTGTGCCCGTTGACTTGTCGGTAACCGTCAGACTTTCGGCGTCAAGAAAAGCGCTTCGGAGCGTTCTTGTAACGCGAACCGCTCCGCACCCGCTCACGCGCAGGCGCGTGAGCATGGTCTGCTGGGGTAAAAAGTGCGGCCCGGGCAGGGAAAACGAAAGAATCAGCGTGCCGTTGCCGTTTTCAATTACGCCTTCAAACATAGCGAGTATTCCTTTCCGGCTTCCAGCATCGCCGAGAAGCCATTTGCGGTTGCTTTTACGGAAACATCATTGCCGTTCAGCTTAAGGCCCGTCATGCCGTCGGCGCGGATTTCCACCGTGCCGCTGACCGCCGGACGAAGATATGCGCAAACGAGTTTGCCGTTTTTCCATTCCATGTCCGCTTCCGCTCCGCCGCGCAGCTTGAATCCCTTGGCGGAGCCGTCCTTCCACTCGGGAGGCAGCGCGGGAAGCAGATGAATGATTCCGGTATGACTTTGCACGAGCGCTTCCGCGATTCCCGCGACAGCGCCGAGGTTTCCGTCTATCTGGAATATGCGCCTGCCGTTTAGGAAGCTGTCGGCGGCGCGGGAGATCATGGCGTTCACGCCATTTCCGACCTTTTCTCCGTCAAGGAAACGGGCATACTGGCAGATTCTCCAGGCAAGGGGCCATCCGCCGGGGTCGGCTCCGTTCTCAACGCGGATCTCAACGGATTTCTTCGCCGCGGCAAGCAATTCGGGCGTATCCTTCCAGTTGATCTGCGCGCTGGGGTAGGACGCGTATAGGTGAGAAATGTGGCTCATGCCGGGCATCTTCTCTGGATACTCCTCAAGCCACTCCAGCAGCTGTCCCTTGGAGCCCACGCGATCCTTGGGCAGGCGGGCGCGGGCGGCGCGGAATTCATCGGTAACGGAGTCTTCAAGCCCCAGAATCCGATCGGCCTCTGCGCAGGCGTCAAACAGGTCCCTTAGAATCTGGCTGTCCATCGCGGGGCCGGCGCAGATGGGCGTATCGTATCCGTCGGGCAGGATATAGCGGTTTTCGGGGGACAGCGAAGGACAGGTTACGAGATTGCCTTCCCTGTCTTCCGTGAGAAAATCCACGAAGAACAGGGCAAATTCCCTCATAACCGGTTGCCACTTCGCCAGGAATTCCACATCCCGCGTGAACAGGAAGTGCTCCCACAGGTGCATTGCCATCCACGCGCCGCCCGCCGTCCACCCGGTAGACGCCATGTACTGATCCTGCGGCGCGGTATCTCCGTAAAAGTCCGTGTTGTGATGGCATACGGAGCCGCGCATGCCGTACATGATTCTCGCGGTGTCCCGACCGTGCTCGCAGCATGCTTTAATAAGGAAGAAAAGGGAATTATGCAGGTCGCTCATATTGCATACTTCGACCGGCCAGTAATTCATCTGTACGTTGATATTCGTGGTGTATTTGCTGTCCCACATGGGGGCGAATTCCTTGCACCAGATGCCCTGAAGGTTGAGGGCAGAGGAATCCTCTCTGCCGCCCGCGGCAATCAAATAACGGCCAAAGTCGAAGTACAGCTTGACGAGGGCGGGATCGGAAGCGCCTTCTCTGAGGGCGGCGATGCGTTTGTCGGTGGTGAGCGCGGGTTCTTCGCCCAGATTCAGCTCGCAGCGGCGCATAATGGGCTCAAAATCCGCAATATGCTCTGCAAGCAGCGCGTCGAAGCCCTTTGCCTGAGCGGCCCTGGCGTGCGCAAGCGCTGCCTCAAGGGGCTTTTCTTCGCGGTTATCGGTGGACGCGGCAAAGTACAGGCATACATAGCTCGCCTTCTCGGCCTGCAGCTGCGTGTAGCTGTCGGGAGTGATGCCGTCGGTATCCATGGTCATGGCCGCTCCGAAAACCGTGCCGCCCGCGTTGCCCTCTGAAATCAATGTGCGGGGGTCGGCGGTATGGTTGCTGCCAAGGAACATACTGCCCCAACCGCCCGCGCGGATCATTTTTCCGGGCCTGCGGGGATCGGGCACCATGCCCTCAAAGATATAAGCCCTGTCATACCTGGCGCTGACGACAAGCCCGGCGGGTTTTTCGCTCCTGTAGCGTATGCACAGCGCCTGCGCGGGATGGCTGACGAAGCATTCGCGGGTGTATTGTACCCCATTCTCCTGCCATTTCATGGTGTGAACGCCGGTCATAAGGTCGAGCTGCTGTTCGTATTCGGTCGCTCCTTCGCTGTTGGGCAACCATCCGGCGGAGAAGGGAGAAAGGCGGTTTATGCCAATGTCGAGCTCGCCAAGCGACTCGTAATGGCGCATGGAATAGGGAGCGCCCAGCATATAGCGCTGGATCATGTCTTCCGCTTCGCGGATTTCACCGGCGAAAACGCGCCTGCGGATTTCCGGCAGAGCATCCTTTAGCTTGGGGTTGTTGCGATCCATCGCCTTGCCGTACCAGAGGCTGTCTTCATTGAGCTGAAATCGGTCTACTCCGGTATGCCCATATACCATAGCACCCAGTCTTCCGTTTCCCAGCGGCAGCGCGTCGGCCCATGTATCCGCCGCTCTTGTGTATACCAGCCGTGATTGATTTGCGTTCATATGCTCCCTCCGTTTCGCTTATATACCATATATGCCGCGCGTGCGTATATTTGTTATTTCGTATATACCACATTATACACAAAATCGGTTCGGAATAATAGCCATATTTTGAATTTTGCCAACATATTTTTACCGAGACGAACCCATGAACAGATACCGTAGAATGATGCGTAAAGTTTACGTCACTCAGCGAGAGCATTCCCGAAGCTGCGTTTCCGACGTGCAGCGGTTCATATAATTGTATAGAATTGATAGAAAACACGATAAATACTGTACAGGATAGATGAATGTAAAAATATGAAAAGAGAAAAGAAGAAAAGCGTATTTACAAAAGATAAGCTGTCGTGTATGATGAGCAATGAAATAAAGCATAGATTTTCCCAATTTGACTGAAAACGTAAGTTTCCGTTCCTGGGTGAAAAGGATAATCGGCGAGCGAATCATTTGAGATAAGGAGATAAACGGACGCCATGACCAAAGCAAGCTATAGTGTCCCGCGCACTTCGTTCGCAGCGCTCCTGCGCCGGGATTTTAAAAGGTACTGGTTTATCTATCTCTTGGGATTTATGTGCTTGGCATGGTACGTCATCTTCTGCTACCTGCCCATGAGCGGTATTGTGATCGCGTTCAAGGACTTCCGTCCCGCAAGAGGAATCTGGGGCAGCATGTGGTCCAATCCCTGGTACAAATGGTTTAAGCAGTTTTTTAATGGTTATTACTTTGAGCGTCTGCTCAGAAATACGTTGCTCATCAACCTGTATGATCTGATTTTCGGCTTCCCGGCGCCCATTCTGCTGGCGCTGCTGCTTAACGAGCTGCATCACACCGGGTTCAAGAGGGTTGTGCAGACCATTTCCTATCTGCCGCACTTTATTTCCAGCGTTGTCGTCTGCGGAATCATCCTCGACTTCTTCTCTTCCAGCGGCGTTGTAAACCAGATCATCATGGCCTTGGGCGGCGAAAAGATACTGTTCTGGCAGAAGCCCGAGTGGTTCAGAACCCTGTACGTAGGCTCCGGCATCTGGCAGGGCGTCGGATACGGCTCCATTATTTATCTTTCCGCTCTGGGCGGAGTGGACGCCGAGCTTTACGACGCGGCGGCAATCGACGGGTGCGGCCGTTTCAGCAGGGCGATTCACGTTACTCTCCCCGGGATTCTTCCCACCATTATCATCATGCTCATCCTCCGCGTAGGTTCTATGCTGAACGTTGGCTTTGAAAAGATTATTCTGCTCTACAACGAGACCATTTACGAGACCGCGGACGTGATCTCCTCCTTTGTTTACCGCTACGGCCTTACGAACGGCAACTACAGCTACGCTACCGCGGTAGGTCTGTTCAACTCCGTATTCAGCTTCGTGCTGTTGATCATTGTGAACTACGTCAGCCGCAAGGTCAGCGAGATTTCACTTTGGTAAGGGAGGGAAAGACGATGAAACGCAAAACTCCCAAAGAGAAGGCCTGGAATTACGGTCACGCATCGATCGGAAGTAAAGTTTTTGACGTTTGCAATGTGTGCTTCATGATCTTTCTGGTCATCGTGACCGCGTATCCCTTTCTGCACGTGCTGTTTGCATCCATGTCCGACCCGCTGAAGCTGGCTTCGCATCGCGGTCTGATGCTCGGGCCTGTCGGCTTCTCAACCAAAGGTTACGAGTACGTTCTGAACTACAACGCCATCTGGAACGGTTATGCCGTAACCATCTTCCTGGCCGTGGTCGGTACCGCGTGCTCTCTCGGCGCTTCGCTGCTGTTCGCATTTGTTCTCAGCAAGAAAGACAGCATGCTGCATGGATTTTTTACCTTCGCCGCAATCTTCACCATGTACTTTAACGGCGGCATGATCCCTTCCTACCTGATCGTAAGCAGGCTCGGGCTTATCAACTCTTTGTGGTCGCTGATACTTCCGGGTCTCATCGGAACGTACAACGTGATCATTCTGCGCACGGCGCTCATCGGCGTTCCCAATGAGATGACGGAGTCCGCGGAGCTGGACGGAGCCGGGCAGATGACCATTCTGGTCAGGATTCTGCTTCCCCTGATCGGCCCCACCATTGCGGCAATCGGCCTTTTCATCGTAGTCGGTTACTGGAACAACTGGACCAACGCCCTATTGTACATTCAGGACACCAAGAAGCTGCCTCTTCAGATGATACTGCGCCAGATTGTTGTGAACAACGACGGTTCCGCTATGGCGGGCGGCGGCTCCAGCAACCGTTCCGGCGAAGATATGCACACGCGCATGCTTCTTAAGTATGCCACCATCATCGTATCCGTACTTCCGATCATTTGCGTTTATCCCTTCCTGCAGAAGTATTTCACAAAGGGCGTTATGATCGGCGCCGTAAAGGGGTAATCAAAGGTCGTTACACGGCTTGACCGTGTCGATAATAAAAAAGGAGGAAACACCATGAAGAAACTTCTGTCTCTGGTTTGTGTTCTTGCGCTCGTGTGCTGCTCGATTCCCTTCGCTGCATCCGCTGAAGAGCCCGTGGAAATCACCTATTTCCGCCCTGAACTGAACCGCACCGCAGTCGCCTACTACAGCGACACACTTTGGATCAAGGCAATCGAAGAAGCCCTGAACATCAAGCTCACGATCACCGGCCCTCTCTCCGAAGATGACTACTACACCGTAGCCAACGCAATGCTCGCGGATGCCGCCTCTTCCGGCAACTATCCCGACCTCCTCTACTACGACTTTGCCGCTCAGTATCCCGGCGGCGTTGTGGCGGCGAAGGAAGACGGCGTAGTACTGGGCATCTCCGAGAATCCCGAGTACAAGGCTGCCGTTTCCAACTGGTTCGACGTAATCGAATCCAATGAGGAAATCAGGCGCACCGTAACTCAGGAAGACGGATGCATTGATACCTTCTGCCACTACGAGACCAACATGGCCCGTTCCGCTTACTGGGGAATGACCATCCGCAAGGATTGGCTTGACCGTCTTGGCCTTGAAATCCCCACCACCGTTGACGAGCTCCACGACGTGCTCGTAGCTTTCCGTGACAACGATGCCAACGGCAACGGCGATCCCTCCGATGAGTTGCCTCTGGGCGACTGCAACTGGTGGGGTTCTGTACACAACACGCTGGATTGCATTGCCGCCGCTTTCACTCTGAAGCCCAATGTAATCTACCGTGATCCTCACAACGACACCATGACCTTCTGGACCGAGTACAACAACGGCGAGAACTTCAAGGCGTATGTTGAGACCATGGCCGCGTGGTACGCGGAAGGCCTGATCGATGTGGACTCCATCTCCTCTTCGTATGACGAGTGGTCCACCAAGATCACGTCCGACAAAGTTGGCTGCCACTTCGCTTTCCCCGATGGCATTGCTGCCTGGGAAGACGGCGTCAAGCAGACCATGCTGGACAACAGCTACGGCAATCCTGACGACGTATGCATCTACGGTCTCGTGCCTCTGAAGGGCATCGACGGCAAGCCCTACGCTGCCGACGCTGACAACGCTCTCGTTGGCGTAGCCGGCGCTGACCAGCCCACCGTTATCACTACCGGTGCTCTGAAAAACGGCAAAGTTGAGAAGTGCCTTGAGCTCATCAACTTCCTCTACTCCGAAGAAGGCTCCAGACTCCAGAACTGGGGCGTAGAAGGCATCTCCTACACCGTGCAGGAAGACGGCTCCTTCAAGTGGACCGACCTCGTAGAGGCCGATGCCGACGGTTATGACCGTTCAGAAGCCGTATTCAAGTACGCGCTTCCCACCATGGGCGCTTGGCCCAAGGCCATGAGCTATGAGTCCTGGGGCGCCATGAACCTCGTTGCGCCTTCCCAGATCATTGCAAACCAGAACTACGCTCAGTGCGACGTAGGCCTTGACCGCGTAAAGTTCAACCCCAACGAGGAAGAGCTTGAAGTCATCCAGGCCGTATTCACCGACATCACCACCCGCGTTGGCGAAGTTGTGTGGCAGGTAGTTACCGGCGTTAAGCCCATCGAAGCGATCGACGATCTGCTCGTCGAAGTTGAGAAGATGGGTATTGGCGACGTAGTGGATGCCTGGAACTCCGCTTACACCCGTTTCAAGGACTAATCCGTCAATCATCGTGAATTCCTGAGGTTGGGGCGCCGAAAGGCGCCTCAATTTCTACAAAAAAGAAAGCAGGCACTGTATATGTTGGACTTTGCAAAACTCGATTATGCGATTCCCTATATCCCCGCGGACAAGCGTACTTTCCTTCCCGAGCACAATGTCTGCTCTATCGCTCCTGCAGATGATGCCTCCGATAACTTTATCACCGGCAACGGTTCTCTCAGAATTCAGGCTTCCGGACGCCCCTACAGCGAGGAAATGGCCTACGTAAGCGAGCTGCTGTATGAGCCCCAATGGAAGTCCGCGCCCCTGCCCCCGGATCTGCGGCCCTATCTGCCCAAGATTCGTCAGCTCCTTCTCGAAGGCAAGCCCGAGGAGACGGACGCCCTTCTGGACGAAGCTCAGAAAAAGGCGGGCATGGAGCAGTATATGGACTTCAGCAGGAGAATCCTGTACCCCAAGGCCGGCCCCAGAATGCACACCGCGTACTGGCTCCATTTCGATATGCCCGAGCAGGCCGATATCAGGGATTACCTACGCTGGATCAACATGCAAAACGGCGTCATTACCGCCACCTGGACCAACGCTTCCGGTACCTATAAGAGCGAGGCGTTCTGCGCCTATGACGGGAATATTGCCGTCAACCGCTTTACCGCTCCCAAGGGCGCGCTGAGCATGGAAATCTCTCTGGATCTGCCCAACAAGCTCTATATGCTCGGCTACCATATGTTCGCAAGCCCGTTCGCGGGTTCCACCCATGAACTCAAGATGGAAAAAGACCTCATCACCCTGTCCTGGGCGTACAATCCCGAGTACGGCAAAAAGGGCTATGTTGCGGCGATCCGCATCGAAAACGAGGGCGGCGAGCTGGTGACGGACGGCAAAAAAGTAAGTGTAAAGAACGCCGACAGCCTGCTGGTACTTGCTTCCATCGTCTATTTTGACGCCGATTTCAGCTTTGCCTGCGCCGATAAGGTCGCCTCTGACCTCAAGGCAATGAACGTTGATTTCGACAAGCTGCTTGCCGGCAATGAAAAGCACATCGGCGAGCGCATGAACCGTTCCAGAATTCACCTCGGCAAGCCCGAGGATTATGTGCTTTCCGGTGAAGAGCTGCTTGCCCGCACTCACAGCGATCAGGAAATCGACCCCACCCTTATGGACAAGCTCTATGACATGGGCCGCTTTTTCCAGATTTACGAGACCGGCAAGCATCCGCCCATGATGGGTCAGCACAATATCAACACGAATCTGCAGGTTTGCGCCGGAAACAATACCGGTCTGTTCGATGAGATGGAAAGGTACTTCCAGTACTACGAGACCAAGTTTGACGACTTCCGCACAAACGCGAAGCTGCTCTTCAACGCCCGCGGTCTGCTCGCCTCCGTACACTGCGATCCCGACAACGGACTGTACTATCATTTCTCGCGCACCTATCCTCACTACTGCTGGACCGGCTGCCTCGGCTGGGTTTACAACGAGCTGTGGGGCTACTATCTTGTTACGGGAGATAAGAAGTTTCTGGCCGAAAGACTGCTGCCCGCGTATGAAGAAATGGCGCTGTTCTATGAAGACTACGCCTGCGACCGCGGTCCCGATGGCAAGACCATTTTCTATCCCTCCTTCAGCCCCGAAGACCCCACGCCTAACCCCGGATACGAAACCGTAACCTGCAAGTCCATCAATCCCACCCGAATCAACTCCGTAATGGATATTGCCATTGCGCGAGAGATTCTGATGAACCTGATTACCGGCAGTAAGACCCTCGGCGTAAATCAGGACAAGATTGCGCATTGGGAGAAGCAGCTTGCGGATCTTCCGACCCTGCTGCTCGATCAGGATGGCGGTCTCAAAGAGTGGGCATGGCCTACCATTGAGGAAAACTACAACCATCGTCACGTTTCCCATCACTACGACGTATGGCCGGGCCGCGCGATTACGCCCGAAACCGAACCGGAGCTTACCAAGGCGATTAATATCTCCAACCGCAAGCGCGGTCAGCAGGACGACTCTGCCCACGGCATCATCCATCGCGCCTTCACCGCTATCCGCTTGAAGGACTGGGAGGAAGCGGAGCAGAACCTGTCACAGCTGTTTGCGCACGGCTTTGTGCGCCGCACCCTGCAATGCAGCCACTTCCCGTATCGCGGAGTATTCCCGGATCTGACCGGCGCGGTGCCCGCTTTCCTGATAGAAATGTCCGTATTCAGCATGCCCGGCATCATCGAATTCCTGCCCTGCATGCCCGAGCACCTTATGACCGGCTCTATCGATGGCGTATGGCTCTATACCTTCGCCAAATTGGAACACATGGAGTGGACTCCCGCCGGCGCAAAGGCCACCATTGTATCCAGAGAGGCACAGACGGTCACGCTGCGCAACCGCAAGCCCGGCTGCCAAATCTTCGTAAACGGCAAGGAAATGCCCATGAACGGCGATCACACCGAGTATACCTTCGCTGAGGGCGAGACTGTTGAAGTGGAACTGAAATTCTGATAAAAACGCGAAGGGAGCAAAACCATGAAGAAATCCCGGCTAACCGTTCATCCTTCGTATAAAATCGGCAGCGTTTCTCCCAGGCTCTTCGGAGCGTTCCTTGAGCCCATTGGGAAGATGGTCAACGGCAGTATGTATAACCCCAAGCATCCGTCGGCGGATGAAATGGGACTGCGCCATGACTTTATCGACGGACTGAAGGAAGCCGGGCTTCCTTCAGTCCGCCTTCCGGGCGGCAATTTTGTTTCCTGCTGGAACTGGAAGGACTCCATCGGCCCCAAGGATCAGCGCAAAGTTCGCCTTGATCTCGCGTGGCAGTCCATTATCACCAACGAAGTGGGGCACGACGAATACCTCAAGTGGTGCGAAATGACCGGCGCGGAAGCAATGTGCACCGTAAATCTGGGTACCGGCACCCTGCAGGACGCGGTGGACATCGTCGAGTACACCAACTTTGAAGGCGGCACCTACTGGTCAAACCTGCGCATCAAAAACGGCCGCAAGACTCCCTACGGCGTCAAGGTCTGGTACCTCGGAAATGAAATGGACGGCCCATGGCAGCTCGCTTCCTGGGATAAGAATCCCAAAGGCTACGGCGTTCTGGCTCACGAGACATCCAAGGCTATGAAGTTTGTCGACCCCTCCATCCAGACCGCCGCCTGCGTGTCCTCCTCTCCCTTCCTGTCCCATTATCCGGATTGGGACCGTCAGGTGCTTGAGCAGTGCTACGAGACCGTCGACATGATATCCATGCACCACTATCATTCCGCGCCGGTCGGCAATATCGCGGGGATGCTTGCGGGCTATCAAGCGTTTGAAAACTACATCCGGACGGAAATCGGTCTGTGCGACTACGTCAAGACAAAGCTGCGCCTCAAAAGAGACATGCTTCTCAGCTTTGATGAGTATGGCTCCATGATGCGGCCTGCCGGAAAGCCCAGTCTCGGCATGAACGGCAGAGCTACCGAACAAAGCTATTACCAATTTGATCCAAACAAAAAGTACGTGCTGCACGATCCGGATGACTGGAGCGATATGCGCAAGTTTCCCAAGGGCACGGGCGAAATGGTTCGCACACTGGGTACGTGTACCGTGCTGCTCACCCTGCTGCGCCATGCCGACCGCGTAAAGATCGGCTGCGCCACTGGCGGTCTGGGCGACCTTTGCATGACCAACCGTGAACACGTATGGCGCGGCGCATGTTACTATCCCTTTGCACAGATGATGAAGACCTCAAACGGCACTTCTCTTGAGACGGTTGTGGAGTGCGAAAAGTATAACGTTGAAGGCTATGCCATTGACGACATGAACCAGTATAACGGTTTCGAGAACGTAGATTACATCCAGACCGCCGCGGCGCTGAACGAAGCGGAAAATGAGCTGTACGTATTCGTTTTGAACGCTGACCGGGAAGAAGACGGAGAATTCACTCTGGATGCCAGAGGATTCGAAGGATGGAAATTCGCGGAGCACACAACTATGTATTCCGATGATCCCGAAGCCGCAAACACGTTTGACAAGCCCAATACGATTGTCCCGCGCAAAGTCAATGAAACCCGCTGCAAGAATGGCATTTGCTCGGCAATACTGCCTAAACTTTCCTGGAACGTATTCCGTTTCGAAAAGGAATAAGCTTCTAAAAGACAGAGCTATACGAAGATCTTCCCTTGTCAAGGACAGGCAAAACGCAAATACCGGCAGCCGGGGAATAGACAGCGTAAAGCCGCAGCCCGATCCCATGGCCGGTTTCCGAAGGGGCGTTGCCATGCGGTACCACCCTTTTTCTTTTGCATGAAAAGAGGGACGGCAGTCATCTGCATGATCCTAATCGGAATCTCACACAAAAGACATAAACAGCGGCAAGGACTTCTCCCTGCCGCTGTTTGAACATGCATATGATTAAGTAAGGAAACTGCAAAAACAAGCACTACATACCAAGAGCAGACTTAAGCTCGTCGATGTATTTGATGGTCTGAGAAAGGCAGACTTGCTGAGATTTATGCGAAAACTTCCAACTAGATTAATGCTTTTTCGATATCTAAAACCCAAGATTATGGATAACCTTATTATTAGAGGTTACCATCAGCCTATCATTCCACCGGACGAATGGGACAGAGTTCAGAAGGAATTTGCCCGCCGCAAGAGCTACGGCAGACGCTACAGCGGACGCAGCATTTTTTCCTCCCGCATCATTTGCGGAGACTGCGGCGGGTTCTTCGGTTCCAAGGTCTGGAATTCCACCAACCAATACCGCCGCACCGTCTGGCAGTGCAACGCCAAATTCAAGAATAAAGACAAATGCCAGACACCGCATCTGGACGAACAGCGGATCAAAGACGGTTTCGTGACCGCCTTCAACCGGCTTTTTAACATCCGCGATGAAGTGCTGGCGAACGTGACCTCCGTCATGGATACGCTTACCGACTGCTCGGAAATCGAAACGGAGCGCATGGCACTCGCACAGGAAATGGAAGACCTGTCCAAGTTGATTAAGCAGTGCGTTGCGGAAAATGCCAGAGCCGCTCAGAATCAGGAAGAGTACAGAAAACGCTATGACAGTTACGTTTCTCGGTTCAATAGCGCACAGAAACAGTACGACGGTCTGGAACAGAAGCGGCTGGCTCGGCTTGCCAAAGCGGAATCCTTCAAAGACTCCTTCATGGATTTCAAGCGAGAGATTCGGTACTCGCGGAATTTGACGAAACGCTCTGGCAGCGGCTGCTGGACACCGTGACAGTGTATCATGACGGCAGACTGATCTACAAATTCTACAACGGCGTTGAAATCGAAGGCTGATACCACACTCGCTCCCATGCTTTCAAAAGAGGGCATGGGACTTTTCTATCTCAATCGCATCTGTACCAATCGTTGACGTTGACCCCAAATCGTTGGAGTTGACTGAAGTGTACCCCATGTCAAGGACACTTTGGGGGTTGT
>LSQX01175671.1_pt1 | contig 19343 bp, 15 predicted proteins | sample 654561 | NCBI WGS metagenome assembly LSQX01 (sample SAMN04489861, study PRJNA283612) | anaerobic digester metagenome | isolation source: 4 biogas reactors fed with cattle manure at either 37C or 55C with and... | place: Denmark: Kongens Lyngby | collected 2014
TCCTTATCCCACCAGGCGGATTCGGTGATTTCATCGATTGTTTTCTGAGAAAAACGGTATCTGATCAATTTTGCCGGATTGCCGCCGACGATGGCAAAGGGGGGCACATCCTTGATGACCACACTGCCGGCGGCGATGACCGCTCCGTTGCCGATCATATTGACCGACGGCATGATCGACACGTTAATACCGATATAGACATCGTGACCGATAATCAATTTTTTTCTATAGACATCAGGCATTTTTTCCACAAAACCAAAGCAGGGATTAAAGAAAAATGCGTGACTGGAGCGGCGGGAGATAGGATGGCTGCCGTTGATCACCAGCATCCTGCCGTCAATCGAGCAGTAGCGTCCGATCACCGTGCCGGGGGGGAACTCGGTGCGAAAGCAAAAATGGGAGTACATACCTACTTCGATGTTATGATATTTTAGAAAGATGTGGCGTAAAATAAGCGAGGAAAAATCAGCACCCCTTCGCTTCTGGAGTATTTTACGAATTATTTTCCGCAGCCTGTCATTGCGAAACCCATAGAGATAATCGCACAATCTGTACAGCCATTGTGGTTCTGACTTCATTTTTTGCTCATTCCCTTAAAAATCTGCCGCCCACTGCAATAAAAAACATTTATGCATATAGGCTTTCAGTCCGTAGGCGGGCCATTGGTCAACAGTTGCCGGTTACGGGCGAGGCGGTTTCACCCCTCTTCTTTCGTCCGGCCCGCGTCTGTGTTCCAAACCATCCTTTTCTAAAGAGGCCGGCATGTATTTTAAACAGGAAGCATTAAAATCTCCCTTTGCGAAAGGGAAACTTTTCACTCGTCAATTATCACTTATCACTCCTTACCGTCCTTTGGCCTCCGGCCTCTTCAGTCAGCGAACTTGGCCCGGCAAGCGGCCCAGCGAGCCCGTATGCCCAGGCACGAACAATTCTTTTCAGATGCCCGCTCTGCCCGGTATCGCGAAACAGACGGGCAAGAAAACCTGTCTTCCGCAGCTCGGCGTAAATCGCCAGGCGCTGCCTCAGAGAACCGGTTTGGGCAATCATCCCCAGGAAAATTCTGCCGTGTTCCACTGCCAACCGCTTCATAACCGCTGACACACGCGGCGCTTCCGCTTCAGCTAGTTTCCACAAATATTCGATCACCATCCTGTAGGCGTCGATACGCCTTAACCTGTTTTTCAGGGACTTGTCATTAATTATCGAGTCGGGCACATAGCGATAATAATAGTTATATTTAGGAGCATAGGCCATCCGCGCTGCTTTCGGCTGAACCATCGCATTCCATAGAAGATCTTCATGGCAGGTAATATCTTCCGCAAAGCGGATTTGATGGCGGCAAAGCAACTCACGCCGGATGATATTCATATATACATAGCCGCACCATTCCCCGCCGGCCAGGGCTGCTTCCATCCATTCCACACCCGTCTTCGGCTCCTCGGACTTCGGCAAGACGATGAGAAAATGGCCGTCCATGTCACCCGGCCTTTCGCGGAAACGACAGCCGTTGCATACGCCGAAATCAAGATCATGCTTCGTTGCCAGGTCAACCAGGTCGGAAAGATAAGCCGGTCCGACCGTATCGTCCCCATCTATGAAAACAACGTATGTTCCTGATGCCGCGTCCACTCCTGTGTTGCGCGCCGCCGAAACGCCCGCATTGGCCTGGTGCAGAACCTTGACACCCTTACGGGAAAGTGCGTATTCCTCCAGAAGCCTGCCTGTGTCATCAGTGGAGCCGTCATTGACAAAGATCGTCTCGAAGCTCCGAAATGTCTGGCTGTCAAGGCCGGCAAACAGCTCCGGCAGCCAGCGGGCGACATTGTATGCAGGGATAGTCACGGAAACCGGACGCTCACCTGTGCTCATATTTTATCTCCTTCAGCACCGCCTGAAACGTGCTTACGAAACCATCTGTAAGGCGGCATCAAGCGTGTTTCTCATCAGCATGGCAATGGTCATCGGCCCCACGCCGCCGGGAACCGGCGTTATATAGGAAGCTTTTGCACAGACTTCCTCAAAGGCGACATCGCCTGCCAGTTTGCCGCTTTCCAGGCGGTTGACGCCGACATCGATGACCACTGCTCCTTTTTTAACCATACCCCCCGTAATCATATGAGGCCTGCCGACCGCGGCAACCAGCACATCGGCGCGCGCTGTCACCTGCGGCAGATTTTTTGTCCTGGAATGGCATATCGTGACCGTGGCGTGCCGCTCCAGAAGCAGAAGCGCGATGGGTTTCCCCACAATATTGCTGCGCCCGACAACAACCGCTTCTTTGCCCGCCAGCTCAATACCGGTGCGCGAAATCAGCTCCATGATGCCTCGGGGCGTACAGGGAATAAAAACAGGAGAGCCGGAAACGAGGCCGCCGACATTGTACGGGTGAAAACCATCCACGTCTTTCATGGGATCAATCGCGGCAATAATCTTGTGGGTGGAGATATGGGCGGGAAGCGGCAACTGAACCAGAATTCCGTGAATAAGGATGTCTTTGTTAAGGTCATCAATAAGCCTGAGCAGTTCCCCTTCCAGCGTAGCGGCCGGCAGCCTGTATTCGCGTGATAAAAAGCCCGCTTCGGCACAGGCTTTGGCCTTGCGTCCCACATAGACCTGTGAAGCAGGGTCTTCACCCACCAACACCACGGCAAGCCCCGGCACAATGCCTTTCTTGTTTTTAAAATCCGCCGCCTCATCGCGAACAGACTGACGTATTTCACCGGCTATTTTGGCGCCATCAAGAATAATCGACATCTCACACCTTCTTTAAAATATGGATTATGTATTTGAAACATCATGAATCTGCAAACACAAGGTCTTTAAGGTCATCAGGATATAAGGCAAAAGCGTGACGCTGGCAAGGGAAAAAACATCTTCCGTGAAAAGAGCGGAGTTCATTGTCCTTTCCGAAATTTTAAATTCAGCCCCTTGCAATAAATCATGTTCTTTGCTAGAAAAAACAAAGTTTTTCGGGAGGAGACAGGACCATTAATCTCTCACTGTTGCTGGAAAAATCCGTCGAACGCTACGCTGACCGGCCCGTACTGGCAGCAGACGGACGGCGCATCACATACGGACAGCTAAATGATGCCGTAGAGGTGACAACCCGTCGCCTGGCGCGTCTCGGCATGAAAAAAGGGGACAAGGTCGCCCTGATGCTGCCTAATATCCCCGAATTCGTTTACTGCTACTTCGCCATTGTCCGCGCGGGTGCGGTAGCGGTTTTACTCAACACGTCATCTACTCCCTTCGAGCTCACTTATCTGCTCAACAACAGCGACGCAAAAATTCTCATCACGCAACCAGCCGGCGAAAAAAGATATAACGAAATCAAAGACCGTCTGACTTCATGTCATACGGCCTATATCGTCAATGCGGGCAACGGCTTCACCGATACAGTCAATGAGGACAGTTACAGTCAAAACAACCTGGCGCCGGCCGTCATCGACCCGGATGACCCGGCCGAGATCATCTACACGGCGGGACTCACCGGCAAGCCGTTAGGCGCGGTACTCACCCATCGCAATCTGTGTGCCGAGCTCGACATGATTCAGCAGGTTTTCCGCAGACAGCCGGATGATGTAGGTCTTTGCCTGATACCTTTGTTTCACTCCTTCGGGGCCACGGTAAATATGCTCAACGTCATTCAGGCAGGCTGCAGTACCGTAATGATGGACCGTCTGACCATGGACACTCTTTTTTCCACCATCGAAAAGGAAAAAATCACCTATATCTGCTCGGTGCCGCGTCTTTATGTCGGCATGGTCTTCGATGACAAAGCGTCAAAATATGACCTGAGTTCACTCAAGCTTTGCGTCACAGGCGGATCCGCCATGCCCGCCGAATTCATCCCCGTGTTTGAAGAAAAATTCGGCGTGCGCCTGCTGGAAGGATACGGCTTGACGGAAGCGGCGCCCGCCTGCTCCTTCAACCTGATGGATCGGCCTGCTAAACACGGCTCTATCGGCACGGCTCTGATCGGCATAGACATCAAAATCGTCGATGACGAAGGACGGGAGTTGCCGCGCCACGAAACAGGTGAGGTCATCGTCCGGGGAGCCAATGTCATGAAGGGCTACTATAAAAACGATGAAGCCACCGCGACCGTCATTAAAGACGGCTGGCTCCATACGGGAGACCTGGGCAGGATGGACGAGGAAGACTACATTTTTCTGACCGGCCGTAAAAAACGAATGATCATCACCAGCGGATTCAATGTCTATCCTCAGGAAGTGGAAGAAGTGCTCAGGCTTCATCCTGCAGTTGCCGACACACTCGTCATCGGCAAAGAAGACCTGATGCGCGGGGAAATCGTCAAGGCTCAAGTCATTTTAAGGCAGGGGCATCAGCCGGACGACAAGGAAATCATCCGCTACTGCAAGGAATATCTCTCCTCCTACAAGGCCCCCCGTGAAATCGAGTTTGTGACCTCGCTCGAAGGCAAGGATCCAGGGTGACCTTTTCAGATAGCCTGGCGCGCATGGCCGGGCACGTCAGCAACGTAATCTCTACTTTTTCCGGGCGCTGACGATCAGGCTGTTGCCGCCCATGAGAACATTCCAGGAATTCGATTCGTGCAGCCAGTACTTGGTCCTTCCCTTCTGCCCTTTGATTTTCGTGAAAAGAAAAATTGCCAGAGCCACAGGAAGAAGCACAAGCTGACTGCGTTTCGTTTTCGCGCTTACCACAGACTCAATTTCCAGGCCTGCATAATTGAGCGCCATTTTCAGAAGGGCGAAAGCGGGCCTGTTGATGTGTCCATTGTTTTTATGGCCGGCGCCCGTGTACGGCTCGACCGGCTCTAAAATTCCATAAAAAACATTTCTCAGCCTGGCCTCCAGGTGCGAGTAATTGGGATAGCTCATCATCATCAGGCCGCCTTTTTTCAGCACCCGGGAAAACTCGCGAAAAGTGTGGTACATATTTTCCACATGTTCCGGGCCCTCGATACAGAAAGCGTAATCAAAGTAAGCATCATCGAAAGGAAATACGCCGTCCAGATCCCCCTGAAAAATCGGAATTTCGGGATTGCGAAAAGAATCGATACCGATATCGGCGGCTGTTACCGCAAAGCCCTCATTATGCAGCATCCAGGACAGCCTGCCCGTCCCCGCGGGAAAATCTAGCGCCCTCCCGGTCTTTTTACCCTTGACCAGCTCCACAATCTTGAAATGAATTTCATCGAGTGACGCGATTTGAAACTCACGACCATGAATCAGCATATAATAACCTCGCTCTTCCCTTGCTTTAACCCGTAAGTGCACGAAAGACCGGGAAAACGTATTTTATACATATCCAAAAAACAACTTATCGCCTGTCGCCCGCAGCTTTTTTTCCAATCCCCCGACCTGCTGATCATCTAATCTTCCAACCCTCTCGCCTTTCGCCATTTGTGTTTCAAATAATGAGTAAAGAGTCGGCCCGGGCGCAGCAGGTATCTGTGCAGGATTTTGCCGTGCCGCAGATCGCGCCAGGCATCGGCGTGAGGCACACCGCCCCACAGGCGGTTCCATACAGCCTCGCCGCTTTCGACGTCACTGATAAGCAGCTGCTGATTGTGTCCCGCCTGTCCCAGTATCCGAAAAAGCAGGCGTCTGTGAAAAACGAAGGTATCCTTCATGATACACGACCAGTATCCTTTTTTGTACATCCTCAGCGCGATGTCAATGTTTTCCCATCCCGCGATAAATTCTTCATTAAATCCGCCCATGCTTAAAAACAAATCTCTGCGCACGGCATAAAACGTCAGAGGCAATTGCGGCAGCGGACAGCTAAACCCGCCTGGCTTTCGCCCGGCAATGTCGCGCAAAACGGTGTCGATAGCGTCACGAGGTTCGTCGGGCAGGCTCTCGGGATCATTACCGGCCTGATCAAGTTCTTTCAGATAAACGTCATAGGACCAGGCGCGGCTGATATTGGCTTTACCAAAATCCTCGTATGCGCTCGCAGGATGAAGTGCTCCGATCTTTTTATTCGCTTTAAAAACGCGGGCCATTTTCAACAACACTTGCGGCTCCACAATCAAAGCGTCACAAGACATGTAAATCAGGACATCGCCCGGATTGTCCAGCGCGCGCACAGCACGATTGAAGCCGCCGCTGCATCCGTAATTACGCCCGTGCTCGATCAGCCGGACACCCGGATAAGAGACAGGCAGACCTCTCAGATAGGCTGACGTAACAGGGGCCTCGGCCGGATCTGTATTGTTCGCGATCACAATGTCCGCGTCGCCTTCCAGTGTAAAGATACTTTCTATCGCGGCCGGAAGCGCTCGTGGATGGGTAAAAAGATCACCCGGATCATATACGACCAGAATTAGCGTAAATTTCATTTGAACCTTTCCGGCTCCTGCCCGTCGCCGATGAACAGCGATAATTAACCGGCCGTCGGGACCAGGAAAACTCACCTGCCGTGCGGTTTTTCTTCCGTTTTTGCCGGTATTGACTATACCTTCGTCATTTCGATCAGCGAGGGGTCGTAATCGTCCGGTTTTTCATAGCCCAGCAGGTTCAATAGCGTCGCGGCAATGTTCGACAGGCCTTTTTCCTTCATGGTTGCCATCCGGTATTCACCGGCAAATTGCGGGTCAAAAATGACAAACGGCACAGGATTCAGGCTGTGCGCGGTTTTCACGGATTTCACGCCTTTTTTGTCCACCGAAAACATCTCGTCCGCGTTACCGTGATCGGCGGTTACGACGGCGATGCCGCCCAGTTCTTCGATCACTGTCAGAAGTTCGCCCACACAGGTATCGACCATTTCGACCGCCTCGATGGCGGCTTTGGGCGAGCCTGTGTGCCCGACCATATCACCGTTGGGAAAATTGAGTCTTCCGAAGCGGTAAGCGCCTGATTTCAGAAGTTCGATGGCCTTGTCTTTGATTTCCCGCGCCTTCATCTGCGGGGCGCGGTCAAATTCAATTCGGTCGGACGGAATCTCCACATAGGTTTCCAATCTCTCGTCAATGTAGCCGGAGCGGTTGCCGTTCCAGAAATAGGTCACATGGCCGTACTTCTGCGTTTCAGACACGGCAAATGTTTTCACTCCGGCGGCGCACAGATATTCGCTTATCACACGGTCAATCGCCGGCGGCTGCACCAGAAAATGCGGTGGAATGTGCGCGTCCCCGTCATACTCCATCATGCCCGCGTAAAAAATATCCGGCAGGTCCCCGCGGTCAAATTCGCTGAAATCCTTTTCCGTAAACGCCCGTGATATTTCAATGGCGCGGTCCCCCCGGAAATTGAAAAAGATCACGGCGTCTCCATCGTGGATTCTTCCCCTGGGATTCCCCGAAGCATCAACGATAACAAACGGAGGGAGATATTGATCCGTCGCCTTCGGATCTTCCGCATAAAAAGTTTTTACCGCCTCTGATGCGGAGGAAAAAGCTCTGCCAATCCCCAGCACATGAGCATCCCAGCCGCGTTTGACGATACTCCAGTCGGAATTGTACCGATCCATGGTCACATTCATCCGTCCCCCGCCTGAAGCAATAGCGTAATCAAATCCTTTCCCACCGGAAATATCTTTCAGCCTTTCTTCAGTCGGGCCAAGATAATCCAGCGCCGTTTTCTCCCCCACATCCCTTCCGTCCAGCAGGGGATGAATCCTGACTTTTTTGAGATTCAGATCGGCGCATTTGTCGATCATGATGAACAATTGCTCGATATGCGAATGGACATTCCCGTCCGACAACAGTCCGATGAAATGGACCGTACCGCCCTTTTTTGACCTCGAGACGATCGTTTGCCAGACATCGGTTTCGAAAATCGCCCCTGATTTAAGCGCCCTGTTCACCAGTCGCGCCCCCTGGTCGAAAACCCGTCCCGCGCCTATGGCATTGTGCCCGACCTCGCTGTTACCCATATCATCGTCGGAGGGCAAACCGACGGCCGTGCCATGTGCCTTGAGCTGTGTATAAAAGCCGGATTTGAACAACTTATCCAATACAGGCGTCCGGGCCTGGTAAACTGCATTCGTTTCATCTGCTTTGCCCAGGCCGATGCCGTCCATGATAACCAGCAGCAACGGCCCTTTTCTGCCGGAAAATGATTTTAATTTTTCAAGACGCAACAACATGGACACACTCCTTCATCACCATCCACTAGTCACTAGTCACTAGTCACTAGTCACTAGTTACTAGTAACTAGTGACTAGTGACTAGTGACCGGTTGAATGTGATTTTAGCCACACCGTCAGCCACTTCCAGAAGAATATGCTCATAGTCCATAAATATCTCCCCCTTTTATGACAAAGCCCCTTGTCCGCCACGGACAAGGGGCTTTGTTTAACTTACCTGTAGCCTATGGCCTATAGCCTTTGCTTTACACCGCGCAGGTATCCGCCGAAGGCGTGACATCTTCCTTGCCCATTGCCTTGACAACCAATTCGGCCAGATCCCACGCCTGCATGGTCTCCTCCCTGCTGTTGTCCTTGATGCCGTCGGACATCATCGTCAGGCAGAAGGGACAGCCCACCGCGATGGTGTCGGCGTTGACGTCAATTGCCTGTTTGGTGCGCGCGTTGTTAATACGCTCTCCGATATCCTCTTCCATCCACATCCTCGCTCCGCCCGCGCCGCAGCAGAAGCTCTTGTCGAGAGTGCGCTCCATTTCCACAACGTCAATTCCGCGAATCGATTTCAGAATCTGGCGCGGCGCGTCATAGATATTGTTGTAGCGGCCCAGGAAGCACGAATCGTGGTAAACGAAGGTTCCCTTGAGGGCTTCCGGCAGACGGATCTTGCCTTCGGCGATCAGCTTCGCGATGATTTCGGTGTGGTGATAAACTTCGAAATTGCCGCCGAAATTCGGGTAATCCTTTTTAAGCGTGTTGTAACCGTGAGGGCAGATGGCGATGATTTTCTTCACCCCGTAGCCGTTCATTATTTCGATGTTCGTCTGGGCGAGCGTCTGGGAGAGATATTCGTTTCCGCAGCGCATCGCCGAGTCGCCACAGCAGCCTTCTTCAGTGCCCAGGATGCCGAAGCTTACGCCCGCCTCCTGCAGAATCTTCGCGAAAGCGACGGAAATCTTTTTGCCGCGGTCGTCAAACGAGCCGGAGCAGCCGACGTAGAAGAGGTACTCGACATTCGAGTCTTCCGCCAGCGTTTTCACACCCAGCTCCTTGGCCCAGTCTCCACGGGTGTGAGCACCGATGCCCCACGGGTTGGAGTTGTTTTCCATGTTGCGGCAACTAAGCTGCAGCTCGGCGGGGAAGTCCGCCTCTGTGAGCACTTTGTAGCGGCGCATATCGATGATCTTCGGCACATGCTCCACGGAAGAAGAGCAGTGCTCCATGCAGTACATGCAGTTGGTGCAGGCCCACAGCTCGTGCAGGTCGATCACTTCGCCGACGAGTGCTTTGCCCGGCGCTTCTTCCGCGGCTGCTTCGCCTTCGGCGGCATCAGCGGATTTGGCGGCAAAGATCTTCTTCAGAGGATCCGGAACCTGCTCCAGCCAGTAGGTCTTGATGTCCTGCACCAGTTTTTTGGGAGACAGGGGCTTGCCCGTCAGATATGCGGGACAACCATCCTGACAGCGTCCGCAGCGTGTGCAGGCGTCGGAATCAAAAATCTGCTTCCAGGTAAATTCCTCCAGCTGGCCGACGCCGAAGGCCTCCGCGTTTTCGAAGTCACGGATCGGCTCGATATAGCCCACCGGCTTGGAGGTCTGCAGGAAATGGTTGGCGGGCGTCGTAATAATATGGAGCAGCCGGGAATAAGGAATGTAGGCGATGAATCCCAAAGCCAACAATGCATGTATCCACCAGCTCACCTGATGCAGCATCTTTGCCGTTTCGTACGACACACCGGTCAGGGTGGCGGAAAGGAGCCAGCCTACAAACGACCAGTACTCCCAGGGAGGATTGGTCACATGAATGCGCAGCGCTTCAACGATAAAGCCTGTGACGATGATGGCGCCGATCAGCACAAGAGTAATCACGTCATCCGGCGTGGTATCCATCGTGCCGCGATAGCCCAGGCGCTCGGCCTTCTGCACGAAACGGCGGTCCAGGGCGATAATCACACCGATGAGAACAAACAGGCCGAACAAATCCAGAAGAAAAGAAAAGATCAGGTAAAAATTGCCTTTGAGAAATGTCCAACTGAACAGAGGTTCGGTGATGTGATGCTGCCCCGCGTCGAATGCCGCGCCGAAAATCAGAACGAAAAAGCCGAAAAAGATCAGGGCGTGCATGATTCCCGGATAAGGATCTTTCAAAACCTTTCTTTGCAGAAAGATCTCGGCGAGAACGATTTTGGTCCGTTTAGCTATATCGTCGAGTCTCATTTCCGGCTTGCCCATGGCCTTCCACATCTGCCAGCGGCGATATACGCCGTAGGCAAAAATAGCCAGGACAATGAACGTCAGAGCAAAAAGAATGATTTCGAATGACGGCAGCGGAATGTTCCAGAAAACCTCGCGCCCTTCCATACCTATTCCAAATTCATGTGTCTTCATTGATCCTCCAACAAAACTTGAGGGCATATCTTTGAGATTATAAGGCTCCTGAACAATGTCCCCGCCCCGCCGGCGGGGCGGGGACATGACAGGTTTTTATCCAACCAGCTTCTTGCAGACAGATGTCAGCTCGGGTACGACCTTGAACAAATCATCCACCACACCATAATCTGCCTTCGCAAAAATGGGGGCTTCCGCGTCCTTGTTGATCGCGACAATACATTTGGATGAGCTCATGCCCGCCAGATGCTGGATCGCGCCGGAAATACCACAGGCGATATACAGGTTCGGGGAGACGACCTTGCCTGTCTGTCCGACCTGGTCCTTCTGCTCACGCCAGCCTGCATCGACCGCCGCGCGGGACGCGCCGACCGTGCCTTTGAGTACGTCTGCCAGTTCTTCCAGAATGCCGAAGCCTTCAGGCCCCTTCATGCCGCGGCCGCCGGAGACGATTACGTTGGCTTCCGTCAGATCGACCTTGCCGCTCGTGTCTTTCTGGACTTCCAGGATCTTGCTCTTTTGTTCGCTCACCGCGACATCAACCTTCGTTACAGCGCCGGCTTTGGCATTTTCCGCCGCCGGGAATACATTGGGGCGCAGCGAAGCGATCTGCGGGTCGGCATTAATGACGACTTCGCCGAAGCACTTGCCGGCATACATCGGACGGGTGCATACCAGCTTGCCACCGTCGATCTTCACGTCCGTGCAGTCCGTCGCCAGCCCTGTGGCCAGTTTGGCAGCCACGCGGGCAGACAAGTCCTTGCCCTGAACCGACGCGCCGAAAAAAACGATCGCCGGATCATTGTCCTTGATTATTTTCGCGGTCACTTCCGCGTGCGCTTCCGTCACGTAAGGTTCCAGCGCCGCGTTGTCGCCCACGAAAACTTTATCCACACCATATTTTCCCAGCTCGGCGGCCATCGCCTCCACGCCCGATCCCAGAAGCACGGCACTGACTTCGTCGCCGGTCTGGTCAGCCAGCTTGCGGGCGGTTGAAGCCAGCTCAAAGCTGATCTTGCGCAGAGCGCCGTCGCGCTGTTCTGCTACTATCATAACACCTTTTGCCATTTTGCATTCCTCCGCATTCAATTAAATAACTTTTGCTTCTTCTCTGAGTAACCGGCCAAGTTCAGCCGCCTTCTGTTCGGGCTCATCTCCACAGACAATCTTTCCGGGAGGTCTGGCCGGAGGCGGAATGGTTTTAGCTACTTTGGCTTTTGCGTCCGTGGCTATGCCGACCGCCGCCGCGTCTTTCACATCGACCGGTTTTTTCTTCGCCTTCATAATGCCGGGCAAAGACGCATAGCGCGGTTCATTGAGGCCCTTTTGAGCCGTCACCACACAGGGCAGAGCCGTCTCGATCGAAAGCTGTGCGCCCTCGATCGGGCGGATAACTTTAACCGATGAACCGGCGTACTCCAGTTTGGTCACGATAGTGAGCTGAGGAACGCTCAGCGCTTCCGCCAGCATCGCACCGACCTGTCCCGCGTCATCGTCGATGGCGCGCTGACCGCAAAAGATAATGTCGTGCGGCAGGCCTTTGATCACGGCCGCCAGAGCATTGGCTACCACAAAAGCGTCGGCATTGTCGAAAGCCGGATCGCAGATGTGCACACCCTTGTCGGCGCCCATGGCCAGTGCGGTGCGGATGGTTTCCATCGCCCGTGCGGGGCCGACGGAAATCACGGTGACATCACCGCCGTTCTTTTCTTTAAGTTTCAGTGCTTCTTCCACGCCAAATTCATCATAGGGGTTCATAACCCATTTGATCTGGCCTTCCTCGATGCCTGAACCGTCAGCTTTGACTTTGATCTGTGCTTCTGTGTCCGGCACTTGCTTTACGCATGCAATAATATTCACTGTCAAAAACCTCCTTCTCCTGCACACGTCACCCAAATCGGGCAGCTTGTGCATTTTAAATATTCTCTATAATCCAACCATCTTATTAAAACGCCCGATCCTCCGCAGGGAGAATCGGGCGCCAACTTAATTACTGTCTGTTTTTGACAATTTCGTCAACCACCGAAGGATCGGCGAGCGTGCTTGTGTCACCGAGGCTGTCCAGTTCGTTGGCCGCGACTTTCTTCAGAATTCTTCTCATGATCTTGCCCGAGCGCGTTTTCGGCAGAGCGTCGGCCCACTGAATCTTGTCGGGGGTGGCAATCGGACCGATAACCACGCGGACGTGAGCGACCAGTTCCTTCTTCAGCTCGTCGGACTTTTCCACACCGGTCTTGAGCGTCACATAAGCATAAATGCCCTGGCCCTTAATATTGTGCGGCATACCGACTACCGCGGCTTCCGCGACGGCCTTGTGAGCGACCAGCGCGCTTTCCACCTCAGCGGTGCCCATGCGGTGACCCGAGACGTTGATGACGTCGTCGACACGGCCGGTGATCTGATAGTAGCCGTCCTTGTCGCGGCGACAGCCGTCGCCTGTCACATAGTAGCCCGGGAACTGCTCGAAATATGTTTCCTGGAAGCGCTTGGGATCTTTGTAAACACCTCTCATGATGCCGGGCCACGGAACCTTAATGCACAGAGAACCGGAAGCGACCGTTTCTTTGAATTCCTTGCCTTCGTCGTCAACCAGCACGGGCTGCACGCCGAAGAAGGGCATGGTGGCCATGCCGGGCTTGATTTCAATCGCACCGGGCAGCGGAGTGATCAGGATGCCGCCCGTTTCCGTCTGCCACCAGGTGTCCACAATCGGGCACTCGCCGCGGCCGATCAGGTTGAAATACCAGTTCCACGCCTCGGGGTTGATCGGCTCGCCGACCGTACCGAGGGTCTGCAGCGAGGAGATGTCGTGCTTTTTCACGAAATCGTCGCCTTCCTTCGCGATGGCGCGGATGGCGGTGGGAGCGGTGTAAAAAATGTTGACCTTGTATTTTTCCACAATCTGCCAGAAGCGGCTGTAGGTCGGATAATTGGGAACACCTTCGAACATGATCGTCGTGCCGCCGTTGCACAAAGGCGCGTAAACAATGTAGCTGTGGCCGGTGACCCAGCCGACATCGGCCGTGCACCAGAACACGTCGGTTTCGGGCTTCAGGTCGAACACGTCGTTGTGGGTCGCGGTGACCTGGGTGAGATAGCCGCCGCTCGTGTGCAAAATGCCCTTGGGCTTGCCGGTCGTGCCGCTCGTGTAGAGAATGAACAGCGGGTTCTCGGCGGGGAAGCCCTTCGCAGTGTGCTCGCCGTCGAACGCCGAAATCTCTTCGTGCCACCACAGGTCGCGTCTCGGCTGCATGGCGACCTCGCTGCCGCAGCGATCCACGACCAGCACATGCTCAACCGAGAGCGGTGAGCCATCGCCCTCGAGCGCAAGCGCCTCGTCGACGGTTGGCTTCAGCTGCGACACGCGACCCTTGCGGTAGCCGCCATCGGCGGTGATTACGATTTTTGCTTCGGCGTCGTCGATGCGTGAGCGCAGGCTGTCTGCGCTGAAGCCGCCGAACACGACCGAGTGGGTGGCGCCGAGCCGGGCGACGGCGAGCATCGAGATGACGGCCTCGGGGATCATCGGCAGGTAGATGGCGACCCGGTCGCCCTGGGTGATGCCGAGGGCGGTGAGCATGTTCGCGGCACGCTTCACCTCGTGGGTGAGCTCGCCGTAGGTGATGGTGCGGGTGTCGCCCGGCTCGCCCTCCCAGTGGATCGCGACCCGGTCTGCGAGCCCAGCCGCGATGTGGCGGTCGAGGCAGTTGGCGGCGACGTTCAGCTCGCCGTCCTGAAACCACTTCGCAAACGGCGGGTTCGACCAGTCGAGCACCTCGGTGAAGGGCTTGGTCCACTGCAGATCGCGCGCCCGGCTCGCCCAGTAGGCTTCGTGGTCTTCGGCAGCGCGCCAGTACACCGATGAGTCATGCACGTTCGCCTGTTCGGCGAACTCGGCGCTCGGGGGATAGGTCTCGACCTCAAGCGAGTGGCTCTCGATCGTTCCGTCGTGTGCAGCAGATGACATCAGTGTCGTTGCCCTTCTCGTGGTGCCTCACGCAGGGCCCGCGGGCCTCGCGCACAGCGGTGTGCGGTATGTCCAAAGCGTAGAATATATTTCTTTGTGCCACAAGTTGCAGTGCGGTTGGATCGTCTTTTGCTCGTCTTCCGTTCGCCTTTCGCCTTTCGCTCGTCTTCCGTTTGTCGTCCACAGGCTCTGAAGGGGTTGAATCGGGCGAGTTATCCACAGTTTGTAGCGGGCGGGCCACGAGGATCCTGGCGGTGCGGTGAGATAGCTGCATGTCACGAACAGCCACACTCAGCGTCGACGCAAGACGCGCGCTCGGTCCCCTGCTGCAATTGCTCGACCAACCCGAGGTGCGCGACATCATGGTGCACGTCTCGGGCGGTGTCGGGCGACTCTTCATCGATATTGATGGGCGCACCCGCGAGGTGCGCGATTGGCAGGCTGACCCGTCGGCGGTGAGCCGCCTCGCGGTCACCCTGATCGCCGCGGGCGGTCGCCACATAGATGAGTTGCACCCCTACGCCAATGTGCACCTCGGTGACGGCATCCGGGTGCACGCCATGCTGCCGCCGCTGAGCACGCAGGGAGCCGCGGTGTCGATCCGTGTGCCGCGGGGCGAGCCGCTCAGTTTTGCCGAGCTCTGTGAGGGCGGGCTCTGTGACGATCGGGTGGCAGACACGCTCACCGGGGCGGTCGAGTCGAAGCGAAACCTGCTCATCACCGGCGGCACGGGCACCGGCAAGACGACCGTGCTCGCCGCGCTCATGAGTCTTGCGCCGCCCGGCGACCGCATCATCACGATCGAAGACGTTGCCGAGCTCCGGCTCACCCACCCACACTGGATCGCTCTTGAGTCGCGAGGCGCAAACTCCGAGGGCCACGGTGAGGTGCCGCTCGAACGGTTGCTGCGCGAATCGCTGCGCATGCGACCCGACCGGGTCGTGCTCGGCGAGTGCCGCGGCGCCGAGGTGCTGACGCTGCTCGCCGCGCTCAACACCGGCCACGACGGCGGTGCGGGCACGTTGCACGCGAGCAGCCTCGCCGATGTGCCGGCGAGGCTCGAAGCACTGGGTGCGCTCGGTGGGCTCGGCCCCGCGGCACTCGCGCGGCAGGCCGTCTCGGCGCTGCACCTCATCGTGCACCTCGAACGAGACCCTTCGGGGGTGCACCGTGTCTCGTCGCTCGGCACGCTCGCGCTCGAGGGGGACCACCTCGCGATCGTGGAGCAGGCGTGAGTCGCACGGAGACCACAACAGGAACCGGGGCCGCCGCGGCGCGTGGGGCTGCGACGCTGCTGCGCGGTGGGATGCCGGGTACGCGCGTGTGGCGCGTGCTCGGGGGCGAGTCAACCGCCACCGGTGAGCTCCGGCAGGTCACCGATCACCTCGAAGCGGGAGCCGACGTGCCCACCGCGCTCGCCGCCGCAGACGGGCCCGAATGGCGCGTGCTTGCCGCGGCCTGGAGCATCGCCGAGGTCACCGGCGCCGCATTCGCGCCCGTGCTCGAGCGACTCGCAGACGCCTTGGTCGCTCTCGAACGCCTCGCCGAACGGCGGGCCGTGCTCGTGTCGGGCCCGCGCGCCACGATTCGCCTCGTTGCTGCGCTGCCGTTGCTGTCACTGCTGCTCGGCGTCATCCTTGGCTTCGATCCCATAGGTGTGTTTTTGAGCCCCATCGGGGCCGTGATCGCGGTCGCGGGCTGTGCGCTGCTCGCGCTCGGCGTGCGCTGGGCGCACCTGCTGACCGCGCGCCTTGCCGATGCTGCCTGGGTGGCGGGGCTCGAGTGTGAGCTCACCTGGATCGCCATCTCGGCGGGGTCATCGCCCGCTGACGCGATGCGCCGCGTGGTCGACCACACTGATGCGGCCCGCGCCGAATGGGTGCGATTCGCAGAGCTGCGCCGCAACGGCGCGGTGTCCCGCGTGTTGCGTGCCGCGGCACGAGCCGGAACTCCGGCTGGTGCGTTGCTGCTCGCCGAGGCCGACGCGGCGCGGGCCCGCGCAATGACCGAACTCGAAACCGCGGCCGAACAACTCGGGGTGCGCATGCTGCTGCCCATTGCGGCGTGCGTGCTGCCCTCGTTTGTGCTGCTCGGGGTGGTGCCCGTGCTCATCGCCGTGCTGGGGTCGCTGCAGTTGGCGGCGTGAGGGTGCGGCGTGAGCAGGTGAGTCCATTCTTCGCTCACAGGCTCGCAGCGGCCCAACTTTTCCACAGATATCGTCGCTCGTCCCGGTGTGAGGCCGCAGCTGACACACGATGGCTGTGCGTGGTGCCGAGAGCACACCCACGCAGTGCCGTTCACTGCGCGGTGCCGTTCACCACGCGGTTCAGTTCACTACCCAGTCAAAGGAGAAACCATGACCCTATGTTCACGCCTGAAAGAACGATTCCGCCACTGCCTGCGAGACGATGCGCTTGATGGCGATCGAGGCGCCGTCACCGCAGAATACGCGGTGATCATTATGGCGGCTGTTGCGTTCGCGGGCCTGCTCGTCGTGATTCTCGGCTCAGACGAGGTGCGCGGCATGCTCGTCGATCTGGTGCAGCGCGCCCTCGGCTCGGCTGGCTGACCTTGACACACCTCGTTCGCTCTGCTCGTGCCGCACTCCGCGGCGACCGCGGCGGCGCGACCGCCGAGTTCGCGGTCATGCTGCCGGCCGTGCTCGCCGTGCTTGCCCTCGTGCTGTCGTCGCTCATGCTCTCGACCCAACGACTCAGCCTCGGCGCAGCCGCGGCTGAGATCGCACGGCACGAGGCGCGCGGTGACAGCGCGAGCGCCGCGGCGCACCTGGCGCGGATGAGCGGAACCGTGCGGGTCGAGCGAACTGCGCAGGGTGCGCTGCACTGCGTCACCCTGCGCACCGCACCCGCCAGGGGCATGCTTGCTGCGCTCGAGGTCTCAGCAACCCGCTGCGCGGCCGTGAGCGAAACAGCCTCGCCGTGAGGGAGGCCATCCTGTGAGCGGAGCCAGCCCGTGAGCGCGCCAGTGATGCTCGCCGTCGCCGGGGGAGCGCTCACCCTGGGCCTCGCGGTCGTGTCTGCCGCGGGTGCGCTCGACGCCTCCAGCCGGGCATCAGCGGCGGCCGACGCGGCGGCGCTCGCCGCAGCAGACGCGCTCACGGGGTGGGTGCTCGCCGATCCTTGTGACCTTGCTGCGCAGCTTGCCAAGGCCCACGAGGTGTCCCTTGACGCGTGCGAAACTGATGCTGCCAGCGGCCAAGTTCGCGTCAGCGTGAGCGTGCAGACTATCTTCAATAGGGTGGAGGCACGTGCGCGAGCAGGGCCATCCGTGACATAGAGTGGTGCCCCAGAGCGCACAATAGTGCCGCACACCACACCATGTATTGTGAGAAGGAGCGCAGTGGGCGCGAAGAAATTGGTCATCGTCGAGTCGCCAACCAAAGCGAAAACCATCGGCGGGTACCTTGGCGACGACTATGAGGTCATCGCATCGGTTGGTCACATTCGCGATCTCGCCGAGCCATCAGAGCTGCCCACTGAACTGAAAAAAGGCCCCTTTGGCAAGTTCGCGGTTGACGTTGAGCACGACTTTGCTCCGTACTATGTGGTCAACGCCAATAAGAAGAAGACCGTTACCGAGCTCAAGCGAGCAATGAAGGGCGCGGACGAGCTGTGGCTCGCCACGGATGAGGACCGCGAGGGTGAGGCCATCGCGTGGCACCTGCTCGAGGTACTGAAGCCCAAGGTGCCCGTGCGGCGCATGGTGTTTCATGAGATCACCCAAGAAGCAATCGAGCAGGCCAAGGCCAACACGCGCGACATCGATATTTCGCTCGTCGACGCGCAAGAAACCCGCCGCATTCTTGACCGTCTCTACGGCTACGACATTTCGCCCGTGCTGTGGCGAAAGGTGGGCCCCAAACTTTCGGCGGGCCGCGTGCAATCGGCCGCCACTCGCCTCGTCGTTGACCGCGAGCGTGAGCGCATGTCGTTCGTCGCCGCAGAATACTGGGATCTCACCGCACAGTTCTGCCCCAAGGCAGGAGCAGCAGACGACCAGAAGGCGTTCGAAGCGAAGCTCGTGCGCCTCGATGGTGTGCGTCTCGCCACCGGCGCAGACTTCGATGACGCGGGTCAGCTGAAGCCAAAGGCTCAGCAAGCAGGTGTCGTGCTGCTGTCGCAGGCGCGCGCTGAGGCGCTCGCCGCCTCGCTCACCGCGCTCGACTCGGCGAGCGTGCAGTCCATTGAGACGAAGCCGCACACCCGTCGCCCCGCCGCGCCGTTCACGACGTCGACGCTGCAGCAGGAGGCCTCGCGAAAGCTGCGCTACAGCTCGCGCCAGACCATGTCTTACGCGCAGTCGCTGTATGAGAACGGCTACATCACCTATATGCGAACCGACTCGCCAACGCTGTCAAAGCAGGCGATTCAGGCGGCCCGCTCACAAGCGGCCGAGCTCTACGGTGCGCAGACGGTGCCCGGCGCGCCGCGCGTCTACACGGGCAAGGCCAAGGGTGCGCAAGAAGCGCACGAGGCGATTCGACCCGCTGGCGACCGCTTTGCGAAGCCCAGCGAGCTCAAGAGCAAGCTGAACTCGGGGGAGTTTGCCCTCTACGACCTGATCTGGAAGCGCACGGTCGCGAGCCAGATGGCCGACGCAAAGGGCTCGACCGACACCGTCACGATCGGCGTGAGCGTCGCCGAGCCGGGCGCTGGCACGGTCGCCGCAGAGTTCACCGCGAGTGGCACCGTCATCACCTTCCCCGGCTTTTTGCTCGCCTATGAAGAAGGCAAAGACGAGAAGCGTGCGCCGAAAGACCAGAGCGTCGACCTGCCGCAGCTCACCGCCCAGCAGCAGATCGACATGCGCGAGGTCGAGGCCAAGGGCCACGAGACGAGCCCGCCGCCGCGCTACACCGAGGCGAGCCTCACCAAGCGTCTCGAAGACCT